>ODAK010008776.1_pt1 | contig 10081 bp, 8 predicted proteins | sample 1539591 | NCBI WGS metagenome assembly ODAK01 (sample SAMEA3539303, study PRJEB22396) | soil metagenome | biome: tundra; feature: field; material: soil | place: USA | collected 2010-05 | depth 0.15 m | reverse complement strand
GAATGTGCCGTCTGTCGCTTCGACTGACCTTGTCGTGCCTGCGGGCGCGCTTCCAGGGCAGGCCGCACAGTTCGCTCTGGTCCAGACGTACAGCGACGGCTCAACAGAGGACATCACCTCCGCCGCCAGCTGGTTCACCAGCAACGCAGCGGTTGCCACGATCTCAAATACAGGCTTGCTCACCTGCGTCTCCGCCGGCACTGTAACGGTTGGAGAGCTCCAGGTTGGGCAGCTAACCAAGTCGGTGAGCTACACCGTTCTGACAGCTTCTCTTCAGAGCCTGTCAGTCACCACTCCGGCCACTACCTTGGTCGCTGGACAGACCATTCAGTTGACGGCAACCGGAGCGTATACCGGTGGGACCAGCACGGACCTCACTTCGCAGGTAACGTGGCGATCTGCGAACCTCAACGCTTCGGTCAGCAGCACTGGACTTGTAACCGGACTCACCGCGGGCCTTGCTGTCCTGATTGCGACCTTCAGCGGTTGCCAGGGTTCCATCAACCTGAATGTCTTCCCAGCTCCGAACCCGAACCTGCAGCCGCAGTTCCTGTCGCACCTGACACAGGTGATGCTGAACTACTTTGACCGCACCGACGTTCGCGTCCGGGAGGGAAAGTATTCGATCGACGCGCAGCTCCTGAATGTGGCAGCGCAAGAGCTGGAGATGTCGGATACACGGTTCAATCGTGAGATCAAGGCTTCCACCCTGACAGAATGCCCAGCGAACATCGACAACAAGGGCTTCTATTTCCAGCAGGCGCTTCCGCTGAGCTTTGATTTCACAGCGTCCCATGCTGTTCAGGCTGTGATCAATTCCACGGTCACTACCCTTTCGCTCTACAACGACCTGTTGCCGGTGCCGGTTGCGGCAGTGGCCGATCCTCGATTCGCTCCTCAGCCGCTCGCCAGCCCGCAAGTGTGCTCAGTCAGCGGCGTGGGCGTCCCGGTTGCTCAGAGCGGGGCGGCACAGCGCGTTGAGAACCCGTCCATTCCAATGTCCGGGCGGCTCAACCTGTGGCTGTTCGGCACTGGATTCAACCTGGTCCAGGTGATGGTTCGCATCACCGGGCAGCGCGCCCCGAAGCCGGCCTGGGCTTCTCGCCAGACCATCACTTCCGAGACCATCAAGCTGACCAAGTTTGGCGCGGCCAGATCGAAGTTCGCCTGGGCAGAGATCACTGAGATCCAGGTCAGTGGACTTCCGATCGGCGTGACCATATCCGGTCAGGTTGGAACCTTCGGCGCTCCTTACACCCTCGACGCCGGCCGTCCTTATACTGACCCGCGCGCTCGAGACGTCCTCTACGACCGCTACTGGACCTATCAAGACGGCATGCTGCAGGAGCAGTACCTGGCCTCGAATCACTCCGGGTTCCGCTACATCCAGTCGTATGCGTCGGCGCCCGTGAATGGGATCGCCGTCGAGCCCAACACCTACGGCCTGTGGGTGGCGCAGGGAACAACCCTGCTTTACATCGATCGGCGCGAGCCGCTTCCCACGAGCCTTGGTGCGACTGCTCTCACTGCCGAGCCTTATTACGGAGTGAAGGTCGCAATCGATGAGACACAGACCGGCCCGTTGCGGGCAGTCGTTCTGCAACCCGTGCCTTATGGACAGTCCGATCAGGTGACCCAGTACCGGTACTTGCTGCAGGCTCCAAACGGAACGACCTACGCGCTGACCCCAGACGGGGTCTACGCCACTCTCACCCCGATCGCCGGCTGGCGCCGCGGCGCACCGGTCAGTCTGACCTTGCCTTTGGCTCAGATCGGGACGTATGTCATAACTCTACAGTGCGTAGGAGATGGAAACGTCGCTCTTGCGGATGCAACTCCCTACGCCAACCTGGCCTTGGCTCCGAAAGCACAGTTCGACCTGAGCGGCATCGTTTCCTCAATCGAAGGTCTTTCCTTCGATGACCGTGGCCGGTTGTGGGTTTGGACGGGTACCTCCGCCGTCGCCCTGGCGTTCCAGCACAACGCGTACACACTCGATGCCTCCACGCAGGCAATCTACCTGACCGACACAGCTCAAGGACTGATCATCGATGGCGTCACAATTTAGCCTCCAGCCATACAACTCCGTCTCGTACGTGGACGTGGTGGCGCTGCAACTCGGGCTACAAAGGCTTCCCGCGGAGCCGGCAGACACGTTTCTGGATCGGCTTTACCAGGCTGCCAGCAACGTGCGTGACCATTCGATGCAGGGAACCATCGACCAGCTGGCATTCGAACTCGGTTTGTCAGTGGCTGCTGGCATTCAGATCTCGAGCTCGGACCCTACTGTTCTGATCGTTGTGTCATTCGGCCAGGTTCTGATCACCCAGGGGACGACAAAGACGATCATCCCGTTGTTGACGATCACCCAGGACAACTTCTGGTCATGGCTCCAACTGAGCGACATCGTTGCCGCTATCAACGCGCAAACCTTCTGCACCGCAGTGCTGCTCGGGCCAGATGGCCCAACCTGGCAGCTGCCGAGTCAGTCCAGCCTCAACATCGCTGTGGCTGAGCCGGTCTCGGCCATCAAGTCCAAGCTCGATCACACCGGGATAGTGGTTGGATCAGAACGCTTCAACATTGCAGCGCCTTCCTACACGCTCACCACCGATGGGGAGCTGGTGTTTCTGAGCAACCCTCCGGCGAACACACAGGTTACCTACGTTTACAACATCTCTCCGTTCCAGCTGGCTGTGTCTCAGATCGGCACCTTCAGCTTCATGGATCCGACCCTGGCGGCCTACGCCGCCGGCGTCAACGGCGCCCTGGTGTACCAGCTCGGCGAGTATGTCCAAGATCTCCTAACCCAAGACCCCTGCTACTGGGGAGAGTAACTTGCTCAGCTTCTTCCTCGATTCCGCATTGACGATTCCGGCCAGCTCTTCGGTGCCGAAGAAGTTCCTCGTGCCTCTGGCCGGCATGACCAAGTCGACCACCGTCTATCTGGGCGATCCATACCAGACCTTTCTCTCGCTCCCGGCCGCGATCGCCGCGACGACCCTGACCGTCGACGATGTGAGTGAATTCCTCGCCGCCGGCAAGGCATCTGTAGGGACGCAGACCGTTACCTATACCTCGATCGTAGACAACCAGCTTTCGGGAGTCACTGGCCTGACCGCGGCAGCCACTGCAGGCACCGTCGTACGGCCGATGAAAACATGGGTCGGCGGACCTCAGAACGTGATCTACTCCTCCGGCGGAGACCTGGCTACCGTCAATGTGGCAATGCGCGTCACCGGATCTGCCTCGTTCAACTTCCCGGGCATGCCTTTGATCCTGCCCTCCTCGAACATCGTGAACGGAGGAACTCCTCTTTCGATCGATGTCCAGGTGACCGTGGCCGCCGGCGCACTCGCGGTGTTCTCGAACTGGAACATCAACACCAGCGCCTTCTTCCCACAGACAACCGGGTCGCTCTCCGCTCCCTTGTCCACCGCGGCTGGCTTCAAGGCGATTATGGCCGGCTACGTGCTTCGCCAGGACCAGCAGCTCACCCAGGTTGAGCGCCTCCTGCCGGTGAACCGCAGCATCGCCAGCGCACTGCCGGGGTTCCTGTGGGGCAAGTACCGGTGGCGCGACCAGAGTCAGATCAATGAGAACTCCATCGTTCCCTCCAACTGGGGTATCGATCCTTTCTCCGTCGGAGCTGAGAAGTTCATCGCCGGCATCGGCGCCAAGGATGACCTCGAACCGATCGGGATCACACAGGTGAACGATTCGATTCACCTGCAGGTCAACCGCGGCCACTACTTCACCGGCATCAATGGCTATTACCTGCCAGGCACGCCACAGTTGGACTTCCTTCCGTCGAGTTCAACCACTTTGAACCTGACGAAGACTCCACAGCAGACGATTCCGATCTTCGTTGGGACCTATCAGCTGGATACGCAGGGCTACTACGAGAAGGCGACTGAGTATCGCTACCAGACCGCAGCCGCCGTCGCGCGCGGCACCAATCTGCCAGCTCTTTACTACACGCTAAACCGGTCAACCAACACCATCACGCTGAACAAGCCGATGGCCACTCAGGCGATGTACCTGGGTCCGATCACGGGACAGCCGACCGACTACTTCAACCTTCCGATCTATCCGGTTGGCCAGGTGGACCAGGTGTACGTTCAGGCCGCTGCCGGCGCCACCCCGGTCATCGCCACCAACTGGACCTATGACCCGGACCTCGGCACCATCACCATCGCCGCTCCATCCGGAGTAGGCGTATCAGTTCCAGGGACGTTTCAAGGCATGGCGGTTTTCGCGATGTGCACCCCGGCGCTCGCAGTGCTGTATGACACCGCCGCGGCCGAGTCCTTGACGGTGAGCTCGGTGGATCTGAACCCAGCTTTTGCTGGCCTGTCCAGCGGTTACGTCTATCTCGCGCAGACCCGGCAGGAAGCGGAGTCGCTGGTTCTCTCCTGCGACAAGCCGCTGATCCCAGTTCCGGCCACACTCTCTTCGATCATTGGATTGATCGCCTATGGGCCGGTGTACTTCAACGGTGACTTTGCTCTGCTTCAGGTGACGGCATACAGCGGTGTCGCCGGCGAGGTCATTCCAAACGCCGTGCTCAAAGTAGTGGTCGATCCCCTGACCTTCACCGGTTTGATCAACTACGTCGATCCGCTCACTACACCGATCGAAGTGACCACCGGGGCAGATGGGATCGCCAACCTGATCTTCACGCCGAGTCCCAACTACGGCCTGTATATCCCGGTCGCGGCTGCTTCCGGATCTCTGGCCGGCCTAGCCACCACAACCTTGTCAGACGACACAGTCGTTCTGCCGGAGCCGGTTCCGATCTCGCAGCTGTGGAACGCAACGGACGGATGGCTTGCCTCCTTGTACCTGGTCTTCAACAACAACCCGGTCTATGGAAAGGTCGGAGCGAATACAGCGGCTGGAGAGGTTCTTTTCACTACCAGCGGCGTTGCCGGCAGCCCAACTTACAAGACCAACGGTGCTCTCTCGCCGTGGCTTACTTCAGCCGACGTTCTCACCCCGATTCAGGCACTTGATTCGCTGGGCAACAACTACACCTCGGGTTCGTTCAGCGGCAACGTTGTTCGACTGGTCTATGGCCAGACGATTCCATCCGCCAACCCGGTGGCAGCTCTTTTCCTGAGCTTCCTTCAGCGCACCGTCATTCAGATGCAAGAGGTTGGGTCCAACGTGGTTTCGAACAGCATCATGCTGCAGATGCAGATGTCGCCTCAGATCAACGACGACATCTACCTCATCCTGAACGACGCCATCGACGGCATCCTCAATCAGTATCGACTGGGACAGACCAGCTAACCCCTTTATCTAAAGAGAAATCATGGCAGACAGCACACGTTACCGCGTGGTCGACTTCATCGGCGGCCGCATCCTCGAAGCACGGGAAATGCTGACCCTTCAGAACATCGCTGAAGGTGTCGCCCCGACCGGCGACATCCTGGTGCAGGACCTGAACGCGATCTACCGCGAGGGCGCGACCCTCAACGTCCAGGCCCTGATCGGTTCCGGGACAACCGATGTTGTGCTCGAGAAGATCGACATAGCGTTGCCCATGCAGGTCTTCGTTCACGGCCGCTGGGAAACTCTCCGGTCGACGGATGCACCTACAGTCACGCTGGCGCCAGGGCAGACGAACTTGTATCTGAACTGGGCGCTCAACGTGATCACGTCGGTGCAGGATGCTTCCTTGGTTGATGCAACGACCGGGCTTCCTACCGCCAACATGGGTGAGTTGGACTACTCCGTGTCAGCCACCGACACGTCGTCCGCCGCGCTCCTGTCGACGCAGCTGGCCAAGAACACCTCGCCGATCGTGCTCTTCAGCTTTGCACCGAGCGGCACAACTCTGGTCCCAGTGCCGATCGACAACGTCAACATCCCGGCACTTGCCAGCCAGACCTCTTCTGGACTGGTCCATCTTTCGACATCTACCTCTCTTGGCGAAGCAGCCTCCAGTGACGACGCACGCCTCTCCGATGCCCGTACGCCAATCGCTGGCAGCGTCGTTGACGCTTCCGTCCGCACCCCGGTAGCCGTTATCGGCGTGACGAACACCGACGGCAGCCCACAGTATGACCTGACCACGGATCCAGGCGGCATCGGTGCCGACAAGGTCATCGTTCGGTCCATGAAAGAACGGGTCTCCGACGTTATTGCCAACATGTACGCGGCAGTCGCGGCAGTTGTCGCTGCCCTCGCCGGGCACATCGGAATTGGCCTGGGCAGCCCAGCCACCCACCCAATGCCAACTTATTCGCAGGTTGGAGCTGCGCCTCTCAGCCACATCACCCTGCCTCTTGGAGTGACGGGATCCCATCCGCCACAGGTCAACGCTGATAGCGGCGGATTCGAAGTGAACCAGGCCACCATCTCTGCTACACCGAACGACCCAGCTTACGGAGTCTTTCTGTCCGGCACCCTTCTGGCTGCACTGACTCATGAAGGGGACCTGTACACGACCTTGCTGAATGCTCTTGTGGCTAGCCCGGGTGGGTCGCCCCTTGTCTTCACCGGAGGGCCGCTTACTGGACTGGCCAGTGTGGCCCAGGTCCTGGTTGATCACGTCAACCAGACGACGGGAACCACAAATCCCCACGGAACTAGCCTATCCACCCTCGGAGTGAAGGGCGGCCAGGTGACCTTCACCGGCCACACCTACGGCCATTCCGAGATGCACACGGAGACTTTCACACTGCCATTTACAGCAGCAAGCACCGCTGTGGTCGTGGTGTCTTCAGTCAACCCGCTGGGTATTGACTTCACTATCACTGGCCAGATCTCAGGAGACATTCTGACGCTCAACATGCTGAACAGTTCATTTACCTACGGCTATACCCTCGTCGACCAAGTCATCAACTACAGGGTGCTCTAATGAGTGCCGGAGTTCAGCTATGGTACTACTCGGAGAAGGTGCCCTCGCGCGCCGTCGGTGTGGCCAAGGTATCGGTGCCACCTATGACGCCGGCACAGCTGACTTCGATCAACAACACTCCTTTTGAAGTGGGTTCGCTGTCGGTGTGGAAGTCGACCACCGGGTACGCCGGGGCCGCGGACTTCACCGCGCCCGACTACAACCAGGCCGTGGCGATTAGCGGGGACACCGCCTACTTTGTCAGCAACCAGTTCTTCCAGCTGACGAACATCGTGTCGGCCGCAGCCAACCCTCTCTTCTACCAGCACGCGCTTCCGGCGGGCGTGACCAGCCTGACCATCCTGGACATCAACGGCCTGTCGATCACCACAGACACGCTGGTCAGCGGCGGGGTGCTTTATCACAGCCTGGATGGGGCGCCTTACACCCTCCGGTATGTGACTCCGGCCGGCTACCTGATGACGACTCTGCTGCGTTACGACCCGGTCATCCCGGAGAGCCAGGTCCCGGCTGATGGCGCCAGCTATCAGTTCGTCAGTCGGCTGCTCACTGTGGGCGTCACCACTGGCTTCTGGATCCGCTTCACGACACCGAACGGCTTCCAGGTCATGCCGATGTACGACTACCTGCCGAACACTCCCTGGTATGCGCGCATCCGCTTCGGCATCCAGCCTCCTCCGGTGGACTGGGCCCAGCAGCGGTTTGTGCTTGCCGGCGGATACCTGCAGGCGAGTTACGTGCCAGCCACGGTCCTCCCAGGCAGCCTGTTGCAGTTCGAGCGCAAGGACATTTACTTCGATCCGAACCACCTGCCTGACATCCTGATCTTCGACCAGAACAACGTCATCAAGTACGCTCTGGATGGATCAGCTCCGAACACCCCGCCGCGGACCGGAACGCTCTACAACTGGAAGCGCGGGCAGATCCAATCCATGGATCCTTCCAATGCTTTGATCAGTGTGGCCGTGGCCCTGGACCCGACTGACATCGTCTATGGGTTCTACAACTACTACGAGCCTGACGTCGTCTACACCGACCTGGACATCAACCCCTTCACCAACCCGGCGGTGAAGAACACGATCATCCAGTTCTACGTCAAGTTCAACGGCACGGTCCCCAACCAGAACATCTTCCACCAGATCTTCAACAGCTCTGGCACCTTGGTCGCGACCAACGACCCGACCCCTGCCACCGGCACGAACAACGTCTTCGCCGAGCTGGTGGTGGGATCGACGGTCAGCTCCACCCAGTTCACCTACACCGACGTCCGCGTCCGCGGCGGCGGCCTGGCGCCTCAGTATCAAGGAATTCCCCAGGCCACTAGCTTCTTCGATCTCGGCTATTGGGACGGAAAACCCTATCCGATAGGTGGAGCTTTGGCAGTGTACCTCCCTCTGTCCATACTCGACACATTGAGTCGCAGCGAGGTCCAAGGGAAGGTTCAACAGAACATTCCGGCGGGCAGCCTTGCAGTGATTCGGTACTTCGATGACGCGGGTCAAGAATATGTCTAGCACCAAATCGCACGGACTGAAGCTGGTTGAGATGCCCAAGCAGGTAGCTCCGCCTCCAGTTCCTCGCTCTCCGTTTCAGGACACCCTGGCTCAGGTCTATGCCCACTCGGCTCACTTGAAGAACCTCGTCGTCGTTGCTCATTACGACGACAACAGTTCTCAGGTTCTGAGCAATGTACAGGCAGAGCTCGATACCTGGACCTTCGTCGATGCCATGCGGCTGCGCGCGACCCAGGCGACAGTAGATTTCCTGATGCCTCCCGAACCACCAACCAAACAGATTTCCTAGAGGACCCAACAATGCCAATGCTTTACACCAAGTGCCACTGCGGCACTGAGACGCGCGAGATCGTTCCGATCGACACGGATGGCTACATCACATTGAAGAATGGCCGCAAGCGTTTCAATCCTGACGCCGCCAAAGCAGTCGACAACCCCATCATGCAGAGATCTTTGAAGTGCAAGGGTTGCGGCAAGTTCAATGCGGTGACGGACGATCCGAAGGCAGTCAACTCCTTCATCCAGTTCAACTTCATGGAGAGCTAAGTGAACCCGAGCTACTTTATCTGGTCACAAAACGGAACGATGCTGCGCGGCTACGCCAATGAGAATTGGGTGCCGGGCAACCTCGTGTTTCCTGTTGGATTTCCAGGTATGGTTAGCCCGGTTCAGTCTCTGACGTTGCAGAGTTCGGCGAGTGCGCAGGGATCCCTGGAGACGTTCAACAACGTCAAGTTCTACCTGACCGGGGATCCCGCGGACCTTGCTCTGGTGCAAGGGTCCTGGCCCGTCCTGGGCAACGCCTACACTCCCGCGCGCAACGATCTCAACGGCGGGTTCGAGATCAGCTTCGATGGCTCGAACTACACGCGCTTCTCGAACACAGTCGGTCTCGCTTCCGATCCAACTACTTGGATCACGCTGCCGGCGATCGCCACCGGTTCGAGCGGCGCCAACGGAGTACTGGGGGCGTACGACACCGCCCAGATCTTCGTCCGCTATGCGATTCCCTCTTCGGTCACCACCTACAAGACGCTCAACATTCAGTTGGCCGTCGACGCGGACATTCTCTAATGACCAAGACCTTCTGTGATCTGTGTCGGAAGCAGATGCCGGATGGGATCGTGGCTACCAAGCTGCGCATCGACAATCTGTTGCACGACTTCTGCGATGAGTGCTGGACCAGATTCAAGACCCTCCTTGAAGGAACCGGTACTTCCGTCATCGAGTTTCAATATCCGTACCCGGACCAGGTTGTTGTCAATGCGCCGAACTTTGACCCGAATGGTCAGTACATCCCGATGACTGGATACAACGTTGTTTTCAACTCCTCCGGCATTGGAAACCCTGACATAAATGTGAACTTTGTGGGTAACGTCGTCACGGCTCAGAAGACATTCATGTCGAACGGCGAACAGAATACGACGCTTACACTTTGCCCGATGAAAGCCTAACCATGCAGCTCCTTGGAACGTATAACTCGTCACTCGCGGCGTTTCAGTATCAGCAGCTGCTCGCCCTCTTGCAGGCGGCGATCTCTGCCGGCGACCTGTCGAGTGGCTCCCGGTTCGATAAGACCACGCTGACCCAGCTCGAAGCCCAGGCCACCAGTTTCGCCAATCTGCCGACGGCCACCGCCGGCACGCGCGCGCTGGACGAGTCCATGCTTCAGCCGATCCAGCTGCTGCAGGCACGCTTC
>ODAK010008775.1_pt1 | contig 10081 bp, 8 predicted proteins | sample 1539591 | NCBI WGS metagenome assembly ODAK01 (sample SAMEA3539303, study PRJEB22396) | soil metagenome | biome: tundra; feature: field; material: soil | place: USA | collected 2010-05 | depth 0.15 m | reverse complement strand
ACCGTCTCGCCGGGCTTGAGACCGCCTTCGACCACCCAATCGTTGTCGAGCCGCGTGTTCGCTACGATCTCGCGGAAAGCGACTTTGTTGTCGGCATCGACCACGAAGACCGAAAGTTTTCCCTGAAACTCCTGCACGGCCTGTTGCGGCAGCCGGATCGCATTCGGGTTTTCCGACGCGGGAACGATGACGCGCAGGAACTGGCCGGCACGCAACGACTGGTCGGGGTTGGGAACTGACAGCCGGACTTGCAGCGTTCCACTTTTGGGATCAACCGCGGTGTCGACGAAATTCAAACGGCCGCTGTACTTGTAATCGCTGCCGTCTACAAGCTTCAGCCTGTATGACGCAGCCTTGCCCTTCTCCGTACCGAGACCGCTGTTGAGCCGTTTCTGCAGATCGAGCAGCTTCTGCTCGCTGACCGTGAAATTGACGTAGATCGGATCGACCGAATAAAGCGTGGTCAACAGCGTGGTGGACGCGTTGACCAGCCCGCCGGGTTTGATCAATGCCTTGCTGATCACGCCGTCACGCGACGCACGAATGGTGGTGTATTCGAGATTAAGCTCGGCCGTCTTGACCTGCGCCCTGGCCGCTTCCACACTCGCCGCATCGACCCCTTCTTTCGCGATCGCGGCATCGAGGTCCTGCTGGCTGATCGCCTGGTCCGCGAGCAACGGGCGGATGCGTTCGAGGACCTGCCGCGAATTGACGTGGTTTGCCTGCGCCAGCGCGAGCGCCGCCTTCGCCTGGGCCAGCGCCGCGACGAAGGGTTGCGGATCGATCACAAACAGCAGATCGTCCTTTTTCACTTTCGCGCCATCCACGTACGCCTGGCGCTCGAGTATTCCGCCGACACGGGCCCGGATTTCGACCGTGTCGACCGCTTCGGTTTGCGCCACGTATTCCTCGTACACCGTCACCGGCTGGGCGACGGTCTTGATGACGCCGACTTCGGGCGGGGGCGGTCCCTGGTTACCGCTTTTGCCGGAGCACGCCGCTAACGCGAGCAGGATCGCGGCAAGCGCAAATAACCTCGGCATGGCGCCATAGGCGAAGCCGACCAATGAAGCGCGCAAAGAAATTACAGGCACAGAGATTCTCCCGGGCTTGAGCTCATACGTCATCGAATAGTGCATATCAGTCGTGGGGAATGCTGCAAAACCGCGTATTTTAAAAGCGAATGGCGGCAAAAGATAGAAAAAGGTTGATTGTGCTATCGTAGCAACTCGTTTTTCGCAAGAGGGAGACGGTCATGAAACACTTACTCGTAATCGGCAAGCGCGCCGAAAAGATGTTCAAGGCGGGCAAGAGCATGCAGCAGAAGGTCGAGGCCAAGCCCACGCGCGACTTCGATGCGCAATGGAACCGCAACACTGCGCGCACTCCCGACTAATACGTCGAAACGTATGTACTACGACCGCGCGCAGCACAAGAGCAAGAAGTAATCCGCGTATGAAGTAAACAAATACCTCTACCGCCACAGTACGCTGGGTGGGAGCATGTCTTATTGGATGTTGATCCGAGAGGCAGTCCAGATGTTGTTTGCGATGCTCGTGAACTATCAAACTTGCCTGGCTCTACCTATGATTCACTCTATTGCTCACACAATTTGTGAGCACTACTATCGTCATGATGCAGTGAAAGTTTTGGCTGGATTTGTCCATGTTCTTAAAGCGGATGGCTTCGCGTTTATTCGTGTTCCAGATTTGGGCGAGTTAATGCGAACTGTAGTTGAAAAGAACCTCGACATAGATGACTTTCTCTATCAGTCCCCAGCAGGGCCAATAACAGTTCGAGACGTTATTTATGGTTATGGTGTAGAGGTTGAGCGAAGCGGGAACGATTTTTTTGCGCATAAAACAGGGTTTACGCAAAAATCATTGATGTCAATCTTAAAAACAGCTGGTTTCCCGTGGGTTTTTAGCGGTATTGGCAATCTGGAAGTTATGGCTTTAGCATTCTCAAATAAACCAAACGAGCATGCTGAAAAGCTGTTCCATCTACCCAGTCACAAGCAAGCGAACGGGTCAGGTCTTGACATAACGGTTTCCGGATAGTAGCCTTCAGTCATGGCCCGCCCGCTGCGAATCGAGTTTCCCGGTGCGATTTACCACGTCGCCGCCCGCGGCAATGCACGCCCGGCGATCTTTCGCGATGATGCCGACCGCGATCTGTTCCTGGATGCCTTGGGGGAGGTGGTGGCGCGCTTCGGCTGGCTTTATCACGCCCGCTGCCTGATGGACAAACACTACCACCTCCTTATCGAGACGCCACAAGCAATCTGTCGCCGGCCTGGCCTGAACTGAAGGGCCAGGTGCTGCTCGGTTCAGAAGCGTTCGTGGCCGAGATGCGGCCGCTGTCTGAAAGACAAGGGAGCACTCAAGGAAATCCCCCGCGCTCAGCGCTGGGCGCATCGGCCCGGATTGAAGAGCCTGTTTTCGGCCCGCGTGCGACAAGACATCGCCAGCACCCCCGCCGGGCGGTTGCCGCCCAAAAGCGGCGTTCGACCCGCCCGACCCAACCCCCAATGCGCGGGGTCCTGTGGTTGAATCTCCTATCGTTCGGAAATGGCGGTACGCATGCACCAAGAAAATTTCCCTCACGTCATGCCATGCTGTAACATTGCCTGAGCCTCTTTGGTCATCGACCCCGAAGATGGGAAAATTCCGCGATATCGAATTCAGCCTTGTGGACGCGCTCGTCACCGTCGTTGTCGTGACGAGCGGCGTCATGTTGTTTCATCGAGGTTCCCGGACGCAGCGAGGGCGAACACCAACCGGGGATCTTCATTGCCGAGCTGAACCGCTCGGCTTATGTTAGACCCACAGAGATGTCTGAAGAACCAGAAGATTAGGGAGTGCCACAACAATGCGGATCACTTTGAGCATTGCACTTCTTGTCCTCTTATTCGGCATCCTTGGGATCGCCACCCGGCGTCTACTAGCCGACAAAGAAGGCCTAGGCGAGCCCAGCCAAGCTCCCAAAGTGTCTTGCTTTGAGGATAGTTTCGAGGTCTTCCTGAGCGGCCTAGCCGTACTCTCCTTGCTCATGATGTTCCTGGCACTGCTGGGGATCTTTTCGCTGGCCGCGATCGTTGGGGCTGTTGGCCTGATTGGTGGTGGCGCTGGCTGGCGGATCTGGCGGGCGAAGGGCGGTTCGCGAAGCGGCTGGCCGGGAGTTGGTCGACATTTACTCGGGTTCCTTGTAGTGGCGTGCGTGGCCCTAGTGGCTTTCTGGCTTGGTCCACCCTATGAGGCAAAACTAAATAGCGCCGATGCGCCGGTGTATCTGGGGGTCGCTGCTCATCTTGCCGAGTCGGGAAGACTCGCCGGTGAGGACTCCTTGGTGGCGGAGATGACGGCTGAGGAGCGGCAGGTGCTGTTTGCGAATCGGTTTGGCAAAGATGCGACCGGTCCTTATGCCCGCTTTCCAGGCGGCGTGCAGCTCCTTGACCCCGCGAGGGCCTTCGTTTCCTTTCACTTTTATCATCTCTGGCCGGTGTGGCTGGCGTTGGGTCTAAAAACCATAGGCAGCCCCGACTTCCTAAGCCTGCTGCCCTTCTTCGCCTCGGTCAGTTTGATCTCGCTCTTCTTGCTCGGACAGCTTCTGGTGGGTCGCGGCTTCGGGCTGGCCATTGTCCTGCTGCTGTTCTTTTCTTTCCCACAACTTTATTACAGCCGGTTGCCGCTCAGCGAGATCCCGGCCCAGGCTTTTTTCCTGGCCGGCTTGCTGTGCTTTGTCCGAGCCCTGCAAGAAGCCGGGCCCAGGCGGCGGAATCTGCAAATTTTGACCGCTGTGCTCTGGGGGTGCTTGTGTTTGTGCCGGGTGGACGGTGTGCTCTTTCTTTTCCCAGCGCTCGCTTGCTCGTTCGTTCTCTGCGCCGAACTCCGGCGCTCCGTTTACGATTGGTTGCCGCTTGCGGTTGGGCTCGCCTTTCTTGCTTCCCTGGCGATTCTGCATCAAATAGCCGGCGCCAGTTTCGGGATCCCGGTCGCAGACTTACCGGTCATTGGCGGCGGGCTTCACTCCGTGAACCAGTGGATTATGGATCGGGAGCGAGCCTTGGTAATTGCCTGGCTGGCATTGGCGGCGGGCGCCGTGCTGATCGGGCGCTGGCAGCCTGGGCAGGGCCTTCGGAGGGGGCTGGGTCTGCTCGCCGGTGGACTATTCTTGGTCATCAGCGTGGTTTGGTTCGTCGCTTTTTTCGGGCAAGCCAAATGGAGTCAACTCCTCCACCATCTTCACTGGTTGGAGCTCTATCTGCCCGGCTGGCTGATGGCCGGGAGCGCCGTTGGTCTGGGCATCTTGGGAATTGCGATAATTCGTCAGCCACAACAACGAACGGTGCGTGGTGTTCTATTTATTTTTCTGGCGGTGCCGTTAGCGAGTTTCCTGATTAACCCGATGGTGACCGCCACGCAACCGTGGGCGATCCGGCGGTTCGTGCCCATGGCCCTGCCCCTCCTTTTCACCTTGGCATTGCTGGGCTGGGAGCATGGCTTATCGGCCGTGGGGAGGCGGTTCGGTAGAAACTTGAATCAAGGCTATGCCGTGCTGGCTGTCGTGGTACTTGCCTATCTCCTACCAAAATCGGCTTTGCTGTGGCGACAGCCGCTCTACGTCGATTTGGGCCTCCAGGTTAACCGCCTGGCCAACCGGATTCCTGCTGATGCCTTGGTCATTCTGCCGGATGAGGAAGCGGGCATGCATGTCCAGATTCCCCTACAGTACAACGAGAAGCGCTCGACTCTCCTGCTGCCCGTAACAGGCCAAGCCGGTACCACTCAAAGCTTGTTTGCGATTCAGTATCTTCGGCGGCAATTGGCGGGCGGTCGACCAGTCATCGCCCTGTTCCAGGAACCGTCCTTGCTGCTAAACCTGCTTACGTCCAATTTTGCCTTGGAGTATCTTTTTTCGGAGCCGATCTCATTTTTCGAACTCCCGCAGGTGGCCGAATCACAATTTCCGGGTATGACGAGGGAAAGAAAAGCTACCTACCGCGCTTTCCAGGTCCGCGAGCACGGCCGCGAGGCGGTTCCCGCGACCATCAACATCGGCCAAATTACGGAGGATCTCCCATTTATTGTCCGAGGATTCTACGCTCCGGAGGGCGACCCTGCGAAGCCGGACTCACTTTTCCGTTGGACGATGGCGGAGGCCGAGTTACGGTTGCCGGCGGTCCGCAAGGTTAGAGTTCACTTCCTTCCGTGGCGACCGTTTCAGGCACCCGCCATTGATCTTGCGATCTTGGTTAACGGAGTTCGCGTCAAATTCCAGCAGGTCACGGAAAACGGTCAGGAGGTTATCGACATCCCGGTTCTGGTCCAGGCCGGACCCGGCAAGCAGGAATTCAAGCTCACCATTGCGTGTCAGCCCTTTTCCATGCGGGATCTGGGACTCTCGGATGACGCGCGGTCCCTGGGAATTGCAATCTCTCATCTGGAACTCCTTGACTGATGTTAACCGCTTGGAATACCTGGACCGTTTTGAAGCTTGTTTTAGGCAGGGCTGAACCACTTGGCTTCCTCGGAAATTTCGCCGCCCCGTTTTGCCTGACCTATCCACGTCTATTTGGAAGTCAAACGAAATTTCGAGAGAAGCCGGCGCTGGATTTCTGTCCAAGGACAAACGACGGCTCCGTACTGCTGAGACCCGCCGCTGCGGATCGCGGGCAGGCACTTTGTCAATGGGGCCGCCTTTAGGCGCGATCGACCTCCTACACCAAATGATTGCCGTGGTAGCCTCCACTTTCCCGAGATTCGCAGGGGACTCAGAACCCGGATTCATCTTGGATTTCGCGCGGGAGCTGTCACGCTTCTCCAAAGTCAAGGTATTCGTGCCAAACCATCCACTGAGCAACGATTCGACGGACTGGGCCGGTGTGCCTGTCGAACGTTTCAGGTATTTTCCCATTCGCAGCCAAGAGACCCTATGCGGCGATGGAGGAATTCCCGCAAAACTGACGACGCGGAAGGGAAAGCTGCTGCTTCCCTTCCTGATCCTCGCGGAACTCGCTCTCTTTGTCAGGCTCCTGCGCGACCGACAGGTTCGAGTCATTCACGTTCATTGGATACTCCCTCAGGGGCTCTCCTTCGCTCTCGCCAAGGCATTGCTCCCTCGCGATCCACAAGCTCCGATGACCCTCCTGAGCTTCCACAGCGGCCGGGATGAAAAGGTCTCGCGGTTCTATCTGTGGCTCGAAAAGTGCATCGTCCGCAGCTTCGACCGAATCACCGTCAATAATGAAAAAACTCGGCCGATCCTGGAAAAACTTTATGTCAAACCGATCGGCTACCTGTCGATGGGATTGCCCAAAGACGCCGAAGCGATCGCGCTTCCACTCAGGAAGGATTACCGATTGATCGCCTCCGTCGGCCGACTGGTTGCCGTGAAAGGTTATCTCGAGTTGCTGCGAGAGTGGGCCAAGCGCAAAGAGGCGCTGAAAGACTACTCGCTGATCCTGCTGGGAAAAGGTCAGTTGGCCGAGGAAATCCAGGCTTTTATTCAGACCCAATGCCTGGCCAGCCAGGTCCGGTTGCATGCAAACCCTTCACGCGAACTGATTTTCCAAACGCTATCGGAAGCCGGTTATTATCTCCAACCGTCTTTGGTTTCCCCGACCGGACATACGGAGGGATTTGGTTTGTCGGTCGTGGAAGCGCTTCACCTGGGATGCACCGCGGTTGTCAGCGCCGTTGGGGGACTACCGGAAGTGGTGGGCGATGTCGGCTACGTATGCGCGAATGCCGGCGAGATGCTGGATAGGCTTTTGGACGGTAGCATTCAGCCGGTAGGTCCCGCCCAATGCCGGGAACGGGCCCACCGGTTCGCGTGGGGCAGCAAGAACCTGCAGGAGCTGTATTCGTGATGTCGCGGGCAAGACAAATCAAGGACGTCTTGTCTTGGCTCCATCGTCTGACCTCCTCGTTGAGGCCAGGGACCGGGGAAACACAGACGCAGGACGTGTTCATTTTCTGCTATCACCGGATCAACACGCGGGAACGCAATCCCCTGGGCGTGGATCTTCACGTGTTCAAGGAGCAACTCGAGCTCTTCGCCTCCGCGGGCACCTTGCTGAACCCCGAAGCTTTCTTTCTCTTTCTTCAGGGAGAAAAGAGCCTTCCCTCGGCGAAGAATTTTCTCGTCTCCTTCGACGATGGCTACGCATCGACAGTGGAGGCGGCCTTTCCTGTTCTTCAGAAAGCGGGAGCGAGAGCCATATCATTCATAGCGACCGATCATCTCGGCAAGGAGAGCCCCTACTCCCCTGATCGAGGGCAGCCAAACAAGGAACTAATATTGACCTTGGACGAGGTCAAAGATACCCAATCCGTCTACCTCTACCAATCGCATGGCCATCGCCATATCGATTACTTTCACAGCTCCCGAGAGAGCGTGCTGGCTGACCTGTCTGCGAGCCTCGGATGGTTTGAGCGAGAGCTTGGATACAGACCTTGTTCGATTGCCTACCCGTTCGGCCTGGCGCCTCGCTGGGCCGATTGGCAAGAAGACTTCAAGCAAGCGGGCATCATAGCGGGATTCGTTACGGGAAGTCACCCCTTGAGAGCGCGAATGAACAGTTCCGAGGAGATTCCGTTGCTCGCTCTGCCCCGGGTTGGCTATCTGACTGACGAGACGCTGACTCACACGCGAGCTCGACTAAGTGGTGGCTTGACAATACTCCGCGCGCTCGATGCACCTTGGGTGCGCAAGATCAAGTCCGGGAGAAGATCGTGAAATTGATCATTCAGATTCCCTGCCTGAACGAGGCGGAGCATATCGAGGTGACGCTGGCAGCCTTGCCCCGGCAAATTCCCGGAGTGTCGCAAATCGAGTATTTGGTCATCGACGACGGAAGCACCGACGGGACCGCGGAGATCGCTCAACGGGCCGGCGTGCATTACATTGCCCGACATCCGGTAAACCGGGGTCTGGCCACGGCGTTTCAAACGGGCGTACACCGCGCCCTCACCGAGGGCGCCGATGTCATCGTGAACACGGATGCCGACAATCAGTACAACGCGGCCGATATCGAAAAGCTGATTCGCCCGATCTTGGAGCGGCAGGCGGACCTGGTCATCGGCATCCGCCCCATCGATGAGATCGAGCACTTCAGCTGGCTGAAGAAAAGACTCCAGAAGCTGGGCAGCCTTGCCGTACGCGCATTGTCGGGGACGGACATTCGCGACGTGACTTCCGGCTTTCGTGCCCTGTCGCGGGATGCGGCAATCTCGATCAATCTTACCACGCGATACACTCATACCCTCGAGACGTTGATACAGGCGGGAAACAAGAATCTGCGGATTGCTCAGGTGCCGATCCGGATCAACGACAAGCGGCGCGAGTCACGGCTTTTTCAGTCGATGGGCGGCCACGTCGCCCGCTCGATGCTGGATGTACTTCAGATTTATCTCCATTACCAGGGAGACAGGGTCCTCGCATTCCTGGGTCTCGCGTTGTTCGCCCCAGGCTTGTTTCTGGGACTGCGTTATATCTACATTGAAATGACAAACCAGGGCGGCGGTCACGTTCAATCGCTGATATTGGCTGCGATCCTGATCATCATGGGCTTTCAGTCCTGGCTCATGTCGCTGTTCCTGACCACTCAGCGAAGCAGCCGTATCCTGATCGAAAAACTGATCTCGCGGACCAAGGGTCCTTGACCGTGGACCGCTACATGCGCCAGTACGCACGGGCGCTTTCTACCGCCCTGAGCGGGCTGGAGTCCCAATCCGTCATCGACTTTGGCGCCGGTAGCGGATGGATCAGAAGGTACCCCTTTGCTTCCTACCTGGCGCTGGATCTCTTTCCGCCGGAGGAGCCTTGGGCCAGGAAATGGAATTTCGACCACGCGCTTCCTGCAGAATACAGGCGCAAATACGACGTCGGGGTCTCACTGAACGCGATTCATTACGCTGCCAATCCGAATCAAACATTAGGCTATTTCCTGGATGCGCTAAGAGGTGGAGGAAAATTGATATTGGCCGCCCCCTGGCTATATCCACCTCACGACCGCACAATCGACTACTGGAGAATTTCACCTCGGGCCTTGTACAGGATGACGTCGGCGCGCTTTGAGAAGGTCAGTTTGTTTCTCATCGGGAGCATGATTGACCTGCCCGGTCGGATTGCGTCGCGCTTGCTTTCAGGAGGGTTTCGCGGGTTCTCGCAAGCAAAAACATTTCGACTCGGGACAAAACCTCTTTGTCCAACCGACGAAGGCCAGATCCCCACAAGCTTCTTCGGCCCGCTGACCACATTGGTTCTGGCGGAAAACTATCTTCTCCCGCCCATGAAATGATCCCGCACGCAACGTCCGGAAGTGGCCTGAGCCACCGTCTAGACAAATCTCAACGACCCGCTAATCACTTGACCGCTGCGCGCGGGAGTTGGGGATCTCCAAGAGTGCGGTCTCGCGCCAGTTTGTCAAACACAGTGCCCAGGCGCTGGCTGAGCTGCGTAGCCGCCGGTTTGATGAGGTGGATCTGATGGCTATTTACGTCGACGGCATCATTGTCGCCAGCATCAAATCAAAGCCTTGATTCAGGCGCTTCGCCCTCAAGACAAGAACCTGAAGAAAGTCGCATAATCCTCATGACCACCGACTCAAACCTCCAACTGAGTTCGGGACCTCGCCCCATTGAGGCCGACCAAGTTTCTGAACCTCGTGCTAAGCCCCCACCGTATCATCACCATCTTTCGCCTTCGGCAACATGTTTCGTGTTATCGAAAATGTCTGAAAACTCGGGGGCAACCCATGCGCATCCCGCCCATCGTATGTCGCTCCTTTATGAGCGCGCCCAATGCACTCGTCGTTCGGCGACGACGCGATCGAACAGGGCGAGGTACGCCTCAGCCGACCGGCCTAGCTGGTGTTGCGCACTAAGCCGCTCGCGGGCGGTGGGATCAGGACCGGGCGCGTCGAGCAAGGCCTCGATTGTCTGCGCGATCGTGCCCGTATCGGTGCCCGTGATGCAACCAAACGAGCGGTCGAACATGATCTCTGCAATCGCCGGGGAACAATCGGTTGTCACCACCTTCAGTCCGGCCGCAATGGCCTCGACGAGAACGGCGGGAT
>ODAK010008773.1_pt1 | contig 10082 bp, 11 predicted proteins | sample 1539591 | NCBI WGS metagenome assembly ODAK01 (sample SAMEA3539303, study PRJEB22396) | soil metagenome | biome: tundra; feature: field; material: soil | place: USA | collected 2010-05 | depth 0.15 m | reverse complement strand
CGGGTTTGGCTCATCGGGCGGGGGCAACGACAGGCAGGAAGACCGCGAGAAGGCGCTTCTGCAAAAGATCGGAGAGCTGACGGTCGAGCGTGATTTTTTAGCCAACGGGCTCGGACGGCTCCGCTGAAGGCGCGGCGGAGCATGATCGTTTCAAGTCCAGAGATCTCCATGCGGCGGCAAGCTGAGCTGCTTCGGGTGAGTCGCTCGGGCCTGTACTACGAGTCGGCCCCGACGGACCAAGAAGAACTATCCGTCATGCACCGGCTGGATGAACTGCACCTGGAATTTCCGTTCTTTGGTAGCCGAAAGCTCGCGCTCGAACTGCGCAAGGAGGGCGTGCTTATCAACAGGAAACGAGTGCAACGACTGATGCGGCTGATGGGCATCGTGGCCATGGTCCCTCAGCCAAACACCTCGAAACCAGCACCTGAGCACAAGAAGTTTCCGTACCTGCTGCGCAACCTCGCCATCTTTCGGCCCAATCAAGTCTGGGCCGCCGACATCACCTATATCCCGATGGCCAGGGGCTTCGGCTACCTGGTTGCGATCATCGACTGGTTCTCCCGTCGGGTACTGGCATGGCGGCTGTCCAACAGCCTCGACACGGGCTTCTGCATAGAGGCTCTCCACGAAGCGCTGGCGAAATTCGGGCGACCAGAAATCTTCAACACCGATCAGGGAGCCCAATTCACGTCAGACGACTTCACGCGGATCTTGCTCGACGGGGAAATCAAGGTCAGCATGGATGGAAAAGGTCGGTGCATCGACAACATCTTTGTCGAGCGCCTGTGGCGCTCCCTGAAGTACGAAGAGATCTACCTCAACGCCTACGACGACCTAGCCCAGGCCAGGAAAGCCATCGACAAGTACATGGACTTCTTCAACCACCGACGCCAGCATCAGTCTCTCGGGTACCAAACGCCGGATGCCGTCTACACCGAATACATGAAACAAGCCGCGTGACCGAACGCTCGATCTCAACTAGAAACCCTACGATGCAGACTTCTCCTTAGATTCGGTCCTCTTTGGTCCGAAGAAAGGGGTCCACTTCATTGGTCGCCACTTTGGCCATTCAGGTACGCAGGTTCAAGCTGCAAATCTCCGCGAATTTGTGGGAGAATTTCGGCGATGGCTTTCTGGACACTACGGGAACCAGCGGTTAACCGCTGCACCACCCGCGGCGTGATTGGACGAACGCGGGCGCCTCGCTTCTAGAGACCACTCTGCTTGTTGGAATTGCCATCGGTAGGCCCTACAGCCAGAACCGTGCCAGGCTCAACGTGAGCAAGAACACCCTCCTGGATTCGGGCGGCGATTTCGATTTGGATAAGCTCTTCCGCCGTTGGCTGGTCAGGCTTCCAATCGTCGAGCCCTTTTCGAAGTCCGCGCAGCACGGCAAGCGCGCACGGCCCGATCGCATCTATGTTGTAGCCTCCTTCGAGGAGCATGCCGATTCTCCCTTGGGCCGACCCCTGCGCGGCCGCTGTGATAGCGGCGCCGATGAACTCAAAGTCTTCGGTATTAAGGCGCATATTGCCCTGGGGATCGCCTTCGCAGGCGTCGAACCCCAAACTTACGAGCACGACATCGGGACGGAATCGTCGCACGACCGGCAGGATCACGGTCTTGGTGGCGTGCGCGTAGGCCGCCAACTTGGCCCCGCTTGGCAGGGGAACGTTCACCGTTGCGCCGCGACCTGCGCCGTCGCCGACAGTAGTGGCATCGCCGCTGTCTTGCGGGAATAGTCGGTTTGAATGGATCGAAACGAAAAGGACGTCGGGCCGAGCGAGGAAAATTCGTTCGGTGCCGTTGCCGTGGTGAACGTCCCAATCCAGGATGCAAACGCGCAGCCCTTGCCGGCGAAGCCGTTCTGCTGCGATTGCGACATTGTTGAACACGCAATAACCGGACGTGGACGACGGCTCTGCATGATGCCCGGGCGGCCTCACAATGGCGAAAATCTGACTTTCCTGGTGGCCGACGATCTCGTCCGCCATGGCGAGGGCAGTTCCTGCCGCATTCAACGCGGCCTTGACTGAATCGGGGCCCAGTCGCGTCTCGGGATCGAGACTGGCGACCACGCCGCGCAGAGCGATCACGTGGTCGACGTACTCTGGATCGTGAACCGTGACAAGATCCTTGCGGGTGGCTTCGCGGTTGCACGGTTTCAGTAAGTAGCCGGCCTCCAGAAGGCACTTGCAGAGTCGATCCACGCGCGCACGGGCTTCGGGATGTCCGGCTCCCGGGTCGTGGAGATGGGCACTTGCGCCCACGAGAAGGCTCAACATGAGGCGTCCAGACTAGCAGATGTGCGATCTTTCGACCAAGCTGCCGAACAAAAGGAACTATCGATCTGGCGAGCGGATTGGTGATCGGCCTATGCTGCAGACCCAATAGCGACAAACAACCATGCACACGCGCCTAGCTACGCCACCGGATGCAGCGGCCATTCAGGTCGTCTACGCACCCTACGTCGAGAGTACGACCTACAGCTTCGAGTTCAAGGTCCCGTCGATTGAAGAGATCGCTGCACGCATGCGGCGACATCCCAGCCATGTCTGGCTGGTGGCAGAGCAGGCGGCCGAGATCGTCGGTTACGCCTATGCTTGGCCATTCGAAGAGCGCGAGGGCTACCGCTTCGCCGTCGAGACGTCCATCTTCATCCGCCAAGATCGGATTGGCGGAGGAATCGGGCGGATGCTTTACGCGGATCTTTTGGCCTCGCTCAAGCAGAACGGGTTTGTGACCGCTGTGGCGCGCATCGCACTTCCCAATCCTCAGAGCGAACGGCTGCACGAAAAGCTAGGTTTCAAGAAGGTCGCCCATTTCGAGCGGATCGGCCACAAGTTCGACCGCTGGCTCGACGTCGGCTACTGGCAGCGCGCGCTCTAGGAGGCTGGTGTTAAACGGCGGACCGAGTCCTGGCACTGGTTCCTCCGGAGCTTCTGCTATTCTCCAGATTGTGCGGCGGCAGTGGAGCGTACAAGCCGTGTGTGTTGCGTTTTTGTGCGCGCCTGCGCTCGCGGCTCAATGCCCTGCGAGCCACGTTGGTGGACAGCCGGAGTTGCAACAACGGGACCTCCGGGAACGAGCGGCTTTCATCCGTCTGCAATTGCAGGTCGATGCCCGTCATGCCCGCATCTGGAGTTACACCTGGATGGCAATCTACTCATCGCTGACAGCGGGCCAATTCATAGCCGCGCCGCTGGTTTCACATGCAGACGGACTCGACCTGTACGTCGGCGGCGGCGCGGCAGTGCTCGGTCTGGCGCCCCTTGTCATAACCCCGCTGAAGGTCATGGGCGATGAAATGCACATGGGCGGGCTGGAAGACGACGTGGCCAACCAGACTTCCTGTACCCGACTGTTTGAAATGGAAGAGCTGTTAGAGCGGGACGCCGCCAATGAAGCCCAGGGGCACAGCCTTCTCTTTCATGGGGGCAACGTCGTGGTCAACGCAGGTATCTTCTTCATCATCGGATCCGGCTTTGGCCACTGGACCAGCGCCACGATCAGTCTGCTGACCGGAATCGCGACCGGCGAAATCATGATTTTCACCCAGCCAGTCGGAGCCGAAAGGACTCTGCGCCAATATCGTCGCGGCGATTTCGCCCCGTTGGATACCGGGGCCCAGACCACCATCGCACCAATGTTCGGAAATGGCCGGTCAGGCCTCATGCTGACGACGAGCTTCTAGCTCCCTCCGACTGCCTCAGAACCCAGCTTGTTTGGCTTGCGCGTCGACAAGACCGAAGAGGATCGTGCACGTCTGGCCCTGCAGCTGCAGCACGCGAAGAAGATGGAATCGATCGGCCGACTTGCGGGAGGCATCGCGCACGAGTTCAACAACATCCTGACCGCGGTCCTGGGCAACATCGAATACGTGATGGCCGACATGCTTCCTGGAGATCCTCAGCTGGCCATCCTAGGCGATGCCGAAAAGGCTGGTCGGCGAGCCGCCGAGCTGACCGCGCACTTGCTCGCCTACTCACGGCAGACCATCATTCGCCCAAGGTCGTCAATCTGAACGAGCTGCTGAAGGAGACCGAGCGATTGTTGGCGCGGCTCTTGGGCGAAAACATCCAGCTCGAAACGGTGCTCGACCCTGACCTGTGGAGCGTCAGGGTCGACCCAGGCCAAATCGAGCACATCGTGGTGAATTTGGCGTTGAACGCAGTCGACGCCATGTCCGATGGGGGCAAACTTAGACTCGAGACCGCATGCGTGTTCCTAGACGAGGAATACTGCCAGAATCACCCTGACGCTCGCCTGGGGCAGCACGCGACGTTGGCCGTGAGTGACACCGGATGTGGAATGTCCGAGGAGATCAAGGCGAAGCTCTTCGAGCCCTTCTTCACCACCAAGCCGATCGGTCAAGGGACTGGGCTCGGGCTGGCCATGATCCAGGGGCTTGTGAAACAACACGGAGGCTCCATCGCGGTTACCTCTGAGGTCGGCCAAGGGACGACGGTCAAGTTGCATTTTCCCGCGTTGGATGCCCCATCGACGGTTTCGAGGATCGAGTCCGAGGTCGCTCGGCCGGTTGGTGGGACAGAGACCATCCTCTTGGTCGAAGACGAGCATGCTGTGCGACGGCTCGGGAGCCATCTCTTGGTTCGGCTGGGCTATCGGGTCCTCGAGTCCATAACGGCGGAGGAGGCCATGCGGACGGCCGATGCGTACCCAGGCCCCATCGATTTATTGTTCACCGACGTGGTACTGCCCGACGACAACGGCAGACGCCTGGCCGACCGGATCCGCGCCGCACGCCCTGCGATAGGGGTACTCTTCACCTCCGGCTACAGCTCCAACGTGATCGCACAGCACGGTGTGCTCGAACGAGGCATCCAGTTCCTCGAAAAGCCTTACGGGGGATCTGCGCTGTCACAAAAGGTTCGCGAAATTCTCGACGCCAAAGCCCCCAGCGGGGGCTAGCCCGCCTCACGCAAGCTTCCGCTACGCGAGTCGGACTTCTGCGGGTCGACGAATTCGCGAGCCGTCGGCACGATGCCGCGTTGCCACAGGGCATGAAACGGGGCGTGAAAATGCGCCATGTGGGCTCGGCAAAGTCTAAGCTTGGAGCATGATTTCCTCGGGTAGCCCAGAGATCCTTTCCTATCGACACCTCTTGACGGGAGCGGTCGAGGAGTTTTTGCGGGCCGAGGCCATGACCGGTTCGGAGATTGCGCGTTCGGTGGCCGAATTGGTGGTTACCCTGTCCCGCTATCGCGAGGAGGGCGTACCGCTGTCTCCAATCGTTTTTGTCACTGATGACTCCCGCCAGCTCTTGACCCAAGTGGGCGGTCGGGAAATAGTTCCTGTCGGAGTGGGGCCACAAAGCCCGGTCACCATCCGCAATGCGCTCAAGCTGTGCGCGCCCTTGGCCAAAGCCGAGTGGTTCATTTTCATCGAACGGCTCGGCGAGATGTTTCGCTATGGTCTCTTTCGCGGCGACGACTTCGTGCTCGCCCACACGCCCATTGAAGTGCTGCGCTCGATCACGAGCCCCTCGGTTCGCATCGTGGCGGTTGCTCAGCTCGCCGAGAACGTGATCGAGTTGCGTGGCAGCCAGGGTAATTCGCGCTACGTCTATTTGTCCGGAGCCCGCACGGAGGTGCCCGCGCCGATCGTCATCGAGAAGTTGGTGAATGCCGCCACTCAGGATGTCCCGCCACCGTCCCGCGAAGACGTCCGCGCGCTCTATCGCCATGCGTTTCTCGAAATGTTGCGCCTGGCTCATGGCGCCTTGGTAGCCGTGCTTCCTCCAGGTCATGACGGCGCTCCCTACTTCGTCGACCGTCTCTTGCTGGATCGTCCCATCGACCTGACGAACCTCATCCAGCGCTACAATGAGTCGTTGACGGATGATGCCCGTGCGGCGGTGCAGGCTTCGGCCCACCTCCTTCAAGGCATGCTGGCATCCGACGGCATAACCCTTCTCCGCTCGGACGGCGTCGTAGCCGGGTACAGCGCCTTCGTCCATCACCTGCCGACGCAGATGGTTGAGACCACGAACAATCCGGTCGGCGGAGCCCGGCAGCGCACCTTCGCCGCGTTGTCGACTCGCGTGGGGGAGACGCTGGTCGGTGCGTTCTACTATTCGCAGGACGGCCACGCGGATTGCCGCTGGGCAGGCGACAAGGCGTGATTCGCAGTCCCGACCACGGCGGGCGCCCATCGGGAAGACGATTGCTGTAGAACGGTGACGAGGGAGCCGGGCCGGGTTCAGCCGTTACATGAACGGTGAAAATAGCCGCGCGACCGCATCGCGGACCTTTCCCAAGATCGTGCGTGCATCCACCTCGGCGAGCGTGACCTCGCGGGCATCGACCAGCTTTCTCTCCATGACCGCCACCAAGTCGCGCGCCAGCTCCCGGCCGTAACACTCCACATTCAGCTCGAAATTCAGGCGCAAACTGCGGGCGTCCCAGTTCGCCGAGCCGAGCAGCACCCAGTGGTCATCCACCACCATTAGCTTCGAGTGATCGAACGGCGGCGGCGTAAGCCAGATGTGACAGCCGCGTTCTATCAACTGCCACCACATCGACCGCGAGGCCCACTGGATGAAGGGCAGATTATTCTCGCGCGGCAATACGATGTCCACACGCACCCCACGCAGCGCCGCCAGGTTCAAGGCGGTGACGAGCGCTGGGTCCGGCAGAAAGTATGGTGTGAGAATTCGCACGGACGTCTGCGCCTCCGCCAACGCCGCCAGTAACGTCCAGCGCGCCTTCTCGAAATCGGCGTCGGGACCGTCAACAATGACGCGCGCAATGACGGTGCCGTCTCCCTGCAATAGGGGAAACCAGGCTTGACCGTCTAGGATTTCGCCTGTGCTGAACGCCCAATCGTTGGCAAATGCATCTTGCAGTTGGGAAACCACGGGACCTTCGATGCGAAAGTGGAGATCTTGGACTGGACTTGGGGGGTCGGCAGACAGAACGTTGCCGTGCCGAATGTTCATCCCGCCGGTAAACGCCACATGGCCGTCCACCACGATGATCTTGCGGTGATTGCGCAAATTGATCGTCGCCACACGCCACGGCGTCAGGAGAGACGCCGGCAGAAACTTTGCACATCGGACACCTACTCGGTTGAGTCGATGGATAATGGGTGGCCACGAGTACCGCATCCCGGCGGCGTCAATCAAAACCCGCACGGCCACTCCGCGCTTGACGGCTCGCCCAAGGGCGTCGGCAAATTCTCCTCCAGTGGCGTCGTTGTCAAAAATGTAACTGACCAGCGAAATGGACGCCTGGGCAGCTTCAATCGCGGCCAGCATGGCCGGAAAGGCTTGGTCGCCGCTGACCAGCGGCTGCACCCGATTCCCAGCCGTCAGTGGTTCGGCGACGATCCGACTGACGACACGGGCAATTAGTTTCAGATGCTCCGTCCCCGCGTAGTCGCGTTCGTCGAGGTCTTGCGGAATTGGCCGACCGGCGGCTCGATGCACACCCAGCATCTGCGCCCGGCGGCGGATGCGGTTGATTCCGAAAGCGAGGTAGAGCAGTGAACCGACGGCCGGCATCAACCAAATGAAAGCGATCCAAAGCGTTGCGGCCCGGGTATCGCGCTTGTGCAAAAGGGCGTGTGCCGAAGCGGGTAGCGAGGCCAACAGATGGAAGGCCACCGCCAGGTGTGGCCAGAACTCAGCGATCTTGCTGCGCCAGTCCATCGCCGATCGACTTCAGGCTCTGCCCCACGCGCCGCGCACACTTGAAGGCTCCCCAGGGGGCGTTGAGTGCAGGAGCAGCGGCCCGGCTCTTTCGCAGACTTCCCAACTCGGACTCGCCGAGCGGCTACGGCCGCTGACGACATGTTCTAAGGGTCCTGTCCCGGCCATACGATGCAGTCCACAGTCTACCAACCCCTACGACTTGTGGCGAATGACTTCTTTCATGATTGCAGCGATGGTATCCGGTTTGACGAGGGCCGTGTTGATGACCAAGTGGTAGTGCGTAGACTCTCGGATATCCGTCTGGAAATACTTTTTTGCAAATCGACGTTGTTCCGCTTCCACCTTGACGATGCGCTCGCGTGCATGCTTCTCGGAAAGGCCACGATCTTCCATGACGTTTCGTATCCTCACCTCCAGGGGGGCCACGAAGAGAAGACCAATCCGTTTCTCAGGGGGAAGAAGGAAGTTGGCGCCTCTGCCCAAAATAAGAGCACCGCCGTGCGCGGCGATCGCAAAAGTGATCCTCCTCAGATCCTTTAGAAAGGCGAATTCGGAAAGGTTGTGAGTTCCTTGAAATCCGGCCAGCCAATCTTCGAGCTCTGAGCGGGCTTTCTCATCGAGCGTGGAGACCACCTGGACACTTACGTGCTCGTCCTTCGCTATTTGCTCGACAATCTCCCAGGTGTACAGGTGTAGACCAAGTTCGGCCGCTACTCTTTGAGCGATGGACTCTCCTCGACAGCCCGCCTCCCGACTGATCGTAACGACAGGTCCGGGTTGCGACGGCCGCTCCTTCTCAAACTGGCGCCACTCGTAGGCTCGCGCTTCCATCATTCCCCTGAGGGCTTCTATCGATCCCTCGGATGTCATCGCGTTGCACTCCTCAAGTTGGAAAGCCTATCTCCCGCCGCCAGCGATGTGCAAGATGCGCGCCACCGTCAACTGACCTATGGCCTGCTGGCCTGCTTTGGGCCTCGTTTCGCGTCTGCTACACCGCCCGCTGACCTGTTCGGTCGAATTGATTGGAAACCAGCTTCACCTTGATTGAACTGGTCTGCCCATCGTGATGCAAGAAGGTGAGCTTACCCAGGCTATTGGTGGCCCGAATGCTGCACACAAGCCTGCTAGAGGGTAGAAAGCTCTTCACTATTCAGCCGGCGATTCTGCCCGCATCGATCGAACTCATCAAGGGGAAGCACCGATGAAACTACTGGTACTGTTCTACTCGACCTACGGGCATGTGTATCGCCTCTCGAAGGCGATCGCCGAAGGCGCTGGCGAGATCCCAGACGTCGATGTGATGGTGAAGCGCGTCCCTGAGACTCTTTCGCCCGATATCGTCCAGTCAATGGGCGCGACGGAGGCACAGACGGCTTTCGCGCACGTGCCCATCGCGACCGCAAACGATCTAGTCGAACCTGGTGCCATCATTTTCGGAACACCGACTCGCTTCGGAAACATGGCGGGTCAAATGCGCCAGTTCCTCGATGCAACCGGCGGCCTGTGGGCCCAGGGCAAGCTCATCGGCAAAGTCGGCAGCGTCTTTGCGAGCTCTGCGACCCAGCACGGCGGCCAGGAATCCACCATCCTGAGCTTCCACACTACGCTCCTTCACCACGGTATGGTCATTGTCGGATTGCCCTATGCGTTCCAGGGCCAGAGCCGCATTGATGAGATCACCGGTGGATCGCCCTACGGGGCATCTACGATTGCCGGCGGCAAGGGTGAACGCATGCCAAGCATGAACGAGCTCGCCGGCGCGCGATTCCAAGGCCAGCACGTGGCGCAGATTGCGAAGAAGCTTTCGGCGTAGTCAACGGACGTCGAGAAATGCGTGGTTCTGTCGACACTGGTTGTCCGGCGCTCGAGGTCGTCAGCCTTTCGATTGCCTTCGACCGAATGAACGTCATCGAGAAACTGTCTTTCGACGTGTCGCACGGAAGCGCTCTGGCGATTATTGGACCGAACGGCGCAGGTAAGAGTGTTCTCGCCAAGGCACTGATCGGAGCCCTGCCCTACACAGGCACCATCCGCTGGGAGGCAAATACGAAGATCGGCTACGTACCGCAAAAGCTGGACATTGAACGCGACCTGCCTATCACTGGCGGCGATTTCCTGCGCGCGAAAGCAGCCGTCGTTCGAGCGTCACAAGGTGACATCGGGACCGCCTTGGACCTTGTCGGACTGAAAGCCGAGACGGTCGGCAAATCCATCGGAGCGATTTCGGGTGGGCAATTCCAGCGTTTGCTGGTAGCAGCGGCCCTCATCGGTCGCCCAACGGTGTTGCTGCTCGACGAACCCACCGCTGGAGTGGACGAGCCGGGGCAAGATACCCTCAATGACACGACCGAGCGTCTGCGTAAGGAACGCGGCCTGACTATCTTGTTCATCTCGCACGATCTGA
>ODAK010008772.1_pt1 | contig 10082 bp, 7 predicted proteins | sample 1539591 | NCBI WGS metagenome assembly ODAK01 (sample SAMEA3539303, study PRJEB22396) | soil metagenome | biome: tundra; feature: field; material: soil | place: USA | collected 2010-05 | depth 0.15 m | reverse complement strand
CGCATGGACAAAGAAGTCCGCCTGAAGATCAGTACTTTGGTAGCGCTAGCGGGAATCGGACCCGCATTTTGGCCTTGAAAGGGCCACGTGCTAACCGTTGCACCATAGCGCCACAGACGTGAAAAATGTGGTGAAGCTAGAGTAGAGGAAAGCTGAAGAATTGACAAGCCGCTGAAAAACAGTCAAGAGTCGACAGTTGAAAGTCGAAAGCGAACCACTCGTTACTGGGCACCGGCGTCCACGAGTCACAAATCACCCTTCGCTGCTGAATCGCTCCGCGATTCAATCATGCTTGAGGCCCGCGAGTTGCATGGCCAGGGAAAGAGCCCTTCCGGGATCGTATGCTCGGAACATAGCCAGCTTCTCCGCTTCGATCGATCCCTCAGCATGGACAGCGAGGACCGCTTGGTAGCCGCCATAGAGGCGCGTGCTGAGTTCCCCAATCAGGTTGAGTATGGCCAGCCGTTGGTCCGCCGGCCACGCGCCCTGCAAATACTTCTCCAGCACCGGGCGGACCTCCGCAGACTCCCAGTCCATTCCGGATGGCCCCGTGACCAAGAGACCACCAGCAAGGTCTTGGACCGTTTCAAGCGCCTTGTGAAAGTCGCGTGCGAACGTCCACTTTGCCATGTTGGTGGTGAAAACATGAGGGTAGGCCACTCCGGCCTCCACCTCACACCGCAGGGCTGCAAGTTCGGCCAGCCCCCGAACCGTCTCCGCGTAGCCACCAAGCCAGGTCAGCTTATCGCGGACATGGCCTGCGCGGTCGATGCCGTTCGCCCGCGCGATTGCGATTCCAGCACCTACCAAGGCGTCGAGCAACGGCAGCTTGTAGCTCACCGCAGTGAACCGGTGGAACTCCACAAACGTGAGTGCAGCGGCGCCGGCCAAATCAGGCCGGTCCACAAAAAACACGCGTTCCCATGGAACAAACACGTTGTCGAACACGGTGAGTGTCTCGATCATTTTGTGGCTGGTGGAGATAGGCCGGGTGAACGGATCGTCGGTGCCGTGCAAAAAGTCCGATGCGTAGAGGTGTACCCCGGGTGAAGCCACGGGAATCGCGAAGGCCACGGACCAGGCTTCCTCGCCTGGCCCCATCGTTCGGCTGGGAAGGACAATCACTTCATCGACATACGGCGTGCACGAAGTGTGCGCCTTGGCTCCGCGAACTACGATCCCATCGTGCCGCTTTTCGACGACTCTGACATAAAGGTCCGGGTCCTTCTGCTCCGAAGGGCGCTTGCTGCGATCCCCTTTCACATCCGTCTGGGCCACGGCGAGCGCCAGGTCACGGTCACGGCACTTCCTGTAGAAAGCATCCACTCGCCCCAGACCTGTTACGTCCCCATTTCGAGCAAGCACACGCTGGAGTGCGAATAACGCATCGGTTCCAATTTCCTTGATCAGGACGACTAGGGTGGCGCCTGCCGTTGTAGCCGTTTCGATCAACTTCGACCGCGCCATCAGGTCCTTCGCGTTGCGCGGTATCCGGTAGTAAGCCGAATACTCCTCGCCTCCCTCGCGGTAAACAGCAAGCTCGCGAAACTTCGGATTCTCGGCCAGTTGGAAGTCGATCGCAGCATGCCGGGCGGCCATGCCGAGCTCGGGATGGTCCGGCACCGCCTTCACCCGCTGTCCGCGGTAGTAGACCGTCCGGTCATCCCGCAATCCATCGAGGAACTGTTCAGGTGTTCGAACTCCCATGTCCCTGCCTCCCGCATATCAATTTTAGTCTGGATAACATACCGCTTTCACCTTCGTGCGGCACGACGGCCCACGAGAGTCACCCTCTTGTGCTTAGGATTCGGATGAAGATGTGATTAGCCGTGCCCGCAAAAGGTGTTTTTGAATCTTGCCCGTCGAAGTCTTTGGCAGCTCCTCGAACCGAATCTCCTTGGGTGCCTTGAAGTGCGCGATTCGGCCGCGGACGAAGTTAATCAACTCGGCCTCGGTAGCCGACGTGCCAGGCCTGAAAACAACGAAGGCAACAGGGACTTCTCCCCAATGGCTATCCACGCGCGCCACAACTGCAGACTCGAGAACAGAGGGATGATCGGCAAGAACTTTCTCAATTTCCACGGAAGCAACGTTTTCGCCACCCGTGATGATGATATCCTTTGCGCGATCCTTGAGTTCAATATACCCATCCGGGTACCGGACCCCCAGATCGCTGGTACGAAACCATCCGTGGATTCTAGCCGCAAGAGTTGCTTCTTCGTCGCGGTAATAGCCCATAGCGACATTATTTCCACGGATCACGATTTCGCCGAGTGTCTCCCCGTCCGCAGGGACATCTTGGCCGCCCGAATCGACTACGCGGATGCCTTGCGTCACAACATTACCGATGCCTTGACGCGCATTCAGACGTGACCTCTCGGTTTCTGATTTATCTGACCACTCGGGCTGCCATTGATTTATGACCGCGGGGCCATAAGTCTCCGTCATACCGTACAAGTGGGTTACCTCCATATTGAGAGCTGCTAATCGTGCGAGAAGAGGAGGTGATGGAGGAGCGCCTCCCGTTCCGACCTGAATGGGCCATGGTGGTTTGCGATCGTGCATCTTGTTCGCGGCTTCGGCGATCATCGTCAGGAAGGTAGGCGCTGCACTCATGTGGGTGACGCCCTCGTCACAGATCTTCATCCAGATTGCGGTTGGATCGATCTGACGCTGGCAGATGTGGACAGCTCCGGCGGCCGTGACAGCCCAGGTGTAACACCAGCCGTTGCAGTGAAACATGGGCAGCGTCCACAGGTATGAGCTACCCAGCCCCAGCCGGGAATGATAGGCCATCGCGAGGGCTTGCAAGTATGCGCCACGATGATTGTACATGACGCCCTTTGGGCGTCCCGTGCTTCCACTGGTGTAGTTGATGGCGAGCAATGACTTCTCGTCGATCGCAGCAAGCGCGCGAGCCTGTGAAACTTCCAAGCGTTGCTCGTATTCGCTCGAGCGCGAGCCAGCGAGCAGCAGCCTTACACCTGTATGTGCTGAAAGGCTTCGGGCGGTGTCCGCGAGTTCTTGTGTCGCAACGATCAGGCGCGCCTCGGAATTCTCAATGATATAGGCCATTTCCGCCACAGAAAGCCTGATATTCACCGGCACCAAAACCGCCCCGGCCATGGGCACACCATTGTGCAGCTCAAGCATCACGTGGCTGTTGACGCAGAGTGCTGCAACCCTGTCCCCAGGTTGAATACCAATCTCGAGAAGAAGCGCGGCCAGCCGATGGGCTCTATCGGCAAACTCGCGATACGTGTAGCATAGGTCGCCGTCAATGATTGCTCTTCTGCTTGCGAATGCTGCTGCGGCACGATCGAGAAAAGACACCGGACTAAGTGGAATCTCGGTGTCTTCGAGCATAGGGCACTCCATTTCTTTGGCAACGCAGCCGTAGGTTTACCCCACGCCTCCCGGAGCGTCAATAGGATTGTTTAACAGGAAATCCGTTGCCTTCCGGCTTTCGGCCCTTCTCTGAGATATTAATCTTCCCATTTTGCCCAGTGGGCCATGCTGTGCCAGGCCTCAAAGTGTATCCATTCTTCGACTCGCTGCGGTCGGACACACGGTTCCAGGACCTTCTGCACCACATGAATCGGCGCTGCAAAACATTTCCAGCAACGATTAACCAAAGACCAAGGCCCTGTATGAAATATATAAATTGAATTCATAGAAGCAGGTTGGCAAACTTAAGCATGTGGGGACACGATCTGCATGTGTCTTTTCAACCGAATTCTATGAGCGAAACTGCGGCTACGAACATTAGGCTAGACCACCTACGGGAATGGATACGGAAAAGTGAGTCGCGCTCTGACCAGGTTACGTTGACGCCGATAGCGGCTTTGTCTGCGACGTTGGATCGGAATGATCCACCCCCCAAGGCCGGTGATTTATTGCCGCCACTTTGGAGTTGGCTGTATTTCCTGCCAATCCACCGGCACTCTGAACTCGCTACAGATGGGCACGTCAGACGTGGCGGGTTTCTTCCGCCCGTGCCGTTGCCGCGCCGGATGTGGGCAGGCGGCCGGTTACAGTTTCATCGCCCACTGCGCGTGGGAGACACTATCTCTCGCATCTCGCGCGTCGTTGACGTGAGCCTCAAGGAAGGGAGTACCGGCCCTCTGGTATTCGTGCTGGTATGCCACGAGATAAGCAATGACGAGGGTGTAGCCCTGACCGAAGAGCACGACATCGTCTATCGCAACAAACCCAAGGCGGACGATCCAGCACCTGCGCCGCAGGTTGGTCCGGGCGATGCAACTTGGACACGAGAGATTTGTCCGGATGAGGTTCTACTGTTTCGGTATTCAGCACTCACTTTCAATGCCTACAGAATTCATTTCGACCGCCGATATGTCACCGAGGTCGAAGGATATCCGGGCTTAGTTGTGCACGGCCCGTTGATCGCCACGCTGCTGTTGGATTTGGTGAGGCGTAGTCTGCCGGAAGCGGCCGTGGCCAAGTTTTCATTTCGTGCCGTCAAACCATTGTTCGACATCGCTCCGTTTTCTGTCTGCGGCCGAGCCGAAGGCGATGGCAAGACCGTGAAACTCTGGGCCAAGGACGCAGAAAACTGGCTGGCAATGGAGGCGACCGCTACGCTGGCTTAAGCAATCCTCGGCAACCAACTCCAAGGGAATAAGGACCATTCATGTTGAAACCGCCCGATAAGTATCAGGAAATACGTTCTGCCGTACGTGAGTTATGCGCGCAGTTTCCCCCCGAATACTTCCGGAAAATCGATGAACAACGCGCCTATCCGGAAGAGTTTGTCGATGCGCTGACAAAAGCCGGCTGGATGGCCGCGCTGATCCCGGAGGAGTACGGCGGCTCGGGGCTGAGCTTGACCGAAGCATCGGTCATCATGGAGGAGATCAACCGCTCGGGCGGCAATTCCGGCGCTTGCCACGGACAGATGTACAACATGGGCACGCTGCTGCGCCATGGTTCGGACGAACAAAAGCGTGAATATCTGCCGAAAATTGCGAACGGGGAACTGCGCCTGCAGTCGATGGGAGTCACCGAGCCAACGACGGGCACCGATACCACCAAGATCAAGACCATGGCGGTCAAGAAAGGCGACCACTACGTGGTGAATGGGCAGAAAGTGTGGATCTCACGCATCCAGCATTCGGATTTGATGATTTTGCTGGCGCGCACCACGCCGCTGCCCGAGGTAAAAAAGAAATCCGAGGGCATGTCGATTTTTTTGGTGGATCTTCGCGAAGCCATCGGGAAAGGGATGGCCGTGCGGCCAATCCCGAACATGGTGAATCACGAAACAAACGAGCTTTTCTTCGACAATTTGGAAATCCCGGCGAAGAACCTGATCGGCGAAGAAGGGAAGGGATTCAAGTATATTCTGGACGGGCTCAATGCCGAGCGCACGCTCATTGCGGCGGAGTGCATCGGTGACGGCTACTGGTTCATTGATAAGATAACGAAATATGTTGGCGAGCGCATCGTTTTCGGCCGGCCGATCGGCCAGAATCAGGGCGTTCAGTTCCCGATTGCCCGGGCCTACGTCAACATTGAGGCGGCCAATCTCATGCGTTTCAAGGCGTGCGAATTGTTCGACGCCCACGAACCTTGCGGGGCTCAGGCCAACATGGCATTGCTGCTCGCTGCCGACGCTTCTTGGGAAGCTGCCAACGCCTGCCTGCAATACCACGGTGGATTCGGCTTCGCGTGCGAATACGATGTGGAGCGCAAGTTCCGCGAAACACGGCTCTATCAAGTAGCGCCGATTTCGACCAACTTGATTCTTTCCTTTGTGGCAGAGCATGTGCTCGGGCTGCCCCGGTCATTTTAAGCGGAGAAATTCTTGCGTCCCTTGGATGGAATCACGGTCGTCTCGCTCGAACAGGGATTTCCAGGTTGCGCCAGGAGTGCGCGATCTAGTGCGTACGGAGAGAGAACATCATGACCAATCATCCCAGCAAAATTCTTGCCAGCTTTGCCGCAACGCTGCGCTTTGATGATGTTCCAATACCCGTCCTGCGGCGCGCGGAAGATTTTTTTCTCGACTGGTTTGGCTCCGCCCTGGCAGGCAAAGGCTCGCGCCCGGCGGAAGTGATGGAATGTTTTGCGCGGCAAATGGGGCCGCCAACTGGCGAAGCCGAGATATTGATCTCGCGCCGGCGCACCTCGCCGCTGTTTGCGGCGATGGTGAACGGCGCGTCTTCACACGTTGCCGAGCAGGACGATGTGCACAATAGCGCGGTATTCCACCCCGGCACGGTCGTATTTTCGCCTGTGCTGGCAGTGGCACAGGCTCGCGGAGCTTCGGGGCGTGATCTGCTGACCGCCGCGGTGGCCGGATACGAAGTGGGCATCCGCGTCGGTGAGTTTCTCGGCCGTCCGCATTACAAAGTCTTTCATACTACAGGCACTGCGGGCACGGTCGCCGCGGCGGCAGCTGTGGGGCATCTGTTGCGCCTGTCACCGGAACAGATGCTGGATGCGTTTGGTTCCGCGGGCACCCAAGCGGCTGGCTTATGGGAATTCCTCCGCGATGCCGCCGACTCGAAGCAGTTGCACACCGCCAAGGCCGCGGCGGACGGTCTGCTCTCGGCGTACCTGGCGAAAGATGGCTTCACCGGCGCCAAGCACATCTTGGAGGGCGCTCAGGGCATGGCGGCTGGAATGTCGAAGGACGCCGATGCGGCCAGACTCACCGACCGGTTAGGAGAACGCTGGGCGCTTGCCGAAACTTCGTTCAAATACCATGCTTCGTGCCGGCACACACATCCAGCCGCCGACGCCTTGCTACAAGTGGTCATGCAACATGATCTCAAGCCGGAGATGGTTACACGCGTCACGGCGCATGTGCATCAAGGAGCTATCGACGTGCTCGGCCCGGTAACGAATCCTCAAAGTGCGCACCAGGCGAAGTTCTCGATGGGCACGGTGCTGGGGATGATGGCGGTATTCCGGCGCGCCGGTATGAAGGAGTTTAAAACTTACTTCAACGATCCGCGCATTGCTGCATTCCGAGAAAAAGTCTTCATGGTCCTCGACCCTGAAGTGGACCAGATGTATCCGCAAGTTTGGATCGGTAAGGTCACGGTGGAGACCGCCGATGGCCGCACTCTGCTTGGCCGGGTTACAGAGCCCAAGGGCGATCCAGGCAACTCGCTGACGCGCAATGAATTAGAGCAGAAGGCATTGCGGCTCGCTGAGTTCAGTGGCGCGGCCACAGCGGAAGAAATGAGCGCCGTGATCGCCCGAATATGGAACATTACCCGCCTGGAGAAAGTTGGGCGCTTTCTGGCCTAGTTTTTAGGCAACCCCCAGCGATTCCGTCAGGACGATGGCGAACCAAGCTTGACGCAAGCGGGCAGCTGGCACATAGCCGCGTTCAAATATAGAAATTGCTAGTTCTCAATATAGAGCGCGATAATTAGAGAATCTAATGGTTTGCGCCGAGCAGTATATTCGGCTTGACTGCGCCCTTGAACCCGATTCGAACATGAGGAGATCCCAATGGCTTCAGACCGGCTTCGCAACCGCTGGGGCATCGTAGTTGCTGCAGTTTGTATCCAGGTCTGCCTCGGCGCTGCCTATGGCTGGAGTGTCTTCAAGAACCCGTTGATGAACACGGAGCACTGGTCGGAGACGGCCGTCCAGTTGAACTACTCGCTCACGTTCATTTGCGTTGGGTTCGGCACGATTATTGGTGGGCTCTGTGCGGACCGCATCGGACCCCGCCTGGTCTCGAGCGCCGCCGGCATTCTCTATGGAATGGGTTACATCGTGGCTGGACTTAGCGCAGCGCATCACTACCTTAACGGTCTTTATCTTGGCTATGGCTTGCTGGCTGGGACTGGGATGGGGATGGGATACATCTGCGCCGTTTCGACGCTGGTGAAATGGTTCCCCGACAAGCGCGGCCTGATGACCGGTGTTGCCGTGTGCGGGTTCGGGTTCGGCGCCCTGATCATGAGCCCGATTGCGGCCTGGGAAATCATCAATTACGGGGTTCCGGCAACGTTCGAGACTCTTGGCGTTGTTTACTTGATCGTTATCTTCGTTGGGGCGCAGGTTTTTGCGATCCCTCCCCATGGTTGGCATCCGGCCGGATGGCAACCGCGCACGACGGTCGCCAAAGCGGCAGCCACCCACGACTTCACTGTGGCAGAGGCCGCGCGAACGTGGCAATTCTATCTTCTTTTTCTCATGCAATTCACGAACATCATGGCAGGCTTCACGCTGATTAGCCAGGCTTCGCCCATGGCCCAGGAAATGGTTGGGATGACGGTCCTCCGGGCTGCCGGTATGGTGGGGCTGATTTCCATATTCAATGGGCTGGGACGCATCTTCTGGGCCTCGGCCTCCGACTATCTGGGACGCGCTCGCGTTTATTTCCTTATTTTCCTGATTGAATTAGCGATGCTTTTACTGCTGCCGCGCGTTCATGATTGGACGCTGTTCAGTATCGTATTTGCAACGATTGGCTTGTGCTACGGAGGCGGGCTCGGCACAACGCCTTCGTTTACGGCGGATTATTTTGGGACCAAGGCGCTAGGAGGAATCTACGGATTCATCATGTTTGGGGCGAATTTCGCCGGGACGGCGGGGCCGATCATGATTGCTCGCGTCCACCAGTCACTGGGTAAGTATCCGCCCGCCATTAACGTGATTGCTATCACCGTGTTGTGTGGGCTGGTTCTGCCATTGGTCGCGCGCCGGCCGGCGAAGAGGCAAGAAACAGCATCTGCTCCGGCCGTGGCATCGACGGATTAGCGCACGGGAACGCACAGCCGCAAAAAACTTCACCGGCGCCGAGCCGGGGTGATTTGCATACCACGAGACCAGCTTTTTGAGAAACCGTTGTTTCCATGAGTTGTTTGAAAATCGATGTGCGTCTGAAGGACAAGAAGAAAGGCGCACGGCGGAAAAGATTCGGGAAGAAACCAGAAATAAAGCGATCAGTCGCCATCACTTCGGGGGATGGGTGATTGGCGCCGCTCTTGCACTCGGCCGGAATCGGCTCGCCCCGCAAACGTTGCGCTCCCACCCACCGCCAGCGCCGCCTCGCGCACACGAGGGCGAGATGCTGCTGCTCGACGGCAGCTTCCACCGCTGGCTGGAAGATCGCGGCCCGCAGCTTACCCTGCTCGGCTTCCTGGACGACGCCACTCGCAAAGTTCCCGTCGCCGAATTCTTTCCCACCGAAGATGCTCGCGGCTATTGCCCGCCGCTCTGCTCTGACTCCGGCACGAAGACGCCGCCCCGCTCAGATCGCGGAATAGCAGGCTGGGTTACGCTCTTAGCCGCGGGAACAACCGCTCCGCATTTCCGCGATTGATGGCCTTCCAGTCGTTTTCCGAGAATCGGGGATATTGATCCAGGCCGATGTCGGTCAGAGGGAAATCCCGCAAGGGTACGTCGCTCCCGTACATGATCTGTGACACCGGGACGAGATCTTGCAGCGCGTCGAGACCGGGCACCTTGCTTGCGTGTGCCGTATCGAAATAAAGTTTCTTAATCTCATACTCCACGCCATTCGGCACTTTGTCAGCTCGGTTTTTTGGAAAGTCGTCCATGATGCGCGCAGCCAGCACCGTAAACGCTCCGCCGGAGTGGCTGAAAATGTGACGGACATTCGGGAACTTCGAGAGGGTACCGTTCCACAGCATACTGTCGACTGCACGCGCCGTGTCGATATCGTACTCGATAATCCCCGACTGCCCAGGAAGGTCCCGGCAGCAGGAGGCCCTTGCGGGATGATAAAACACGACGGCGTTTCGCCGGTTCAATTCCTCAAAGGCCGGCCAAAACGCGGGATCGCCCACCCATTTGTCCAGGTAACTGGTCCACAGGGCGATTCCGTCGGCCTTCAGCGTATCGTACGAGTAGGCGATCTCTTTGAGGCTCGCGTCCTGATCCGGCAGCGGCAAGGCCGCGAAGTGTCCGAATCGCCCGGGATGATCCCGCACCAATTGGGCTCCGTATTCGTTATTTTGCCGCGCCAGGTCGCGGCTCTTTGCGTCCTTCTCGCTCATCGAATCCATGACCAGGCGCTGCACGGGGGAAAGCATCGCCGTAGCGACTCCTGCCTTGTCCATCATGTCCAG
>ODAK010008769.1_pt1 | contig 10086 bp, 9 predicted proteins | sample 1539591 | NCBI WGS metagenome assembly ODAK01 (sample SAMEA3539303, study PRJEB22396) | soil metagenome | biome: tundra; feature: field; material: soil | place: USA | collected 2010-05 | depth 0.15 m | reverse complement strand
GAGGCCCTCGAGCATCTTCGCCGAGGTCTTCGTGAACGGATTCAAGTCCGCCGGATGCAGACAGCAAACCGGGCATCTCCCACGCCGGTTATCAGCGATGTTGACTTGCCAGTACACCTCACGAGATCAGTTACCGCGGGACGAGCCGTACTTTGGGTTGGTTCGGGCATCTCCCTACGCGCAGGCCTGCCTTCGGCGGGGGTACTGACCGCGGCGCTAGTGCGATCCATACAGGATAAATCCGGCGGTTACCAACCACCCTCAGTAGGCAGCGGAATCGCTTCAGTGGCCAGCGATTTCGAACTGCTGCAAAGCCGCGATCTGCTCCTGGAAAAGTTACGAGAGCTTTTGGACCTGCCGGGCGGCGTGACTCCGACCCAGGCCCACTTTCGTGCGGTTCAGCTATTCCCGCGCATTATCACGACTAATTACGATCAACTTCTCGAGACCGCTGCGGAGGGTAAAGAGACCGGACACGTGGTGGTCGTCGGACCGAAGCTACCTTCACCAGCACCGGAGAAGTTCATCTGGAAAATTCACGGCGCAGTTGATCACCCTGACGTGCTGGTTTTGAGCGAATCGGACCTCGTGGCATTCGAAGCAGGTGGTGCCGAACTGCAAACCGCACTGGCGAAGCTGTTTGAAACCGGGCCGGTGTTGGTAGCAGGAACCTCTCTTCGCGATCCGAGTGTGCTGCGGCTATTTCGTGCGTTACGGTCGGTCCTAGACGCGTATTGGACGGTGATCCCCGGCGACGTTTTGGGGCAGGCCCGTGCAAGGGATCTGTGCCTACATGTAGTCGAGGGGACTCTGGAGAACGTTCTGGCGACGCTGGAGCGCACGAAGGACGGACCCAGCGGCGCTGAGGTCTAGCCAAATCACGGTTCCGTTGCCGGTCACCGCGTTTGCGGCCGTACGACGCCCCACTCCCCTCGCCCCACATTCTGCGGAACTCCGATTCGAGGTTGTGCGGCCAGTCCGCGGTGCGGCATGCAAGACGGAGGTCCAAGCGTGAAATTGGCAAATCAGCGAATTCTTCGAGAAGGATAGGACCGATATTGTCGATCCGAATTAGCGCCTCATCCATGCTGTCAATAAAAAGATGCAGACGGTGGGAGCCGCTCTTCCACGCATCCACAGTGGGCGATCCGAAGACCCGTTCATGTAGTCTCTGGTCAGTTTGAAAGCTCCGTAGATCTACCCACAGCGCCTGGTCGGACGTTCCTGCAGCTGCTGTCGTTCGTTCATATTCATCTTTAAGAGCCGTGGATTTTCCGATGCCAGGTTCGCCGAGAAGTATCAGGCAAGATATCCCGGAGATTTTGTCCCAGGAGAGGACGTCTGGATTTAGCAGTTCGCCGTACTCGGCATCGGGATCGACGAGAAAGCCATTGTCGGAGAGATTGATCCGGCCATCCGGCGGTGTCCAGAACCGTTTCCAGTTGTAACGATCATCTGCCACGACCTCAATTGTATATTGTCGTACCGTTGACGTCTTGCGGCACGCAACGCGGTCAGAAGCCGTTAACGACGAGTTGGCGCACCAAGGCGACACGACAAGGCTCGAAAAGGCGCAGCACCTACTTCTACTTAAGCCGAAGATTCGCTCGACCTTCCCACCCCCGAGCCAGAAAGTCCCGTTCTGGAAAGCTGCCCACCTCTGGTCGGAATACGCACGACTCGGAAGGAGCCGGTTTGCGGATTCCTCCCGTGACGCGCCGCTGCCCGAACCCGGCGCACCCCAGCCCTGCTCAAGTCCACTTGGGCGCGCTCACAACCCTCAGCCCGGCTCCGTCCTCGCGTGGCGACCAGGTGCCACGCGACAACCGGCGCGCGGAACCGCTTCGCGAGATCCTCGTGGCCGCGCTTGGTTGAGATCCTCGCCAATGCCATTTGAAGCAACCACGCCAGACGTGGACGCCGACTGCCGGCGCGGTCACGACACCGGATAAGGTCAGGCGCAGGGCGGCCGATCACTGGCGGCATGGGGATTCCGCGACAGGAATGGCGATCGCACGGGTCTTCCTTTGCCTCGTCTGGCCGGACGGATCGCGCGTGAAACAGAAGGGGCTCGCGCCGCAGGAGACGCCCGAGCGCGACGCGCCCAGCTAGGCCGTGTGCAGAACTCTCTTAGGCATGAAGAAGTCGTCCTTCTTCAGGTTGCATTTCTTAGCAACATACTTGCAGAAATCGAGACGCCCGGCCTTCTGATCGCGGGTGTCGGAGCCGAAAGTGAATTTCAGCCCCTGCTCTTTCGCCATGCCGATGAATCTCTCATGCGGGGTACGGGCGAGGTCGTTGATTTCGACTGCGAGATCTTTCCTTTTCAGGGCCGCGACTATCTTCTGCATTCTTTCGTCGGTCCACAGCGTATAGTAGTCGCGCGCAATGCAGACCGGCAGGAAGAGAGGCCATCCGAAGATATTCAGCGGTTCATTGTTGTTGATGACCTCCAGGATATGAGTCATGTACGTATCCATGAATTTCTGCGGATCGTCAACATAGGTGTCGAAATTCCATATACGCAGCGTCTCCGCGTAGCTGTTGCCATTGGGAATGGTCTGGGCGTCCATCAGAACGTAATCCAGCTGCTTGACCATTTCCAGCGAAAAACTCCTGGACCATCCGGGACTCATCGGCTGCAGACCACGGTAGACCGGGTAAGGCTTGAGCGACTCTATGAACCGTTTCAGGCCCGCGTCGTCATTTACGCCGCCTCCAGGATTCACCATGATGCCGAACTGGACATTCGTCTTTTTAGAAATCTCCATCACATGGTCGATCGTGAAACTTCCCGTGAGGTGAACGTGAAGGTCCACCAGCGGAAACTCGTTATCGGCCGGCGTCCCGAAGACTCGGGAAAGAGGCAATGCGGCCAACAGTCCGCCTGCGATACCGGAGCTTTTGAGGAATGTTCTGCGTTCCATGAGGATCAGGTCCTATCGGCTGCTGTCAACACTCGTATCACCCGGAATCTCCATTTTGGACTTCCGAGTCTCATTCAGTGTAAGCCAAGCCAACAAGAAGCGCCAGCCTATGGTCCAGCGAACTGCATTCTCTCTTCGGGAGCCGTTTTCGACCCTGCGACCGCCTGTAGACTTGCCTGGCGGCCGAAAGCAGAAATCAGGGCACACCCGGCGTGCGGCGCCTCCGGGCGCGACAACGGAGCCGGCGTGTCGCGGCCCAATGACGCGGACTTCCAGGAGTGATCTCCCAGAAGGCCGTCTCCGGAGTTTCCGGAGCGACGTTCAGCGCGGCCAGAGTTTTCGGCCCAGGCTGAATTCTTCCGGCGTCAGCTCTGGAAGGAGTTCTTCCTCCTCCGCTGCGACGAGTCGATTCGTTCCAGTGGCCCAGAGGAGGGTGAGCACTGCGTTGTAGCGAAGGATGTGGAGTGAGTCTTCAATCAGGGCCTGGATGTTTTCAGCATCTGGCGCATTGAACCAGAGGTGTGGGTCGATAGGCCCTGCGCCGGAAGGCTGTTTCCCCGCGAAGAGGCGTCCGGCGATTGACTGTGGTGCCGGGAGATCTTGGAGTGGCAACTGGATGGGAAGTGCGTCGCTGGTACGGTACCAACTGGCGTTGCCCTTGTGGCTCCAGATCATGGCGCAAGGTTGGTCGGTCAGATCCAGATAGCGCCATGTTGTTGCTGTTAGGCTCGCGTCAAAGTCAGCCGCAACCCGGCTGATCGTTTCCAGTGATGGACTCTTGAGTTGTAGTGCGGCGCTAACGAGTTTTGCAGGCAGCAGGAGTTCGGCCGCGAATTCGTTGGCTTCAAGTTCTGCTCGCGGCATGCTCATGCTGAACCGCCCGAGTGCGCGCGCGTCGCAGACGCTGCCCAAATTCTTGTGGTAGGGAATAATAAAGTGCCCGATCTCGTGCGCGACAGTGAAGCGCTTTTGGGCTAGTTCGGGCAGTGATGATTTGACGCTGATGATGCCTTTTGGGGCGTTCTTGCTGCGTACGAGTGCGCCGTGCGCGCCGGTCAGCGGTACTTCTTTGATGCGCAGGCCCAGTTGCTTGCAAAGGGAGCGCAGGTCTGGTTTGGTGGCGATGCCGAGGTGTTCCAGGAGCAAGCTGGCGAGTTGGGCGGCCGGCGTCACTCCTCGTCCTTCTCCTCCCAATCGTCAGCGAGTTCCTTGGCTTGTTCGTCGAGGATGCGGCGGTCGTCGTCGGTCAGTTCGGTCCGTTTGTGAAACGCAAATGATGGATCGCCAACGGGCCCCCGGACCGGCGGTTTGAGGGCGTCCACGATGCGCTTGAGGCCGGACCTCGTGGTGCCTTCCAACGTAGTCTGGGTGCGGGTCGCGTCGAGTGCTGCCTTGACGTGCTCGGGGGGGAGTTGATTGCGCTGCCGATAGGTGACGGCCGCCTGCTCTGCGAGACGGTGGATCCGTTCTCTAGGATCGTCTTGTGGTGCGACGGCCTCGTAGAGGGCGTCGAGCTCTTCATCGTTGAGTTGCGTGACATCCCCAAAGAGACGGTCCAACAGCTCTTGTTCGGGACCATTGGCCGAAGGTTCAGTTGCCATACAGAAGTTCCTTTACACCGGGCACGGCGAGCAACTTGATCTTGAGTTTTGCAACCTGTGGTGGCGTTTTGCCCATGAGCTCGCCTATTTCCTGGTTTACATTCGCTGCGCCAGGGCGGATCTGCGCGGCGGCCACGAAGTCTTCAAGATTCTCATTCCCCGCCACCAGTCGTTCCAGCGCCCGCCAGTGAGACATTGTCTGCGCCTCTTGTTCAAGGGTGTCCGGTGCCCGGACGGTTGAGTACGGCCCGTCCGGGTCGTCGGTAGATCCGGCCACGCGTGTCTGCCGCCGAAAGTGATCGATGGCCTTCTTGCGGAGGATGCCCGCAAGATACGATTCCAGGGAACCCTTTGCCGGTTTCCAACCGTCCGGAGATTTCCAGAACGCGAGCAGCGTCTCCTGGACGAGGTCGTTGGCAAGGGCGCAGTCGCGGGTGACACCCCTGGCGGTCAGCCACAAGAGCTTCCAAAGCCGGTCCCAATTGACGCTCGCGAACCTGCCCACCACACGAAATCCCTTCGCCCCCTCCCCTTTTTTGCCCCCTCACTGTTCTATTCGAATCTGACGGTACCATTTTTCCCGAAAAAAAACCTTATACCCGGGAAAAAGTGAGTACCAAACCACGAATACCTTTATGAGGGGGTGCCGCAAGATGGGAGGATGCCCGCAGCGGCACTCCTCGGGTTGATGAACCCGTAGCTAAGCAGCAAAGAAGGGAGTTGCGAATGGCCGCACCGGCGCTGGAGCAGCAGTTTTCTTATTTGGATTCAGTGTTCGAGCAGGTCTGTGTCGCGGTACAACTGACGCAGGCGCGGTTTGACGACGTAACCCAGAAGTATGGCGCGATTGGGCGGTGGCTAGCTGACCCAGCAAGCCTGCTGTACCGGTACTTGCCTGACATCTATCCACAGGGGTCCATGCGACTGGGGACCACAATTCGTCCCTGGCGCGGGGAAGAGTTCGACCTAGATATCGTGTGTCAACTCCATTACTGCGACGGGCAAGCTCCGCTGTATGTGTACAACTTGGTCGACGGGCGATTGCGCGACCACGCCACGTATCGCGGGATCCTGCAGCCCAAGAACCGGTGCTTACGAATCAACTACGCCGGAAGTTTTCACCTCGACATCATTCCGGCCTGCCCCAACAGCGGCACTGCGATCAAGATTCCCGATCGCGCACTCGCCGCCTGGATGCCCAGCAACCCGGTCGGTTATGCGGACTGGTTCTTCACGCGATGCCAACACCGCCGGCTCTTGCTGAAGGCGGTGGAGGCGCGTGTGTGGTCGCTCCCAAGCAATGTCCCTTCCAAGCACAAGTATCCCTTGCAGCGCGCCGTCCAACTCCTCAAGCGCCATCGGGACTCGTTCTTCGACGGTGACCCCGACGCGGCGCGATCCATCCTTCTGACGACACTTGCCGCACAGGCGTACGAGGGGCAGGAATCCCTCACGCTCGCCCTGGACGGCATTGTCGATGGCATCCTGGCTTTCGTGAGCGCCTCCACGGGGATACCGCAGGTGCCCAACCCCACTAACGCGCGGGAGAACTTCGCGGCGGGCTGGAACACCGAGACGTACCCCCAATTCGTGCGGTACGTACACAGCGTGCGGCAGCATTTGGATCGGCTCATGCTCGGCGAGGGCATTGACAGGATGACCAAATCCCTCGGCGGTCTCGTGGGTCAACCCCTCGCGGAACGCGCCGTGCTGGCACACGCTCGCGAAACCGAGCAATTGCGTAGCGCTAACTCGTTGCGGATCGAACCACGGACGGGTAGCCTCGGCACTGCCGCCGGCATCATCATTCCTCGCAACAACTTCTACGGCGCATGATCCACCGCCTCCATACACTCAGCGTGCGCGACCAAGCGGCATGGATCCGCCATCAGCACCCGACCTTTGTCACCATCGCGAGCAACCAAGAGCTTCGAAGTACCGGCTCCTTGCAGCCGACGCCAACGAGCCGCATGTACCACGTCATGATCCTTTATAAGGGGGGCAAACGGCCGGCGGCGTACGTCGACGGCCTTTGCACACGCGCGGATGCCCAGCGCATTCCCCATACCTACGCACCCAACCGGCCCTGCCTCTTCTACCCACCTGGGCGAGAATGGCGTTCAGACATGACGATCGCCAGGTCTATCATTCCGTGGCTGTCCTTGTGGCTGTACTACTACGAAGTCTGGCTTGCAACAGGCAAGTGGGAGGGTGGCGGCGTCTCGCACGAACCTGAACTGGAGAACGACGATGTTTCGCATTCTTAGCCTCGACGGAGGCGGCATCCGCGGGGCTTTCGCCGCGGCGTTCCTCGCTCGCATGGAGGATGAACTTGCTCGTCCAATCGCTGATTACTTCGACCTCATCACGGGCACGTCCACCGGCGGCATCATCGTCCTTGCGCTCGGCCTCGGCGAACCAGCGGACCGCATCAAGCGTCTCTACCAGGAACGCGGCCCCGAGATCTTCCGTCGACGACCCCTAACCCCTCTGCCGATGTGGCAGCGCGCCTGCCTCGCCATCGCGAAAGGGAAATTTCCCGGCCTCGACGAGGATGGCCTGCACCGATCAAAGTACGACGCCAGGACTTTGACCGACGCCCTCAGGGACGTCTATGGTACCAGGACGATGGAAGATGCCACCGCCTGCCGACTCGTGATTCCCGCCGTGGACCTCATCTATGGACGGACCGTGACGTTCAAGACACCGCACCAACCTGACCTCATCCGTGACCGACGACTATCGGCCGTCGCCGTTGGGCTTGCAACGGCTGCCGCACCTACGTTCTTCCCCCATGCCACCATTGGACCGGGCAGCGCGTACAGCGACGGCGGCTTTTGGGCAAACAACCCGGCAATCGTCGGATATGTGGAAGCGATGAAAATCCGTGAGGTCTGCCGCCGACCACACCGTGACCCCCGCTTTGCCCCCGAGGATGTCTGCATGCTCTCCATTGGCACAGGCGAACCACAGTATTTTGCAGAGCCAGGGCCAACCGACGATGGACTCCTCTGGTGGGGGCAACGACTCTTCGACGTCACCGGTGGCGCACAATCACAAGGAGCACACTTCCAAGCGCAATACCTCATGGGCAACGAGCGCTACACCCGAGTGGACTTCAAAATGCCGACTCAACCATGGCGACTGGACGACGTCAGCGCGCTGCCGCAGCTCTTGCACTACGGCGCCCAGGCGGCCGTCGACCACTATCCACGACTCCGGCACACCTTGCTCGAAACCCAAAAGCCGCCCTACCAGCCATTCTCAAAGACCTAACCTCCACTTGTCGCGCGCCAACACGAACCACCACTTTGACCCGCGAACCGCAGAAGTCGAACCACGCGCCCCCGAAGTCGCTCATCTGGGACCACCCGTCCCTGCGCGATCAATCCCGTGACATGCCGTTCGATGAAAATGGGTGATCCCCTGCCTATTCCAAGTGCACCTGAGCGCGCTCAACCCCGCCCTCACCCCGGCTCCGTCCTCAGCGTGGCAACCAAGTGCCACGCGACAACCGGCGCGCGGAACCGCCTCGCGAGGTCCTCGTGGCCACGCTTGGTGGAGATCTTCGCCAGCGCCATTCGCTTGGCTGGCGATGGCGAGTCAATCCCGCGTTCCCACCTGCTGATGGTCATGTAGTCGGTCACCTTGGCGCCGCGGCCTTGCTTGTCGATAGCGCGCGCCAGTTCCGTCTGTGACCATTCCAGTCGCCGCCGTAGCGCGCTGACTGCCCTGCCGAGTTCCACGTGCATCACTTCCGTTGCCTTCTTCACAGTCCCTTGTGTTGCTATTTCCTCACGTGCCGGCTCGCGAAGAATTCTATGCATCAACGGCAGACGGGATCCCCAGGAGCGAGCGGTTCCCCAAGCGCGGCATTTTCCATTTACCGCGCCACAAACGATTCTATTCAGGCAACAGGCGTGAAAGGCCCCACCGATGCGGCCCCGGTCGATCGCCAATGGGCGCCAACCATCCATCGAGTGCAATGCCGCCAAAAACTGCGTCGATGCGCCTCAAGTCTTCCGACGCTTACGAAGGTGTTGCCCCAGGCCGTCTATGAGTTGCTCCGGCGAGATGTCAAAAGCCTCGCAGACACGCAGTAGTGTGGTCATCGCGATGGGACGGCCTGCCTCGATCAGCTGATAATGACGGAGACTAAACCCATGCGAAATCATGTCTTCCTGGCTGAGTTTGCGTTCCGTTCGGAGCGCCCGAACGCGATGGCCTGAGGCACGATAGTACCGTGCAAAATTGGCCGGAAGCTCTCTACTGGCGCCCACACTTCTAGGCTGTGATCGGGGTGCGTAAAAGCACCACGCATAAAAATGCGTATTGAAGCGTCGAGTGCGATTTATTTGCCGTGCCTTGCGCGCAGGCCGGCTATTGGTCGTCGAGAATTCCGACCATTGGCCCCCAGGGCTGCCCACGCCCACCGCCGTTGCCCGCTACAATACTCCGTATGCCGCTCACGGTCTTCGACACCAAGGGCGTTCCCGGTGCCCGCCGCGAGCGCATTGAAGCGGCCGTGGTTGCGGGCGGCAAGCACTGGAATGGTCCGTACGAAGCGTGGATAGCCGCTGACCCGTTCAATGGCGGGTTTCGCATCCTCATCACGGGCCCGCATGGATTTGAGCGCACAGTGACGATCGCGATCGACGACGATCCGGCCTTGATCGCTGAGCGCGTGCGGGAGACGTTGGAGGAGTAGGGCGGTGGGGGTTCACCGGAACGAGATTCGCCGGCATACTCACCGCGAGCCTCGCAAACGCGGTGCAGCGCGCCCAGGAGGTGACGTCTAGTCAGGCGCTGATCGCCTCAGCCACGGCATGCGCGCCCGTGAGCAAGGGAAAACCCAGCTCCTCGTTGTCGATGAGGGGGTAGTCCCTCCTGCTGGCGCCGGCCATCCGCCTCACGTACTCCGCCCGGAAAGGCACGCCGAAGTAGTCCGCGCCCTCCTCCCAAGTGGTATCGACCACGAAGTGCTCCGGATCGACGCACCAAGCATGCGCCACCGGATGATCCGCCACCCACGTGTTGATGGCGTAGCCCTCCACGTACGTGTACAATCGCGGCTTTCGGAGAGCCAACCGAACAGCGTTGCGGAAGCACTGCCGGGGAGCCCCCATTCGGACGCCGTGCGGTAACGCGCGCCACTCGAACGCGCGGCCGTGCTTCAGGATGAAATCTGCCTGGCTGGCGTACAGGCGCGCGCCGGCGTCGCCGCCTTTGACCACTCCGGCCCAGGATTCGAGAAAACGGCGAGTGGCACCGGGGGCCAGATCTCTGGAACCGCGAAGCCGATTGAAGCCGTCCTCGATACACTTCCAATGGGCGACGAGCGTGGCGGATCGCTCGTCCTCGGGATCCTGCGGGATATGGCCGACCTCATCGCGGGCCTGGATCGGGCATTTGCAGAAGAGGCCTGGCAGGCCAAGCTCGGGATGGCCGGGGCGGAGCGGCCCGGAGTTTTCCAGTCCCAATCTCCGCAGGTTGGCCTCAGACATCATCTCGCAGCATGATACCGCGGATAAGAGATGACGAATACTTGGCCCATCGTT
>ODAK010008768.1_pt1 | contig 10086 bp, 6 predicted proteins | sample 1539591 | NCBI WGS metagenome assembly ODAK01 (sample SAMEA3539303, study PRJEB22396) | soil metagenome | biome: tundra; feature: field; material: soil | place: USA | collected 2010-05 | depth 0.15 m | reverse complement strand
CTCCGCGCGCTGGCGCGGCGCCTGCGCGACGCCGGCCCGTCGCTTGGCGACGCCAATCGCCGCGATCTCGACGCGGCCCGCGCCGCCGGCCTCCCGGCGCCGCTCGTCGATCGGCTGAAGCTTTCCGCCGCGATCGTCGAGACCGTCGCGCAAGGCTGCGAGCAGATCGCGGCCATGCCCGACCCGATCGGCGCGATCACGGGACTCACCGAGCAGCCGAGCGGCATCCGGGTCGGCCGCATGCGCGTGCCGATCGGCGTCTTCGCCATGATCTACGAGAGCCGGCCGAACGTGACGATCGAGGCCGCGGCGCTCGCCATCAAGAGCGGCAACGCCTGCATCCTGCGCGGCGGCTCGGAAGCGCTGCAATCGAACCTGGCACTGGCGGCGCTGGTGCGCGATTCGCTCGCCGAAGCCGGCCTGCCGCCCGACGCCGTGCAGCTGGTCGAGACGACCGATCGTGCCGCGGTCGGATTTCTCATCGCAACGCCCGAGGCCGTCGACCTCGTCATCCCGCGCGGCGGCAAGAGCCTGATCGAGCGCATCGCCCGCGAGGCAAGAGTGCCGGTCTTGAAACACCTCGACGGCAACTGTCACGTCTACGTCGACGCCCACGCCAACCTCGACATGGCTCTGGCCATCGTCGACAACGCCAAGACGCAGAAGCTGAGCCCATGCAACGCGGCCGAGTCGCTGCTCGTGCACGCAGACATCGCGGCGCGCTTTCTGCCGGCCATCGGCACGATCTTCGCGAGCAAAGGCATCGAGATGCGTGGCGACGCCGCCGCGCTGACCCTGCTGCAAGGCGTCGCCGGCGCCATGCTCGCCGCCGCGACCGAGGCCGACTGGCGCGAGGAGTATCTCGCCGCCGTCATCAGCGTGAAGGTGGTCGACTCGTTCGACGAGGCGATTTCGCACATCGATCGCTACGGCTCGCATCACACCGACGCCATCGTCACCGATTCGCATGCCAACGCAATGCGGTTCCTCCGCGAAGTCGATTCGGCGAGCGTCATGGTCAACGCCTCGACGCGCTTTGCCGACGGCTTCGAGTACGGCCTCGGCGCCGAGATCGGCATCTCGACCGACAAGCTGCATGCGCGCGGGCCGGTCGGCCTCGAAGGCCTCACGTCGCAAAAATGGGTCATCTTCGGCCACGGAGAAATTCGTGCCTAGCGATCCGCGCCGCGCTCTGGTTCTCTTCTCCGGCGGCCAGGATTCGACCGTCTGCCTCGCCTACGCGCTCGACCGCTATGCCCATGTCGAGACAATCGGCTTCGACTACGCGCAGCGCCATTCGGTCGAGCTCGAGAGCCGCCTGCACGTGCGCTCGCACCTGCACGAGAAGTTTCCGCGCTGGGCCGAGCGGCTCGGCGACGATCACCTGCTCGACCTGTCGCTGCTCGGCCAGATTTCAGACACGGCGCTGACCAGCGAGCGCGCCATCGAGCGCAACGCCGGCGGCCTGCCGAACACCTTCGTCCCGGTCCGCAACCTGCTCTTCTTCACTTTCGCCGCCAGCGTCGCCGACCGGCGCAGCCTCGAGGTGCTGATCGGCGGCATGTGCGAAACCGATTACTCCGGCTATCCCGACTGCCGCGACAACACGCTGAAGTCGCTCCAGGTCGCCATCAGTCTCGGCCTCGACAAGCCGATGACGATCGACACGCCGCTGATGTGGCTCGACAAGGCCGACACCTGGGCGATGGCGGAGCGCCTCGGCGGCGAGGCGCTCATCGAGCTCGTCATCGAGCACACGCATTCCTGTTATCTCGGCGACCGCGAGCACCGCCATGCCTGGGGCTGGGGCTGCGGCCTGTGCCCGTCGTGCGATCTGCGGCGCAAGGGCTACGATGCCTGGCTGAACAGCTGATCGGGCTACCGCTGGTGCCGGCAGACTCTTTGTTTCGGCTGGCGCTGCGACAACGGTCACGCGGCGCGAGTGCGCCGGCAACGGTCGGTAACGACGCGGCGGCTTGCGCTGTCTTACATTGTCTCGAATGACGACGTCGCAGATCACCGGTGCTAGCGTGACGGCGGTGCTCGTGTTTTGGATCGTCGGCGCCTACAACCGCATGGTCAGCTTGCGCAACGCCCTCGTCGCCCGATTCGCTTCGGTGGATGAGCTTTTCCGGCAACGCCACGTGCTGCTCGAAAGGCAGGTCGATCTGCTCGCCGCGGCGTTGGCGAGCGCCGGGCCGCGCCTCGAGGCATTGCGCGCCGCGTGTCGCCAGGCCGACGCGGCGCGCGAGCACGCCCGTTTCCGGCCCGGCGCGGCCGGTGCGATCACGAGCCTGCGCGTCGCCGAAGACATCCTCGCCGACGCCCGCGCGCGGCTTCCGGTGCAATCGGTGGCCGGCGCCGACCTGCCCGAGCTCAATACGCGCATCGCCGCCAGCGACACGACGCTGGCCTTCGCGCGGCGCGAGTTCAATGCCGCCGTGGCCGGCTATAACCAGGCCGTGCGCCAGTTCCCCACCGCGCTGGTGGCGCGGCTCTTCGGTTTCCGGCCGGCCGCGACCTTTTAAGCCGTCGCATGGCAGATTCGTACGCCACGCACCAGGCCACGGTCGATACCGAGGCCAATGCCGCCGACCGCCTGTCGCGCCTGCACGGCGCGTTCGAGTTGCATGCGGCCTTGCTCGCTCTGCTGCTGGCGCCGGGCAGCAAGCGCGCGGCGCGCGCCTGGGAGATCGAGACGGCGGCGACGCCGGGGGTCGCGGGCCTGCGCGAGCACGCGGCCAGCCTTTCCGGCGCAGCCCGCTTGCCATGGGTCGAGCTGCTGCTCTCGCGCATGGCGCTGCAACCGCTCGCGGCGCGCAAGGACCTGCTGCAAGCGACGCGGCGCATCATGGCCGCGCGCGGCGCCGCGCGGCCGATCGATCGCCTGCACTGGCTGGCGATGCGGCGCGGCCTCGGCGAGATACCGCCGCTCGCCGCGCGAGCCGAGGCGAGCGCCGAGGTGGCGGAATGGCTCGAGTCCGACGTGCTCGCACTGGCCGCCTACACAGCCTTCTTGTCGCGCATGATTCCCGACGATTCGGACGGCGGCGAAGCCGGCGCGAAGTGGTACGCGACCGTCATGACGACCTGGCAGCATTTTGCCGATGCACCCGAATGCAAACCCCCGGACGCCGAGCACATGGTCGAAGCTCTCGGCAAGCTGCAGACGATGTCGTGGATGCAGCGCCCCGTCGTCGTCCGCGGCTGGGTCGCCGCGGCGCTCAAGCACAACGGCGGCGCGCGCCTCGGCGATCTGGCCGCCGACGCCTTGCGCCTCACCTGCACCTTGCTCGATTCGCCGCAGCCACCGGAGCTGGCCCGGCACTACATCACGCTTGCGGCCGACGCCACCCGGTGAGCGGGCACGCCGGCTGCCCGGCTCACTCCGCCGACCCATGAAAGCCGACCCGTGATGCGCAAGGATGCAACGAAGGCCGCCAGTCCCGCTCCCCGCGGCGAGCACGATCCGCAGCACAAGCCGCGCGAGCCCGAGCGCGTACTCCTGCACATGCCGGTCGACGTTCGCAACGCCGCGCTCGTCGTCATTGCCGTTCTCGCCTGCGCCTTCGCGCTGCAATGGGCGAAAGCGGTTTTCATACCGCTTCTGCTCGGCCTGATGTTCAGCTACGCGCTGACGCCTGTCGTGAACATGATGCAGCGTTGGCGCGTGCCGCGCGCCGCCGGAGCCGGGCTGCTGCTCGCGGCCATCGTTTCGACGATCGGCTGGGGCGTCTGGTCGCTGAGCGATGAGGCGAGCGCCTTCATCGATACCTTGCCGCAGGTCGCACAGAAGCTGCGCCAGACGATGCAGGGACAGCGTCAGAGGCCGGTGGCGACGATCGAGAAGATGCAGCAGGCGGCGACCGAAATCGAACAGGTCGCCGAAGGCGCGGCGACGCCGGCGTCGGCAGTGGCATCGGGCGATGCGGCTTCGGCCGCACGCGCAGCGCGCTCGTCCTCGGTGCCACTGCCGACGCCGGGCGGCGTGACCCGCGTCGTGGTCGAGAAGCCCGGCCTCGACATCAAGGACTATCTGTGGACGGGAACGCTCGGCGCGTTCGCCTTTCTCGGCCAGTGTGCCGTCGTCTTCTTCATCACCTTCTTTCTGCTCGCCTCCGGCGACACCTTTCGCCGCAAGATGGTCAAGCTGGCCGGGCCGCGCCTCAGCCAGAAGCGGATCACGATCCAGGCGCTGGACGAGATCACGAATCAGATCCAGCGCTACCTGCTCGTACAGCTCGCAGTCAGCGTTTTCGTCGGCGTCCTGACCTGGCTCGCCTTCATGGCCATCGGCCTCGAGCAGGCCGCCGTCTGGGGCGTCGTCGCCGGCGTCACCAACCTGATCCCCTATCTCGGCGCGGTTCTCGTCGGCGGCGCTTCCACACTCGTTGCGTTCATCCAGTTCGGCGCGCTCGACATAGGCCTGCTGGTCGGCGCGAGTTCCTTCGCCATCCATACGGTCGTCGGCAACCTGCTCACACCGTGGTGGATGGGGCGGGCCAGTCGCATGAGCCCGTTCGCGGTCTTCGTCAGCGTGCTGGTCTTCGGCTGGCTCTGGGGCATCTGGGGGCTGCTGCTCGGCGTGCCGATCCTGATGATCGTCAAGGCGATCTGTGATCGCGTCGACGAGCTGAACGCGGTCGGCGAGCTGCTCGGCGACTGACGCGCCAGCTCATGGCTTCGGCGCTGTCGCCGTGACTCCGCTTCGCGCCAGCCGCCAGACCAGGGCCGATAGCGCCACCACGCCGGCGAGCAGTACACCCCACAGCAGCCAGGGCCGTAGCCGGGCGATGCGCTCGGCGCGCTCGGCGGCACGCGCGATCTCCGGTACGTCGCTGAAGGCGCCGAGCTCGGCCCGGCCGAAGCGCTGACGCTCGTCGTCGAGTCGCGGCACCAGCGTCGATGCCGGCAAGGCGCCTTCGGGAGAGTCGGGAGATCCGGCCAGGAGGTGAAACGGCGGCTGACCCGTCGTCGCGAAAACGAGCGAAGCGAGTCGCGCGTGAACGACGAGTCGCGTCTCGTGCGCATCGAGCGCGGCGGCGCGCGCGTCGGGGATGACGCGGATGAAGCGCGCGTGCACCGACACGGCGATGGCCGGCGACTCGGCCACCGCACCGTCGCGCTCGAGTCGAAAAAAGACGCCGGCGCCGAGTTCGCGCCACGGTTCGTCGACACGGCTTCGTCCCTGCACGCGCACCGGCGCAACGCGCGTGCCGCCGGCGAAACGTAGGTCGAGATCGACGAGTGGCAAATCGCCGCCAAGGTCGAAGTGCAAGGCGCGCCGCGCGTTGGCGTCGGTGCCGGCTCGGCCGGCGGGCTCGACGCTCGGCGCGAATACGAGCTCGTTCGCCGCATCGGCGGCGATCAGGCCCGGCGCCGGCGCGAGCCCGATCGCGCCGGTCAGCGCCGGCGCCGAGGCGACGTCGAGCCAGACCAGGCGCAGGAATCTTCCGGTTGCCTCGGGCAGCACGATCAGAGGTTGCGTCAGCACGCCCGCGGCTGATTGCAAGGCCATCAATTGGCCACCGCGCGCGCCGCGCCAGCGACGCAAGTCGTCGCTCGTTTCGAGGCCGTAGGCCACCGAGAACTCGGCCGGCCCGGACCAGGCCAGGCGAAGACGCTGGGGCAGCGATTCGCCAGATCTGGCTTCGCCGAGATCGACGAGCCAGCCGGGCGATACGCCGGGAAATGCGCTCGGACGGGCCGCATGTGCGCCCGATCGACGCACGCTGATGCGGTCGCCCTCGACCGTCACGTCGACGGGCGACGCCCAGGCGCTGCCGTCGACCGGCCGCGGCGGCAGCGGATAGAGCGCCGCTTCGCGCAACCGCTCGCTCGCCGCAGGCGCCGGCGGCGGTGCAAGCAACGCGAAGGGCACGCGCTCGCCACGCGCATCGACGATGCGCATATCACGCAGATCGGCCTGCATCGAATGCGCATAGGCCGAAGGCGGCAAGGCCAGCTGCACGAAAGGCGCCGCCTGCACGATCGCGATCGGCGCGCTGTAGCGCTGCGCTGCCGGGTCGGCAGCGGCCCCGTGTGCGCAAGCGCCGAGCGCCAGCGCGAGGGCGGTGGAATGAATGCAGTCAGACCGGCGCATGGCGCGACTCCTTCGCCGGCGGGGGCGCGACGTAACCGATGACGAGCATGAGCACGCCGACGCCGACGAAAGAGACGATACGCGTCACCGTGCCGCTGCCCGACAGATCGACGATGAGCAGCTTGAGGACCACGGCCGCAAGCAATGCCGCGCCCGCCATCCAGGGCAGCCGTGCAGCACGGCGTGCGGCCAGCCACATCGAGACGAGCGCCGTCGTCGTCCAGAGCAGCGTGATGCCGGTCTGCACGGCGAGTGAGCCATTCCACGCATCGAAGCGATAGGGCACGCCGCCGTAGTGGTGAAAGGCACGCACGAGCATGGCGTTGAGCCAGACGAAGCCGGCCGCGGCGACGAGACCGAGCGGCCAGCCTCCGGCTCGCTCGGCCAAGCGCAGCCACTGGAGGATGGCGACAAGGGCGAACGCGATGCCAAGGTCGAGCGGATTGAAGAGCGGCACGTGCAGCAGCGGCGCGGCCGAGCCATCGGAGGCGATGTTGGCGACGAGCGTCCAGAGGCCGAGCGCGATCGCCAGCGTGGCGGACGCGACGCGCGCATAGGCCTCGGGCGCGGCACGGAACGGCCAGACGCGCAAGGTCGCGGGCCGCGGCAGCGCCAGCAGCAATGCGCCGGGAACGGCGAGCCAGCCGAGCCACGGCCAGGCGCTCGCGGCGTCGCCCCAGTCGGCAGTCACGGCGCGACCGGTAAGAGCGCCGACGAGCGCCAGCGCAACGAGGCCGATGACGTGCACCGCGTCGGCGACCAGTCGCGGCCAGTGCGGCGCCGCCCAGCGCAGCACCGCGGCGTGCACGGCGAACGCGATCGACCAGGCCCACCAGCCGCCGTCGCGCAGCGGGTCGGCAAGCAGGGCCGCATCGATAGCCGCAGCGATGAGAAGCAGGGGCGCGTGCGCCACCGTCGGCCAGGCGATCGTCCGCCAGTCAAGCCGCGCCGCGATGAAGACATAGAGGAGCACGACCGCACTGGCGGTGGCCAGCGTCGCGGCAAGAGCAAACCGCCAGGGAACGAAGGTCACGAGCTCGAGGCCGGCCGTCGAAACGAGCCACAGCGTCGCCAGCGCGATGAGCAAGGGCTCGGCCGTTTCCTCGCCGTCGGCGAGCGCGGCGATGCGCTGCTGGCGATGGACGAAGAAGGCGGAGGCGATCGCCGCGGCGGCGGCCATCAGGCCGTTGAAGAGGTAGGCGTTGAAGACATCCGTCGGTTCGCCGTAGCGATCGTGCGCGAGCAGCATCGAAAGACCGGCGATGAAGTGCAGCAGGTAGCCGAAGGCGCGCGGCAGGCCACGCCTCTGGCGAAAGCCGACCCAGACGAGGCCGGCACCTTCGAGCGTCCATGCGCCGGCGGTGCTGCGCGCGTCGAGCGCGAAGGGAATGACGAGGGTCAGGAAGATGGTCGCGATGGCCAGGCTCGCATCGAAGGTGAGGACCAGCGAAGCTCGCTTGCGCATCCACGCCGCGAGGAAGACGTAAAACGCGGCGAGTGCGAGCGCCGAAAGCGCGGTGCCGAAAGGCGTATCGCGAACGAGCCCGTACTGCAGGGCGAAGACGATCGTCGGCAGGCCGAACAGCAGGCTGCTGTTGACCCACACGTTGCTGCGTGGCGTCGCTGTGTCAGGCACGGCGCGCCGTGCCGGCAGCAGCATGATCAGCACGAAGAGCAGAAAGAAGGCGACAAGGAAGGATTCGCTCATCACGAACGACTCGGCGCGGTAGCGCAGGACGCCCCAGGCCGTGGCGATGACGAAGGTGGCGATGAAGCCGACGAGATCGAGCGAGCGCCAGGTTCGAAACCAGGCCACCGCGGCGATGCCGACGTCGAGGACGAAGTAGTAGGCGAAGAGCGCAGCGGCATCGTCGGAGCCGGTCGAGACGATGAGCGGCGTCGCGAAGCCGCCCAGTGCGCCGACGACGGCGAGCGAGCGCGCGTCCTGCAGGACGGCAAGCGCCGCTGCGAGGCCGGCGACCGCAATCATCAGCGCGAAGGCCGGAAGCGCGGCGAGCACGCCGTAGTAGCGAAATGCCGCGAAGAGCGTGAGGTAGAGAACGGCGACGGCGCCGCCCTGCAGCACCTGCGCATACGCCGGCCGGCCCGAGCGAAGACGCCAGCCGACGGCGAGCAACGCCAGCGCGGCGGCGCCGATCGACGCCAGACGCACCTCGGGAGGCAAATGCGTGTGCTCGACCGCGTACTTGGCCAGAAAGGCGAGGCCGACGAAAAGAATCGCGATGCCCGCCTTGACGATGGTGTTGCCGCCGACGAGCCAGCGCCGGATCGGCTCCCAGGCGGTCGGCCGCGCTGGTGGCGCGATGCCGGCGCCGACGAGTGCCGGAGCGTCGGGCATCGGCACGGTGTCGGGACCCGCGTCGGCCATCGGCGTCGTGAGCGCGGCTGAAGCGTTGGCGACGAACGCCGGTGCCGCGACACCGACGCTCGGTCCGGGCAACGGCTCGGCAACGACAGGATCGGGCTCGCTTGCCGGCGCCGAAGCGGTCACGGCCGGCGAATCGGCAAGACGCGGCGCGGCCCCGGCACCGCCCGCTCCAGCGGCGGCAAGCGTCGCACGCAGCGCCGCGAGACCAGCCTGCTGTCGCCACGCGTTGACGAGCAGCCAGCCGAGCAAAGCGCCGACGAGTGCGCCGAAGCCGCCATCGCCAGCTGCGCCGATCAACGCGCCGACGACGATCGCGATGAGATGAGCCACGTCGACCTCCCGCCTTGTAATGTCGGAAAACTCTAGCAGTACGCCTTCGCGAAGAAGGCCCGCTGACGGGGGATGCGGCGCGCGGCAAGGCCGAGTTGCCTCTGCCGCTTCGCCCGGTAGCGTGCGGCGCGACCGGCGACGCCAACCCAGGAGCTAACGGCAAAAGACCCGCACGGTCTTGCCGACGAGGCCGAGCGATTGCGTCATGACGTCGCCGAAGAACGCAGTGTCGCTGACGAACGAGAGGTTCACGGATTGCGCGTTCCCGCGCACGTTCATGAAGGTGAGGCGCCGCTTGTCGCCGCCATCGACGTTCATGATCCACCAGTCGGCACCTTGCAGCTGAAAGGCAAAGACATCGGCGCCGGCGCCGGTCATGTAGACGAGGCTCTTGCCGTCGGGCGTGAAGGTCGGTGCCTGCGAAAAGCTCTCGGTCGTGAGCTCGCGGATGGCGCCGGTCTCGACGTTCATCGTGTAGATGCGCGACGCGAACAGGTTCTTCGTGACGTAGGTGCTGTAGAACGCGATCGTCTTGTTGTCGGCGGCCATCGATTCGACCTCGCCGCCCTGCTCGACGTCGCCCGGACGGATGCTTCGCACGTTCGCCAGATGCGGCTTGGGCGTCGCGACGAAATCGGCGACCTTGAAGACATAGGCACCGGCGAAGAGGTTGAGGTCGAAGAGCCGCGGCGCCCGCACGCGGTCGGTCCAGACGAGCTTCGTGCCGTCGGGCGAGCACGCGGCGTGAGTGATCGCGTGGTCGTAGCCCTCAGGCAGGTCGTAGAGCTTCCAGGCGCGCGTGCCGTCGCGAGCGACGAGCCAGTAGTCGGTGTAGGCGCCGTAACCCCGCGTCGCATCGACTGAGCTGCGCTCGTGCTCGTTCTTCTCGACCAGCATCGCCAGATACTCGCCCCCCGGATGCCATGCCGCAGGAAACTGGTGCCGCTCGTCGTGCCATGCGGGGAATGCAACGCGGCGTTCATGGCTGCCATCGGCATCGGCGACGAAGGTGTGGAAGTGGCCCGACGCCTCGGTCCTGCCGTAAGCGACGGTCTCGGTCGCGGCGTTCCATTTCGCGCCGATGCGCCCGTCGCTGCCGAAATCGGCCAACGCCGCCGGCCCGTGACAGCGCTCGCTGCCCGCCGGATAACGACCCTGGCGACGAAGCCGATGAGCGCGAGGCCCAGGATCATCGCGCGACGCATGAGTCGTCGGCGCGCTTCGTGCCGCGTCAGAAGGAACGCCGATGCTCGAGCGCCGGCAG
>ODAK010008767.1_pt1 | contig 10086 bp, 7 predicted proteins | sample 1539591 | NCBI WGS metagenome assembly ODAK01 (sample SAMEA3539303, study PRJEB22396) | soil metagenome | biome: tundra; feature: field; material: soil | place: USA | collected 2010-05 | depth 0.15 m | reverse complement strand
GCCGCCTGTCCAGCAGGCCGGCCTCCTTGACCTGCCGGGACAGCTGGGCATACTCACTGCCGCGTGCTTCGGACAGCGCAGCACCGGCGGGCGCTGCAGTAGCCGGCGCTGCACTGGCCGGCCTGACATGCTCGCTGCCGAGTGGCTCCGGCGGTGCTGAACGGGCAGGCTGGGATAGCTGCCGAGACTGGGCAGCGGCTGTTTCGGGGGATCGCACTACCGGACTCCTGATAGGCACATCGTGACGGGGCAAGGATGCGCCGCCGAGATCCTGGGCGGCTGCTGCCGGTCCTTGCGGTCGTGTCACGAATGCGCCGCCGTCCCGGACGAGCCTGTTACCCCACGGTACCCCGAGCCGCCGAAACCGGGGACCGCGGTCCGGTCAGCGCACCTTACGGAGCCAGATCGAGCCGGGATTCTCGCGCTCCAGTGGCTGCGGGACAAGGCCCGGCTTGCGCTGCCAGAACCACGAGGAGAAGAACGAGATCTCCCAGCTGGTGTTGCCGGCCAGGAACGCGTGCAGCAGGTAGGCCTCCGTCCAGTCGCGGCCCTGGCCCAGCCAGTGCGCCGGATACTCGAATGGCCAGAAGATGTCGTGGACGTGGACGGCCACCCCGGCGGCGAGGCGGGGCAGCACGTGCAGGAACAGCCACACCACGTCCGAGCCGGCCTTGACGACATGCGTCGAGTCAATGAAGAGCACGTCGCCAGGACCGAGCTGGTCGTAGACGTCGAGGCCGACATCCTGGACGGGCTGCCGGAGCAGGCTCACCCGGTCGTAATCACGGTCCTTCAAGAGGCCGAGCAGGCGATCGGGGTACGGCTCGATGCAGGTGATCTGCAGGCCGCCCAGCGCCGGGTTGGTGTCGGACTCATCCAGCGCGACCGCGGTCGAGTACCCGGAACCCACCGGGCTCGGGCACTGATGACCCGCGGGCGAGCGCGCCGGATCTGCTGCGCCGCGCGCTGGCCGCCTTGCCGGAACGGGTCCGGGCCGGGGGCCGCGTTGCGGCGCGCGCGGACGCGGGGTATTTCGCCGGGCAGGTGGCCCGTGCCGCGCACGACGAGCACATCGCATTCGCGATCGGCGCCAAGCGGATCGCGCCGCTGTGGCGGCTGCCGGCGGCATCAGCGAAGACGGCTGGACCGATGCCATCGACATGGACAATGCCCAGGTCGCGGTGGCCGATTACCGGCCGGACTGGTGGCCGGCGAACACTACGCTGCTGATCCGCCGGGTCCGCCTGGCGCCGGAGCAGGTCTCCGCCGGCCCGCGGTCGCGGCGGCGCCGCACCCTGCATCCCGGCCAGCGGGCCCTCCCGATTCCTGAGCTCGCCGGGGCTGACGCGATCTACGGTTACAGCTTCATCCTGACGAACCTGGACGTGTCCGCGCCGGACAAGGCCGCGGCGGTGGAGCACTGGTATAGGCATCGGACCACCATCGAGAACATCTTCCGTGACAGCAAGCACGGAGCAGCCCTCCGGCACCTCCCCAGCGGCTACCCCCAGGTCAATACCGCCTGGATGTGGGGCGCGCTGCTCGCTGCCAGCATCGCCGCCTGGCTGCACCAGCTCACCACCGCCACCCGGGGCGAGACGATCCTGGACGGTCACGGCGTCCGCGGCGGCAAAGCCATGATCGAAACCCTCCGCCGCCGGCTCATCGCCGTCCCCGCCCGGCTCGTGCGCCACGCCGGGCAGCTGACCCTGCGGCTGCCGCCCGGCCACGGCCTGCTCGCCGAGGTCCTCGCCCGCCTGCGGGCCCTCCCCGCGATGCCCTGACCACCGGCCCCACGGCCCCGCCCCGGAACCTGGAACCCGCGAACCCGGCGACACCCGGGCATCAAACCTGCCCCCGCACCCGAAACAGCACCCGCGAGGATCAGAAACAACCCTGAAGGTCGGCTCCGCGCGCTACTCGCGGATTCGGGTCTGAGGATCAAGATGACAAGAGCCGTATGAATCGAGAGGTTCACGTACGGATTCTGTGGGAGCCGGGGGCTGAGATGCCCCCGGCCACCCGACCCCGGGCCACCCGGCGCGGTCCTGGTAGACGGCTTCCTGGCGCCGTGCTGGTCCTGGCGCGGAATACCGGGCCTGTGGTCAGGAAAGCACAAGACGACTGGCTTCTGCAGCCAGGTCATATCCAACCTTGCGGGCGACGTGATCTTCGTCTCCGAACCGCTTACCGGACACAACCCAACACCACGGACTTAAGAAGGTAGTAGTGGCTGACCTGGGGTTTTGTTGTCAGCGGGTGTGACTGGCGTGTCGTTGCCTGGTATGTGAAGAGGCTCCTGGTAAGAGATCAGATGTCTGAAGTCTGTCTCTGGAAACCTGGAGCCTCCCGTGTCTTCCTATCTGCCTTGCGCCGGTTCTGCAACCTCTGCCGCTGCCTTGCCGCGCAAGCTGCCGCAGGCCGCTGAGCCGGTTCCCGGCCGGCGACATCCCCGCGCGCTGGCCGCGGCGCTTCCGGCGGCCGAGGTGGCGGTCATGGCCGGCCAGGGACACGAGGCGCTCGACTCGGCTCCCGAGCTCATCGTCAGCGAACTACGGCGGTTCTTCGGCGCCAGCCAGCCCGCCATGGGCGCCGCTGATTAGACATCGAGCGGCGTCTAGCCGGGTCACGCCACCGTCCGCCGGTACTCTTACGAGCCGGGCGAGAGCATCGCCTTATAGGTTGCGGCTATGTCGCTCTGCGGCAGGGCGGAGTCGTACACCGCGACCTTGCCGATGGCGCCCTCGAAATAGGAATCGAGGCTCCGGGTCGCGATGCGGAACGGAGCGCCGGCCGCCCCCGGTTTGACGTCATACTGGCTGAGGCTTACCTTGCCCCGCAGGACGCCGTTCTTGTACAGCGCGACATATCCATGGGACCAGCCGGACGTTGCCTGGGCGTCCACGACGAGCGTGACCATCATCCAGTTGCCGATCACGTTCGTGTCCTGGAAGTATGCGCCCGAGCCCATCCCGCCATCGAGATTGAACACGTACGCAGATACCCGGTTCGGCCGGGGTGGCGACTCCGTATTGGTGTACGAATACATCCGCAGGGCATATTCGTACTCACGAGGCATGCCCTTGCCGAGGATGTAGACGTACCCCGTGCCCTCGTCCTGCGGAAACTGCTTGACGGTGGCTTTGACCCAGGCCTCCACCGTCAGGCAGCCGGTGTCAGTGATGGATAGGGCCTTCGAGGAAGGCACCTCGGCGTACTGGCCCTGGCCATTGAACAAGGAGGCCTTGTCCCCGTTCGGAAGGGCCGTCTGGCTGAAAGTACTGCCGGCCGGCAGGAATGTGGCGGTATGCCCGTTACCGGACATGTCCGCTCCCGACCCGGAAGCTGGACTGGACAGCGGCAGATACAGGGCCGGGCTGAAGGATAGGACCTGGCGGTCATAACTGCCGGTTACCTGGCTGGGCGGGTTCACTGGCGTCGGAGCCGCAGCGCAGCTCGGAACCTTCGGGGAGACGAGACTGACGATGATCGCCACCAGGCTCGCGCCGACCACCGCGAGCGCGACCGCGATGGCAATGAGCCCAGTCCTGCCGAGCCTTCGGTACCGGGCCGAGCCATCACCAGTCGGGCGATTATTCCAGGTAAACACGATATCTCCGATATTCCCTACTCCTGGTGGCCCGAGGCGCGTCAGCACGGCGCCTGGACAGCAGTAACATGCTCACTCGCTGATCTGGACCGTGATCTGCGAAGGCCGCCCGGGCGAGGCGTAGATGTGGTTGTTCACCGGCACCCCGTTGCTTCGATCCAGCTGGCTGAGCGTCAGCACCTCAGCGCCCGACGCGCGGACGTCGTCGACCACCTTCTCGAAGAGGGCCAGCGGGTAGCCTGGCGGCTCATCCGAGTCTGCATGAATTCCCTGAAAAGTGAGAAGCAGAGTCGTGTGATGAATCACTGCCTGATGAACCGCTGAGGCGATCTGGGCCGGAGAGGTGGATTCCGAGCCGGCGCCCTTGCTTTCCCCGTCGGCTGGATACCGGATCTCAAGGTCGGTGATCTCGTGCGGGTCCCCGTAGGGGTACGCGTCCGGGCTATCGGCTGTTACCCGGGCGAACATGTAGAAGCGGGCTACCACGCGTTCGAGTTCGAAGTTTGTCGTCCCATACGGATAGATAAACCAGTTCGGCGCCGAGTTGAGCCGGTTGGCTTCAAGCCAGGCAGCTTGCTGGACAATGTCCCTCGTATAGCCGGACAGATCCGGGCGGTCGGAATATTTCTGTACCGCATTGACATCCTGCTGGGTCTCGTTCGCTATGTTCCACCCCCAGCTGTTCTGGAGCGACTGGAGCTGGAACAAGTTGAGATAGCCTATGGTCGGATAGTCGACGTACTTGCCGATCACCGCGACGGTACCTGCCATCCCGTTCTTATGCAGGTAACTCGCGGCAGGCAGGATCGACTGCAGGCCATCGTCAAAGATGAACGCCACCTTGCCGGCCTGTTGATCTGGGGTCAGAACGAGCCGATCAAGGCTCACCGTGGACGGCTGACCGCCGCCCTCGCGAGTGACCATCTGGATTTCCATGCCATCGATCTTCGCCCAGTTGAACCCGGGGGCCGACGCCTGCCATTCACCCGGCAGACCGCCCAGGCCGTCCGGTCCGATGAAGAGGCTCACCCACTGCCCGGCGTCGTCCTTCGTATAGGTGTCCAGCAGGCTCGTGGTAACTGATTTCGCCCAGTGGTCATTGGACAAGCGCAGCTGTAGCTGGCTCACTTGGGCGAGCCTGGAGACCCTCAGGGTGAGGCGGGCATCGTGCCGCCGCAGATTGAGCCGGACGGCATTGTTCTGCATCGTCGCCGACGACCCGCTGTCCGCCGACAGAGTGACCGCAACGCGACGCGACCCGCCGCCCGCGCGGCCGACCGACACCGATCCGGCACCGGTTGCGGACCAGCTGGCGGGCGGTGCGGCCACCGGGACGGGAATGATCCGCACGGCGGGCGGTGCCGGGTCGCTGGCCCGGGCCGTCGGCGCACCGGCCGTGCTCTCCCCCAGCGAGACAGACAGACGCCGCTGACCATCGACGATACCGAGGCGCTGACCGCCTGCGCTGACCTTGATGGCGAAGCCCGCCTGCCGCGGGGTCCCGATCGTCAGCAAGGTCACAAAGGTGGCGTCCTTCCCCTTGTCCGCGTACTGGATCGAATAGCACGGCAAGAGGTGCCCGTATGTCACCGAGCACAGGCCATCGGGTTTACTGCCCCTGCGGTTGATCGTGTCACTTTCGGTGATGCTGCCAGGCAGCAACTGCTGGATAGTGATTTCTCGCCGGGGCGTGCCACCTGTCCCCGACACCGTCAGGCCGGCTTTCGAAAGCCTGGCCCCAGGGAACAGGTGGAACATCTGCTGGTAGGTGTGAGCCGCTCTCGAGCTGAGCCGGTCAACGACGAGCACATGATCCGGGTCGATCATCATGACCAGGCGGCGGTGGGTCACGCCCGCGTAAAGCGAGCTTTCCGCCGACTGGTAGGTCAGGCCGTCCTTGGTGACGAGGCCCTGCGCCGTGCCGTCACCTTGAACCTGGGATCTCCCGTCGACGGCAACCGTGTTGTGTGACAGGGTGCCGTGGAAATAGGCGTGGTACGGGCCCGGCGTGTAGGTGTACAGGCCGGGGTCGGGCAGCAGGTCGCCGCCGTCCCCGTACAGGGTGAGGCCCAGAGCGTCGAGGTCGCTGTGCTTGGTCCGGTACTTGCCCACGTTGTAGGTAAGGTAGGTGCTGTCGGCGAACCCGGCGCCGCTTCCCCACCCGGAGCGCATGACCGTCAAGGCGGACGCGGGGAAGTAGATGCTCGTGACCGGCGGGACCGAGCCGCGTGCTCCGTGCGTGAGCACATACTCGAACACCGGATCACCTGCCGCCATGGCGGCGTAGACGCCCGAGTCATTGATGGTCGTCTCGATCGATGCCCCCATGAGCGGAACTTGCGAATTCGGCTGGAGGATGTATGTGGCAAAGTGGATCATCGACCTCAGCCTGGCTTCGAAATCCGGACTGATCGGGTAGCCGTGCGCGATCGAGTAGTTGCATATCTCCCAGTACTTCTCCAGCGTATAGAAATCGTAAAACGGCGAGTTCTCTATCAGCTGCCCGTCAGCATCGATAATCCCGCCAAGCTGCCATCTGAACCGGTCCTCAGCTAGCGTCAGCCACTGCTGGGCACGCGGCAGCCCGGGGAAGGCGACCGCCAGCTCGTATAGTGCTGCCGCCTCATTAGCCCCGTGATTTTCTCCCGGCTGATACTTATCCGGGTCCGCCAGGAACTGGCCGGTCTTCTCCAATTCCGCCAGGATCGCCGTACTTGCCGCCTCGGGCAGCCGATGGCCCTGGCGCAGCTTCCACCACGTATCAACAAGTGCCATGCTCCTGAAGGCAACGGTGTGCGGGTCAGCCCAGGCCCACCGGGACCGCGGCTCGGCGGCTATGAAGCTCAGATCGAGCCGGAGCAGCTGCTTCGCGTACACCAGCTTGCCGGTCGTGCGGTACGCGTACAGCAGGTTAAGGCTCGGCCGCAGTGAGTAGAACTCGAACCGCCAGTACGGCGTATCGTACGGATTCTCCGACCAGGTCGGCAGCGAGGAGAACTGGGCCGGCGGGTACCGGGGCATATCGAACCTATCGCGCAGCAGGTCGTCGGCCATCGCGACGCTTCCCGCGTCCGAGCTGGCATATATCGACTCCACGCCCGCGCCCACCAGCGGGTATGACGCGTAGATCGCCTCATAAGGTCCATGCTCGGCCCGCTGACCGCACACGTAACCGCCGGAAACCCTCAGCATGTAGAGCGTGCCGGGACACCGGTTGAAGTACGGCAGGTTCTCGATCGCGCTCATCGTGTTGTCGAAAGCGACGGACACAGTCTGCCCGATGGTGGATGACAGCAGCGCTTCCGGATCCGCATAGTTGACGATCTTGAGCAAGAAGATCGCGATGATAGCGGCGAAAATACCGACCTCGAAGATAAGGCGGCGTAATGCCCGGGCCGGGCCTCCGGCTGCCTTCAGGCTGTGCCTCAGGCCGTGCTTCGGGTTGCGCTTCGGGTTGTGCTTCGCCAGTCTTACCCGCGGAACCATGTCATCCTCTTGATAGTTGCGGCGGAGTAAAAGATCAGCCACGAGAAAAGAAGCGTGGACATGAGGCTCATCAGCGGCCGGTACAGCCAGCGCCGCGAGCTCGGATTCTCATGGCGGAAGGCCAGGCCGAAGCTCAGCCCGATCGTCGCTATACCGGCCAGGTACAGCAGCATCGACATGGGATCCCCGTGCAGCGGCAGGTAGATCAGGTGTCGCGCCGCCACGAACGGCCCGGCGAAAGCGAATGCCACATGCACGTAATAGAACAGCGCCGGCAGCAGGGGGCGCCGCCAGTAGAATCGCCCGGTGACCGGGACGTTACGTATGAGGCTCTTCTTCCAGCGGATCTGCTGCTTGATCATGCCGCCGAACTTATCGGGCACGTTGGTCCAGGCCCTGGTCGATTTCGAATAGACGATCTTCCAGTCGCGTATCGGGTACCCGGGCACCGCGAAGGGCGATTCGGAGTGGCGCGGCAGCACTCGCGGCCCCAGGTAGCGCCCGCCCAGCACGTAGGCCGTCAGCGTCCGGTCCGTGGCAAACCGGAATTCCTGGCCGAGAAACGTATCGGCTTCCCAGGCCGGCATGAAGTTATAGATAGCCGACCGCCGGAAGAAGGCGAGCGGGCCCGATACGCAGGTGACCGCGCTGAAGACGCTCTCGAACGCCTTCCGCACCGAGAACTGTCCCTCGTACCAGGAGTCCTGGATCTTCGTGAGGATGTTGGTATCGCCGTTAAGCGCCCGGCAGTGGCCGCTGACCGCGCCTACATCCTCGTCAGTGATGAATATCGGGATCGCCATCGCCAGCGCGTCGCGCGCCCAGACGGTGTCGCTGTCGGCAAAAGCGATGACCGTGCCGCTGGACTCCAGGACGCCGACCGCGAGCGCTCCCTTCTTGCCACGGTTTTCCGGAAGCTCGATCAGCGTTATCGGATATCTCGCGGCGAGTTCTCGCAGCACGGCCGCCGTATTATCGGTGGACGCGTCATCAATGACGATCAGTTCGGTGTTCGGGTACGTTTGAGCGGCCATCGACGCAAGGCACTGGCGCACCAGCACTTCCTCGTTGTGCACGGCTACGATGCAGCTGACCAGTGGCCACCGCACCGGCGGCGGCGAGCCCGCCGGACTGCTGCCGGATGGCTGGCTGCGGGCCAGGTCCAGTTCCGGCCGCCGGACCCGGGCGACCAGGGCCTGATCACGATAGAAGGCAAACGACACCGTCATCGTGATCGAGATAACCGCGGTGACGGTCAGGCCGTAGGCGTAGAAAGCGTCGTTCGAGTTCGGGCTCTTGAACTCGATCTTCAGCGCCAGCAGCGTCAGTAGCGCCAGCACCGCGACCAGCGGCAGGCCGCGCAGCCGCGAGCGCAGCGCCGAGCGCGCGCGGCGGCGATGCGAACGGGCCCGTCCTGGCGCTACCGTATCGCCGGGCGCCAGGAGAACTGGCACGCGTGATTCCATCTGGCTTCCTCAACAGCCACGGTGCGGGTGCGCGGCCGCTCGCACGCGGGATGCAGCCGGCTCAGGCCCGGCACCCAAGGGGGAGGTGCCGCATCGCGGCCACAACCCGCGCTTGCTCACAGCCTCGCGATATTCGATCCGGCGACTCGTCCACGGGTGTCGAGGACCAGGCGGGCAGTGCGGGAGATCTGGTCCAGGTCGTACGCCGACCTGGTGATCCTGGAGCAGGATCACCAGGTCGGCGGCGGCCAGCTCGGCGTCCAGATCATCCGCCCGGCGGGTCGGCTCGCCGCCGGCCGACCACTGCGCCACATGCGGGTCGTGGTAGACGAGGTCGGCACCGCGGGCCCGCAGTTTGCCGCCGATCACCTTGACCGGGGATTCACGCTGGTCGGCCACGTCCTTCTTATTGGTGACCCCGAGCAGCAGGACCCGCGCGCCGTTCAGTGCCTTCGCGGCCCCGTTGAGCAGCTCGACGGCCCGTTCGACCACGTAGCCGGGCATCCGGCAGTTGATCTCCTGGGCGAGCTCGACGAACCGGAACGGGTAGCCCAGCGTCCGGACCTTGTAGCCCAGGTAGTTCGGATCGATCGGGATGCAGTGGCCGCCGACGCCGGGGCCCGGGTGGAAGGCCTGGAACCCGAACGGCTTGGTGGCGGCGCACCTGATGGCGTCCCACAAGTCGATGCCGAGTTCATGGCAGAACACCGCCATCTCGTTGACCAGCGCGATGTTCACGTGCCGGTAGGTGTTCTCCAGCAGCTTGGCCATCTCGGCCTCACGCGTCGACCGGGCGCGGATCACCTGATCGCACAGCTTGCCGTAGAAGCGCTCGGCGCACGATGTCGTCTGGCCGCCGACCACCTTGGGGGTGTTACGGAGGCCGAAGTCCGGGTTGCCAGGATCGATCCGTTCGGGGGAGAACGCCAGCGAGAAGTCCACCCCGACGGTGAGCCCGGATATCTTCTCCAGGAGCGGCCGCACGATCTCGTCTGTCGTTCCCGGGTAGGTAGTGGACTCCAGCAGCACCAGCATGCCCGGGCGCAGCAGCCGCCCGGCCGTCTCAGTCGCCGCCGAGACCGCGGTCAGGTCGGGCGTGCTATCCGCCGACAGCGGCGTGGGCACGCAGATCACGATGGTTTCCGGATCGCCCGCCTCGGTCTCCGCCGCGGTGGCGCGGAAGCCTTTCGCCAGCATCTCGGCCACGTCGGCGGACGGAATGTCACCCACATGCGAACGGCCGGAATTCAGTCCGGCGACGATTTCCTCATTCAGGTCATAGCCGACGACCCGGAGCCCGGATAAGGATGCTTCACGTGCCAGCGGGAGCTCTACATATCCGAGACCGATTACCATCAGGTCGGTAGACAACCCTAAATCCCCCCAAGCTGCGCAGGATTGCAGACCGCATTTCGCCGACGCTAGATCGGTGAGCCGCAAGCTGACTCAGCTTACTGCCCTGCACGGGGCAACACCACGGACTTAAGAAGGTAGTAGTGGCTGACCTGGGGTTTTGTTGTCAGC
>ODAK010008766.1_pt1 | contig 10087 bp, 7 predicted proteins | sample 1539591 | NCBI WGS metagenome assembly ODAK01 (sample SAMEA3539303, study PRJEB22396) | soil metagenome | biome: tundra; feature: field; material: soil | place: USA | collected 2010-05 | depth 0.15 m | reverse complement strand
GCGCCGGCAGATGCCAGTTCGACCCCACTGCCCGCCGGTTCGTCGCACGCCTGCTTGCGGGGCTGTCGTGTCGCCCGGACACTGGGAACTCCAACCGGCCCGGCGTATCGCCGCACCTGGAGATTCAATAAAGGGCACTGCCATGCTGACAGCCGATCGATCCAACCCTGCGTGCGACTCAAAGCTCGGCGGGAATTCGGGCCATCCGCTGAACCTGATTCCGTTTTTCGGGCGCATCAAGCCATTCCCTGGGCGCGGCATCGTCTACACGCTGATCTGGAACACGATATTCGCCACCGTGTTCGCGGCCTTCTGGATCATTTTCGATCCTCACGTGCATTTGATGCGCGTACTCTGGGTCAATCTGGTCGCGGCCAACTGCATCGGGTTTTTCATTCATGGCGGTTTTGCGCTTGGCCGGCGTCTGGTCGGCCGCTGGCTGCAAGGCGCTTCGTTCGCGGCGCGCGCGTTCTACTATTCGATTGTTTCCATCATCGGCGTCTTCGCCGGCTATGCGCTCGGCTCCACGCTGCTCGATTGGCCACAGCTTTGGACATCGGTCCTCTCGCCTGAGGGCGCGACTTCCATTCTGTTGTTGAGCCTGATCATCTCGGCAACGCTCGCGACTATCTTTTTTGCGCGCGAGCGGCAGGCAAAAGCGGAGATGGAGTTCCAGCGCGAACGGGCGCGCGTCGAAGCCGCCGAAAAACAGACTCGTGTCGCGCAGCTCCAGCTACTCGAAGCGCAGATCGAACCGCATTTTCTGTACAACACCCTGGCCAACGTGATCAGCCTGATCGACGCCGAGCCGGCAACGGCCAAGCATATGATCGAGCGCTTGATCGACTACTTGCGCCGCGCCGCCGCTGCCACCTGCAGCGCCGAGGCGACGCTGGGGCGGCAGGTCGAGCTGCTGCGCGCCTATCTCGATCTCATCGTGCTGCGCATGGGCTCGCGGCTGTCGTACCGGATCGATGTGCCGCCCGAGCTTGCCGCGCTGCCGTTGCCGCCGATGCTGTTGCAGCCGGTCGTCGAGAACGCCATCAAGCACGGTCTCGAGCCCAAGATCGCCGGCGGCGAAGTCAGCGTTACCGCGCGGCGTCAGGGCGACAGGCTGTTGCTCGCCGTGACCGACAACGGGCTCGGCGTTCGCGCGACCCGCGCGGCCGGCTCGACGGGTCTCGGGCTTGCCAACCTCCGCGCGCGGCTGTCGACGATGCATGGCGTGCGCGCAACGCTGGCCATTGAAGACCGGCAGCCCGGGACGAGGGTTACGATCGAGCTGCCGATGCTGACGGAAGAGCAGCCGGCGTGAGCACGACGCGCGACGGTGCGCCGCGCGCCATCATCGCCGACGACGAACCTCGGCTCGCGTCGTACCTGGCAGAAAAGCTCGCGACGGCGTGGCCCGAGCTGCAGGTCGCCGGCATTGCGGCCAACGGCGTAGAGGCGTTGCGACTCATCGAAGAGCATGATCCCGACATCCTGTTCCTCGACATTCAGATGCCGGGTCTGACCGGACTGGAGGTGGCGCGCCGCGCGGAGGAGGGCGTGCATATCGTGTTCGTAACTGCGTACGACCAGTACGCGCTCGAGGCATTCGAGCATGCGGCGGTCGACTACCTGCTCAAGCCGGTCATGGACGAGCGGCTCGTGGAAACGATCCGCCGTTTGCGCGAGCGGCTGAAAACGCCCGCCGCCTCCGCCGAGCTGAAGAGCGCGCTCGACGCGCTGGCGCGCGTGTTGCCAGAACTTTCGGGACTCGCGGGAGCTGCCGGCGGCGCGCCGGAGCGGCTGGCGTGGATTCGTGCTTCCGTCGGCAATCAGGTACGGCTGATCGCCGTCGACGACGTCAGCTATTTCCAGGCCAACGACAAATACACCAGCGTCTTCACTGCCGACGGCGAGGCCTTGATCCGCACGTCGCTGCGCGAACTGGGCGATCAGCTCGATCCTCAGCGCTTCTGGCAGATCCACCGCGGCACCATCGTCAACGTCGCTCACGTCGCCGCGACCACCCGGGATCTGGGAGGCCGCACGGTGATCAAGCTCAAGGCTCGTCCGGAGACCCTGGTGGTAAGCCGCGCATTCGCGCATCGATTTCGCCAGATGTGACCGCGCCATCCCTGGGCGGCACACCTCCCCGCGGCGATTGGAAAGCAGCCGCGCTTGGTTTAATCTGCGACGATGCGCAGGACGGCCCGTTTTCGACGACGTAGCGCGAAGCATTGCGTGGCCGTGTCTGACCCGCTTGGCCGCTTCTCGCGCCGCCTGCCTCGAACAGGAGTCCACACGGAATGAGCGCCCATAATCACGCCGCGCCCGGGCCCCACCATCACGGCGCGCGCACGGCGGCATCGCGTGAGCGCCGCGCGCTGTGGATCGCGCTTGTGCTTACGGTGGGGTTTGCGGTCATCGAGTCGGCGGCGGGGTGGATGGCTGGGTCACTCGCCTTGCTGTCCGACGCCGGCCACATGATCACCGACAGTGCCGCGCTGGCGATCGCGCTGCTGGCCCAGCACGTTTCCCAAAGGCCTCCCTCCAGGCGCGCCAGCTACGGCTATGCGCGCGCCGAAGTGCTTGCCGCGTTCATCAACGCGCTGATCATGCTCGCCGTCATCGTCTGGATCGCGGTGGAAGCCGTACGGCGCCTGCTGGCGCCGAGTCCTGTCGTCGGCGGAATCGTGGTCCCCGTGGCGGCGGCGGGGCTGGTGGTCAATATCGCGTCGGCGTGGCTCTTGTCGGGGCACGACAGCCTCAACAGCCGGGCGGCGCTGTTGCATGTCATGGGAGACATGCTGGGCTCGGTGGCGGCGGTCGTCGCCGGGGCCGTGATCGTCGCTACGGGATGGCTGCCGATCGATCCGATTCTGTCTTTGTTCGTTTCGGCGCTGATTCTGCGTTCGACCTGGATGCTGCTGCGAACGTCGACCCAGGTGCTGATGGAGGGCGTGCCGGCGCATCTTTCATACGACGACATTGGCCGCGCGTTGACGCGCCTACCCGGCGTTGCCGCGGTCCACGACCTGCACGTCTGGTACATGACCAGCAACCGCGCGGCGCTTTCGGCACATCTGCGCGTTCGCGATGCCGCCGCGTGGCCGCAAACGCTGGCCGCCGCGCAGCGCCTGCTCGCTCAGCGCTACGGTATCGACCACGTTACGCTGCAGCCGACCTGGCATCAGCCACCGACAGGCAAGCGCGTCATACCGTTAACCCCGGTGGCGGGCGACGACAAGCCTAGCGTCCACTGAAGACCTCTCGGAGCCCGCATTAAAGCCATTTGGTCTTCTTGAACTGAAAATAAAGCCAGATATCGATCACGACCATTATGGCGACCGAGACCGGATAGCCCCACGCCCACTCGAGCTCGGGCATGTTCTTGAAATTCATCCCGTAGATGCCCGCGATCATGGTCGGCACGCCGATAATGGCGGCCCACGCCGCCAGCTTCTTGGTGACCTCGGTCTCGTTCAGGCTGATCATGCCGAGGTTGACCTGAATGGCGGTGGTCTGCATGTCCCGAATGCCTTCGATCGTCGCATGCAGCCGCTGCAGATGGTCGAACACATCGCGGAAATATTCGCCCATGCCGGAACAAATCTGCGGGACCCGGCCGCCGTAGAGTTTGCTGACCGCTTCCATGAGCGGATCGACGGCGTGCTTGAGGGTCATCAGACTCCCCTTCAAGGCGTAGAGCGCTTCGATGTTGGAACGCGCGGTGTTGCGCAGGAAGATTTGCTCCTCGATCTTCTCGAGCTCGGACTCCAACGCATCGAGGATCGGAAAATAGCGATCGACCACGGTGTCCATCAGCGCGTACAACACGTACGCGGCACCGTGCTTGAGCAGATGCGGCTCGCGCTCGCACCGTGCGCGAACGTCGGAGAATCCGCGCTCAGTGTGCAAACGAACCGAGAGGATGTAGTTCGGGCCGACGAAGATGTCGACTTCTCCGGCATGAAGCTCACCATCGGTAAGCTCGATCGTCTGCAGCACGACGAACAAGGAGTCTCCATATTCTTCGATCTTCGGCCGCTGGTGGCCGTGGCGCGCGTCTTCGACGGCCAGCGCGTGCAAGCCGAACTCCTCGCGCATTTCCTCGAGCTCGGCCGGCTCAGGATCATTGAGCGCGACCCAGACGAAACAGTCGGGGCGTTTGACGTACGCGCTGATCTCTTCTTTCGGAATGTCGCTGAGCTTGGTGCCCTCCTGGTACGCGACGCAGTTCACTAGCATGGCCGGCTCCTTGTTGTAGGGGCGATGTTACCCGTACGGCGCCGTCCATTGCTACCGTGCCTGGCTCCCGGTTCCGAAGATGGGCGGTCGGGTGGCCGAGAGCCGTCCTGTCCGGGTAACATGTGCGTCCCTTCGGCCGACGGACGCATCCCACGCGTGACCACGAATGATCATTAAGTCGCTGCTCGACACCGACCTGTACAAGTTCACCATGATGCAGGTCGTGCTGCATCATTTCCCGGAAGCGCAGGTCGAGTACCGGTTCAAATGCCGCACGCCCGACGTCGATCTGACGCCTTATATCGCCGAGATCGAGCGCGAGCTTTCCGGCCTCTGCGGCTTGCGCTTTGTCCGGCGCGAGCTCGAGTACTTACGCGGCTGGCGCTTTCTCAAGAGCGACTTTGTCGATCTGCTCGGCCTGTTTCATCTGCAGGATCGCTTCGTCGACGTCAGGCGCTCCGCGACATCGTCCAACGAAATCGAGATTACAATCATTGGGCCCTGGCTGCACACCATATTGTTCGAAGTACCGGTGCTGGCGATCGTCAGCGAGGTCTACTTTCGCAACACGCAGCCGCGACCGGATTTTGCCGAAGGGCGCCGGCGTCTCTCCGCAAAGATCGAACAAATCAACGCTGTGCCCGACCCGGAGTTTCGCGTCGCCGACTACGGCACGCGTCGGCGCTTTTCCGGAGCCTGGCAGGAGGAAGTGATACTCGCGCTCAAGAAGGGCATCGGCTCGAAATTCGTCGGCACCAGCAACGTCTACTTTGCGCTGGAGCACGGACTCACCCCGCTAGGCACGATGGCGCACGAGTACCTGCAGGCATGTCAGGCGGTCGGGCCGAGGCTGCGCGATTCGCAGGTCTTCGCGTTCAACACCTGGGCGCGCGAGTATCGAGGCGACCTCGGTATCGCGCTGTCCGACGTGTGCGGGATGGAAGCGTTTCTGCGCGACTTCGATCTTTTCTTTTGCAAGCTGTTCGACGGCGTGCGCCACGACTCGGGTGATCCTTTCGAATGGGGCGAGAAGCTCATCGCGCACTACGCCAGGATGCGTATCGACCCGAGAACCAAGACCATGGTGTTTTCGGACGCGCTCAACGTGCCGCTGGCGGTGCGGCTGTTCGAGTATTTCAGGGGGCGCAGTCAGACCGCCTTTGGCATCGGCACCAACTTGACCAATGACCTCGGCTACCCGCCGATTCAGATCGTCATCAAGATGACCCGATGCAACGGGCAACCCGTGGCCAAGATCAGCGACGAGCCGTCGAAAGCGATGGATTACGATCCCTCGTACGTCGCCTATCTGCGCGAGGTGTTCCAAGTTCCCGAGGCAGTGCCAAAATCGCTTGGGGAGTCACGCGAAGAAGGCGTCGACGCGGAGTTAGGTCACTAGTGCGACGCGCCCAGTGCCGCCTCATACGCGTGGTGCACCTCGGGACTCACGCATGCGAAAACCACGCGATCGAGCGCATCGAGCGCATCGAAGTTGCGCACTGCGTGGACCGCGATCGGTACCGCAAGATGCAGCGGGTAACCATATGCGCCGCAGCTGATTGCAGGAAACGCGATCGATGTAAGCCGATGCGCGACGGCGAGCTCGAGCGAACGGCGATAGCAGCGCGCCAGCAGTTCCGGCTCGCCGTCGGCGCCGTGATGCGAAAAGGCGGTAACCGCCGGAGATTTTCGCATCGCCGGTGTCGCACCCGCCAAGTCCTCGGCATGCGGCGAGCAAATCGGGCCCGGCCGCACGGTGGATCGCGCCATCGACGCCTCCTCCTCCCAGCAGTGTTTGGTTGGCCGCGTTGACGATTGCGTCGACATCGAGGGTCGTGATGTCGGCGAGGACGGCATGAAGCGTAGTCATCGGCAGCTCTTCGTGCGCAAAATGGCCTTCCGGATCACGGACGCAGTGCGCGCAAGCCAGTATAGCAACGCTGTCGCATGCCGCAGCTTCGGTTTATAGTAGTGCGATGGCCGCGAATCCGATAAACACGCCGAGCGCACCTGGCGCTACCGCCGCCGAGGGCGCTAAGACGCGTGTCACGAAGGTGCCGGACCGCCGACTTCGGTTGGAGGACGTTCTCAAGCTGATGGTGGTCGACGGGCTGGTGTCCGCGGCGGACGCGGAAAAGCTCGCTCGCTCGCGCACGCAGCGCTTCGAGACTCCACTCGAATTGATCGCCGACCAGAAATGGCATGCGCTGGCGCCGCCGCGCAAAGTGCTGACGCTCGATGCGCTGGTCGAATGGCTTGCCGGCAAGCTGGGCGTTCCGTATCAGCACATCGATCCGCTGAAGATCGATCTGGTCGCGGTCACCGCGACCATGTCCAACGCTTACGCGGAGCGCTACCGCATTCTGCCGGTCAACGTCGGCGGCGGCATCCTCACGGTGGCGACGAGCGAGCCGTTTGTACGCTCGTGGGCGGACGAGCTCGAGCAGATCCTGCGCCTGCGAATCAAGTTCGTGTTCGCCAATCCGCAGGATATCCGACGCTACCTGGGCGAGTTCTTCAATCTCGCCCGGTCGATGAAAAAGGCCCAGGAGACGTCGAAGGGCGACATCTCGCTGGCGCGCAACTTCGAGCAGCTCGTCGAGCTGGGCAAGCACGGGCAGCTCGACGCGAACGATCAGCACGTCGTCCACATCGTCGACTGGCTGTGGCAGTACGCCTTCGAGCAGCGCGCGTCCGACATACACATCGAGCCCCGGCGCGACGCCGGTGTCGTACGGTTTCGCATCGACGGCGTCCTGCATCAGGTGTACGTGATTCCGAATCCGGTTCTGATCGCGATGACCAGCCGCATCAAGTTGCTGGCACGGATGGAGATCGTCGAAAAGCGGCGACCGCAGGACGGCCGCATCAAGACCATCTCTCCGGATGGAACGGAAATCGAGCTTCGGATCTCGACCATGCCGACGGCCTTCGGCGAAAAAGTGGTGATGCGCATTTTTACGCCCGACGTGCTGGTGCGCGACTTCGAGGAACTTGGCTTCGCTGGCGAGGATCGCGAACGCTGGGAAAAGATGATCAAGGAGCCTTACGGCATCATCCTGGTCACCGGGCCGACCGGTTCGGGCAAGACGACGACGCTGTACTCGACGATGAAGATTCTTGCGACGCCCGAGGTCAACGTCTGCTCGATCGAGGACCCGATCGAAATGATCGCACCCGAATTCAACCAGATGCAGGTGCAGCCCGGGATCGGAGTCGACTTCGCCAGCGGTGTGCGCACGCTCTTGCGTCAGGACCCGGACATCATCATGGTGGGCGAGATCCGGGACCGCGACACCGCCGACATGGCGGTACAGGCGGCGCTTACCGGTCATCTGGTGCTCTCGTCGCTGCACACCAACGATGCGCCAACCGCGATCACCCGCTTGCTCGATCTCGGCGTTCCACCGTACCTGATCAATTCGACCGTGATCGGAGTCATGGCCCAGCGCCTGGTGCGTACGCTCTGTCCGCATTGCAAGAAGCCGGGCGACCCGCCGGATGAGGAGACGTGGCGAATGCTGACGGCGCCATTCGTCGCGGATTTGCCACAGCAAGTGCAGACCGCCGCGGGCTGCCTGGAGTGCCGGATGACCGGTTACTACGGCCGGATAGGCTTATACGAAATCATGACGCTCACGGCACCGCTGCGGCATTTGATCCATTCGGCGTCGGACGACGCCATGATTCGGGATCTCGCTTACAAGGAAGGCATGAAGCCGCTGCGTGTTTCCGGCGCGATGAAAATCGCTCAGGGATTCACGACGCCTGAGGAAGTGGTCAAGGTAGTCCCGCTGCTCTGAAGCGCGCGAAGCCGATTTCCCTCGTCGCGCTCCGGAAGGTCCACAAAGGCGCCGGCGTTTCGACGCCGACCCAAGGCTCCGCAATCGCTCGACTTTCGCCGGCGATGCCGCAAGCAGCTCCTGAACGGTTCGTTACTTCGGACTTCGTCCGCGGCCATGTTCGCTGATTCGCGGACGCACGCGCGGCTGATCCTGACCTTTGGCACCGGAATGCGGCGGCGCCGGGTCCGGCGCCGCAGGGGCGGGAGGATGATGTCCGAGATTCGGATCGACCGCAGGCGCGCCGTGCTGGGGATCGGGTTTTGCAGCGGGTTTGTTCGTCTTCATGGGCTTGTCCGTTGGATGCAAGCTGCTATTCTCCGCCGCATGTCCATTCCACGTCTATGCGTTTTCGTGCTAATGCTGGGTTGCTTCCCGGCGTTCACATGGGCGCAATCCCCGGGGAGAACCGAGTCCATGACGGCACTGGAGCACGAGCTGGTCGCGAAGTATGGCGAAGCCGAGCGTCCGCGGATCGCGCGCGGGCTCGCGCAGGTCGCGAAGTTCTGGCGGCAAGACGAGGCGGGCAACGCCGGCAAGGGAGACGGCGACGCAGCGGCGCTCGCCTCGTTCGTTCGCGAGAATTACGCGGCGGACGCGATTGCGCGCGACGCGCTCTTCGCACGGATGGAGTTCGTGTTCGAGTCCCTCGACGGGTATCTGCACGAGATTGGCCGCGACTTCCGGCGTCAGTCGGACCTGGACATTGGACCGATCCGGCCCTTCGACGAGACCCTCGCGGCCTACGATCCCGGCGCTCACGTGAGCGACGACCTGTTCGCCAACAAGCTCGCTTTCGTGATCCTGCTCAACTTTCCCCTCACGTCCCTCGACGAACGGTCGGAAAAGGGCGAGTCCTGGACACGCCGCGAGTGGGCGGAAGCGCGCCTGGCGGAGAGATTCTCGAAGCGGATTCCCGCCGCGGTGAACCTCGCCAACGCCAAGGCCTACGCCGACGCCGCGCAGTACATCGCCGGGTACAACATCTGGATGCACCACGTCGTGGATTCGAACGGGACGCGCCTGTTTCCGCCGAAGCTTCGCCTTCTTTCGCATTGGAACCTACGCGACGAGATCAAGGCCGATTACACCGATCCGAAAAACGGGCTGGCCAAGCAACGCGCCATCATGAAGGTGATGGAGCGGATCGTGACGCAAACGATCCCCGATTCCGTGGTGGACAACCCGCAGCTCGACTGGAATCCGGTGACCAACGAAGTACGCGCCGCGACGGACAAGGACTCCGACCTCCCGGCTCCGTCAGGAAAAAAGCCGGGCAACGAACCCGAGCCCGACACGCGCTACGCCAAACTCCTTGCCGTGTTCCGCGCACAGCAGCAGGTCGACGCGTGGTCCCCTTCCGCGCCGACGCTGATTGCGCGCCGCTTCGAGGAAGACCGCCAGATCCCCGAAACCCGCGTCAAGAAAATGCTGGAAGACGTTCTCGCATCCCCTGAGGTTCCGCGCGTCGCGAAGCTCGTGCAAAAGCGGCTCGGCCGGAAGCTCGAGCCGTTCGACATCTGGTACGACGGATTCCGCGCGCGCGGCGAATATACGGAGGCGCAACTCGACGAGATCGTGCGCAAGCGATACGCCACGGCGGAGGCGTACCAGAAGGGCATCCCCGCCATGCTCGCGCAGCTCGGCTTCTCCCGGGAGAAGGCTTCGATGCTGGCCGCGAACATCGTGGTCGATCCCGCGCGGGGTTCCGGCCACGCCTTGGGCGCGCAGCGGCGAGATGACAAGGCACATCTGCGAACGCGCGTCGAGAAGGACGGGATGAACTACAAGGGCTTCAACATCGCCGTCCATGAGATGGGACACAACGTCGAGCAGACGTTCTCGCTGAACACGATCGACCACACCCTTCTCCAGGGCGTGCCGAACAATGCGTTCACCGAGGCCCTGGCGTTCGTCTTCCAGGGACACGATCTCGAGCTGCTGGCCCTCTCGAAGCCCACGGCAGAGACGCGGGCGATGAAGACGCTCAACGCCTTCTGGTCATG
>ODAK010008765.1_pt1 | contig 10088 bp, 8 predicted proteins | sample 1539591 | NCBI WGS metagenome assembly ODAK01 (sample SAMEA3539303, study PRJEB22396) | soil metagenome | biome: tundra; feature: field; material: soil | place: USA | collected 2010-05 | depth 0.15 m | reverse complement strand
ATAGAGGTTCAGGTTGGTATCAGTGCAAGACCACGCCCCTCAAAAAGGAGCACCCCCCACGGGCGGGCGATTGAGCGCAGGTACGAAATTTTCATGCCCGCTATTTAAGCCGGGCGAAGAAACTCTCAGCAAATTCTAAAATTTCTGACATTTGTTCGCTTTATCTTTCTGAAATGCAGGTACAGGTTTATAGATCACCGCATTCTCCCTGGCAGAGGCCTGTGGAATTTCATTTCACCTGGCTTCCGAGACGTGCGCTCAAACCCAGAAGATACGAGGGCCTACAGCCGAGGAGGACCCCCATGGCAATAGCCGAGCTGACGGTCGACGCTGAGTTGGTCTTTGAGGCTCTCGACAAGCAACGCCGACGTCTCCGCATGCGCCGCCGCGAGGTCGCGGAGGTGCTCGGCGTTACGCCCAGTTCGTACACCTACTGGTCGCGGGGCGGCGGCATCAATGCCGATGCCCTGCTTCGCGCCTGCTCCTGGCTCGACAGGGATGCGCGTGATTTCGCGAGACAGGACGAAGCGGCCTTAACAGCCGAGGGTCCCGCCCTGACAGCGAGACCCTCGGCACGTCGCAACAGATAACAATCATCCGCGGCCCAGCGGATCAGCCCGGGAAGGGGTCATATCAATAATGCCTTATTTTCAGCGTCCTGCGTCACTGTGGCGTCCCATCGGTTTCGATGACGCCAGGGCAGCAGCCAGCATCCTGACAGAGCCCGAGCCGACCGCAGCCGACGTCGCACGGTTCGACCAGATCATGGCCGGCGCCTACGGAGCCGATCCAGCCCTGCCGGGCGCCTTTACCGAGCCCGCCGCCGAACATGGCGGCCGGCCCGTCCTCATGGCGCTCGGCTACTCGTACTTCCTGTCTGGTCACGGCCCGCGGGACATCCCGGAGGCCATTGAGGACTCCGGCGCTTGCGAGGGCACCGGGCGCCTCGTCCCGCCGATCCCGGTGGACGACCTCGTGCCGGACGCGCCACGGACGGCCAGCGTGACGGATGACCCGGTCGTGGCAGAGCCCGCCATGGTGGAGGACGAGCAGCTTGGCCAGGTCGCGCCCCCTATGGGAGGCAGCCCGGCAGCCGGGCCTGTGAGCGACGACCAAGTCGAAATCGGGAGCAAGATCACCGACCAGAACGGCGAGACCTGGCAGTTCGCGTGGATGCCCTGGGTCGGCGTCATCGACGAGAAGGGCAAGGCCCAGAAGGTCCCGGCCCGCAAGGAGTGGCAGCTGACCCTGCCCGGTGAGTGGCAGGTGCCGGACAAGTACGTCGACCGCACCACGCCGAATGATGACCCGAATACCTATGGCCCCGGCACGATCCGGACCAGGCCAGGCACCGGGAAGTGGCGCCCGGACTGGGAGGCAGGCTGGGTCTGCAACCAGCGCACCGGCCTGTGGGTGGTCGACGTTGATGACCTGAATGCCTTCTGGCGCCGGATGGAGATCCTGGGTATCGGGCAGCCTAAGACCCGGGCCCAGAGCACCGGACGGGCAGGCGGCGGGATGCACCTGCTGTTCGACGGCCGCGACCTGCCCGAGCAGTACTGGCGCCAGGGCGGCCTGGGCAATCCGGTCTGGGGCGACCTGAAGGCCAACGGCTACATCGCGGCCCAGGGTGCTCATCACCCGCTCGGCCCTGTCTACGACTGGATTCCGGAATCGCCGGCCGAGCTGATCAAGCCGCCGCTGGAGTTCGCCGACGTGATCATGGCCGAGCGTGCGCTGTGGAAAGAGACGCTGAAGGACCAGGGCAAGAGCGGCGGTAAGAGTGGCGCTACCGGCCGGCAACACGTCCCCTCGATGAACAGCGAGAACCGGAACATCCGCTTGTGCAGCCTGCGCGGCACGCTGTTCAACAAGGGCTACGACGACGGCGAGATCCGCGAGATGCTGCTGGCCGCCAACGAGGAGTTCGACGAGCCGCAGACGCTGGCCTACCTGGAGTCCACGGTCCTGAAGCCCAAGCCGGACTGGGTGCGGCACCGCGGCCGGAAGGAACTGCCAGATCCGCTGACAGATCTTGAGACTCCCTGGCTGCGCAGGGACGTGAAGGAGTCTTTCACCGGCCTCGACGATGAAGGCAAGGTGCAGCTGAACGCCGACAAGGACGCCGACAATGACCCGGGCGACGTGCTGAGGTTGGGCTGGGCTATCGCACTCGGCCTGGTGTCGCCGCATATCGCCACGCTCGACGGCGGGCTGGTGGTGGTCAGCGGCGCCGAGAATGGCAGCCTGAATATCGGGGAGCTGACGCCCAGGCGGCTGCGGCTGCTGTGCGCCGAGAACAACGTGTGCTGGGAATGGCACGAGGGCAAGGACGAGGACACCGAAGGCGAGCGAGTCCTGGTGCTCCCGTCGATCCAGATGTGCGCAACGGCCCTGTCCGGACCTGCCATTAAGCTCTACCGGCCGGTGCTGTCCGGCATCACCAAGGTGCCCGTGCTGCGCCCGGAACCCGACCGCACTCTGCTGGAGCGCCAGGGGGTTGACGAGTCCACTATGCGGGTCTACTGGCCGGACCTGCCGATCGGCACCATTCCGGCCAAGCCAACGCGCAGCGAGGTCGCCGCGGCCAAGAAGCTCATCCTCGACGAGCTGCTGCACGACTTCCCCTGGAGCAGCGACGCCGACAAGGCCAACTGCCTGGCGATGTGGCTGACCAGTTATCTCCAGCCGTTCGGGCAGTACCTGTCACCGTTGTTCGTCCTCAACGCCTCTAAGGCCTCCAGCGGAAAGTCGTTCCTAGTCACGGTCATGGTGGAGACGACCGGCGCCTACTTCAGGACCTGGGTGAACCTTGAGGAGGAGATCCGGAAAAGCCTGACAGCCTGCTTGATGGAGAACGATCCGGTCATCATCCTCGATGACGTCGGCAAGAAGGACACCGTGAGCAGCGCCACGCTGTCCAGCGCACTGACCAAATCGCAATGGGACGACCGGGTGCTGGGCGTCTCCAAGAACTTCAGGGGAACAAACAACCGGACATGGGTCCTGACCGGCAACAACGTCCGATTGGGCGGCGACATCCCGAGCCGGTCGGTGCTGATCAGCCTCGACCCCGGGCCCAGCGACCCGAAGCTGCGCGACCCCACCAAGTTCAAGCTGGGCGATATCTCCGTCTGGCTCACCAGGGACGAGAACAAGGTCCGGGTCATCCGGGCGCTGCTCACCCTCATCACGGACTGGGCGGCTCACGGCTGTCCGCGGAGCACGGTCCAGCACCGCTTCGCCGAGTGGGCCGCCGTCGTCGGCGGAGTGCTGAAGCACCACAAAATCGACGGCTTCCTGGGCAACCAGGCCCTGGTCGAGCAGCACGTGCACTACGACGAGCACCTGGCCGACTTCTTCGCCCGCTGGTATGAGCGGTACTCCGACAATCCGCAAGGGGTGAAGAAGCTGCGCGCCACCCTTGGCAAGGTGCCGGAGGCGGGCGACGGCAACGTCTGGAATGGTAACTGGCCGCGGGGCAGGAAGAACGAGCTGCTGTCCTGGAAGGCGCTGGGCCAGGAGCTGCGCGAAGCCCTGGGCCAGGTCCATGGCGGCTACCAGGTTGATGTGGTGTCCGACGGCCATGGCGGCGAGATGTTCAAGGTCTCTCGCGTCGAAGAGCCCGTCGAAGAGCCCGTCGGTGAACAGAAAGAGAGTAGTCAGTCACAACTTTAAGTAACCAGCACAAAACTACATAGAGTAACGATACAGAGAGTTACGACTGACTACTCTTGTCTCTGATACCCGTGAACCCGTGAAAATCGGCTGATTCATTGCAGGTCACGGGTTTACGGGTTTACGGGTTTCAAAACGGCTCGTTTTTTCTCCAGGAACTTGGCTACAGAAAGTGACAGCGCTCCGGGCTGATCGCCAGCGACCGGTGGTGGAGAGCAGAGGGCCGCTAAAAAACCCGTGAACCCGTAATGATCTTCGATTCCTTGTCCGACCTGCATCGACACGAATCGCTGAATACGTAACGTATTGACGTGGATACCCGTAAACCCGTGACCCGGCACCCTGGCTGGGACAGCGCGCCTTACCCGGTCTACGGAAGCGACGGGCGCCTGGACCACTGGCACGGGATCAAGCTCAAGGACGCCCAGCCGTAGGCTGGCCCAAACCCAACAGATTCCAGTCTCGCGGGGTTAGCCCCTGGCCGGGCGGTCAGCCAGCCGGGGTTACACCGAGCGGATCCGCGCTGGCTCAAGTGACGGGTCGTCGACCGCGTTCGCCCGCCAGCAGGCGCAGCAGGACTCGCACAGCAGGACCTCGGTGCCGGACTTGGTCAGCCAGGCGTAAGCCGCCCAGACGCGCCTGGGCCGGTCGTCGCCAGCCCTGGTGATGTGCAGGCAGCACTCACACCACCCACGCGACACCCGGGCAGCTACTTCGCCTGATCGCCTGGCGTAAGCCTGAACAGGCCTGCCGAGCGCCCGGCCGCCTCACGGCTGGCCGACTGGCGCCGCCGCTCGACCAGCGCCTAGAGGTCGGCGACCGCGAACACCACGCGCCGGCCGAAGTGCAGCCGCGGCAGTTCGCCGCGGTCGGCCAGGTTCAGGATCGAGGACCGGCCCAGGCCCAGCATCCGCATCGCGCCCCTGGTGTCGACCGCGATCGGCTCGGGCTCAGCTTCTGAGTTCCTTGTCGGCTCGATCCGGACGGCCGCATGACCAGCGACCGGCGCAACAGCCTCCACCTGTGCCTGGACTGCTTGCAGGATCTGGTCCCGAAGTCTCACCTGAGCCGTGACGCACGGGCCCTGGCCCTGTGTCCCCACGCCCGCTGGCTGGCCTCCCAGGAGCTGCTCGGCCAGGCCGAGGCCGTCGTCCGGGGCGCCGCCTGACCGTGGCCACCTGGTCGACCGGCGCCAAGGCGCCGATCATGACGCCCGCTGCTGCCCTTGGCGTCATGAACTCCCCAGTGGATCGTGACGCCGGAGTGCGCACCATCCGCCTCGTAGAGGTATCCCCGGATCGCAGCGCGCCGCCAGCCGCTCCTGTCTCCCCGGCTGCTGCCCGCGCCCGCCGCTACCGGGCCCGCAAGCGGGGCGAGGACGTGCCCAAGCGCAAGCCCGGCCCGGAGCCCCGGTCGGTGACCGCCCTGAGCAGGGAGGTCGACGCCCTCAGGCGCGAGAACGCCCGCCTGGCCGCTGAGGTCGCGGAATCCGGAAGCTCACGCCGATGCTCGGCATGCGGCGGCTGCGCTTCACCCTCTGCATGGCCGGCCAGCTCCGGGCCGCGCTGGAGGCATCCGACCCGGCTAAGGACGCGCCAGCGCTGCGGGAAGCGCTTCGCGACCTCGGCGCGGCGATCGAGGCGCGCCACGATCACTGGCCTGAATGATGACGCCGATCGCGGCGAGCGGCCAGCTCCGTGTCCACGGCCACCACGGCGGCCAGCAACCGCGTCCTCTGCCCCGCGGTGAGCCCGCCGACCCGGCGCCCGCCGTCGATGCCTGCCCTGGCCATCAGCCGCCTGGCCGTCGCCGCGCCGACGCCCGGAAGCGCCCTCACTACGGTCACGACCCGCATCCCGCGCGCCGCCTCCCCGTCCTGGGCCAGGGCCTGAGCGAGGCTGAGGCTGCCCTGCCGCAGCTGATCCCGGATTTCCTTGCGCTCGCTATTCAGCAGCCGGGCCTTGGACATGGCGGCGTCTCGCTGCGCGGGCGCCAGCGTCGGCGGAACAGGCTTCGGGCGTGCGGCCTGCTTTGCCTCCGCGGTCTGCACCGACCCGTCCGCGGCCGTCGCGCCGCTGGTCCCGGCCCGCGTCGGAACTGCCCCCGCCTCGGCATCACCCGCGCGCTGGGCAACTTGCTGCATCACAGGAGGTGTCACCCCCTGGACAGCACCCGCCTGAGCGTGAGGAGCCGGACGTGGGGCACCGGCACTTGCCGTATGCCGGCATAGCCATGCGTCGGCGTAGGCTCGCGGCGCCAGCTGGGCCAGCCTGGCCTGCTCCAGCGCGGGATCATCGGTCCCTGCGGGTCCTGGCATAGTCAGCGGCTCCTCTCCCACGTCAAGGCCTCCGCAGACTGCCGGGGATCGGCGGCGCCCCGGTCCCCTCCTGGCAACGGCACGGTACTTCCAAAATTCCTGACGGCTCGCAGGCGACCCATACCGGTGACCTGGGCGACATCCTGCCCTCATGAGCGTCGCCCGGGAAGGGGTGTGTCTAGAGGTCCAGGACGGTGGCAGAGAGAACTTATCCGCGCGGTCGACGGCACCGTCGTCGCATCTGTAGCCGGCGTCGTGCGGACCACAGTGCTAACGCCCGATCGTAACGATTTCACGGCTGCAAGGCGCGGAGCCAAGCAGCTCGCCCTGGCGCAGCGCGTGAGCGCGGTCTATGTCTGGGGCTGCACGCGGTGCAATGAGATCCAGGATCGCGCCAATCCGGTGGAATGCTGCGGCACCGTCCGGCCCATGCTGGCCGTTGTCCGGCCGGAACGTCGGCAGCTGCTTTTGCATCCCGCGCCCGCTCCCGGCGGAAGGGCCCCGTCGTGGGTAAACGTCGCCGTGCCGCCCCGCCCTCTTGGGCAGCTCCCTGTGCCCAGCGTCGAGGACCTGGCCGCCCTGGTGCTCAGGCGTTGCTATGACGGGCTGCAGTACGGCAGGCCGGCCGTCTCCGTGCAGGCTGCGGTCGCGCTCATCCGCCTCGCGCACGAGATTGAACACGATGCTGCCCTGGCTGAGCGGGACGCAGCCCGGCGCCAGATGGAGAAGTGGCCGGAGGTCCTGTGGACCATACGCAACGCGATCATCAGGCAGCACGGGCAGGACGCCTGGGCGCCCATCGCGGCCGAGGTCCGTAAGCTCCGCCCTGCTGCGCCACGGTAACCGGCAGCCGGGGCTGGCGCGGCAGGCTGCCTCGTGGGCTCGGCTATCACCAGCCGCGGTCAAGATGTCTGTTTTACCCGCCTTTTTTGGTACACCTAGCGCCTCATTTTCTGATTGGAGTGAAACAGTGATGTACCATACCTTGGCGTGAGTAGCGGAGCGGAACGTGACCAACGACGGCGCAAAGCCGTCACAATGAGCGCCGAGGGCATGAGTCTCCGGGAGGTCGCCGCCGCGCTCGGCGTCAGCCATCCGACGGTCCTGCGTGATCTCCGCGCTCACGACCAGGCCGAAGCGGAGCAGGTGCTGGCCGTGCTCGCGGGTGAACCGCAGCAGCCAGAGAAGCCGCCGCCTCGGCTCAGCGCCGAGCAACGGCTGGAGGCCCGCCGGTCCAAGTACTGGCGGTGGCAGTACTCGGCAACGCTACGGCGGCGCGGCGCGTCCCTGAGGGCCACCGCCCAGCAAGTCGGCGCCAGCCCCGCGACCGTGCTGCGCGACCTGCGACGGGACCTGGATTGGGCGAGCGATCAGCATGACCGCGAGGACCTGCGGGAGACTCGGGACCGCCTGCAGGAGCGGAAGGCGCGATCGGCCTAGCGTGGCCGATCAGCCATCCAGGCGCGGGTAGTGCGAGGCCGCGTTTTGACGTGCAGGCTGACCGGCTGTCATTAAGCCGAAGTCGTGCAGGGCACGCCGCCCGCGCTGGTGTTCTTTCGCCGACCTGCCACAGCACTGGACCGCCGGCCTGGCCGACCGCGTCCGGCACCACTTCGAGGTCTTCGGGCTTGCTGACCTGTACGGCAGCCAGGCCGCGGCAGAACTAGCCGAAATCGCTTACGGGCTGGCGCAGATTTACGAGGCCGGCGAAGAACAAGCCGTTAAGGATCAGCTTGACCTAGCAGCCACAAGCCGGGGCATGGTCAACTGCAATCACTGGAGGACCGCCGCTTACCGTGCGCTCGCCGACAGCTCCTGGTACTGCTCCGGTGGATTCGCTTCTACCTGACCGCGCGGGAGCCCACCGGCACCGGGCTCTCCTGTGAGGAGGACGCTAGGCCCGGCTGTCAGGGCTGATGGAATGCTCGTAGACGAAATGATCCGGCCTCAGGCTGCGTACTGGGATCGGTAGTACAGTTCGCCCCTGGCTGCAGGCCAGCCGTAAGTCTGCGGATCCGATGTGGTGGAGGACGGTGGCGGCGATGTCCTGATGGGTGGGATCGCTGAGCTGGGCAGCGAGTTCCGGGTCACGGTCACCGTCGAGAATACGGCCGAGGGCGGTGGCTAGTGATTCCCATTCAGGATCTTTGGTCATCGCATCCAAGACCTGCCGCGCCCTCCCAGCGGCCTCGGTATCGCCTCCCGCGCCCGCGACTAGTTCGCCGAGGACCGGGCCTAGCGGCATGGCGGGCCAGAGGATGGCCGGGATGGTGACCGTCCCGTTACGAGCGTCGAGGGCGCGGGTCACGATCGCGTTGCCGGTCTCGTCCAGCCCGGCCAGCAGGTCCGGGCCGTGCTGGCCCGCGCGCAACCGCCGTAGCGCTGCTACCAGCCCGCTCCAGTCGGCCAAGTCACCGTAACGGGCAAGCTGGGCATCGAGGGCGGCGGCGGCCTGTAGGTCACCGCTGTCGGCTGCGAGGATCGCGGCGATGACCGGGTCCCACGCAGCCAGCTGACTCGGGTCGGCGGTGGGCGGGGCGGCGGCCAGGCCAGGGACACGTGCGACGAGTTCACGGAGGGTCTGCGGGCCGGTCTCCGGATCGGAGGCGAGCCCGGCGAGTAGCCGGTCCAGGTCCGCGCCGGGCACCAGCGCGACCTGGCGGCACAGATTCGCTACGTCTGCGGGCGGGTCGGTGCTGGCCCTAAGTACACGCAGATCGGCCGCTGCCCCACGCACCGATTCGTCGACTCCGCCGGTACCAGCGAGAGCGCGAATCAGTGCCGATGTCAGGTGGTGGGCAAAAGCTTCGGCTGGCTGGCGGGCATGGCGGTAAAGATAGTTGCCGAGGTTGTGATGGACACCCGCGATGCTGCCCACGCGTCCGGCAAGGTAACTGTAGCGTAGAGCGTCTTTCGCCAGACCGATCGCTGCATCGCCGTGACCCCGTTCGGCCTCAAGGCTGGCGAGTGCGGTAAGGACAACTGCGAGCCCTTCAACGTCGTGTGCGTCTTCGAACACCTGGCGGCATTCCAGCAGCAAGGCCATCGCTTCGTCGATGCGGCCGAGCCGGATGAGTGGCCCGCTGTCGTTGAACCCGGCCCGGGCGATAGCAGTTGCCGGGGCGCCGCGGTCCTGCTGGCTGCCGGTGACAATGGCGTTCAGTTCGAGCGCGTCGTTCCAGCGGCCGAGTTGAAGTGCCGCTTCGCGGCCAGTGTCGAACAGTGTCTCGCGGACATTCCACGGGTTGACCAGATCAGTCTGATCAGGCATGGCGGGCAGAGCACGCATGTGTTCGCGGAGCCGCTGCACTTCGCTGAGCACGTACTCGGCTCGCCCCATTTGGTTCAGGACCTGGAGCCGCTGGACCTCGTCGAGAAGCTGGGTCCAGGGTCCGAATTCTGCGCGCCGGGTATATCCGACCATCTCATCAGCGAGGGTGAGGGCTTCGGCCAGGCGCCCGCTGGCGCGACACTGGACGAGCAGGCGCCCCGCAGCTGCCGACGCTGACTGGTAGTCACCGCGAGCCACGGCAGCGTCCAGGACCGCGCGCATCTGGCGTTCCGCCGCGGCAGAGTCGACTTCTCCCAACACCCGTGCCAGCGCACCGGCAGCCCAAGGTACTTGGCCTGTCGCGGTGATTGCCTGGAGTGCGGGCAGGATGGCGGCGGCGACTGACCGCGAAGGATTCCGGATAAACGCGTCCTGGAGCAGGGAAGCTGCCGAATCCCACTCTTCGCGACGCATGAGGTAAGGGGCGGCCCCCAGCCCTGCGCGTACCACCAGGCCAGTGGTGCGGTCTTCTCCCTCTCGTCCCTGCGCAGAATCGAACACCGACATCCAATGGGCGGCAAGTTCTCCGTCCACCGCATCCCGGAATGGTTTCCCAGCCCGGGCGCGGCCAGTTGCGGCCACGCCGGGGTGGATGTTATAGAACTCGTTGCTCTCACCGGTTCCGGGCTGGACAGCGATCAGGCACCCGGCGACGAGCGTTGTCAGGGTCTCGTCCAGGTCCGGCGGATCGCCGGCGGGTTCGAGCCGATCCTGGTGGTTAATTCGCGACACGCCGCGGGCATGCTCGATCTGGGTCGTCTC
>ODAK010008764.1_pt1 | contig 10089 bp, 12 predicted proteins | sample 1539591 | NCBI WGS metagenome assembly ODAK01 (sample SAMEA3539303, study PRJEB22396) | soil metagenome | biome: tundra; feature: field; material: soil | place: USA | collected 2010-05 | depth 0.15 m | reverse complement strand
TAACAGTCCGCCCAGGCTGCCAAAAGCAAAACCGGCTGACCATTCATAATAAGCTCACTAGGAGTTTGTCGGGGCTAAGTCCGACAAACTCCTTTCGCAATGGTATCGCATGCCCGATCATGCCTGGGCCGCGATTGAATCCCGGCGTCTGTCGTCGGCCAATGCTTGACGGCGGTGCGGACAAGGCGGAAGCTTTAGCAGCCTGTCGGACTTGGCACGCCGACAGGCTGCTAAAAATAAAATCTGCTGAGCATTCATAATAAACTCATTTGAAGCCGTCGAATTTGGGGAAAAGCGTGGGCTGAGAAGGCTTGTACTTTGTTTTCCTTCGCGTCCTTGGCGTCCTTTGCGGTGAACAGCTTTTTCTCGGTTGAAAGGATAAAAATCATGCGATTCACCAAACTTGCAGCCGCACTCGCTGCCGTGGCGTGGGGATCGATCGTGCCGTCGGCCTCGGTGGCCCAGGTCTATCCCAGCAAGCCGGTGCGCGTGGTAACACCATGGCCGAGCGGCGGCCTCACCGACGTCGTGGGGCGCATCATTTTCCAGAAAATCTCCGAGACGACCGGACAGCAGTTCATCGTCGACAACCGGCCCGGCGCTGCGGGCACCATCGGCGCCGAACTGGTCGCCAAGTCCAAGCCCGACGGCTACACCCTCATGGTCCATTCCACGACCCACGTCGGCAACCCTCACATCTACAAGCAATTGCCTTATGACACGCTCAAGGATTTCGTCGGCGTGGGCTTGCTCGCGGCGCAGACTGGTCTGCTCGTAGTGCATCCATCGCTGCCGGTGAAGTCGGTCAAGGAACTCATTGCATTCGCGCGGGCGCGACCCGACCAGATCCTGTACGCTTCGTCCGGCAGCGGCAGCTTCTCGCATCTGGCGATTGCGCTGTTGACCTCGATGACCAACACCAAGATGACGCACGTACCGTACAAGGGCGGCGGGCCGGCGACCACGGCGATAGTTTCCGGAGAGACGCAGTTTCTGGTTGGCAGCCCCGCAGCTGTCACGACGCAGCTCGACGCGAGGCGTTTGCGGCTGCTTGCCGTGAGCTCGGATACCCGGCTGCCGCAGTATCCGCATACCCCGACCGTGGCCGAGGCGGGTGTCCCAGGCTATGAGTTCAGAGGTTGGGTCGGGGTATTTGCGCCCGCCGGAACGCCCAAGGCCATCGTCGATCGCGTCAATGCCGAAATCAAGAATGCGCAGAACAGCCCGGACATGAAGAGCCGGCTGGCGGCGTTCGAACCCTGGTATATGACTCCCGAGCAGACCGCGGCGCGCATCAAGTCCGACTACGACAAATACGGCTATCTCATCAGGTTGACGGGCACGCGGCTCGAGTAAGGCGCGGGCGCCACGTTCAAATTCGCCGTCTCCGACCAGTCCGCGACAATACTGCGAAGTCAGGCCAGCCGCCGGAGGTCCCCAAGCCGGACCTTCTGCTGTCCTCCGGGATCGAAGTTTGTCGGCGCCAGCCATTGCTCAAAGGCCCTCCGGATGGAAGGCCAGTCAATGTCGACCATAGCAAACCACGCAGTGTCGCGGTTCTGCCCTTTTACCACCATGTGCTGCCGAAAAGCGCCTTCATATGTAAACCCAAAACGACGAGCGGCGCGCATCGAGGGTTCGTTGCGGGCATCGCACTTCCATTCGAAGCGGCGATAGCCGAGTTCCTCGAACGCGTACCGGGCAAACAAAAACAGGGCTTCCGTCGCTATACGGGTCCGGGCGATTGCCGGTCCCCATAAGATGCTGCCGATTTCAATCACACCGTGCTCGGGAGTGATGCGCATCAAGGCCTGGCGCCCTTCACAGCGCTGGCTCGACAAGTCGATCACCCCATAGAACATCGGGTCTTCCGACACCGCGGCGCGGGCGAGCCAGCCATCGAAGGCTGCGCGATCCTGTGGCGAATCGAATAAATAGCGAAACCGGTCCTCGGCGCCCGGCGCCATCGATGCCGCAAACAATTGACCGCCGTGGCGTACCGGGTCGAGCGGTTCCACTCTGCAGTATCGTCCTTCGAGTATCACGCGACCAGGACGAGGTCGTGGGCGCCAATCATTGAGCTTGTTCATGACAATGTTTGAATTCTGAACCTAATAGTATAACAAGGACACTGGGCGCAGATTCATTGAGGTTGTTATCCCGCTTGTCGGGCAGTAGCGTCGCGTTAAGTTTTCTCCGCATTCTGCGGTGCTCAAGAAAATACGTTGGCCTGCGTGCCACGTCCGCTTATTGAGTATTCCGGAAATGGTTGACAAACTATTTCCGCTCGACGTTCCACTCTCCTCCCGGAAGGGGCTAGGGGTGAGGGACCGGGCGATGTTAATCATTTACGTAAAGCCCGGTAAGCGTGTTAAAGTTTCGTGCACAGGCGGATGAGAAAGATAGCGTGCGCGGGGTTATTCAAGGAGATCGGCATGACAGCGGCAAACATGGTAGGACTGGTCAATCCGGTGGGGCAGTGCGCGGTCGGGCGCGTCGCTCTCGCGCGGCGGCTTGATACGCTGAACGGGAAGTCCATCGGCTTTATCGACAACATAAAGCCCAACGCGAACCTCTTCATTCAGAACATCGAGGAGATGATGCGCGCGGATTACGCGGGCATCCGGACTCATACGGTGCGCAAGAACTTCACGTCGAGCAAACTGATCGCTCACGAGCTCGAGGGCAAGGTCCAGGCGTTGGTTAACGCCTGGGGTGACTGAGGGGGCTGCACGTCGTGGTGTATCCACGACTCGGCCTATCTCGAGAAGCGCGGCGTTCCGACGTCGACCATCGTTTCGACGGCGTTTCTCACGCATGGACGGCTCGCCGCAAAGAATCTTCAACTCGACGACCTGCCGCTGGTCGTCACGCCCCACCCGCTGAATGATTTGACGCCCGAACAAGTGCGGGAGCTCGCGCGCGCGGCCTATCCGATCATCATCGAGCAACTAACCGGGCAGGGCGTGCTGGCGAAGCATATCCAGGTCGATTACGTTCACCCGGCCGCCCGCAATCGCGCGACTCGTGGCGCGGGCCCGGGCACGGAGGCAGCGTGACCGCAGCACTGACCGAAGCGCCGGTTTTCCATCTCGATGACTCTTGGGAAATCATCAACGAGTGGTTTCTAAGCCATGATCTGACCGATGGACTGCCGATTGTGCCGCCAACGCAGGCGCGCGTGGCGACGGTGACCGATTATGTCGAGCGCGCGCTGGGATGGAAAGCCTCGGATGTGATCGCGACGCTTGCGCCGAAGCAGGGTTTGGCCACGGTGGAGAAGATCGCCGCGAATGCCGTTATGGCGGGTTGCAAACCCGAGTACATGCCGGTGCTGCTCGCTTGTGTCAAGGCGATCGGCGAGCCTGAATTCAATCTCGATGCCGTACAGACATCGACCCACAACACGTCGCCGCTTCCCATCGTCAATGGCCCGGTCCGCACAGCCATCGACTTGAACCGGGGCTACAACTATACCGGCAGCCGCTGGCACAGCACGAGCACGATCGGACGCGCCTTGCAGTTGACCATGATCAACATCGGAGGAACGCCGGGCTCGATCAATATCCACACGCAGGGGCACATCGCCCGTTACGAGCACTGCATCGCGGAAAATGAGGAGGAGAACCCGTGGCAGCCGCTGCACGTCGAAAGAGGGTATCCGGCGGAGACCAGCACCGTCACAGTGATTCCGGCGTGTCCGGCCGCGATGATCGACGACAACGGCGGCAGCCAAACCGCGCAAGACTTGCTGCGCACGTTGGCCCTTTCGATTCCCTATATCGGCAATCGCAATACCAACGGCGAAGGCCAGCCGCTGTTAATCCTGTGTCCTCAGCACGCACGCTTATTGGCAAACGGCGGCTACAGCAAGGCTGAGGTAAAGCGTTTCATCTGGGAACATGGCCGGCTGCCTTTCGCCAGTATCCCTCGCGGCAACCTGACGAACTTCAGCGAAAAAATCCTGCAGCAATCAGCGGGCTCCCCGGACTTCGCGGTGCCCATCGCCGAAAAACCCGAAGATATCGTGATCGTGGTAATGGGCGGGAAAGGCACTCACAGCCTTTCCGTGCAAACGCGGCTTGCATCGCAAAATGTCACCGTGCCGATTCAACGCAAAGACGGCACGCCATGGAAAGTCGAAGTGTAAGTTAGGGCATTTTGAGACCACTACGCGACACATGTGCAGGAGACACCAAATGACGCGTATACAAGGCATAGGTGCCATGCTGCTTGCAACCCTGGGCGGCGTCTCGGCCCCGTCCCTGGCGGTGGCGCAGACCCACGACTACCCGCAGCGGCCGATCCGGCTGATCGTCGGCTTTACACCGGGGGGCAGCACCGATCTCGTCGGTCGTCTGGTCGCGGCCAAGCTTTCGGAGCGCCTCGGCCAGCAGGTGGTGGTCGACAATCGCGCGGGCGCGAGCGGCATCATCGCCGCTGAGATCGTTGCCAAGTCGCAGCCGGACGGCTATACGCTGCTGATCTCGGGTTCCTCTATCAGCATAGTCGGCAGCCTGTATACCCAGACCAAGTTCGACGTGCAGCGCGACCTCGAACCTCTCGCGCTGGTCGCGACGGCGCCCTATGTCATGGTCGCGCATCCGTCGATCGGGGTGAAAACCGTCTCCGAGTTGATAACCTACGCGAAGTCTCATAGCAACAAGATCTCCTACGGGGCTTCCACGCTTGGCACGGTGCAGCACCTGAGCGGAGAGATGTTCAAGCGACTGGCCGGCATCGACATGTTATTCATCCCCTACAAGGGAACCGGCTCAATGCTGCCGGACATCCTCGGGGGGCGCCTTCAGGTCGCGGTGGACAATGTGCTGGTGTTGGCGCCACACATCAAGCTGGGCACATTGAATGCGCTGGCCGTAACCACCGCCAAGCGCACCCCCATCCTGCCGGACGTTCCGTCTCTTGCGGAGTCGGGCCTGCCTGGCTTCGATACCAGCGGTTGGTTCAGCATGTATTGCGCGCGGAAGACACCGCCGCACATCGTGAAGAAGCTGAACGAGGAGATCATCGCGATCGTAAACACGCCCGATATGCGGGAGCGTCTGCTCACGTTCGGCGCGACACCCCTTCCGGGAACGCCTGAGGACCTGCGCCAACAACTCGCGCGCGAAGTTCCCGCATGGCGCAAAGTGATCCATGACGCCGGTCTGAAAGCCGAGTGATCTTCCCACCAAGTAAGCAAGGTCATGAAATTCAACTTCCCCCCGATCCGCTCGCGAAGTGAAGCCTTCGTCGTTCATTCTGGCAAGAGGGGAGACGGAAGGTTGCGCGGAAATTGATCCCCAACCCGTTTATGCGTGGAAACGTGAAGAGTTGTCAGGCACCGCGGACGGCTGTATCCTGTCATCGAATTACTTGGAGCTTGATCGAATGACCTCCTTCGACCGCATTACTTCGAATTCCGCCGTGCTCGGTGGCCAGCCGACAATCCGCGGCATGCGCCTTACTGTACGGCGTGTGGTGGAAGCGCTCGCGTTGTACCCGAATTGGGACGACCTTCGCGCCGAATACCCGGAGCTTGAGCCGGAGGATATCCGTCAAGCTCTTGAATTCGCGGCAACTAACCTCGACGATCAGATCATACCGCTGGAAACCGTTTGATTCGACTACTGCTGGATCAGGGCCTGCCGCGTTCCAGTGCGAAGCTTCTGTCCGATGCCGGTTGGGATGTGAGCCATGTCGGCGACCTCGGTCTGAGCAAAGCCGACGACAGTCAGATTCTCGATTTCGCCAGAAGAGAGAACCGAATCTGCGTTACCCTGGACGCGGATTTTCACGCCCTACTTGCCACTAGCGGTGCTGCATCGCCGTCCGTAATTCGCATTCGCAGGGAAGGCCTGAACGCGAAGGCGATGGCAGAATTGTTAACAACGATCTGGCCGCGCATTGAAGACGCCATTGCGAGCGGCGTGCTGATCACGATCACCGAACACTCGCTGCGGCTCCGCGGATTACCCGTGTCACGCAAAAAGGGTTAAGCGGTCGTCCTGTTTTGTCCTTCATCCTTGAATGTTTCCGCAGATAGCATAGAAACAGCGGCTGCCACCGGTAAACGCCGATGAACGCCGACAAAACACTTTGACGGCAGTGCGGGGAAAGCGGAAGCTTGCGCGTCCCCTATCCGTAGGGCTTCAATGCTAAAGGTCTGGATGGACGCATCGACGATCCGCAAGTCGGCTGGAAGGGCAGGGGACTGTGGTCGACCTACGCCGGCAGAGCGCCGTTCCACATCGAAGGCGGCAAAGGCACGACGAGCAAGGTGGTGAAATTCCAGCTTCGCCCCGATCCACTCGCGAAGTGAAGCCCTCGTCGGTGACTCTGGCACGGCGGAGGCGGAAGCCTTTCCGGTTGTCACTCCGTTCACAGCTAATTGTCGACGCGAGGATAACGTGCAGTTGGCCAAGCCTGACCCCATTTCCCCCCAGCGGTGATCCGATTAATTAGAGCAGAGGACTTTTAATCCGTTGGTCGCGAGAGAGAAATTATTCCGGGCGGCACGGCACGAGAAGATTGCCAATGAAGACCTGCACTGCTTCGCCGTCTTGATTCAGCGTCGTCGTGCGCACCTTGATCAATCCTTGGCCTGGACGCGACTTTGACGGCCGCACGTCGAGTATTTCGCTCTCAACGCGTAACTCGTCCCCTGGTCGCACGGGCTTAGGCCAGCGGAACTCGTCCACGCCTGCGCCGACGATGCCGCCGGCAGGCTTCAGTTCGCTCTCGACCAGGAGCCGCATGGTGAGCGCGGCGGTATGCCAGCCGCTCGCTGCCAGTTCGCGGAATATCGTGTTGCGTGCGGCCTCCTCGTCGAGATGGAAGGGCTGCTGCCAAGCAGTACAGTGATGGCGAGATGCTACGGTGCTATACCTAACCATGTCCGCAATCGTGGTTTCCGCAAAGCTTGAGCGGGGGCCGTGGATGTGGCGTAGACTTATCGCGTAAGACGCTTTATATAAACTTCACGGGAGAAAATCATGAAGATGATATCGATCACGGTGGCCGGCCTCGGTGTGCTGGCCTTGATCCTGGCGATTGTTGAGCGACTGGGTGGATTTCAGATCATGGGACTGGCGCCAATAAGCTTACTCCGGGGAGCCATGACCTTGTATCTGCTTGCCTTGGTGCTGATGATCTACGAAAAAGTCTACGGCGCCCCGGCCGCGTCCCCGAAGCCGTAGGGCGATAAGCCTTCCGCGGGCCTCAGACCTGCGTCTTGCCGGGGTTGGCCGCGTATTTCCGGGTCAACGCCGACAGTTCGGCTAGCACGTGCGCGAACTTCGGGTCATCGGCCAGATTCTTCATCTCTAGCGGATCGGTCTTCGCGTCAAACAGCATGGCGCCGTCCGCGCCGTCCAGCCCGAATCCGACGTAGCGCCATTTTTCGGTGCGCACCGCGACGCGGTGCAGGGTGGCGCCATCCTCACTCCAGACGGTTGACCTGAATTCGCCATTTGATTCGCCTGCCGGGTTGCGGTGCCGCGGGCCCGTGGTTCGCGCGTTTTGGTATCTGGCCACCAATCAGTACTGTACTGATACCAGTAAAAGAGCTGCCTACAACACCCGGTCCCTAGTGGTCCGGAGCGGCCAGCACGGCCTCTGCACAACCGTTTATCTTAAGGTCGCTTGACAGCGGTGCGGACAAGGCGGAAGCTTTTTCCACACAACAGGGATCCGCTGCTCGCGGTCGATCCGGCCGTGCCGGGAGCAAATCAGGGGGGAGACGTGATTATGCAGATTCATCGTGTTCTTGCCGGCGCCGCGACGGTCGTCGCCGTGGCCGTATCGCAGGGCGCTGCAGCGCAAGCACCGTATCCGAGCAAGCCGATACGCGTAATCTTCCCGTTTGCCGCAGGCGGTGCGGGCGATATCTTCGTCCGCGCCTACGGCCAGAAATTCGCGGACAAGTTCGGGCAAAACTGGGTGCTCGACAACCGCGGCGGCGCGGGATCGACGATCGGAACGGATCTCGTGGCCAAAGCCGCGGCCGACGGTTACACCTTGCTGCAGGCCACTCTCACGTTCGCGGTGAGCGCGGCGGTGTATAGCAAGCTGCCTTACGACGTCGAGCGTGATTTTGCGCCGATCACCACACTGGTCAACGTGGTCCCCATACTTGCAGCCACGCCGTCGTTGCCGGTGTCCGGCGTGCAGGAGTTGATTGCGTACGCCAAAGCGAGGCCGGGGCAGCTCAGTTTTGCTTCAACCGGTCCCGGCAGCAGTCCGCATCTTACCGGCGAATTGTTCAAGCGCATGACGGGAATCGAAATGATGCACGTTCCATACAAAGGCACCAGCCAGGCGTTTCCCGATCTGATAGCGGGCCGCGTCCAGCTCATCTTCGAGCCGATGCCGAGCATGCTGCCGCACGTGCGCGCCGGACGCATGAAAGCGCTCGGAGTAACGACGGCGAAGCGTTCGAACGCAGCGCCGGAAATCCCCACCATCGCGGAGCAGGGACTTGAAGGTTTCGACGTCGTGACGTGGTATGGCATGCTCGCGCCTGCCGGCACGCCGAAGCCGGTGCTGGAAACACTCCATGCCGCAATCGTGGAGTTCGCCGCCCTTCCCGACGTCAGGGAGCGGCTGTCGAGCATCGGCGCCGAGCCCGCCACGCTCAGTTCCGCCGAATTTGCCGCGATGATCAAGCGCGATGTCGCGCGCTGGAAAGAAGTCGCGCGCGAGGCCAACATCAAACTCGATTGATGCGGGCTCGATGAAACGTCAACGGAATCAAGTCTTGTTTCGACGTACGCAATTGCAAGGCCCGAACCCGTTTTCTCTCTCGTCCAGATAAAGGATGTAATCCTGAAAACCCGCAGGCGTTTGATGGTGCAGAAAGCTGAGATTCACCAGCTCGATTCGATCGAGCAATTCACCGAATTCGTTTACACACAGGGGTGGACCGATGGTCTGCCGGTATTCCCGCCGACCCGCAAGGTGGTGGAGGGTATGCTCGACTATGTCGGCCGCCATCCGGGCGAAGTGCTGGGGACGATCTTTCCCGGCGACGGCGAGGCAACGGTTGAAAAAATCGTCGCCAATTGCGCAATGGCGGGCTGCCTGCCGGAGTACGTGCCGGTGGTGCTGGCCGCGGTGGAATGCCTCGTCGATCCTGCGCTGCCGATCAACACGACGCAGTCCACCGGCTCGGCGGCGATTTTCACGCTGGTCAGCGGCCCCGTCGTGAGCAAGCTCAAGTTCCATACCCGCGAGTGGATCTTCGGGCCCAACGGCGGGCGCGCGAACGCCGCCATCGGCAGGGCGATCAGGCTGATCCTGTGGAACATCGGGCTCGCGCATCCCGGGAAACTTGTCAAGGGCACCATGGGACATCCGGCGGCGTGGAGCTACTGCATAGGAGAGGAGCAGGAGCTCACGCCGTGGGAGCCGGTGCATGTCGATTTTGGGTTCGCGCCGACGGACAGCGCCGTCACCGTGATGAAGGCGGGCGAGCATTCCCAGCTCGCGGTTCCGATCAACACCGTCGGCCTCAACGAATGCATTACGCTGCTCGCCCGCGGCATCGGCCGCGTGGGGCTGTCCACGAGCGGCGGCAAGCGCGGCTATATCTACGTGATCAATCCGAGCCTCGCGCAGGCGTTCGCGCAGGCGGGCTACACGCGGCAGAAGCTGCGGATCGCAATCGCCGAGCGCGCGCGCAAATATTCGTACGACTGGCAGAACGACAAGCAGCAGGGCGACGCGGTGCCGTTTCCCGACCCGTACGTGCAGACGCCGAGCGAGCGCCCGATGTTCGTGGCAGCCGTTACTCCCGACGAGATCAACGTGGTGGTGGGAGGCGGCGAGGCGCCGCAGATGGGCCAGTGCGTATCGATTTCCAGCCGCAGTTCCGTCGGCGAGCCCATGCTGACGAAGAAGATACGGTTTCCCGCATAAAGATCGAGCTTTATGTAGCTGCGTTACATCGCTCGGCCCTCTCCCCCGCGCCCGCGGAGGGCGGAACAGGATTCCGTCGGCTTGCCGATGGATGTGACCCCGCAGCGGGATGCAAGGCGCCGGATATCCGCGTGCTAAAGTGCGCCTTCACGGTCGCATCCCGTAAACGGG
>ODAK010008763.1_pt1 | contig 10089 bp, 11 predicted proteins | sample 1539591 | NCBI WGS metagenome assembly ODAK01 (sample SAMEA3539303, study PRJEB22396) | soil metagenome | biome: tundra; feature: field; material: soil | place: USA | collected 2010-05 | depth 0.15 m | reverse complement strand
TTCTTTCACCTCCCCAGCCTGACTTCGTCAAGAGGACATTTCTATTTGGCACTAACAGGACATTCTCACGTGGCGGCGTGAGTGGCTTGAGATTATCTTGACGCTGGAAGGCGATTGGTCATAATCTGGTCGATTGTCCTGCGCGAATTGCTCCAATAAATCCCGAATAATTACGAATTCGGTAATTTTTGCATTGCTGCTGTCGATATCGGCGATGGCAGCGCCACCCGATCGCATTACAACGCTCGTGAACACCGTGCGGCCGCGTCCCCTCAAGGGCGCGCAGCATCCGCTGGCGCAGGCGCGATTCGACCGCGGTGCGGTGGATCCGGCGATGGTGCTCAGCCGGGTCAGAGTGATGTTGCGGCCTTCGGCCGCGCAGCAGAAAGAGCTCGATCAGCTGCTTGCGGCGCAGCGCAATCCCGCCTCGCCCGAATATCGGCAATGGCTGACGCCGGCGGAATTCGGCAGGCGTTTCGGCATCAGCGCGGCGGACCATTCGCGCATTGTCGCCTGGCTCACGGGGCAGGGGCTCCCGGTGGCCGAGACCGGGCAGGGAAATAACTGGATCGCATTCAGCGGGACAGCCGGCGCTGTGGGGCAAGCCCTCGGCACTTCCATGCACCGATTCGACGTCAATGGCGAAACGCACTTTGCCAACGCCAGCGAGCCGCTCGTGCCCGAAGCGCTGGCCGGAATCGTGTCGGGCATCACTGGGCTCAACGATTTTGTGCCGAAGCCGCAAGCGGCTCACATTATCCCGATCGGTTCCGATCCGGATTACAACCGGGGAACGTCGCACTATCTGGTGCCGCAGGATTATGCGACGATTTACAACCTCGCGCCCTTATACGCGGCGGGCATCGACGGAACGGGACAAACCATTGCGGTGGTGGGTGAATCGGACATCTCGCTGACCGATATCCGGGCCTTCCGGACCCATTACAATCTACCGGCCAACGATCCGAAATTGCTCTTGTACTCGCCCACCGATCCCGGCTTTAACGGGGCCGAAGTGGAGGGGGATCTGGACGTGGAGTGGGCCGGCGCGCTGGCTCCGAAGGCCACCATCTTATACGTGTACGGGCAGGACGCATTCGAGGCGGTGACGGCGGCCGTGAACGCGAACCTGGCACAGATTATTACCATCAGCTACAGCGGGTGCGAAAACGACATTTCCGATGCCGACAATTACCGCGCGATCTGGCAGCAGGGCAACGCGCAGGGTATCACCATCCTGAATTCGTCCGGCGATTCCGGCCCGGCTTGCGACCTTCAGGGAGAACGCCCTTATGCCACGCTGGGCAAGACCGTGGGCTTCCCGGCGAATTTGCCGGAGACCACGGGTGTGGGCGGAACCAGATTCAACGAAGGCAACGGGACCTACTGGTCTGCTACCAACTCCGGCAGCCTCGGCTCGGCGCTGTCTTACATTCCCGAGGTGGTGTGGAACGAATCGAATGCCAGTGGCCTGCTGGCAAGCGGAGGCGGCCCGAGCACGCGCTACCCGAAGCCCGATTGGCAAACCGGACCGGGCGTGCCCAATGACGGCGCGCGCGACGTGCCGGATGTTGCCTTCAGCGCGGCCGGCCATGACGCGTATTACATCAATTACTCGGGCGGAGTTGGAGCTGTGTTTGGAACGTCGGCGTCGGCGCCGTCGTTTGCCGGTATTCTGGCGCTGCTGAATCATTACCAGGTCTCGAAGGGGTTCCAGAAGACACCGGGGCTGGGTAACATCAATCCGCAGCTTTACCGGCTGGCGCAGAGTACCCGGCGGTTTTTCACGACATCACCGGTGGCGACAACATCGTGCCCTGCGCGCAGGGAAGTCCCGATTGTCTGGCAGGCTCCTATGGATATGCGGCTGGGCCGGGCTACGATCTCGCAACCGGACTGGGGTCGGTGGATGGTAACAGCTTGTTGACCAGCTGGAACCAGTCCGCAAGCCCTGTGGTTGTTAGCATGAGCAGCAACGCGGCGACCTATGGGCTGAACGACGTGGTAAAGGTGGACGGCCGAAGTAGTCCCCGCCAGTGGTTCTGGCGCCCCGACTGGCAGGGTGGATTTCATAGCCACCGGAGGTGTGATTCTGGGGTCGGTGAGCCTGACGGCCCGGGCGGGCGTGCAGGTGGCCGACTTCATTTTTCCCGCGTGGCAGCTCGAAAATACGAGTACGACCCTGCGCGCCGTGTACAGCGGCGACGCGACATTCAGCGGTGGAGGGGCTTCGCTGCGGCTTCACGTGAATACCCCGGCGGGTGTTTCATGGGTGATCCCCGAGGTAAATCCGACGACTATTAATGCTTCTCCCGCCGATGCTCAGGGCCCGGTCTGGCAGACCACGGTGACGTTATTTGAGGTCAACGGCGTACCCGCTCAACTAACGGGATTTGCCATCGACGGACAGGCGCAGCCGCTGACGCAATACTTTCCGGCCACCAGCATTCCAGCGGGCAGTTCGCTGAGCGCGACCCTCTCTTTCCGCAATATCGCAGCGCCCGTGACACAGGTTTTCACCTTCACAGGCATCGACAGCAGCGGGCAGACATGGACGCGGAGCGTACCGGTGACGTTCAGCACCGCATATCAAAGAGTACTGACTTTCCAGATGACGGCGGCGCCTCTGACCATGGCGCGCAACCCTTCAGCCAGCTCGGCTTGCCAGTGGTCGCAGCGATTGAGTATCGACGAGACCAGCGGCTTTCAATACCGGATTTACCGGCTGTTCGCCGGGGCCGAGGAGATTTCCGCCCGCATTCCGGCTATCTTCGGAACCGACCAACTGGCGGCCTGGGGCTCGGTGCAGGGGACGTTGTGCTGGGGAAATATAACGCCGCCGGCGAACAATGATGTCTTCGTCGAACTGGCGGACGATTTCGGGGACGTGATCGCGCAGGACCTCATCGTCTCGTTTGCACCTCCCGCGGTTTCGCCGACGGCGCTCACCGTTTCTCCGGCCAGCGTTACCATCACTCCGCCCAATGCTGCCCCGTTCGGCGCGGCCACGCTGACAGTGAATCCGGGTTCTGCCGCCCAGGCGTGGACCGCGTCGGTTTTTCCCGCCAACCGAACCACGGCGTGGCTGACTCTTTCGAAATATTCCGGGACCGGCACGACATCTGTTGCGCTGCAGACTTCGGCTGCCGGCTTCGAGCCTGGCGCCTACCGGGCGACTGTGGTCGTGGAATCCGCCGGGACAGTGCCTCAAGTGATTGCGACGCCGGTGATGTTTGTTGTTGGAGGGTCAGGCGGGACAGACATTTCTTCGGTGGGAAACAGTCTGTCGTCCCAGCCGACGGCCAGCCCGGGGATGATCATGAGCGTCTACGGTACCCAACTGGCGAACTCCGCGCAAACCGCGGCTACGCAACCGCTGCCTTATTCGCTCGGCGGCGTTTCGGCCACCGTCAACGGGATTGCCGCGCCGTTCTTTTACAGCGCGCCAGGGCAGTTGAATATCCAGATTCCGTACGAAGCGGGAGCCGGACCGGCTGTACTGGGCGTCAACAATAACGGGGAGATAGCGGGATACCAGTTCCAGATCGCACCCGCCGCGCCGGCCATTCTGGCGGATGCAAACGGGAATCTGCTGCCTGCGGGGAGCGCCGCGCCAGGTACGCCGGTGGCCATTTATCTGAGCGGTTCCGGAGTGGTGACACCGTCGCTGCGAACCGGTTATGCACCTGCCGCCACCAACGTACTTTCGAACCTTCCGGCTGTGCGCCTGCCGCTAACCGTAACGGTAGGCGGAATACAGGCGTTCCTGGAATTTGCCGGCATCACGCCGGGAGTAATCGGTCTTGCACAGGTGAACTTCCTGGTCCCTGCATCTCTGGCGCCGGGACCGCAGCCTGTCGTAGTCACCATCAACGGCGTATCGAGCCCGCCGGTGAACCTTACCGTCAAATCAGGCAGCTAGCGAACGGCAGGCCCGGATTTCTTCAAACCCAAATCCAGCAGGTTCGTCAGATGCTCCGGTTCGAATTCGCCCCGCGACCAACGATGCTGATCGGAGAGCTTCACGCCCACGAAGTAGCCGTAATCTCGAAATACACAGTAAGAAACGAAGCCATTGAACGTGCTGTCGTGCGCCGAGATTGACACCGCTGCTCCAAGCGGTATCGGCTCCTCCACCTGTACGCAGGCGCCCTGCGGCGAAATGTCCTCGAGAACTGCTTCCACCGCTCTCGCATCCGCCTCGCCGAAGCCCCATTCCACACGCACCAGGTCGGCGCACAAGAAGCGGTTTTCCAAACGCCGGTCCTTTTTGCCCATATGCAGGATATCGGCTGAGGAGTGCGGTTCGATTAGTATGCCGAAGTGCTGGAGAGTCCTATTCGAACAGGTGGCCCATCTTCTCGCGCTTGGTTTCCAGGTAGCCGCGGCGCGATTCGTGCTCCTCGGCGATGCAGGGCACGCGCTCCGCCACACGGACGCCGGAATCTTCCAGCGCTCTCACCTTATCGGGATTGTTCGACAGCAGGCGGACGGCGGAGACGCCGAGATGGCGCAGAATCGCCCCGGGCATCGTATAGCGGCGCAGATCGTTTTCAAAACCCAGCTGCTGATTGGCTTCGACTGTGTCGGCGCCCTGATCCTGCAGCGCATAGGCGCGCAGCTTATTCATCAGGCCAATGCCGCGCCCTTCCTGCTGCTCGTAGATAATGATGCCGCGGCCTTCGCGCGCTACTTCACGCAGCGCAATCTCCAGCTGCGCGCGGCAATCGCAGCGCAGGCTGTGAAAGACGTCACCTGTCAGGCACTGCGAATGGATGCGCAGCAACGGAGGCGGACCGGTGCGAATTTCGCCCATCCGGAGGACCACGGCTTCCTCCACGCGATCTCCTGACCGGCTTTCGAAGCCGTGGATGCGGAACGGGCCGTACTCGGTCGGAAAGTCGGCTTCCGCCACCTCGGTAACAACTACAGAATCGGCCGTGTCTTCCATGTATTTTTTATGAATTTCGTATGAATTAGGGGAGCCCTGCTAAACCCATTATAATTAGCACCGGTGGAAGAGCACCTAATCACGTTGCTGGTGAAGGTCGGGGTGGTGGCTTCGCTGGCCAGTGTGGGCGTGCGCAGCGGCGCCGTCCGGCGCATGCTGTTGCGGGAAGAGCGTACGCTGGCGCAGCGCGTGCGGCTGGCACTCTGGTTCGCGGCGATCTTCATGCCGGGGGTGGCCATCCGGGTGATGGCGCCCTCCTACATGGCGCTCGATCTGGCGATGGAAGGCAGCTTGCTCGCCGGGATTACCGGTGGTTACGTTTGTGGCTGGCTGGCCGGCATGCTGATCGCGATTCCTTCGATGGTGGCGCATGAGACACTCTCGCTGCCGTTCCTCGCGGCGGTAGGGCTGGGCGGCGGACTGTTGCGCGATTCGCCATCCGACAAAGAAGACATCTGGCGATTTTCTCCGTTTCCCGATGTGAACGTGTATCGCATCTTCCAGCAGGGCAGGGAACTGCGCAGCGCTTTATTTCATGCCTTCTTTACGGTCGGCGTGCTGGCTACCGAATTTCTGCGCCAGGTATTAGGGACGGCTTTTCGGGGCAATCTCTTCACGGTGGTGAACTGGAGCGATCCGCCCATGCTGCTGCTGGCCTCGTACGCTTCCACCTACTTCTGCATTACGCTGCCCCTCAAAGTCTGGAACAGTACGCGAAACGAAGCACGCCTCGAGGAAAAAGAGCGGCTGCTGATGCAGGCACGCCTCGAATCGCTGGCCAGCCAGATCAATCCTCATTTTCTGTTCAACACGCTGAACTCGGTTTCCAGCCTGATTCGCGTGAATCCGGAGCAGGCCCGTTCTATGGTGGTGAGGCTGTCGCGTATCATGAGAGGACGTTTGCGCAGCCAGGAGCATTTCGCGCCGCTGCGTGAGGAACTGGCGTTTGTGGAGGACTATCTGTCCATTGAGCTGGTGCGCTTCGGCGACAAGCTGCGGGTAGTAAAAGATATCGATCCGGCGACGCTGGATATGCTGGTGCCAAGCATGCTGTTGCAGCCGCTGGTAGAGAATTCGATCAAGCACGGGATCTCCACTAAGGTGGCGGGTGGCACGATTACATTGAGGACCTGGCGCGGAGCGGGACGTCTGACGGTGGAAGTGGGCGATGACGGTGTGGGCATCCCGGAGGCCGATCTCTCCACGATATTCAGTAAAGGGATCGGTGTTAGCAACGTGAAGGAGAGGCTGAAGGTGCTGTATAACCAGGACTACCGAATGCTGATCGACAGCCAGGAAGGCCGCGGAACCCGCATTGAGATTGAACTTCCGGAGACGCAAAACCGGCTGGCGGCGGTGTCCTGAGAATGGCGCGCGGACTGACGACAATTCTGGCTCCCGCCTCTGTTGAGCGGAGCGGCTTCAGCGGACTCCCCGAACGTACCCGCCGCATTTATGACCTGGTGGCAGGTGTCTATCCTCTTTCCACCCTTTTCTTTCACGAGAAGGCGCATAAGGTAGCGCTTTCACTGGCAGGCATTCAGGACGGCATGCGCGTCCTCGAAGTAGCCACCGGCTCGGGCGAGATGTTCCGGCGCATCGTGGGATTAAATCCGGGCGGAGTAACCTGCGGGATCGATCTGTCGCCCAACATGGCGGCGCGCACACAGCGACTGGCGAGGAGACGCATCGACGCCAGCCGGGCGCATTGCCAGGCCGTGGATGCGCGGAGCATGCCCTTTCGCGATGGCGCCTTCGACGCTGTAGTGTGCTGCTACCTGCTCGAGTTGCTCGGCGGCGAGGGCATTCTGCGCACGCTGGCGGAGATGCATCGCGTGCTGCGTCCCAACGGCAAGCTGGCGCTGGTGCTGATCGGCCAGAACCATCCTGCTTTCAACGCGCTTTACCGGGTGGGCGGAAGTCTCGCGCCGGCCTTTTGGGGGCGGCAGGTGGAAAAGGCCATCCCGGCGGCGATTGAAGGCTGCGAATTTTCCATCGAACACGACCGGAAGGTGCAGCAGGGGTTTTATCCGTCGCGGGTGATGATCGCGCGGAAATAACACGCGAAGTGCTACAATGTAGCACATGAGGAAAGCCTCCATACGGGATCTGCATATTCGCACTTCCGAACTCGTGCGCGATGCGGCGGACGGGGAAATTATCGTCATCGAACGCCGCGGCGAACCCGTGGCTGAACTGCGGCCGTTAACGCCAAGGCCTTCCCCGAGCCGGGAGTATTTGGAGCGCGCGTGCCGGGAAATGAAGGAATTCTGGAAAGGCAAGCCCTCGAATACTGACGTCACGCTCTGGATCTCGGAAGACCGGGACCGATAGCGCTTGTACTTTGATTCCTGCTTTGTCGCGAAATATTACCTGGGTGAGACGGATTCGGACTTGGTGTGCGATCTTGTGGAGCGATCAGGTCCGGTGCGAACCTCGGCGCTGGCAATAACGGAACTTCACTGCGTCTTTCACCGCGCACTGAGAGAAAAGCGGCTGAGTGTGGCCGAGGTTCGCCATCAGGCTGCAGCGTTCGACCAGCATGTGGACCACGGAGTCTGGATACTGTCGCCCGTACCCGATGGGCTGCTGCGACGGACGGCGGCGCTGGTGTTGGCCGCTCCGGCGGACACTTTTCTGCGTTCGGCAGACGCTATTCACCTGGCCACCGCGCAGGAACTGGGCGAGAGTGAAATCTGGACGAGTGACCGCCACATGCTCGCCGCCGCGCCGTTTTTCGGTCTTCGCGGCCGGACTTTGTGAATTCCGCGTGCGGGCACACCGCTGGCACTGGAGCGGACGAGAGGTCCGTCGCGGACCGCGTTTCACGCTCCGTTCACCCCTGTATGGTACGTTGAAGTTTACACCCCGGTTTCGTCGGTTCCCCTTTCGAGAAAATGGATAAAACTCTGCATGACTTGGGCGGGATTTTGCTTAGCGGCCTGCCTACGTTTTTTCTGGTTCTGATACTCGCCTTTTTTGTGAAGACCCTCTATGTGGCGCCCCTTAAAAAGGTGCTCGCGGAGCGGCATCGCCTCACTGAAGGCGCGAAGAAGGCCGCCGAAGATAGTTTCCGCAATGCCGAATCGAAGGTCGCCGAGTATGAGGAAGCGCTGAACCGGGCGCGCGGCGAAATCTATCAGGAGCAGGCGGAATTCCTGCGCCAGATTCATGCCGAGCAGGCGGAGCGGACGCGGGCCGTGCGGGCCGAGGCGGACCAGCGCATCGCTGCCGCCAAGGCAGAGCTGGCGGCAGAGGCAGAAGCGGCGCGACGCAGTCTGGAGGCGCAGACCGAAGCTCTGGCCGGACAGATAGCGGATTCGATTTTACGGGCGGAAGTGGGCGTAGGATGAGCATGCGGTTCGACTCGCTGAAAAGGTATTTCTTTTGCGCGGCGGTGTTTGCCGCTCCCCTGTTGGCGGCGGAAGAAGGCGGCGGTGAAGAAGCCTCGGGCGTCATGATCTGGAAGGTTCTGAACTTCCTGATCCTCGCCGGTCTGCTCGGCTGGCTACTGGTAAAAAACCTGGGTCCGGCGCTGGCGGCCAATAGGCAGGCAATCGCCGATGGACTGGCAGCAGGCGAAAAGGCCAAAAAAGAGGCGGAAGTGCGCGCCGCGGCCGTACAGGCGAAACTGGCCACTCTGGATCAGGAAATTGCGGCGCTGCGGACCGAAGCCCGCGCCGAACGCGATCGGGAAGCGGATCGCATCCGGCGCGACGCCGAGAGCGAAATGGCGCGCATCGGAATGCAGGCGGAATTCGAAATGGTATCGGCGGGGAAACAAGCCCGTCTGGAACTGCGGCGGTACGCGGCGAATCTGGCGCTCGATCTCGCTGAGCAGAAAGTGCGTGCGCGGATGACCCCCGGGGTGCAGGCAGGGCTGCTGAGCGGCTTCCTGGTGAGCCTGGACGATACGGCCCGTGCCGCGTAGATAACGAATCAAAAAGTAAAAAATGACTTCTTCGGTGATTGTCAATCGGTACGCAAACGCCTTGGTGGATGTGGTTCTCGCCCCGGGAGCGGAGGTCACGCCCGCTGAGGCGGCGGAGCAACTGCGCGCCTTCGCGACGGCCCTGCGGTCTTCGCCCGAACTCCGGCTGCTCATGGCATCGCCGGCGGTGGCGACAGCGCGAAAGCGGATCGTGATCCGCCGCATCGCCGAAATTCTCCAGCTGGGTCGCGTTGCACGTAATTTTCTGCTGGTGCTGCTGGATCACGGGCGAGCCGTGGCGCTGCTGGAAATGATCGATGCGTTTGAAGTGATTATCGACGAGCGGCTGGGATTTGTACGGGTAGACGTGCGTTCGGCCGCCGAACTTTCCGCTCCGCAAAAAGAAGAGTTGGCTGGCCATCTCGCCAAGCTGGCAGGCAAACAAGTGCGCCTGAGGCCCTCTGTCGATCCGCAACTGATCGGCGGGGTGACGGCGCGTATTGGTTCCAAAGTTTACGACGGGTCTGTGCAGGGGCGGCTGGCTGGTATGCGGCGTCGTCTCGCGGCCGCCGTTTAGTGTTTAGCGTGTTTTGCAATATCGGTTGAAACGAAATCTATGGCTCAAATCCGGGCAGACGAAATTACAAGCATCCTGCGGCACGAGATCGAAAACTACGAGCGCGCCATTGACGTGAGCGAAGTCGGCACCATCATCTCGATGGGTGACGGCATTGCGCGTATTCACGGTCTCGACAAGGTGATGGCGGGTGAACTGATTCAGTTCCCGCACGACGTGGCGGGCATCGCCATGAACCTCGAAGAAGACCAGGTCGGCGCCGTGCTGCTGGGCGAGTACGCGAAGATTCGGGAAGGCGACGAAGTGCGCCGCACGGGCAAGATTATGTCCGTGCCGGTGGGCGACGCCATGGTAGGCCGGGTGGTCGACGCGCTCGGTAAGCCGATCGACGGCAAGGGTCCGATCCTCACCGATCAGACCATGGCCATCGAACGCATTGCGCCAGGCGTCATCGACCGTCAGAGCGTGCGGCAGCCCATGCAGACCGGTATCAAGGCCATCGACGGTATGATTCCGATCGGCCGTGGCCAGCGCGAGCTCGTCATCGGCGACCGCCAGACCGGTAAGACGGCTGTGGCTCTGGATGCCATCATCAATCAAAAGGGCGGCGACATGATCTGCATCTATGTC
>ODAK010008762.1_pt1 | contig 10089 bp, 10 predicted proteins | sample 1539591 | NCBI WGS metagenome assembly ODAK01 (sample SAMEA3539303, study PRJEB22396) | soil metagenome | biome: tundra; feature: field; material: soil | place: USA | collected 2010-05 | depth 0.15 m | reverse complement strand
CTGGTGCCCATGGCGCGGATCGAACGCGCGACCTCTCCCTTACCAAGGGAGTGCTCTACCACTGAGCCACATGGGCCTTCCGGTCGGCCGCTTCATCAGCAACCGGTCGGTCGACCTTCAGTTTGAAAAAGGCTCCGCGAAGAATCCTTTTCGAACTGGAGCGGGAGACGGGAATCGAACCCGTGTCATTAGCTTGGAAGGCTAGGGTTCTACCATTGAACTACTCCCGCTCGGGAGGCTTCGCGGCGTTGCGCGCCGCGAGGAAACTGAACGAGAAAATGACGACGCTGATCGTGGTGGAGGAGGCTGGATTCGAACCAGCGTAGGCGTAAGCCAACAGATTTACAGTCTGCCCCCTTTAGCCACTCGGGCACCCCTCCGAGACGAACCGGTGACTATAGCACGCGAGGGGCCGGGCGACCGATTTCCCACCAGTCGACTAGGTCGGCGGTCGCCTCGAAATGACTGCCCTCGGCCATGAATGCGCGCCGGAAGTCGTAGGACGGATGGCGGGTTCTGAGCGTTTGCGCCCGATCGGACGGCTCGGCGTCGGCGAAGAAGGCCTGCGCGTTGCCGCCCCAGAGCAGGAAGACCGGCGGCTCGGGTTGGCGAGACAGGGCTTCGACAATTTCACGAGTGAGTGCTTGCCAACCACAATCCGTATGGCTGCCGCTGCGGCCGACTTCGACGGTCAGCACCGGGTTCAGCAAGAGCACACCCCGCCGCGCCCAGTCGTCGAGCTTCCAGATCGCAGGCGGCTGAAACCGGCCCGGCCGGTCGGCGCCGAGCACGTCGAAGATGCGCGCCAGCGATCGCGGCCGACCCTTGCCGGCCGAAAACGCCAGCCCGTCGGCATGACCCGCGGTCGGGTACGGGTCCTGGCCGATGACCACCACCTTGACGTCACCGGGCGCGACCAAGCGCAAGGCGCGAAACGGATCGTCCGGAGCGATCGGTCGATCGCCGGAGACGGCCTCGATGCGGCGCTGCACGGCACGCAGCCGCTCGCGCGTCCATCCGGGCAACACGGCAGCCCACGCCGGCGGCAGCGAGGCGAATGTCGCCTCCAGGTCGCGCGCCTTCATCCGACGAGGCTCGCCAGCGCGACGCCTGGATCCGGCGCGCGCATGAACGCCTCGCCGACGAGAAAGGCGTGCACGCCCGCGGCGCGCAGGCGCTGCACATCGGCCGGTGCGTGGATGCCGCTCTCGCTGACGACGAGCCGCTCGCCCGGAACGCGCCGCAGCATCGACAGCGTCGTGTCGAGCGACACTTCGAACGTGCGCAGGTTGCGGTTGTTGATGCCGACGAGAGGCGTCGCGAGGCGAAGCGCCCGGTCGAGCTCGCGCTCGTCGTGCACCTCGACGAGCACGGCGAGGCCGAGGGACAGCGCCGTCGCCTCGAAGTCGGCCAGCTGCGCATCGTTGAGGATCGCGGCGATGAGGAGAACCGCATCGGCAGCCATGGCGCGAGCTTCGAACAGTTGGTAAGGATCGATCGTGAAGTCCTTGCGCAGGACCGGAAGCGACGACGCGGCGCGCGCGGCCTCGAGATACGCCGCCGAGCCCTGGAAGAACGTCTCGTCGGTGAGAACGCTCAGCGCCGCGGCGCCGTGCTGGCCGTAGCTCGCGGCGATCTCGGCCGGGCGGAAATCTTCGCGCAACACGCCCTTGCTCGGGCTCGCCTTCTTGATTTCGGCGATGACGGCGGCGCCGCCGGCGGCGATGCGTTCGCGCAGCGAGGCGAGCAAATCGCGTTGGCCGCCGAGCGCCTCGGCGTCGTCACGCAGTGACGCGAAGCCGCGCCGCTTCTTCGCCGCCGCGACCTCGTCGCGCTTCACGGCGACGATCTTCGCAAGGATGTCGCTCACGCCGCCTCGGCCGACCGGTGCGCGAAGGCGATGAATTCGTCGAGCTTGGCGCGCGCCCGACCGCTGGCGATCGCTGCGCGCGCCTGCGCAATGCCTTCGGCGATGCCCGGTGCGACGTTCGCCGCGTACAGCGCGGCGCCGGCATTCAGGGCGACGATGTCGCGCGCCGCGCTCGGCTCGTCGGCCAGCACGGACTCGAGCATCGCCTTCGACTGCGCCGGCGTCTCGACGCGCAAGACGCGGTTGCTCGACATGGTGAGGCCGAAGTCCTCGGGATGAATGTCGTATTCGCGGATCTCGCCGTCCTTGAGCTCGCCGACCATCGTCGCGGCGCCGAGCGAGACTTCGTCCATGCCGTCGCGCCCGTAGACGACGAGGGCGTGCTCGGCGCCGAGACGCTGCAGTGCGCGCACCTGGATGCCGACGAGATCAGGGTGGAACACACCCATCAGGATGTTCGGCGCATCGGCCGGATTGGTAAGCGGGCCGAGGATGTTGAAGATCGTCCGGATGCCCAGCTCCTTTCGCACCAGGGCAACGTTCTTCATCGCCGGATGGTGGTTCGGCGCGAACATGAAGCCGATGCCGGTGGCCTCGATCGAGCGGGCGATGGCGGCCGGCGTCAGCGTCAGCGGCAGGCCGAGCGCTTCCAGGACGTCGGCGCTGCCCGACTTGCTGCTGACGCTGCGGTTGCCGTGCTTGCTGACGCGAGCGCCGCAGGCCGCGGCGACGAACATGCTGCAGGTCGAGATATTGAAGGTGTGCGAGCCGTCGCCGCCGGTGCCGACGATGTCGACGAGGTGCGCGCGGTCCTTGACCTCGACCTTCGACGAGAACTCGCGCATCACCTGCGCCGCGGCGGTAATCTCGCCGATCGTCTCCTTCTTGACGCGCAGCCCGACGAGCACGGCCGCCATCATCACCGGCGACATCTCGCCGCTCATGATGCGGCGAACGAGCGAGAGCATCTCGTCGTGGAAGATCTCGCGGTGCTCGATCGTTCGCGCCAGAGCGTCGGTGTTGGTGATCGGCATGGGCGAAGCTCCTCGGCGTCAGGCGGTCATGAATTCGGCGACGGCGGCGACGGCGCGATCGACACCCTCGGCATCGATGTCCAAATGGGTGACGAAGCGCAGGCCGATCAATCCGGTGGCGAGCACGCCGCGCCGCTCGAGATGTGCGAGCAGCAACTCGGTGCGATCACCGGCGATGCTTGCGAACACGATGTTGGTGTCCGGCACGACCACTGCGACGCCTGGAATGAGCGCGAGGCCGTCGGCCAGCCGCTTCGCGTTGGCATGATCTTCGACGAGGCGATCGACATGATGGTCGAGCGCGTGCATCGCCGCGGCAGCGAGAACGCCGACCTGGCGCATCCCGCCGCCCAGCATCTTGCGCACGCGCCGGGCCCGCTCGATCAACGCGCGCGACCCCGCCAGCGCCGAGCCGACGGGCGCGCCGAGGCCCTTGCTGAAGCACACTGAGACGCTGTCGAAATGCCCGGCGATCCGCGCGAGCGGCACGTCCGACGCGACGGCCGCGTTGAAGAGGCGGGCCCCGTCGAGGTGGGTGGCAACGCCGCGCCGGCGTGCGAGCGCCGTCGCTTGCTCGATGTAGTCGAGCGGCAGCACCTTGCCGTTCCAGGTGTTCTCCAGGCACAGCAGGCGGGTGCGCGCGAAGTGTTCGTCATCGGGCTTGATCGCAGCCTCGATGTCGGCGAGCAGCAGCGTGCCGTCGGGTTGCTGCGGCACGGGCTGGGGCTGGATGCTGCCCAGCACGGCGGCGCCGCCCGCCTCGTAGCGATACGTGTGGGCGAGCTGGCCGACGATGGCCTCCTCGCCGCGCTGGCAGTGACTCATCTGCGCACAGAGGTTTGCTTGCGTGCCGCTGCTGACGAAGAGCGCCGCTTCCTTGCCGAGCATCGCCGCGACTTTTCCCTGCAAGGCGTTGACGCTCGGATCGTCGCCGAACACATCGTCGCCGACGACGGCTGTCGCCATGGCCTCACGCATGGCCGCCGTCGGCCGCGTCACGGTGTCGCTTCGCAGATCAACGATGTTCATGGCGACGCGTCCAGGAAATTCTTCAACATCGCGTGACCGTGCTCCGTGAGGATCGATTCGGGATGGAATTGCACGCCTTCGAGCGGAGTCGCCGTCGCCGCCAGCTCGCGATGGCGAACGCCCATGATTTCACCGTCTTCGCTCGTCGACGTGATGTCGAGCGCCTGCGGCAAGCTCTCTTTTTCGATCGCCAGCGAGTGATAGCGGATGACGTCGAACGAGGCCGGCAGGCCGGCATAGATGCCCCGCCCGTCAGTCGTGACGCGGCTCGCCTTGCCGTGCATCAGGCGGGCCGCGCGCACGACCTTTCCGCCGAGCGCCGCGCCGATCGCCTGGTGGCCGAGACAGATGCCGAGGATCGACAGCTGGCCCGTGAACGCGCGGATCGCCTCGACGCAGACGCCGGCTTCGGCCGGCGAGCACGGCCCGGGCGAAAGCACGAGCCGATCGGGCTTCAGCCCGGCGATGCCTTCGACGCTGATCTCGTCGTTGCGGAAGACGCGAACATCCTCGCCCAGTTCGCCGAAATACTGGACCAGGTTGTAGGTGAACGAATCGTAGTTGTCGATCATCAGCAGCATCTGCGCTCCATCCTATTGATTCCATTGGGTGTTTGCTGTGGCACCCCGTTTCGATTCCCGCTTTGATACCCGCTTTTTCTGTCGCTGGCGAGGCCGACGCGACGTGCTGGGTGGGGAGTCCGGTGCGCCTGTACGGGCGCAATAGGTCAGTCAGCTTGATGGCCTACGCCAACGCCGACCGAAGAGCCCCGCTGAGGATGATGTCGAAGCGAGCATAAGTTGCATTGTCGTCGCTTTGAGTAAGGCGAGAGCCGCCCCACCGCCGGCCAGCGCTCCGGCAAAGCACGCCTCGGAGCTCGACGTCTCGCAGCCTGGCAGGCCTCGTATTGAGCCTGCGCTGCATGGCCAGTGGACGGGCCGAGCTTTTCTGCGCGCACGGGTGACTCTGAGGGCGCCGTGGAGCGACCCGCCCGTCACCACCTCGGGCGACCGCAGCGTATGAGGCCCCCATGACCAAACCAAACACACCCGCAAGGAGGCGTCGGACGCCCTACGGCAGGCCCAGGAGGTCGCTGACTATCAGGCAATTGGCGTCGGGTGCCGCGAGGCCCTGCTGGCGTTCGCTGCCGCCGCACAGATGGCCCTCCCGTGGACAGGCAACAGCGAAGCGCCGAAGAAGGCAGATATGAAGGGCTGGACCGACCACATCTGTGCGGCCACGATGCCGGGGTCGACGCACGAGACCCGGCGACACCTCTTCATGGCCCTGCTGGACAGCGCGTGCAAGCTCACCCCCTGGCTGACGTATTCGAAGGGTTCCAAGTGGCACGACGCAGAGGCCGGGGTTTCTGCGACTGAGAATGCGATCAGCCTCGCCACGTCGGCCGCCAGTTAGCCCTCCGTTAGCCCACATCGGCCAACCAGCCCAACGCTTCCTGCTCGAGCTGGTCTTCGGTCATGTCAAGAGCTTGGCGCCATCCACCCTGGCCGCTGCCTTGTCGAAGGTCCACAGCGGCTGCTCGCCGGCCTGGCCGGCCAATGCGGCGTGAAGGCAGTCGGCAAAGTCGGCCGTGCTGCGCTCGTACTGCGCGAGGGCGGATTCCACCGCGCCTTCAGACTCGAAACCCAACTCAAACGACCCGAGCAGCCGGAACAGCGCCTGCAGCACAGCCGCCTTGTCGAAACCGAAGGCCGATCGCAGCACCCATTCGAGTTCAAGCAGCACCGTGACGGGCACGAACAACGGACTGCCCGCCTGAACGCCGCTGCGAATCAGGCGCGCGGCCGCCTCGCCCTGCCTGGCATCGTCCTGCACCAGAAACCGGACCAGGACGTTGGTGTCGAGTGCCGCCATGCGCTCAGCGCCAGGGGTTCATGTCCTCGACGGGAACGGGCTTCCTCTTCGGCGACTTCAGCATCCCGGCCAGTTCGAGCACCGAATGCGTCTTGGCCCTGACGATGAGTCCGCCGCCGGGCATGACGTGCCACACAAGCCGCGTGCCCGGCCCGGCGCCCAGTTGCTCGCGCACCTGCCGCGGCACCGTGGTCTGCCCCTTGGCGGTGATGGTGGATTCAGCTATGGTCGCTCCTTACGAATGGTCGAATTGTAAGGCTGCTCGGCAGGCACTGCAAGCTGCCGGTGGCGGGCGGACCGACGGATTGAGCCACCAGCACCTCGGCCTGCCGGCAGGCGCAGTTGGCCAGAAGCGCATTCACGCCATGGTGCAAGTGCGTTCTGGCGCGCGTGCGTGGGGTGCCTGCCCTGCTTGATCAGGTCACGCGCATCGTCCCGGGCCTTGCGCGCATCAGCCGGCGTGACCGATGGGGTAGTCGCCGATGGCGTAGAGGCTCTCTTTGCCGGCGATGCGGCAGTGATAGCGCCGGAGCTTCGAGCTGTTTGGCCTGACTCCAGGTACAGGCCGGCAGCATTCGGCGAGCTTCAGCGCCTTGTCGGTCGCCTTGGCTTGTCTGATCTTGACACCGGTGGCCGGCATGACTGCTCCTGAAATCCCATCCGCACGAAGAGACGTGCCTCGATGCAATTCATCTTTGCAGTCATGGCGGCGGCGTCAAGGCGGCGCCGATCGATGCCATACGCAAGGGCGTGGGGCTTGGGGTGGCTTCGGGTCGCAAGCGAAAATCGCCGCTACCACGTCACCGCCTGCGCAGCCTCGCAGCAGTTATGCCAACACCTACCGCCCGCAAAGTGCCTTCGAAAGCCGGCACAGGCCGCACCAGCCAAACGGCCGAACCGCGCCTGTCACGCACGCGCCGCCCGCCAGAGATCGCTGTCGCCGACTGGCAGACCGCCCTGCGCCGCCAGTTTGGCCGCGAGCAGCGCTTCGGCCTGGAAAACCTGGGGGGCCACCCGGTGTTCTCGGACTTCCGCGTGCACAACCCGGCGAGCGGTAGCCACTATCGCGTGGCGATCCGGGGTCGCGCGCTGGGCCAGAACTTCTGCACCTGCCCGGACTTCGCGACCAACGATCTGGGCACCTGCAAGCACATCGAGTTCACCCTGGCCAAGCTCGAATCCAGGCGCGGCGGCAAGGCGGCGCTGGCCAAGGGCGCCCAAGCTGAGTACAGCGAAATCTGGCTCGACTACGCGGGCATGCGCCACGTGCGTTTCCGCGCCGGCAAGGCCTGCCCGCCAGCGCTGCTGGCGCGAGCGAAACAGCACTTCGATGCGACGGCCGGCTGGGCCCTGCCCTGGGACCGTCTCGACGGGCTCGATGCATTGATCCGCATGGCCCAGGACAGCGGCCACGAGCTGCGTTGCTACGACGATGTCTGGCAGTTCGTCGCACAGATCCGCGATGGCGAGCGCCGTCAAGCGGCCCTGGCCGAGGCCTACCCGAAAGGCGCGAAGGACAAGGCACTTGCCAAGCTGCTGAAGATCAAGCTCTACCCCTACCAGACCGAAGGCGCGCTGTTCGCCGCGCGCGCCGGCCGTGCGCTCATCGGCGACGAGATGGGCCTGGGCAAGACCATCCAGGCCGTGGCGGCGGCTGAGCTGTTCGCCCGCCACTTCGGCGTGCAGCGCGTACTGGTGGTGTGCCCCACGTCGCTCAAGCACCAATGGAAGAATGAGTTCGAACGCTTCTCCGAGCGCGAGGCGCAGGTGATCCACGGCCTCCGCGCGCAGCGACAGCTGCAATACCGCGAAGAGGTCTTCTGCAAGATCACCCACTACGAAACGTTGGCACGCGATGCCGACCTTATCGCCGCCTGGGCCCCCGATCTCGTCATTGCCGACGAGGCACAGCGCATCAAGAACTGGAACACCATCGCCGCACGGGCACTCAAGCGCATCACCAGCCCGTATGTCCTGGTGCTGACTGGCACGCCGCTGGAAAACCGGCTGGAGGAACTGATCTCGATCGTGCAGTTCGTCGACCAGCACCGGCTCGGCCCCACCTGGCGCCTGCTCGACGAGCACCAGTTGCGCGACGAGGTCGGCCGTGTCATTGGCTACCGCGCGCTTGACCGCATAGGCCAGACCCTGGCGCCAGTGATGCTGCGACGGCGCAAGGCGGAGGTGCTGACGCAGTTACCCGAGCGTGTGGACCAGCGCATCTTCGTGCCTCTGACACCGCAACAGCGCGTCCACCACGACGAGAACGGCGACATCGTCGCCCGCATCGTCAAGCGCTGGCGCAAGACCGGCTATCTGTCGGACGCAGACCAGCGCCGCCTGACCTGCGCGCTGCAGAACATGCGCATGGCCTGCAACAGCACCTGGCTGCTCGACCACGAGACCGACCACGGCAACAAGGTCGACGAGCTGATGACGCTACTCGACGAATTGCTGGAGGACCCGACTGCCAAGGCCGTGGTCTTCAGCCAGTGGCTGGGCACGCATGAGCTAATCGTGCGCCGCCTGGATATCGGTGAAGGCAAGGGTGAAGGCAAGCGTGCCTGGGGCCATGTGCTGTTCAGCGGCAGCGTGCCGGGCGACAAGCGGGGCGCACTGGTCGAACAATTCCACAACGATCCGGATTGCCGGCTGTTCCTGTCCACCGACGCAGGCGGCGTGGGCCTGAACTTGCAGCACGCGGCGGCCGTGGTGGTCAACATGGACCTGCCGTGGAACCCGGCGGTGCTGGAGCAGCGCATCGGCCGCGTGCACCGCATGGGCCAATCGCGCGGCGTGCAAGTGGTCAACTTCGTCGGCCAGGGCAGCATCGAGGAAGGCATGCTCTCGGTGCTGGCCTTCAAGAAGTCGCTGTTCGCCGGCGTGCTCGATGGTGGTGAGCGAGAAGTGTTCCTGCAGGGCACGCGCTTGTCGCAATTCATGAAGAGCGTGGAGCAGGTGGCCGGCGCAATGGGCGAGGCCGACGCGGACCCTGCTGCGGAGCCGCCCGTGGCAACCGACATCCGCGCTACGCCATCGGCCTCGATCGAACCGTCGCAGGCCGGCGAATTGGTGGGCGTGTTTGCGCAAAGCACCGCCGCGGCCGAACCGACTCGGTCGACGGCGCCGCTCGCCGAAGGTCCACCCCCGCGCGCTGAACCGGCCGATCCCTGGGCCGCCATCCTCGAAGCCGGAGCCGCGCTGTTGCAGGGTCTGGCGACGCCGCGAACGGCTGGCGGTGCAACGCCCGGTGCCGCCCCCATCACGATCGAACGCGATCCGGTCACGGGCCAAGCCAGCGTGCGCCTGCCTCTGCCCGACGCTGCCGTGCTGCGGCGGCTGGCCAAGGCGTTCGAGCCCTGGTTGCGGTGACGCGACGGCAGAAGCCGGCCTACACGCGCTATCGCGCCAGGCCCAAGGCGTCCCAGAGGAACTGGTACGAAATCTCGCGCCGCCCTTGCTGGCCCGCCTGTTGCGCCTCGCCATCCTCGTAGCTGCGCAGCAAGCCCTTGACGCGTTCCAGTCCGGCTGCGCTGGCTATGGCCTGGCGCGGGGTCTGGCCATTCAGGGCTGGGATCGGCTCGTCGGCCCAATGCGCATAGCTGCGCCTCACAACGCCCGCGATGGCCTCGGCCAGTACCCCCGGGTCCAGACCTGCGGGCAGGCTCGGTGCCTGGGCCGCCGCTCTCTTGGAAGGGTTCGCGTGCGACAGCAAACCCTTCGGGTCAGAAACTTCCCGCAGCAGGAACTTCACCGAGTCGCCGGCCAGCGTCTCGAACCAGCGGCGCCCCTGCTCCGCCAGGCCCGCCGTCTTGTAGAGCAATGACACTCGCCGGCCACCGGGCTCCCGGGCGATCGTTACCTGCGCACGGGTCTGCCCATCCTCGCATTCGATCAGGCGATCCCAACCGACATCGCGATCGCCGTGCACGTCGGGCTGCGCCGCCAACACGGCGTCGAGCGCTGGCCAGGCCTGTACCTCGTAGTGGTCGGTCGTGAACAGCAAGGGCTCGCCTGTGTCGGCGTGCACGAAGCTCGGCAACGGCGCCGGCCGAAGGTACTGCGCCAACCAGCCTTTGATGATCAACAGTCCGATCATCAGGACGTTGTCTTCCTCGTGCTTGCTGGGCTGCGTCAGGAGCGCGCGCAGCGCTTCCTGCATGGCGCGCCCGCTCAGCATCGAGAACGGATAGACCGCGCCCGAGACCTGGTGCCCTCCGGTCACCGCCATCACGCGCGCACCGATCTGCATCCCCGGCCGCATCGACCGGCTGCCCTCGC
>ODAK010008761.1_pt1 | contig 10090 bp, 14 predicted proteins | sample 1539591 | NCBI WGS metagenome assembly ODAK01 (sample SAMEA3539303, study PRJEB22396) | soil metagenome | biome: tundra; feature: field; material: soil | place: USA | collected 2010-05 | depth 0.15 m | reverse complement strand
GCGTCGAAAGTAGCAGGCCGACTACGACCACGGCGATGGCGCTCTGCGAGACTGACTCGCGCAACTCCTGCGCACGCACCGCGCGGATGATGAGCGGCCGCGCAACCAGAATCATGAAGGCGACATAGACTCCGGTGAGAGCGACCGTGACGGCAGCCGCGGAGACGTTGGCCTTGGCCACGGCGATCAGGAACGCCAGCAGGCACCACGCGGTAACGTCATCGACGGCGGCGCAGGTGAGTGAGACGGTCCCCATCCGCGTCTTCTGGATCCCGCGGTCAGTGAGGATCCGTGCGAGCACCGGAAAGGCCGTCACGGAGAGAGAGACGCCGAGGAACAACGCGAAGACGGTGAAGGGAACGTCGCGCGTGGAGAGCTTTGGATAGAGCCAGAGCGCCAGCAGCGAACCGAGGACGAAGGGCGCGACGATGCTGGCGTGTGAGATGGCCACCGTCGCGTGCGTGCGGTGCTTGAGCTGCGCGGTGTCGAGCTCGAGCCCGACCAGGAACATGAAGAGAATCACTCCGATCTGCGCGATGATCGAGAGGAACGGCGCCACCGTCGTTGGCAGGAGGTAGGAAAACGCCGGCGGCGAAATGTGCCCGAGCAGCGAGGGCCCGAGCAGGATCCCGGCGATCACCTCGCCAATCACCGGCGGCTGATGAATGCGTTTGCAGAGCGCACCGCAAGCGCGCGCCGCGATGATCACCACCGCGAGGGCAAGCAGCACGTGCAGCAGAACGTTAGCGTTGGAGGACGGAACACCGGCGGCCGCAACAACAGCAGGAGCGGGAGCGACAAGCGTGGATCCGGTCGATCGAACCAAAAGGAAGATCCCGATCGCCCCCGCGATCATGATCGGATACGCCAACGCGCCTGCCAGCGCGCGCCCTCGTGATCGGCCTGAGGTCATTCGTTCAAAGATAGCTCGACTGGTGGGGGACTGGAAAAGAAAAGTCGTTAGCCGTCATCGCCCTTCACGAATGCCTCCAGCTCCCTGACACGCGGCTGAAGGTCCTCCGGAACCCTTGCCAGCTCGACGAACCCGAACGCCACCGCACGTGCCAGAGCGAACATCAGGTCGAGGTAGTTGTATGTCTTGAAGATCTCTTGCGATTCTTTGTGAAACTCATGGATTCGCTCACTGACTTGGCTAGGCAGAATCCCGCCGCTGCGCCATTCCTTGATCGCCTGTTCGACCTTGACGAGTGCCGAGGCGATCTCGGCCTCGTGGGCATCACCGAGCAGTTGACGTACGGCTCGTTTCTGGGATTTCGTTAGGTCATTCATGGTGGCCGACGGCTGCTTTCGAGCCGTGCGAAATAGTAGCGCACGCAAAGCCGAACGTTGCTGCTCCAAAGTCCGGGTGTGGGTCAGAGATGGACCGCGTTTCCTGCGATCGCCGCGGATGCCACCCGCCTCAGCGCGGACGATATTCGCGCATCTGCGCGTAGAGAGGAGTCAGCGTGCCGATCTCGCATCCGTTGTCGACGAAAACGTAGGTTGTTTCAAAGTCTTCGTGGTTGCGGGCGCGCCAGAGCCGGCCCTCGGGGTCAATGACGATCGAGAGCCCGAGGCCACCGCGAAAGATCGAGGAACCGTCGGTTCCTGAATAGCGTGTGCAGGTCCAGGGCCGCTCCTCCGGATGCTGCGCCATGAATTCTTCGATTCCGAGCACGAGATGCGAAAAGAGATGGAGACGTTCGGCAGGAGGAACCGCGAGGGTCTCAGTGATCGCCTGACCGAGCATGCCGTCGGCCGGCGAATAGGGCACACCAGACTGTAGTGGTTCCGCCTCGCGCGCGTCCATCAAGGGCGCGTTCTCCGTCTCTTCGCAATCGATTGACGTCAACTGGAGCTCCCTGGCGACGGAGGGATTCTAGCTGAGCGGCATGCCCGCGTTGAAGTAAAGCCGCCCGACCCTGCCGCGTTCAGGACGAGTTGGGCCATGGGCCGAGGTATTAGGTCCGTAGCCCCCGGCTTCAGCCGGCTTCAGCCGGGGGTCTTCGGGATCGGTCCAGTTTTCCGGAGCCCGCTTTAGCGGGCAAAGAAAAGACCGGTTGCGGCAGAAACACCGTGCGCCGCCATTCTCTGTCGCCCGCTGAAGCGGGCTCGCAAATTGGAATGGCCTTGCGGTCCCCCGGCTGAAGCCGGGGGCTACGGATCTAGTGTCTTGAAAACGTATAGCGTCGTCGGCAACCGCGTGCGTTTCGAACTTAGTTCATCCGGGTCTGCACAGTGGTGGCCCAACGGATTGGCCCGGTGCAGCGCAATGGTCAGGCCGGGCGCCGGCGAACGGCGTGTGCTGCTCTCCACGCGGTGACGAACTCCCTCACGAGGTAATCCGGAACGATATTTGGCGTCGATGGATCAGGTCTGGCTCGCATAGACCGCCAGGTCGCTGCCCGAACTTTCACTGAGGTGGATCGGGCAAGAAGCACTTCTTGCAACAAAAATGCGCGGGCGCGCCTTCGGACGCGCCCGCGCGGGGCTTACTGCACGAACTGCATTACGTCAGCGGCGTTGCCGGCACGGGCGCCGGAATGGGCGCCGGATGAGCTTTGGTCTTGCGGAACCGAGTGGCGAGGGCGTTGCGCATGTCATTGACGTGCGGCGCCAGCTCGGCGGTCTCGGGACGCTTGGCCAGACGGCGGGCCAGGGCATAGGTGGTGAGCGCGTCGCTCCCTGCCTTGTTCCTGGCCGTCGTCACGCTGTGACGGATGAACTGAGCCAGCGCTTCCAACTCGGCCGCCACCGGCCCATAGGCCTCGGCGAAACTCATCAGATCGCGGAGCTGCGCCGGATCGACGCCACTTCCGCGGACGAGCGCCGCGTTGTTCTTCACTGCCACCACCGCGAACTCCATGAATTGCTGGGGCAGCGAAGCGGCAGTGGCGAGGCTGCGGGTGGCGCTCGTTGACGCTGGAATCACAAAATTGGGTATCAGTTGCCGCATGGCGCGAATCTCGTCGACGCGCGCCTGCGCACTATCGATATACGACTGCGGAACTTCATTCACTGTGGACACGTGGTCCTCCTTTTCTTTTTGTCAACTGCTGTGGTTAGAGCGCACAGTGGAGACATAAGGCGGAGCACGGCCTCTGAAGATTTGCCTTGCTGCCTCGGCCGCGGTACGGCGAATGAACCGCATGCGCCGAGCGGAAATGAACCGAATACGGTGACGCCTGTCAGTCAACGTTCTTTGGACGGAGCGCGACGGAATCAGCAACGGAGCGAGCGCTTTACTGGAGTCTCCGGCGCGCTCGGACTGGTCGTCCGACCGATCGATGGAGATCGCGCCGCGTTTGGCGGAATCGAGCAACAGGCTGGAGGCCTGGTCCAGCCGGTCGGAGAGCTCTGCCACGCGCGCCGCAGTGTCAGTCCAGCGTGCCGTGGCATCGATCAGACGTCCCGGAACCTCGGCGGCCCTTTCCGGCGCACGCGCCGCATCATCGACCGTGTCGCGCAAACCGCGAACGGCACGCTCCAACTGGGCCGCCGCCCGAGAGAGCCAGCTCGCAACACGCTGATACTCACGTGATGCCCTGACGGGGCGCTCCGTCGCGAGAGTCTCCGCCGCCTCGATGACACGGCGTGAGGAGTCGAGCAACCCCATCGAAGAATCGATGGCCCGCTGCGTCCTCCGAAGCGGCCGGCGCCACGGTTGCCGCTGTTTCCGGCTCAATCCGGGCGAGGCCCCACCGGCGCGCCGCGAATCATCCGCGGCCGCTCTCACTCTGTTTCTGTTGGTTGTGCGTGTCATCTTCGTGCCTTACTGAACCTATACGCGGCCACCCGACGCAAAAAGAGGGTGTTTTTGTAAGACATCAGTTACAGGCACGAACATCCATCAATATGCAGAGAGGTTGAAAGGACGACGCGTCAGGCGCCGTCTCAGTGGAAGGGAACGTCGCGTTCTACCGCGATGTGGAGAATCGAGACATCGAGGTCGAGAATCTCGACATCGATGTGGAAAACCGAGACATCGCAGTGGAAGATCGAGACATCGCAGTGGAAAACTGAGACATCGCAGTGGAAAACTGAGACATCGCAGTGGAGAACCGAGACATCGCAGTGGAAAACCGAGACTTCGCAGTGGAAAACCGAGACTTCGCAGTGGAAAACCGAGACATCGATGTGGAAAACTGAGACTACGCAGTGGAAAACCGAGACATCGATGTGGGAAACTGAGACTACGCAGTGGAAAACCGAGACATCGATGTGGGAAAGCTGGACATCGGTGTTAGAAATCTGGACATCGACGTAGAAACTCACGACATCGATGTGGAAAACCTGGACATCGCAGTTAGAAATCTGGACATCGATGTGGTCGATCATCACATCGATGTCTCGAATCTCGTCGTCGATGACGCGGACCTCGATGTCGTGCAGGCACTGCGCCTGTGCGGCTTCATCGAAGGCGACATGCACGTGGACCGAGACCGCGTACCAGACGACGTCCGGGCCAGCGAACTGCACCGTGTCCGCTGCCAAACGCTAGTTCGCCGGCGTGATGCGACAGCGGGTAACGTAATACTTCCAAATGACGTCGACTGGCTGATCGTTTAGCGTTGCTGGCTGATACTCCCATTTCGCAAGAGCGGCGATGGCAGCGTCAGCGCACCCGGAAGACGCCCCTTCCGCGATTTTAGCGTCGCGAATGGAACCGGCCTTGGTGATGACCGCATCGAGAACGACTGGCGCGCAGTTGCGCCGATCGCCGCACTCCGGTTGAACGCGTTTCACGAGAACCGGCCGTTTCACGATTCCAAAAACACGGCTGGCATGAACGGCCGGCGAAGACACCATCATTGCGAAAAACAGGGTTGGAAGTATTCGCATGTTGTGCCGCGGCTAACGGACGCGGTTCACCGGCTTGGTTGGTCGTGGATTTGGACGGCTTATCGTGGTTCGCCGAAGCAAAGGCAACCACAGAGACGCAGAGAACACGGAGGGGTCTCTGTGACCTTTGTGCCTCTGTGGTGACCGGTTTTCCAAATTGACCCACTACCGCAAAGTCAGACGTCGTCGTCCCAGGGAAGTGCCGGCAGCGCGCGGAGAGCGGATTCATACCGTTCCCGGTCGTATTCGCGTTGGAGCTTCATCATGTCGAACATCTCCGCCGCAAGTACCGCGGCCATGTGCTCGACGGCCTGAGCCTCGGGCAACCCCAAGCTCTGGAGGCGCTCATAGGTTGCTTTCGCCTCGGGTGGATCGCCGCCCTTCACCTGAGCGCGTACAGCCTCCCGCATGACCTGGCCGACCCGTGCTCCATCCGTGCCTGACTTCTTCATCGATGTCTGGCGGAACCATCTCACCGGCTTCGAGCCGCACGCGAAATAGTACCGCACTTGGGACACAGCAAGTTGCGGCTCCAAGGCCGGCGCAGCGCAGAGTTGAACGAAGCCGCTACTTGCGCCCTGGTTTGTTAGGCTTTGGAAAAGATGTCTGCTGCGCACGTTTGAACATTTCATAGTGCCTTGGAATCCGGTCTGCGTAGCTTCGGTCCGTGAGTAAGTGCTCAAACAGTCGGAGGAGCGCAGAGGCATGGGGACCCTGTTTGCCGAGCGGCTCCAAGCTCGCACCAACCAGCTCGGCAGCGCCCTCTTCATCATGGTACCAACTCCGATAGAACTGGAGAGTTTCCCAGCCGTAGTTGATGGTGGCAACCACTTTGTCGGGAGCCCTCTCTTCGAGGACTTGGATGATCACTCTCCGGCAGTCGCAGGCCGGATCCGTGCAGAACAGCTCCATGAAACCGTAGTTCCCGACTGGCAGGTCGCGCCTTCCCACGATCCGCGCGGTTCGCGTTTCCGCATAGCCAACCTCCGGGAATCGGGCCACAAACCTTTCGTAGAACATTCAGCACGCCACCAGCTTCGGACCGCATAACGGCCCCGCGCTTCAGCGGCGTGGCCCGCGACGCGAAATGGTAACGCACTTGCGATGCCGCAACGTAGCGGGCCACGTCGCTGCAAGCGCAGAGTTGAACGAAGCCGCTACGCGGCGCGCTTCGCGTCATTGAGAGTTCAGTGATCCGTGGTCGGATTTCCGCCGAAAGGAGACCGAACATGGCCTCAACTCCCTTGCGTGAACGGCCTGCGTCAGGCCCTACGCATCCGTAACATGTCCCTTCGGACCGAACGCATCTACATCGACCTCGTTGCCCGCTTCGCCCTCCACTTCCACCGCTCGCCCGATGGCCTCGGGCTTCCCGAGATCGAGCAGTACCTGTTCTTCCGCAAACACGCACACCGGCCTTTCGCTCTTGTCTGATCAGCAGCGGCTTCGCGTTGCAGGGATGCGGTAAAGAGTCCTATGAAGTTAGGAGGCGCGGACCAACCGCCTCACTTCCTTGGCGCAGACTCCCGGCGTGAGATTCGAGCCAACGCAAGGCAACGGCCGGTATGTTCCGCAGAATCATCGCCACCGAAGTTTCAGAGCTAATGAAACGATCGCGACCGTGGTGGCCGCGAAGCTCGTGGCTTGAAACGCCCAGTAGGTTCTGGACCTTGGCTCGACGATCATCGCAGTCGCGAAGCAGATTCCGCCGACGGGTAATGCGAGAAAAGGGAGCGACTGAGCGAGACTGTTCGGTTGCCAAAACACGAGGATGACTGCGACAAGCAGAGCGGCAAGATTCAGAACGAGAGCAGTCCGCGCTAACGAGATTTGACCCTTCCGCGCGGCAGTGTTTTCCGTCATTCACGCCTCCTAACGGCTATGCGGTTCACCCGCGCGAGTCGCGACGCGCTGCAGTATAGCCCCGCGACACAGCAACGCAGCGGTTCGTGTCGGGTGCAACCGTTAGTTGGGGCGGCCATTTCATCGCGGGTCCGGTTGTGCTGACCGCTCCAGTTCATACAGCGTCACAGCCTCGGATACGTTGTCGGTGGCTGAAACAACGGCCCACCAACGCAGGTCCGGTGATTGGGGCTCGATCTCGACGCGAAGAGTCGAAAAGAACGCGGACGGATCGCGCCGCCCGAGGTCGAAGAGCTGAAGCGAAGCGGGCGCGAACGACACGCCGGGGACATCGCATGGCTCGAAGCACGGCAGAACCCGCGACGCCGGCGTGACGAGACTGGTCTGGATCGTTGCAATGAGCGGTTCGTCGCCGTGCAGCGACAGCGCCTGCATGTCGTAGATCCTGACCGTCACCCGCGGATTGCCTGCGGTTTCAGGCAAGGCGTAGATCCGGAGTGCGTATCGCCACCCCGTCAGCAGGGGAATCGGAAGAATGTTCCGCGTTCCGATGGCGAATGAAGTCTCGGGAATCGCGTGCAGCGCCGTGGCCGGACCATTGTTGAACTGGAGCGAGCCTCCGATGACCAGCTGCGCGAGACGAGCCGATTCCACGTACAGGAAAGCACCGGTACCCGTTGTGACGACTGGAACGAACGGAGCAGACGGATAGGCCGGCAGAACATCGCCATACGTTCCATGGGGTGTGCCGTGTGGCCCGATGGCTGGATTCCCGAGGATGAGAACCCGCGGGCCATCAGGCCCCGGCGGCGGCGGAAGTCCACCTCCGACGGCAAGCGGAAACGTATCGGCCGGGGTATCGCCGCCATTGTGGACCCACCAATTCACATTCCAGACGCCGGCCACCGCAGCTACAGGCTCATGAAAGGGAATCAGGAGGCGCGTGTACTTCCGCGGATCGCGCGGCTGCGGCGAAGACGCTGACGCGATGCCCAGGGCGCCAAGAATCGCTGCCAGGGTCAGGATTGCGGTCTTTGTCGCGAGGGTCATCCGTCCATGCGTTCTGCTGCGCATTCCGCTGCGGCGCAACGGGCGTGCGCTTCAGCCTCGTGGCCCGCGAGGCGAAATGGTACAGCATCGGGAGGCAGCAACACAGCGGGCCACGTCGGCTGCAAGCGCGAGTTAGCGGCACCGCTCGCAGGACCGTCGCGGCCTCCATCGCGCGGGCGCGTTACACTCCGGTTGAAGTGTTCTGCCCGATCCACAACCGATTCCCATCCGGATCATCGATCCGAAACTCAGTCATGCCATAAAAGGTGACGTCCAAATCGGGGACAACCAGGCCGTTCCTCCGCACCTGCTTGTGATAATCAGAAATGTCGTCCGGATAGAGGTAGAGAACGGAAAAGCGGGGAGCTCCTGGATGAACGTTGATTGATTGATCCACCATGAGACGACACTCCCCAAAGCAGAGCATCGCCCAACGCCATTCATCATTCCTCTCCTCAACGCTGAAACCGAGCTTCTGATAGAACTCGATGCTCGCGGGCATGCTTTTCACGGGTAGCATCGGTATGAGGCGGGTCATCTTCATTGGGTACCCTCAGAGTGGTGGTATGACGCCTAACGGTCAGCGGTTCAGCGGCTTCGTGCCAAGCCCGCCCGTGAAGCCAAGAGTAGCAGACGGCGGCACGAAGTCCGCTGGAACCGCTGAGTTATTGACCTACTGCAACCAGACGCAATACGGGTCCGTGAGCCGCGCAACTGCGACTACTCGCCGGTAGCGAGACTTCATACGCTCAGGATGCGCCGACATGTCCTTCCGGACGGCGCATGCGGTGGACAAGCCGAGGATGAACTTCAGTGGCTGATCAGAATCCGCAGCGTCAGCGTAGGCCCAAAGGTCGACAGTGCGGTCCACGTCGGTTGTGAGCTCGTCGAGCACCAAACCGGTGGCGGAATTGTCCATCTGCCCGGTGACGGGCCCTATTCCGTCTGGAAGCGGGAACCATCTGGCTCGATCCGGAGAGTACTCAGTCGCACAAGCCGATTCCGTCGTCGGGCGTGCTCCGCTGGGAGTGGCGGGATCCACGAAGATCACGTAGCCCCGCCCGGGCTTGCAGATCGCCTGGACCTGCGCTGGGCGCGCCTTGGCCGACTTCGCGACCCAGAAGGTGCGCCCAACTGTCTCGCAGTCGGCGATCTTCCGCGCGAAGATGGCATCCGCATCCTCGCCGGCGTGCGCACCCATCACGCTGACCACGCATTCAGATACGTGGAGCGCTTCATCGAGCAGCGGCATGCGGTCCCCCGAGTGTCAGTAACTGATCCAAGTCCGGTGCAGCGCAGAGTTAGGCGCCCGTAGTGACGCGAAGTTTCTCGACAGCGGCTTGCGACAAGTGAACGTATTTCCATGGTGAAGATGAGCGCAGAGACCGGCTCCGAGGGATGGGTATCGATTAGAGAGTCCGCTGATCGTCAGACGCTTGTGAGCCTTCTATTGAACAAGCAGAACGCGCTGACAAACATCGCTGCAGTCGTGGCTGTGCTCACGGGTCGTAGCGATGTCGTTGATGTCTATGGCGCGCTTCTCTCGCGCGATTCTTCGAACGGGTGACGACACTGTTCTGCGCCGCGCCCGTCGTGCTACGGGAGCGTGACTATTACGGGACGTGATGTCTGTGGATCGTTGTAGAGTTTGTGGGAAAGACTGACGATTTCAAGACTCGTGGGCGTGAAGCGGAGAAGTGCAAAGTTCGCGCTCTTTGAGCCCTGGGGATAGAACGGAGCCCAGCTCGCCTGCCAATGCTTGTCCTTGGTCGCCTGATCGGGGACGAGCGTGGCTGAGCCAAGCAGAGTGACGTAGGAGAGTGTGGAGCGGTCGAAGTACGAGAGGGTCGCCATAGGATTGTGCCGAAGCTGGGCGACCTTTCTGGAGAGGGGGTTCGTGCCGAGCCAGACGGTGAAGTCGGAATCTGGCTCGGATGGATCTAGAACGCGTGCTTGGGGCTGACCGGTGTCACCGATGGTGATGAGCGTTGTGAAATGCGCCTGGGTCATGACCGCGCGGGCAGCAGACAGGACGGCCGCGCGCTCGGGAGGCGCGACAGGAGAGGGCTCTGTCGCGGCGAGGGTAAAGGGAACAGTGAGGAGAAATGCGGCGAAAAGACGATTGAAGTTCATTGCGGGATCTCCTTTTCGGTGCATGGGGTGGCGCCTAACGAAAGAAGCTCAGCGGCGAGCGCAAGCGAGTCCGCTGCAGCGCCGGGTTAGGCCGTGGTGTTCCCGGGACGCGGCTACGGCGAAGACTGAGTGCTAGGGCTGACTAAGCCTCTTCAGCGTTTGCTCTGCCAAGGCCGCAACCCACTTGTTTTCGTCCTGTGTG
>ODAK010008760.1_pt1 | contig 10091 bp, 11 predicted proteins | sample 1539591 | NCBI WGS metagenome assembly ODAK01 (sample SAMEA3539303, study PRJEB22396) | soil metagenome | biome: tundra; feature: field; material: soil | place: USA | collected 2010-05 | depth 0.15 m | reverse complement strand
CTCAAGAAGCTCGGCATCGATCTCGCGAAGTAGGCGTGGCGGAAGCGGCCCTTAGCGTTTATATCCGATCATCCTCAGAAATCCACGCCGCATTTCCGCGTCTTCGGCGGTCTCGACGCCCTTCGGCGGGAAGCCGTCGATCACCCCCAGCACGCCGCGCCCCTGTTCGCTTTCCACCACCACCACCTGGACGGGATTGGCCGTGGCGCAGTAGATGGAGCAAACCTCGGGAACGTCCCGAATGCGGCCGAGCACGTTGATGGGATAGCCGTGGCGCATCGCCACCACGAAAACGTGGCCGGCCGCGACCGCTCCGGCGTTGCGCGCGGCCAGGGACTTGAGCTCCTCGTCGTTGCCGTCCACGCGCGTCAGGCATGGGCCGGAAGCCTCGTTGAAGGCGATTCCGAACTTCATCTGGGGCACGGTGGTCACCATCGCCTCGTAAATATCCTCGACGGACTTGATAAAGTGGGTTTGGCCGAGAATCAGGTTCCCGCCCTCGGGGACTTCCAGCGGCACGAGTTTCAGTTCCATAGGAATCATTAATAACGTAGGATAACGCAGCCTGTTTGACTTGGTACTATTAGGTCTATACAATGAAGCGAGTAGCGGAAGTGTATGTCCGATAACAGCATCGCTCTCAAGGGGCCGCCATCCGGCACGGCAAGTAACGGCAAGGCCAAGATCCGGATCGTGGTGGCCGACGACCATCCGATCTTTCGAGACGGTCTTTGCAAGCTCCTCGCCCTGGAAGAAGATTTCGAAGTCGTTGCTCAGGCCCAGGACGGCCGGCAGGTCCTGGAAGTCTTACAGCAATTCGAGCCCGACATCCTCCTCCTGGACCTTAAGATGCCCGGGTTGGACGGCTTGGCCACGTTGCAGCGCCTGCAAGCGGTCAAGAACAAGACTCGGGTCATCGTGTTAACCGCCTCGGACGACAAGAACGAGTTCGTGCAGGCCATGAAGCTGGGCACGTCGGGAATCGTCCTGAAGCAGACCGCAACGGAACTGTTGATCAAGAGTATCCGCAAGGTGCACGCCGGAGAGATCTGGCTGGATTCGCACACCACCCAGGCCGTGATCCGGCAGTTTGTCGCCAACGAGGAGCCGCCGCAAACGCCGCCGCCCACGTCCCAGGTGCGCGACCGCGAGCGCTCGCCCCTGAGCCAGCGCGAGCGGGAAATCGTGGCGCTGGTGGCGCAGGGCTTCAAGAACAAGGAAATGGCGGAGAAGATGTTTATCAGCGAGCAGACGGTGAAAAACCATCTGCATAACATCTTCGACAAGCTGGGAGTTTCCGACCGCCTGGAACTGGCGCTCTACGCCATCCACAACAACCTCCACACGGGAAGATAAAGTGGGGCGGGCCTTTTGGCCCGCGATGACGCCTTCCGGCGTCATCAGCCGGGCGTCAGACCGGCCGGCCTTTCAACCCTCGCCACCTTTGGCCGCGGCTGTGCGCCCCACTAGCCCGCGCCGTACTCCTTGAGCTTGTTGTGCAGCGTCTTGAGGCTGATCCCCAGGATTTCGGCGGCGCGCGTCTTGTTGTTGCGCGTATGTTCCAGCGTTACTAGGATCAATCCCTTCTCGGCCTCTTCCACGGTGGCCCCGACGCGAAATTTGATGCAATCGGGATCGTCCTCGGCAGGGCTCTCGGGGGGCACATCGACTTCGAATTCGGGTTTGCCGCCCAGCCGCCGGACTCTGGAATCTTCCAGGATGCGCAGCAATTTCGCCTGAGTCTGCATCGGCATTTCGCCGATCTCATCGAGCAGCAGGGTCCCGCCCTGCGCCGCTTCGAAGCAGCCCGCGCGCCGCTCGAAGGCGCCCGTGAACGATCCCTTCTCGTGGCCGAAGAGTTCGCTTTCAATCAGCGTTTCCGGCAAGGCCGCGCAGTTGATGGCGATAAACGGGCCCTGGCGGCGCGGGCTGAGGAGGTGAAGCGCGCGGGACACCAGTTCCTTTCCGACGCCGCTTTCGCCGGTGATCAGGACGCAGGCCTTGCTTGGCCCGGCCTGCTGGAGCAGGGCGAAAATCTCCTGCATTTTGGCGGAAGCGCCCACCAACTCGCCGAGCGACCCTTTATAGCCGAGCTGCCGCTCCAGGTTGCGCTTTTCGGCGCGCAGGCCGGCGTGACTTCCCGCGCGGCGGACCAGCGTTTCCAAAACTCCGGGCTGGATGGGCTTCTCCAGGAACCAGTAGGCGCCGAGCTCGTGCACGGTCTTGACGGCGGTTTCGATATTTCCGAACTCCGTCAGCACGATGGCCGGAGGCATATCGCCGGAATCCCGCAGGCGGCGCAGCAGGCCGAATCCGTCCAGGCCCGGCATGTTCAGGTCCGTGAGGATTACGTCTGCGGGAAAATCGGCCAGTTTGAGAAGCGCTTCGTTGCCGTCGCCGGCGGTTTCAGGCAACATGCCCCAGGCGGATACCAGGGTCGCCAGACCGCTGCGCTGGCTGGCTTCATCGTCCACGATGAGTACTTTTATGGGTTGGCGCAACGGTCTGGCCCTTGCCGGAAGCTCACGCTATTCCCAGGCCCGTTTCGGGACGCCGCGGTCGCGATCCTTCACGCGGTCGTAGAGATAAAAGGCGGACACCGTGCCCAGCGAGTCGTTGTAGTAGCTCTCTTCGCCAAGGCCTTCTTTCAGGTCTTCTTCGAAATCGTGAAGCGCCTTCAGTTCGTCGGCGGTGGCGGGCTTCCGCTTGCCGGAATGCGTTTGGAAAAACTTCTGGAAGCCGCCGTCCACCAGCGCGCCGATTTCCGGACCCATCAGCATGCCGGCGCGGCCGGCGCCGCGGACAACCCCGCTCTCTTCCTTCAGGTCCATGGCGCAATCCTCGCGCGAGACGCGGACCCAGCCGTCCGCCAGGGGAACGGCCGTGAAACCGGACTTCTTCAGAGCGTCCAGCCGCTCGGGGAAAGTGGGAATCGTAGGGCGCTTCCGGCGAAAGAACATGAATCCATTATAGGGGGTGTGGTTTCGAGGCGAAAAGGCGCAAGCGTTCGCGCAATTGTGGCGCCCGAACACCAGCGCACGGTGTTATCTTACAGTCTGGAGACCTTTCCCTGGGGCGAAGAGGAGAACAAGTACCATGGATGCACAAAATCGAAACGACGCAAACCTGAATCGGCGCGGGTTTTTCAAGACCACTGGCGCCGGCTTGGCCGCCGCCGGTGTGGCGCTCGGCGATCAGTCAAACCCCGCGGCGCGGGCGCTCACGGAAAAAGAGAAGTTGGACCGGATTGCCTCCAACACCTGGCCCATCCGGGACATCTTCAAGACGGCCGGCACGCGCCAGAACCCGCAGATCGACGCGTTGAAGAAGAAGTATGGCGAGATCACCATGCTGGACTTCCCGGACTTTACCAAGAGCACCTTCCCCGGCGTGTACCACATGGACCTCTTCTCGGGGTTGTTTGGCGACTTCACCGACGCCAGCATGTACGCGGCGCCGGCCGGGCGCGGCGGTAACGCGGCGCCCGCTCCCGCGCCGCCAGCCACACCGCCGGCCACCCCTGGAGCCGCACCGGGCGCAGCGGCGGGGGGGGCTGGACGAGGAGCGGGGCAAGGCGGCGGGGGCCCGCGGCTGGGCGAGTTCGACCCTACCAGCGCTTCCGGCAAGAAGTGGCTCGAGAAGATGGCGAACAAGATGGTGGTCACGGGAACGAAGTGCCAGCACATTTCGAACAACGCCCCGACCAACATTTGCGTCGAGGACGTCGAACTGCGCAAACACGGTATACAGATCGCCAAGAACTGGCTGGATGCCGGCGCGATCCTGGGCGCCAAGTCGATGCGCGTAAATACCGGCGGGCCCAGTATAGCTCCGACGCCGGCCCGGGCCAGCGACGGCTACCCGAAAAACGACGAGCTCGCAAAACTCCTGACGAACGCCATCGAGTCCTTCAAGGAAATGGCGGACTACGGCGGCAAGGTGGGCGTGAAAGTCACGCTGGAGAACCACTGGGGACTCACGGCGAACCCTACCAACATTCAGATCATCATCGACGAGGTGCACAACCCGTTCTGCGAAGCCTCCCCGGACTTCTTCAACTGGGAGCATGACTACCTCTGCTACCACGGCCTGGCGGCGGTGGCGCCCTACGCCCATACCAACGTCCACGCCAAGTACTGGAATCGCTGGGCGACGTGCGACATTGCGCGCTGCGTCAGGATCATGGAGAGCACCAGGTTCGCCGGCACTTATGCCCTGGAGTTCGAAGACGGACCGTTTGACAATCGCATCGAAGGCGCCAAGTACATTTTCAAAGAGGTGATGGCCGCTCTCTGATCGATCCCGGCGCCCTAGATCATTTGAGCCACGAATGAATCAAATGAACACGAATAAGAAGTCTTGTTTTCAATTTGTATTCATTCGTGGCCATAATTCTTTTCCGCGTCCTCAGCCTGACTTTCGTTTTGGAATGAAATGTGAGACGCTGGATTTAGTCCGTCAACTCTCGTGCGGGCGGAAATGCGCTTATGCTTCCCGAGTTCCTGCTGCCAGAAACTACGATCCGCGAGGGCGGCGCCGGTCCCGATCTGAGCCTCGGCGGCCGCGCGGGTGACACGCTGCTGATCACCCTCGGAATCACGCGGATTATCGAACAAGAGAGTATCGATATCTCAATTTGGGGATCGGCCGACGGAACCGATTGGGGCGCCAAACCGCTGGCGGCGTTTCCCCAGAAATTCTACTGCGGCACATACCAGATCGTGCTCGACCTTTCCGAGCATCCGAACGTAAAATACCTGCGCGCGCAGTGGCAGGCGAGCCGCTGGGGCAAAGGGGAGCCCAAACCGCTGTTCGCCGTCTATCTGTTCGTGCAGGCAATGGACCACGAGGCCGTCGCTGCCGCAGGCGCCTAAGCTGGACCCGGCTCCTACCGCGCCTGCTTGTGCATCTCCAGCAGCATCACCACCGGTGTACGGGCTAGAATTCCGTGTTGCAGCTTGGGCGGCATTTGGACGAAACATCCCGCTTTCACTTCCCGCACGTCCTCACCGAGGGTAAGCTGCGCCTCGCCGCGTACGATGTATAAGGTGGCGGCCATGGGCGCGGTGTGCGCGGAGAGTTCCTGGCCCGGCGCGAAACCGAAGATCACCACTTTCAGGTAGTCGTCGTTGTGCAACGTGCGGCTGAGAATGCCGTTTTCCGGGATTTGCGCTTCCGCTTCCAGGTCGGCGCAGAACGTGTAGTTTTCAGCCATATCTCTACTGTCGCACCCGGCGCCGCCCGCGGGGTAATGATATCTTGGAAATACAGGCTGGGTTTCCAATTTATGATCGCTCGCGAAGAAGCGCTGGATTTGTTCCGCTCGGACGACCTGATCGGAATCGGCATGGAGGCCGATGCCGTGCGCCGCCAGTGGCACCCGGAAGGCATCGTCTCCTACATCATCGACCGCAACATCAACTACACCAACTTCTGCACCGAGTACTGTAGTTTCTGCGCGTTTTACCGGCCCATGGGTCATGCCGAGGGCTACATCCTGCCGAAGGAGACGATCTTCGAGAAAATCCAGGAGACCATCGACTTGGGCGGCACCGGCGTGCTGATGCAGGGCGGGTTGCACCCGGATCTGAAGATCGAGTGGTACGAGGACCTGTTCCGCGGCATCAAGCAGCGGTTCGCCATCCACCTGCACTGCCTGTCGGCGCCGGAGGTAACGAACATCGCCGAGGTGAGCGGCTTGAGCCTGCGGGATACGATTCGGCGCTTGATGGACGCCGGGCTCGACTCCATCCCGGGCGGCGGCGCGGAGATCCTGGACGACGCCGCGCGCCATCGCATCAGCCGTCTGAAGTGCTCTACCCAGGACTGGGTGGACGTACACCGCACGGCCCACCAATTGGGCATGCGCACTACCGCCACCATGATGTTCGGCTGCGGCGAAACCATCGAGCAGCGCATGAACCATCTGGAGCTGGTGCGCAATCTTCAGGAGGAGACCGGCGGCTTCACGGCCTTCATCCCGTGGACATTCCAGCGCGAGAACACTTCGCTCGGGCGCTTCGTGAAGGAAGAAGCCACGGCCGTGGAATACCTGCAGACGCTGGCGATTGCGCGCATCTATCTCTCGAACTTCGAGAACGTGCAGTCGTCCTGGGTGACCCAGGGCCTGAAGACGTGCCAGTTGGGCCTGCGTTTCGGCGGCAACGACGTGGGCAGCATCATGATCGAGGAGAACGTGGTTTCCGCCGCCGGCGCGCACCACAGCAGCACGGAAGAGGAACTGCGCCGCATCATCCGCGACGCCGGCTTCATTCCCAAGCAGAGGGACACGCTCTACCGAACGTACTTTCTGAATTAACCGCCCGTTGTGGCACCATAACAATGTGGGGGCGTAGCTCAGCCGGATAGAGCAACGGCCTTCTAAGCCGTAGGTCGGGCGTTCGAGTCGCCCCGCCCCTACCACCTTTAGCTGTCAGCTCTCAGCGATCAGCCGTCAGCTCCGAATCCCGGCCGAAGGCCGGATCCTAGAAGCTGATGGCTGAACGCTGATGGCTGATTGCTTCTTCTACTCATATCGCAGCGCAACCACGGGGTCGATGCGTGTAGCGCGGCGGGCAGGGAGCCACACGGCCAGGAACGACACGGCGCTCAGGACAAGGGGTACGGTGATGAACACGAACAGGTCCCTCTCCTTTACTCCAAACAGGAAGGCCGCCATGACGCGAGTGAGGCCGAAAGCCGCGGCCACGCCGGCGGCGACTCCGATCAGCGCCAGCCGCATGCCTTGAAGGAGGACCATCTGCCGCACATGGCCGGTTTCGGCGCCCAGGGCCAGGCGGATTCCGATTTCCCGCGTGCGCTGCTGCACGGAGTGGGCCATCAATCCGTAGACGCCGATGCCCGCCAGGAACAGCGCGGCGCCTCCAAAGACCGTCATCAGGAGCATGTTGAACCGCTGGCGAGAGGTGGATCGCGAGACCACTTCGTCCATCGTACGAATGTCGGAGACGGGCAGGCCGCTCACCTGGCGCAGTTGCGCCTGGACGGCGGCGCTCAAAGCACGTGGATTGCCACGCGTTCGGACGATCCACGCGACAGGCGTAAGGCGCATGTTGAGTGCGGTGACGGCATCGGGCACCTGCGCATTGGGCACGTACATCGCGGGCCCCGGGTCGCGGTTGAGCCCGCCGTCGCGGACGTCGCCCACGATGCCAACGATCTGCCGCGGCGTTTCCGTCGAGAACTCCGACATAATTCCCTTGCCGATCCAGATCTTGTCGTTGAGCGGATCGGCCTTGGGCCAGAACTGATGCGCCATGGCCTGGTTGATGACGACGACCCGGTCCCCGGCGCCGTCGTCGCGTTCCGTGAAGGCGCGGCCGCGCAGCACGGGTATTCGGAAGACGTCGAAATAGCCGGGCGAAACGGTCAACCACTCGCCGCCGCCGTGAAATGGACCGTCCGTGAGGGGCCTGCCCATGACGATGAACGGCAGTCCGTAGCCGCCCTCCAGCGGCACGCAGCAAGCCGCGCTCGCGACGACCACGCCGGGCAGCGCGCGCAGCCGTTCGACGCCGTCCCGGACCAGTCGCTCGACCGCCGAGGAGCTTGCGTACTGCCCGCCCTCGAGCGACATCGTCATGGTCAGCACGTTGCCGGTGTCAAAGCCCGGTTTCACGGCGCTCAGCGCGACCGACGTGCGGATCAGAAGGGCCGCGCCCATCAGCAAAACCACCGCCAGGGCGACCTCACCCACCACCAGCATCGTGCGGGCCTTGTTATGGCGGAATCCCGTGCCGGAACGCTCGCCACCCTCCTTGAGAGCGGCGCTGAGATCCGGGCGGGAGGCTTGCAGGGCCGGAATCATGCCAAACAGGATGCCGGTGACCACAGCGGCAAGAACCGTGAACGCGAGAATGCGCCAATCCAAAACGACCAAAGCCCCGTCTTCCCCAACACGCGGGAGATCCGCGGTATTCACGCTCAGCAACGCCCGAATCCCCACCACGCCGAGGGCCGAGCCCACCACGGCCCCAACCAGAGAAAGCAGGACGCTCTCCGTGAGCAGTTGACGAACGATGCGCCCACGCCCCGCGCCGATGGCCGTCCGAATGGCGAACTCGCGCCGCCTGCCGATGGCGCGAGCCAGCAGCAGATTGGCCACATTGGCGCATGCGATCAGCAGGACCAGACCGACGGCGCCCAATAGAACCAGCAGCGTCGGACGAACGTTCTCAACCATGGCTTCGCGGATCGGCTGGACGCTGAAGCCCTGACCCCCGCCCAGCGCGCCAGGATATTTGCGGCGATATTCGTCGGCGGAGGCGCGCAGCCGCTCCTTGGCCTGCGCCAGGCTGACCCCAGGCTTCACCCGCCCAGCCACCTGGAAGTAGTGGCCTTGATCGGTGGTGTTCGGATCCAACTGGAAAGGGACCCACACGTCGGGCTGCGGGCCGAACTCCCGGAAGTCGAAACGGCCGCCGACGATCCCGATGGCCACGTAGGGATCGCCGCCCAGCAGGATGGTCTTTCCGAGGATCCCCGGATCGCTTCCAAAGCGCCTGGCCCAAAGCCCCTGGCTCAACAACGCGACCTTCTCGCCGTGGGGGAGATCCTGCTCGCGGGAGAATGTGTGGCCCCGGAGGATGGGGGCGCCGAAAAGGCGGAAGTAGGCCTCGCTCACCTGGGCGGATCGGATCTGCTCCGGAACCGCCCCTCCGGTCAGGTTGACCACGCCGGTCCGAAATGCGGCAACGTCTTGCACCACGCCGGTTTGCTGGCGCCAGTGCTGGAACTTGGCGGGCGACCCCGCGGTTCCGGACCCGCGGGGCGAAGTATTCATGAAGAACAACAGGCGGTCCGGGTCGGGGAAAGGCGCCGGTCTCAGCAGAACCGAGTCAACCACCGAAAAGATGGCGGTGTTGGTTCCAATTCCCAACGCCAGCGCGGCAACGGCGGCGATGGTGAAGCCGGGGCTCTGCCGAAACAGGCGCAACGAATGCTTGAGGTCCTGAAGGAATGTCTCCACGGCCCTGCGTGCTCCTTTGCTGTAAGGCTATAGACGACGGAAGCCGCCGGAAGTTCCTAGAAAGGCAACCTATTTGCAACTAGCCACGGCGCGCTGCTAGAATTCCCTCATATGAAAGGCAACCCGAAAGTCATCGCAACCCTCAACCAGGCTCTGAAAGAAGAGTTGACGGCGATCAACCAGTATTTCCTCCATGCGGAGATGTGCGAGAACTGGCACTACGACCGGCTGGGCGGTTATATCAAGAAACAGTCCATCGACGAAATGAAGCACGCGGAGGCGCTCGTCGAGCGCATTCTGTTCCTCGACGCGACACCCAGCTTGACGGAGCCGATGCAGCTTACGATCGGCAAGAACGTCAAGGAGCAGATCGAAAGCGACCTGAAGCTGGAAATTGAAGCCGTCGCCTTGTACAACCACGCCATCCAGGTTGCCACCGAAGAGGCGGACAACGCCTCGCGGGAACTCTTCGAGCGCCTCCTGAAGGACGAGGAAGAGCACGTCGACTGGCTGGAAGCTCAAGTCCACCAGATCCACGAAATCGGCTACGAGCGGTATCTCGCTCAGCAAGTTCGCCCGGACAAATAGCAATGCCGTTCACAGTGTAGTGCGGCGCAATTTCCGCCGGGTATCAAGCCAGGCTGCAAAACGGGGACTGGCGCGAATTTCGCCGCTTTTGCGAAACTTCGTGCCTGTACCCCTTTTGCCCTAATCGCGGTGGACGGCGTTCCCGGAGGAATCGCGAAGAAACCACCTCAGACTCCGGCCGCATCTACGTGGACGAATCGGGCTCCGGTCAGGCGGCGTATCTGATGACCTTCAATTCGGCGGATCCACCCACCGCTGCGAGGAGTTGATCGACCCGTGACATCGTCGCCTGTTCCAATTCGGTATCACCGCACTGGCGGCACTGAAGCACTGGAAGCGACCTGAGGATCACGATCGAGGAATCGCCGATTTTGAAAGGTAGATCCGTGACTCGCGACTCCAGTAGCCCTCCGCAAATCCGGCACCTCATCCGGTCCTCCTAAAACGCAACCCCTCGTCCCACTCGTTAGGATCGGGAGTGTACATGGTAACGATCCTGATATTCTCGCCCTCG
>ODAK010008758.1_pt1 | contig 10093 bp, 8 predicted proteins | sample 1539591 | NCBI WGS metagenome assembly ODAK01 (sample SAMEA3539303, study PRJEB22396) | soil metagenome | biome: tundra; feature: field; material: soil | place: USA | collected 2010-05 | depth 0.15 m | reverse complement strand
GCCGGCCCAAGCAGTTGATCTACTGCGCACTCAGCAACCGCAACTTCTACTGGCGTCAGCACATCACCAAGTTCGTCCTCGACGAGGGCCAGGTCCCGATCGTGCCGTTCATGCTCTTCGACTACTACCTCGTGCACACCGTCCCCAAGGACGTCGTGCGTGAGGCCTTCAACAACCTCATCGTGCGATGCGACCAGATGTGGGTCTTCGGCAACCCATCGCTCGGCGTCAAGGTGCAGATCGGCATCGCCAAGCGCCTCAAGAAGCCGATCCGGTACTACGACATCACCGACATGCCGTACCGCGTGGTCAGCGTCCCCGAAGCGATGTTGCGCGAGGAGTGAGACACTGATCTCATGACCGCGCTCGTGATCGTGCTGATCGTCGTCGTCCTCGCCGCCCTCTACGTCGCATATCGATTCAATTCGCTGATCCGGCTGCGCACGCGAACCCAGGAGGCGTGGTCGGACATCGACGTCGAGTTGAAGCGCCGGTACGACCTGATCCCCAACCTCGTGAACACGGTGCAGGGCTATGCGGCCCATGAACGAGGTGTCTTCGAGGCGGTCACCGCGGCGCGCACCAACGCGCTCGCCGCATCGAAAACCGGGGACCCGTCCGCGATGGCCGGCGCCGAGGACGCGTTGACGGGATCCACCCGGCAGCTGCTTGCCGTCGCGGAGAACTATCCGCAGCTCAAGGCGTCGGAGCTGTTCCTGAACTTGCAGGAGCAGCTGACCACCACCGAGGACAAGGTCGAGTTCTCACGTCGCTTCTACAACGGCAACGTCCGCGACTTCAACACGGCGCTGCAGACGTTTCCAACCAACATCCTCGGGCAGATCATGCATTTCCAGCCCTTCGCCTTCTTTGCGGTGGCCGACTCGGAGCGCGCGGCGCCAACCGTCTCGTTCACGCCGACCGCCCCGCCGGCTGCGGCGCCTCAGCCACCGGCCGCAGCGCCACCCGCCTGACCGAGACCCCGCGGCAACCGGTGTCCACGCCGGCTGACGGCGGCAGCGACCGCGAGTTGTGGCGGCTGCTGGTCGCGATGGCCGGCCTCATGGTCGCCGGTGCGCTGGCACTCTGCGCGACCTTGCTCCACCACGCCGGGGTGAGCATCGTGCTCGTCGCTCCGGCGATCCTCGCGACGATCGCGCTCGCGCGGCCGACGCAGATCATGCTCGGCCTGGTCGGCATCTCACTCGCCGTGGAGATGCTCATCCCCTTGCAGACCGGCGGCGGCCGAATCGGTGACTGGGACCTGCATTACCAGCTCAGCCGGGCCTATGCAGGGCTGCCGTCGACGGTCGGTCTCGTCGACCTGCGCCAGCGCACACCGCTCTTCGATGCCCTGGCCGGCAGCCTCCTGGTGTGGGGAAAGTCGTACTGGGTCTTTCAGATGGTGAGCGTGGTGCTCAATTCGCTCTGGCTGTGGCCGGCACGGCGCCTCCTCCAGATCCTCGGCGCCAGCCCGCGACGCCTGCTGGTGGTCGGGCTGACACCGATGGTCATCATCTACTCGGTCTACACGTGGCCATGGGGCTTCGTCTCGTTCTTCGCCCTCGCCGCGATGTGCGCCGCGCTGTCGCGAGGCCGGCTGGCCGCGGTGACGATCGGGGTCGGGCTCGCGGGCGCGCTGCTCACCCACATCGGAGCCATCGGTCTGGCCGCCGGCCTTGGGCTCTGGGTGCTCTTCCGGCGTCCCGACTGGAAGCTGACGGTCGCGGCCGGGCTCGCCGGCGTGGCGCTCATCGCGCCCTGGGCGGCGTTCACCCACACGCTGTCCCCGAGCGTGCTCTGGCAAGGATCCATCCCAGCCCAGTACGCCGGGTCGGTCGGGCAGTGGCTGCTGAGCCGGCCGGTGCTGTTCGCCTCGACCTTCTGGGGGATTCCGCCCCTCCACCTCGGCACGCCGCTGCTGGACGCGGTGATCTCGCTGTTCTTCTTCTCGACCACCGCCGCGCTGCTGCCGGTGCTGATCGTCGGGCGGCGCTGGCCCCGACCGCCCGCGCCGGTGGTGTGGTCGATCGTGGGCGGAATCGTCGCCGGCATGCTCCTCCTCCCCACCAACACGTCTCGCTCGGGCCTTGCCGAGACCATGTTCACCGCCAACATCGCGCTCGTCGTCGTGGCTGTCGCGCGGCTCTCGAAGGAGCAGACGCGCAGGCTTGGGATGGTCACGGGGGTGCTCGCCGCCATCGCTCTCACGGCGCTGATCTGGCGCTCGGAGGTCACCGTCACGGGCGACCCCAATCTCGTCTACAAGGTCGCCCAGGCCCTCGAGTTCTTCGTCGCTCGGTTCTCGGTCGTGCCGGGCATCCTGGTGGGGGGTGCCGGCGTCCTCCTGCTTGCGCGTGCCTGGCGGCGGAGCGCATCGCACCCGGCCTGAGCCACCGGATCGATCAGAGCGCGCCCGGTGTTCCGCTCACGCCCGGGTGGAGCGCCGTGGCCGCCGGAACCTCGGGTCGCTCGGTCCAGACCTCGCGGAGGAGCGCTGCGGCCGCGACGATGGTCGCCGCCGTGGCGAGCAGCGGCGCCACAGCCGGCACCGCGCTGTTCGATCCCGCCGACGAGATATCGATGAGCAGCGTTGCCGGAGTCATCGCAATGCTGAGCAGCGCGGCAATGCGGCGATGGCCGCCGAGGAGCAGGATCGCCATCGGCCACATCAGGTACTGGTCCGAGATCGCAGGCGCGAGGCCGAGGACGATCAGCATCGCCAGCGCGACGATGTCCACCACCGCGACACCGCGCCGGGCGCATCGCACGACGAGCCAGAGGACGAGTGCCGCAACCGCAATGTCGGCCGGAGCGATGAACGGATCGCCCCAGGCGGCGGGAAAGAGCAGCGACGTTCCCAGCCCCTGGCGGTGGGGCACGTAGGCGATCACGCCGATGATCCCCTGGACGATGTGATCCGGGTGGATGACGAAGTACAGGGCAAACGCCACCACCGACGGCACCACCACCCGAACGATGAAGCCGCCCCACTGCGCGCGGCGTACACCGGCGAGCAATGCCGGCACGAAGTACGCGGGCCAGACCTTGACCGCGGCGCCGATCCCGATCAGCCAGGCGGCACGTCGCGGGTGCTTTGCCAGACCCGCCACGGCGAGGAGCAGGCAGAGCGCTGGGATGCTGTCGAACTGGCCGTGCAGGGTCGGCACCGCGATCGCGATCGGGTTCAACGCGTAGAGCCACGCGCTGCGCCACCGCCACCGCCCCCGAATGAGGAGCGCGAGCGTCGGTGCGATGGCCGCGTCCACGATCCAGAAGGGCGCGCGCACCAGGGCGGCGAAGAGGTGGGGGCTACCGCTTGGCACCGCGGTCGCGGCCAGCGACCACCACCAGTAGATGACCGGCGGGTAGTTGGCGAGCGATGGGAGCCGTTGCGCAAACACGTCGCCGCCGTGACGGAGCTCGTCGCCCAGCTTGCGATAGGCAAAGAAGATGTCATACGTGCCGCCGTCGAAGAGCAGCGACACAGCGGCTCGCACGCACAGGGCGACGAGCGTGACTGCCAGCAGCCGCAGCACGAGACGTCCGGCTCCGGCATCCGGCGGAGCCGGCGCGAACGCGATCGCGATGCCGGCGAGCCCTGCGCCGGCGAGCAACACCCACGCGAACAGGGTGGCCGTGCCCGCCGCTAGACCGATGGTCATCTTCGAGGGGTCAGCCTAGCGCCGCTACCCCCGGTGCGGACGCCGCGGTTAGGTCTGCTGCACCTGCAGCATCGCCTGGAGCGCGGCGATGCGCTGCTCGATCGGAGGATGCGTGTCGAAGAGGTGGTGGGTGAATCCACCGTGATGCTGCAGCGGATCGTCGATGCACATCGCCGCAGTGGCGTGGGTCATCTTCACGAAGGGCTTGTCATTTGCCTGCAGCTTCTGGAGCGCATGCAGCAACCCCGTGGGATTGCGAGTGAGCTCGACACTGCTCGCGTCGGCGAGCGACTCGCGCGAGCGTGACAGCGCGAATTGCATGAGCGGGCCGACGATCACCGCGACGACCGAGAGCAGCGCCGCGGCGGCGATGAGGAGGATGATCAGATAGCCGCCGTCGCGGTTGTTGCCGCCGCGAGTGAAGAACAGCGAGCGCCACAACAGGCTCGCGACCAGTCCGATGAGTGCGACCGACGTCGCGACGATCAGGACAAGGCGGACGTCGTAGTTGCGAATGTGGCTCATCTCATGCGCGACCACGCCTTCCAGCTCCTCACGATTCATGATGGCGAGCAGCCCGGTGGTGCAGGTGATCGCCGCTTTCTGCGGGCTCGTACCCGTGGCGAAGGCATTCGGCGACGGGTCGTTGATGATGTAGACCTTCGGCATCGGCAGCCCGGCGCCGATCGCCAGCGTGGAGACGACGTCGTAGAGCACCGGCGCTTGCTGCTGTGTCACCGGCTGCGCACCCGAGACTGCCAGCACCGTTGCCTGACCGAGGGTCAGTGACCAGAGCACCACGAGGAGCGCCAGGATCGCGGCGATGACGATGCCCGAGATGGCGCCGCTGACGCCCGAGGCGATATAGCCGATCACATAGCCGATCGCGGCCCAAATGATGAAGAAGGCCGTGACCACGACCACGCTCTTGCGCTTGTTGCGAGCAATCTGGTGATACATCGCCTTCACTATGCCACGGCAGAAGGCGGGGGAAACCGCGGTCCAGTGCGCGGAATCAGATCAGGTCGGCGTAGCGCTCCCTCACGGCTCGCAGGGATGCGGGCACCGGTGTCAGCGCTTCAGCGCGTGCAGCAACGCAATCGGCGGTCTTGAGGCCGGCGCCGGTGATGTACGCCACGACCGTCTCGTCGCCCTCCCAGCGGCCCGCCCGCGCGAGGTTTCGGAGCACCGCGACGGTGACCCCACCCGCGGTCTCGGCGAAGATGCCCTCGCTCGCCGCCAGCAGCTCGATGCCCTCGACAAGCTCGTCCTCGGTGACACTGGCGACGACCCCGCCGGTCTCGCGAGCGATGCGCAGGACGTCGGCGCCGTCGGACGGGTTGCCGATCGCGATCGAGCGGGCAATCGTGGCCGGCCGCACCGGTACCACCGCCGTCTCGCCGCCGGCGAAGGCTGTCGCGACCGGTGAGCACCCGAGCGCCTGCGCGCCGGTGAGACGGGGCAGCCGCGATCCGCGTTCAACGAGTCCGAGATCGATCAACTCGCCCACCGCCTTCCGATGCTTGACGAACTGGCACCCGGACGCCACCGGCACGATGATCTCATCGGGGAGGCGCCACCCGAGCTGTTCCGCGGTCTCGAAGGTGAGCGTCTTGCTGCCCTCGCTGTAGTAGGGGCGCAGGTTGAGGTTGCAGAAACCCCAGTCGACGCAATCCGCAAGTTCGGTGCACAGACGGTTGACGTCGTCGTAGCTCCCGTCGACGGCGATGATGGTGGGCCGGAAGATCGAGGTGCCGATCATCTTCGCCGGCTCGAGGTCGCTGGGGACGACGACCACAGCGCGCAGCCCGGCATGGGCCGCGTATGCAGCCACCGAGTTCGCGAGGTTGCCCGTGCTGGCGCAGGCGATGGTGGTGAGGCCGTGCTCGCGAGCCCATGTCGCGGCGACGCTCACCACGCGATCCTTGAAGGAGCCGGTCGGGTTCTGCGTGTCGTTCTTGAGATACAGGTTGCGCAGACCCAGCTCTGCGCCGAGGTTGCGCGCGTGGATCAGGGGCGTGAAACCCTCGCCGAGGGAGATCGGTTCGGTCTCCTCGAGATCGACCGGGAGGAGGTCGCGATAGCGCCAGATGCTCGGCGGTCCGGCGGCGATGCTCTCACGCGAGATGCGGCGAGCAACCTCCTCGTAGTCGTAGCGCACCTCGAGCGGCCCGAAGCACCGCTCGCAGATGTTCGTCGCCTCGACGGGGGTCTCGTGGCCGCAGGCGCGACACACGAGGCAGCTGACGTGCGCACCCGACGGAGCGCGTCCGTAGCGTTCGAGCAGACTGATGGTGGACATAAAAAAACCTCCCGGGCTTGTGGTCCGGGAGGCTTCCCAACGTGGGCGCGTGTGCCCCTACGTCCGGAAACCTCCGCGGGGCATGATCATGGTTGCGAGCACGACTCTTGGTGTCAGCACAGTGCGGGCATGCTAACACGGACACCGCGCACGGTCGCAACTCGCATCGGTGACGGCTTGTCGCCAACGCTCAGATGCGGCGGATGAGATCGCGTTCGACGCGCTCGCGCGTGAGCGCGACAAGCGGGTGGAGGGTGTGGCCGCGCAGCGCCTGCTCCATCTGCCGGAGCAGGGAGTACAGGCTCTTCACCGCCTTGACGACGTCACCGGTATCAGCGCCGGGCGGAGGCTCGATGTCGGCAAGCGGCACGCCCGACGCCCACTCGTAGGCGGGGCGGATCTGCTCCAGTGACAGCGGCGGCATCGTCTCGAGCCCGTGCTCACGCTCGAGCTCGACGAAGCGCCGCATCGCAGTCCGCAGGCGGCGATGCCGTTCCTCGATGCGCGGCGTCGGGAAGTGGCGGCGGGACGGCTGGGGGCGCTCTCGGCCGCGGTCTTCGGCGACGAGGCTCACCAGCGTCGCTGCGAGCTCCTCGGGTTTCAGGCCGTCCAGCACCCCGGACGCGATCGCGTCGGCCACCAGCAGCGAGCTCTCCCCATACAGGGAACCGGCGAGGCGTCCCAGGTCGGTGGGCTCGTCGCCGTCGAGAAAGCCCGCGGCCCGCAACACCGCACGGTGGGCGCGGAACTCGCGACGGAAGCGATGCTGCGAACGCTCGAGCTCCTCTTCGGCCCCGGCGAGTGTGGTCTCGATATCGGCGATGCGATGGTGGTGAGCACGGTGCTCGCCGAAGTACGGGCAATGACGGCACGGCGATTCGTTGAGCCGGTCCTGAAGCGATCGCGTGGTCCGCCGCAGCGCCTCGTAGCGCTGTCCGGGATCGGAGCCTGCCTTGCCGTAGCGACCCCTGCGGGCGTCGGTCCAGTGCCCACGGCGGACCCGGCGCAGCGCGAGCTGTGCCTCGCCGAGCTGCGTGGTGGTGGTGAGGAATGAGCTCAGGGTCCGCTCGGTGCAGGGAATCCGAGGATGCTGAAAGCGCCGCAGCCGGAGATCGTGCAACTCCGCTTCGAGATTGGCCTTGCGATGCTCCCACCGTGCGGAACGCTCCACAGCCTGGTACTGGCCGAACGAGCTGTCGAGGAGGAGCTCCGCCGCCTCCGCGGACCGGGTCCGGAGCAGGTTGAGCACCATCGTGTATGTGGGGGAGAACTTGGAGTCGACGGCGAACTCTCCCGAGATGGCGGCATCGTAGATGTCGCGCAGGTCGACGTCACTCTCCTTGAGGATCACGCCGTGCCCGACTGTGTCGATGCCGCGCCGCCCGGCGCGACCCATGAGCTGGGTCAGCTCACCGCTGGTGAGCGACGCGAAGCTCACGCCGTCGAATTTCGTGAAGCTCGAGATCACACAGGAGCGTGCCGGCATGTTGAGCCCGAGTGACAATGTCTCGGTGGCGAACACCACCTTGATCAGCCCCTGCTGAAAGAGCCGCTCGACTGTCTCCTTCGCATAGGGGAGAAGACCGGCGTGATGCATCGCGAGGCCGCGGCGCAGCAGGCGCCGGTCGAGCTCGAGCAGCACGCACTGGCGCTCGTCGGCATCGCTCAACGCCGCCATGCGTTCAGTGACCGCGACGTCGATGCGCTCCTTCTCATCGTCGGTGGTGAGGTCGATGCCGTGCACGCCACAGCGCTGGAGCGCTTCGCGGCATCCTCTGCGCGAGAAGATGAAGTAGATCGCCGGCAGCATCGAGCGCTTGCGGAGCACGTCGATCACCTGGAGCATGTCGTTGTCGGGCGCGCGCCGCGCCTCGCGAAACCTCGGTTGCTGCACAGCGTCTGCCTGGGCCAGCTCCAGGGTGCCGCGCGCGGCGTTGCCGGCCTTGTCGAAGAGGGGATGCAGCGTGTTGTCGATGCTCAGCCACATCTCGAGCGCCACCGGGCGTTCGGTGCGCGTGACCGTCTCGATGGTCCCGCGCAGGCCGGACATCCAGGCCGCCACCTCGCCGACGTTGCTGATGGTCGCGGACAGACCGATCAGCCGGATGTGGTGTGGCGCCTCGATGATCAGCTCTTCCCACACGGTGCCGCGTGGGTAGTCGTCGATGTAGTGGACCTCATCGAGCACGACGTCGCCGACGCGATCGACCCGCGCCGGCTCGTCGTAGAGCACGTTGCGCAGGATCTCTGTTGTCATCACCAGGATCGGTGCTCCGTCGTTGAGCGTGTGCTCACCGGTGATCAGTCCGATCCGGTGCTCGCCGAATCGCTCGCACAGGTCGTGGAACTTCTGGTTGCTCAGTGCTTTCAGCGGTGTCGTGTAGACGACATCGGCCGCGTCGGTCAGCGGCCGTCGCAGTGCAGCCGGGGCGTCGAGACGGCGCCAGATCACGTAGTCGGCCACGACGGTCTTGCCACTCGATGTGGGCGCACTCACCAGCACGCCGCGTGAGTGCTCGAGCTTGATGATTGCCTCGCGCTGAAACTCATCCAGTACGAACGGCAGCGTCGCCTGGTATGCCTCGATGAGATCCCGCGTCGGCGGGGCCTGCTCAGACGTGGATCAGCTCGAAATGCGAGCCGAGGACCAGCGCCTCGCCGTGGTCGTCGACGAAGCGCAGGACCTTCTGGCACATCTCGTCGGCGTGACGGCTGTCCGAGCTCACGCACGCCACGCCGATCACCGCGGACTGCCAGAGATCCTGATCCGCGACCTCGGCCACGGCCACGTTGAACGTGTTGCGGAGCTTGGCGGTGAGCGACCGAACCACCTGGCGCTTGTCCTTGAGGGATTCGCTGTCCGGCACCTGGAGGGTGACCATCAGCGTGCCGATGACCAACGGTACCCCGCTAGCCCTGTGGCCCCGAGGTCATCACAGGGCGTCGAGCAGTTTCTGGCGGAGGACCTCCAGCTTTTCGAAGTCGTCGACGGACGGTCGGGTCGGCGGCTTGCTCGGGAACTTGAGGTGCTGGACCGCTTCCGAAAGGATGCGCAGCTCGTCGTCGGTCAGCCGGACGGAGCGCATATGCGGCGCCGGCGCGGTCGGGACCGGGTGGACGGCATCGTCGTTGACGCCGGGCGACAGCGGCGCGTCGAGCTGTTCGGGCTCGGCGGACCGGAAGAGCTCGTCGCTGCCGCGCAGCTGGGCGCGGCGAAATCCGCGCATCACCCTCGGGCCGCGCGCACCCGCTCGCGTGGACGTTCCGCGCTCCCGGAGACCTCGATGGCGTCGCCATCGCCGCGATCCTGGGCGATGACGGCTTTGGCGAGAGCCCGGTAGGAGCGTGCCCCAGGCGAGTTCGGGGCGTACTCGAGGATCGACTGGCCTGCCAGAGGCGTCTCGGCAAACCTGATCGAGGAGTCGACGGTGATCGGGAACACCAGGTCGGGATACGCGCTCTTGACGAGGTCGAGCACCTCCTGGCTGTGCAGGGTGCGCGACTTGTACAACGTCGGCAGGATGCCCGCCACGCGGAGATGGCTGTTCAGCTTCGCGCGCACACGGTCGATGGTGCGCTGCAACTGCTGCATCCCTTTCATGCCGAAGTACTCGCACTGCAGGGGGATGATCACGTCGGTCGACGCGACCAGCGCGTTGATGCAGAGCAGGCCGAGCGACGGCGGACAGTCGATGACGACGTAGTCATAGCGACCGTCGATCGGCTCGAGCTTCTCCTTGAGGATCGACTCGCGGCCGAACTCGGTGACCAGCTGGAGCTCGGCCCCGCTGAGATCGATGTTGGCCGGGATGAAATCGAGGCCCATGCCTTCCGAGGTCAGGAGCACGTCGGCGACAGTGACGCGATGGTCGGTGAGGAGGTCGTAGATCGTCCGCTCCAGCTCGTCGGGCCGCCGGCACCCCATGTTGATGGTCAGATGACCCTGGGGATCGAGATCGACCGCGAGGACCTTGGGACCGGCCTCGGCGATGGCGGCCGCCAGGTTCACAGCGGTTGTGGTCTTGCCCACACCGCCCTTCTGGTTCGCGACCGAAATGATCCGCGTCATGACTGGCGCGGTGTCAAGAGATCGCAAAGGGAACGGGCGCGCCTCACTGAGCAGGTA
>ODAK010008757.1_pt1 | contig 10094 bp, 10 predicted proteins | sample 1539591 | NCBI WGS metagenome assembly ODAK01 (sample SAMEA3539303, study PRJEB22396) | soil metagenome | biome: tundra; feature: field; material: soil | place: USA | collected 2010-05 | depth 0.15 m | reverse complement strand
CGGCGGAGTGAATCTGGCCAATGCCATCGGCACCGGGGTCGCGGACGACAAATCGAGCTATCCGTTCGTTCCGGATTTGATCCAATTCTACTTGGGCGAGTCACCGATTCTCAGCAATGTTCCGACCTACAAATGCGCTGTCGATGCAGATCGCGCTTACGTGCTCGAGCATCTCGGCGAATTGGTCGTGAAGCAAACCCAAGGCTCGGGCGGTTACGGCATGCTGGTTGGCCCGCGCAGCACGCGCGAAGAATGCGAGAAATTCCGAGCGCTCATCACCGCGCATCCGGAAGGTTATATCGCGCAGCCCACCCTGGCGCTGTCGTCATGCCCGACCTTCGTTGAAGAAGGAATCGCACCTCGCCACATCGATTTGCGTCCCTTCATTCTGACCGGAGAAAACGGCAGCGTCGTCGTGCCGGGTGGCCTTACGCGTGTGGCGCTCACGCGCGGATCCCTTGTCGTCAATTCATCCCAAGGCGGCGGCACCAAGGACACCTGGGTGCTGCGTCCATGAGTCATTTGCGAGATCCCCATGCTTAGCCGAACTGCCGACAATCTTTACTGGACCGGACGTTACATCGAGCGCGCCGAAAACTTGGCGCGTGTTTTGGACGTAAGCTACCGCAACGCTTTGCTCGATCTGCCGGGCTCCCCGCCCGAGAGCGAGTGGCGTGACGCTTTGGCGAGCCTGGGCAATCCTCCGCAGTTCGCTGAGCGCGAGCTGGGCCTCAACGAAGCAGACATCACCCGCTTCTTTGCCGTCGATGTGGAAAGCCCGTGCAGCATTAAGTTTTGTGTGCGAGCGGCCCGCGAGAACACCCGTGCCCAGCGCGCCGTCGTCTCCACGGAAATGTGGGAAAGCATCAACACGACCTGGCTGGCTGTGCAGGATCTCGACGATGAAGGTCTGCGCCAGCGCGGTTTGCGCGAATTCTTCGACTGGATGAAGGACCGATCCCATCTTTTTCGTGGGGTTTCGCACAGCACGACGTTGCATGACGAATCCTTTCACTTTCTGCGTCTCGGCACATTTCTCGAGCGCGCCGACAGTACGGCGCGCTTGCTGGACACCAAGTTCCAAGCTCTCGAAGAAATGGACGCAGACGCCGCGGGCACGACGTACTACGCCTGGGGCTCGGTACTTCGTCAGGCCAGCGCCTTTCGCGCCTATAACCAGACGTATCACGACGTAATCACGCCACGTCGAGTGGCCGAGCTTCTGATTCTTCGTCGGGAAATGCCGCGCTCGCTGCGTTTTTGCGCCGGTCAGGTCGTCGAGCATTTGGATGCTCTCGGAGGGACGCGCGACCTTGAGGCCCAGCGGCTGGCGGGCGAGCTGCACGCGCGCTTGCGTTTCGCGCGCATCGATCACGTCCTTGACGAAGGGCTGCCCAGATTTCTTGCCGAAATTACCGAACGCATCGCGGAGCTTTCCACGCAACTCGCGCGGGATTTCCTCATGACTGTTTGAACGGAGGCCTCATGCGACTTTCCATCGTCCACGAAACCAAGTACCGCTACGCCACTCCGGCCAACTACACCATTCAATACTTGCGCTTGTCGCCGCAGGTGACGCCGCAACAGAAGGTGCTCGACTGGCACTTGGACTTGCCCGGTCCTGCTCGCCCATTTGTCGACGGCTTCGGCAACACGGCGCACGTGCTCGTCATCGATAAGCCCCACCAGGAAATCCGCATCCGCGCCCACGGCCACGTCGAGATCGATGATGCGCCGTTCGTGCTCGCCGAAAGCGGCCCGCATCGGCCCGACATCTTCATGCGATCGACCGAGCTAACGACGCGGGATGAAGCCCTCACGCGATTCTCGGAAGCCTTTCGAAGACAGACGGCAAACAACCGTGCAGCCGCCGTCGAAGCGCTGATGACAGCGGTGCGCGAAAAGGTCGACTACCAAAAGGGCGTGACCGAAGTGACGACGACGGCAGCCAAAGCGTTCGCCCGTGGGGCCGGCGTTTGCCAAGATCATGCGCACGTGTTCGTGGCCTGCTGCCGGCACTTGAACATCCCGGCTCGCTACGTGAGCGGGTATCTCGCGCCCAAGGAATTGACCGAAACCAATGGCGCTCCTCGCGAGCTGGCCAGCCACGCTTGGGCTGAAGCGTGGATCGAAGGCGTAGGCTGGCAGGGTTTCGACGTGGCCAACGACGTGCGCACCCACGGCCGCCATGTGCGGGTCGCGGTCGGGCTCGACTACCTCGACGCCTGTCCGGTGCGCGGCTTTCATCGCGGCGGCAGTGGCGAATCGCTAGGCGTCGAGGTCCACGTAAGCGATCCGGCTGCCGCGGTCGAGCAGCAGCAGCAGGCGCAACAGTAAGAATCTAGGGTAGGGTCAAGGTCTGATCTTCGCCGCCGGTCTTCGATTTGGCGACGTCGTCGAACTTGTAGTCCACGCGCAGCTGTTTGTACTGCATGGGAGCTGGGTCGCCAAAGATGCCGCTTCCGGCCTTCACCGAAACCGTGCTGTCAGTGACGAGGTCGGCAAGCATCGCAGTCACATCGATGGTCTTGCTCGAGGCGAGCTCTCCATAAATGGCCTTCTGGATGAGCAGACGAGGCTTCGGCGGAAACTCGTCGGCACGAATGATGATATTTTCACCTTCGGCCGCATGGCGCTTGGCGAGCACACCGTCCTTGCTCCACTGGATGACCAACTTTTTGACCTTGAACGCGGCAGGGTCCCCGAGCGTCACGGGATTGGCGGTTACCTCAAGCGCATTGTCCTTCACCATGGCCGCAACCTTGGCGGTGACGTCGATGGTGTGCTCCCCCTGCATGTCGCCCCAGACCGCTTTCACGATGACAAGGCGGTTGTCGGGCTGCCTGTGCTTGCACGCCGCGGCTGCCGCGACGGCAAAGACTAGAAGACCCAAGCCCAGTGCTCGACGAGTGTTCTTCATGGGTATTCCAGACTAGCGCTGAGGGCGCACGCGCATCATCTCATAGCTCTTGAATCGTGCGCGTTTGAAGCGAAGGCTGGCGTCGCGATCGCGCGGCTTGTAGGTGGTGCCGTGGGCGACGTAGCGCGTGCCGGCGGTGCCCTGGAACATCACCGCAACAGTGGGTCGCACGCGCGCACGGAAAGATTGATCTATTTTGTACACGATCGCCGTCGTGGTGTTGCTCACGGCCTGCTGGGTTCCGAATTTGACCAAGCCATTGAGACCGCCACTTAGGAACGACGACTTGGCACCTTCGGCGACATTGAGCCCGAGGTCGACCTGCGCGCTAAGGAGCATTTTGTCTTCGGCATCGAGCGCCTGCGGCCCCAGCACGTCCTTCATGCCGGCGATGATGCCGCGGGTGTAACCGAGCTGGGAGATGACGAATACCTCGCTGCCCGAGTCGGCCCAAGCCATGGCCTCTTGCAAGCCCCAGGCAGCTTCGGCGCGGCCGGCGAGCTCCAGTGCCCATGCATCGCTGCCGCCCTTCTTTGCGTCGAAATGCGGCCCGCAGGGAACCATGAATCGCCCGCGACGAGACAGGTCCGCATACACGATATTCATGGGCATGCTGCCGTGTCCACTCGACTGTGTGTTGCGCATCTTGAACACGACGTAGCGTTCTTCACCGTGCGGGACGCTGCCCATGCGCACCCACAGGGTTCCGTCGGAGACGATATAGTCGTAGCCGATGACGTCTTCCACTTGGGTGCCGGCCGGGATCGAGAACGCGACTTCGGTACCGCGAGCAGCGCTGCGCAGAATAGCGCCGGCTTCGCGCTGGAAGATTTGGCCGAAGTCTCCCGGCTTATCGACGTAGTAGTAGTAGCCGCCGGACGCGTCGGCGATGCCCTGCATGAGCAGCTCGTCGTGGTCTTGGCCGAAGCCGATCGTCGTGACGCTGACACCGTGATCGGCGGCGCGTTCGGCGATGCGGGCCAGCTCGCTGGCGCTGGTGATGCCGATGTTGGGCTGTCCGTCGGAGAACAGAATGACTTGATTGACCTGCCAATACTGGAAGGAGCTGAATACTTCGTAAAGACCGGCCAGGAGGCCGCCCGAAAAGTTGGTGCCGCCGCCGTCGCGCAAGCTGCGGATGCTAGCCACCGCGGCGCCACGCGTATTCGGATCGATGAGGATGGCCGGCACGGCTTCATAGACGCCGTCGGAAAAGGCGATGACCGAAACGCGATCGCCGTCGCGCAACTGGTTCACGAAGGTTTCGGCGGCGCCGATCATGTTGCGGAAGGGATCGCCCGCCATGGAGCCAGACCGGTCGAGCACCAGCGCCACGTTGAGCGGTGCCAGCGTCGTGGTCGGGGGGCGCCCGCGCACGGCCACGGCTGCGTAGAGGTAGCCATTGGTCGGCATGGGTCCGACGCCGCACGCGACGTCGACCGCGGCGCTGGCCGGATTGTCGGGTTGGGGCACCGGCCACTCGGGCGGCGGCGCCATGGAAAACACCTGCGCCTCGCTAAGTTCTTGCAGACGCGGTGTGGTCGGTACCTGCACCATGACGGAGCAGGCGGAGGTAGAAACGATGGCAAAGCCAAACACGCACAAAGCGAGATTTCGTCGATTCATGGCGACGCAGTATAGTAGGCGTTCGTGGTCGGGCCTAGTAGATGAGAGCTGGATGCCTGCTGGCATCGCCCTCGGCGAATTGCTGCCGGCGTTCGGCCAGTAGCTATTCCAACGTAACGCCGTGGCGTTGGCAAAGCGTCTGCACCATGCGGCGCTTGTGCTCGTCGAGGTGGGAGACCGCTTGCTTGGCAGCGTCTGCCTCGGGCGAAAGGTAGTGGGGCGTTCCGCAGAGTACGCCATTTCGGGTCGCGACGCTGGGGCCTAGGTCGAGGAACTTGGCCACGCCGAAGTCGAGCAGTTTGACGAAGTCGTAACTGTGCTCGGGCTCGACGGTGAACTTCGTGTCGTTCTCGCCCGCTATGCGGCGAACGATGCGGCGGCGCCCCTCGCGCTGGCACAAGAAGATGTTGGCCGGCTTGAGGTCCCGGTGAACGATACCCAGCTCGTGCGCTGCCGCGAGTCCTCGCGCCACTTGGCGGACCATGTTGATCGCATCGAAGACGGGCAGCCGCTTCAAACGCTCAAGGCGTGTTTCCAGGCTTTCCCCGTCGAGGTACTCCATGACCAGGAACACCAAGCCCTCGGGCGTGGTGCCGAAGTCGGTCACGTCGATGATGTTGGGATGATGAATGCGGCTGGCCGCTTTCGCCTCGACGATGAACTGCTCGACCATGTCCTTCTGCCGAGCGAAGCGGTCGTGAAGCACTTTGATGGCAACGGGCTTCTCGATGACGACGTGCTGCGCGCGATAGACCACGCCCATCCCACCTTCACCGATAACGCCCTGGATCTCGTGATCCTTGAGCAGCATGCCGACCCGGGGCATGACCTCGGCCGAGAACAGCGCTGTGCCGTCGTTGGGACAGTGATCAAGCGTGCCGGTGATGACGCCGCCGCAGCTCGTGCAGGCGCGCGTGGTGCCCATGAGAGAGGACTTTCACGAGTGTCCCATGGTCGACGGAGTGCTGCAAGAAGGGCGAGGACATCAGTCGGTACGCCAGTCGAGACCCAGAAAGACCGGCTCGGGCTCAAGCTCGACGGCAAATCGATCGAAAACGGTGCTGCGAAAGTGGCGTGCTAGTCGGACGAGATCGGCCGTGGTGCCACCGCCGTGATGGACGAGCGCCAGCGCATGCTGGGTGGAGACGCCCACGGCGCCCACGCGGAATCCTTTGCTGATGCCAGCACGCTCGATGAGCCAGCCAGCGGCAAGCTTGACTTGGCCGCCTTGCAGGGAAAAGCGCGGCATGCCGGACGGGTCGGCGATGATTCCGGCTGCCACGCAGCGATGAGCGATCTGCGCAGCGAATTCCGCACTTACGATGGGATTCGTGAAGAACGAGCCAGCGCTACGGTGGTTGGGATCCGATTCGTCCCACACCATGGACTTCCTTCGGCGTAGAGCCAGGACGGTGTCGCGCACCGTAAGCGGCGAGGGTGACGCCTTGTCTGCCAAAGCGGCAGCCAGCTCGGCGTAACGCAAGCTTGGTTTGGCATGAGCGAGAAATCCGATAGTCACGGACAGAATGACGAAGCGATCCGGCTGCCGTTTGAACAGGCTTGTGCGGTAGCCGAGGTCGCACTGGTCGGGTGCCAGCTCGCGGGTTCGCAGCGTCTCGCGATCGAGCACGCGCACGCTGCGCATCGACTCGGCCACTTCCTGGCCGTAGGCACCGATGTTTTGCACCGGCGCCGCGGCCGCCGTGCCCGGAATGCCCGACAAGCATTCGAGTCCCCACAGGCCGCGCTCGGCCGCCGCGCGGACCACGTCATCCCAGGTTTCGCCAGCCGCGATTTCGACGTGCAACTCGCCGTCCTTCTCGCTCCAGCGCAGGCCGCGCGTCTTCATACGCAGAACCAGCCCTGCGAAACCATTGTCTGCGACTACCAGGTTGGAACCGCCGCCGAGAATGAAAACCGGCAGGCTTTTCACCTTCGCCCATTCAAGAGCCGCAAGCGCGTCCCCTGCATCCGTGATTTCGGCAAGAAAACGCGCCGGCCCACCCAGCTCGAAGGTGGTGAGCGGAGCAAGTGGAACGTCCGAGAGGATAGATAGCGACACGGACCGAAGATAGCATTGGCGGCGCCTGGGCTGCATCCGCGACCGTGGCAAGCAGGGGTAATGGGCGTTGTCATGGGGCTTTCTTCCGGCCGAGAAGGGTAAGTGCCAGCGGCTTGGAATCCGGGAAAGGTCGCCGTCGCCTTGCCTCACATGCGCCAATGGCGTAGTGTCGGTGGCGCGATGGAACGATGGATCTCAGTCGTCGAAACGCGCAGCTACCATGCTCGCGCGCAGAAACTGCTGACCCAGGAGGAGTAGGAACGAGCCATCGAGATGATCGCAAGAGCTCCGGCTTGCGGCGTGATCATGAAAGGAACGGGTGGCGTCCGGAAGGTCCGCGTGGCCATCGGGGAACGCGGAAAGAGCGGAGGTGTCCGAGTCGTCTACTTCTTCCACAGCGAGGACGTACCCACATTCCTGCTCACGCTCTTCGCCATGAACGAAAAGGACAATCTGTCCATGGCCGAACGAAATCAACTCGCCGTGTTTGTGGAAGAGTTGAAGAAGTATTTCAAGAGGTGAACCATGAGTAAGAAAGCATTCCAAGCCATCGCCGAGGGACTCGAAGACGCGATCGCGTTCAGCAAGGGCGGTAAGACCCGCGGTCGCGTGCGCAGGGTGCGAGCCAGCGAGGTGGACGTTGCGGCCACGCGCGGAAAACTAGGTCTGTCCCAAGAGCAGTTTGCCGCTGCGTTCGGGGTCAGTCTTGGGACGGTCCGCAACTGGGAACAGGGGCGTCGCACACCGGATGGTCCTGCGCTGGTTCTGCTGACCGTGATCGAAAAGTCCCCCTGTGCAGTTCTGCGCGCCATCTGGCCCGGAGCAAGCAAAGGCAAAGCGGCGGCCTAGTAGATGCCTCTAAATGGACCCGTCTTGAAGACTCTTCACCCACCCGCGGCCGAGCTTCCGGAATGTCTCAGCATGGCTGGCGCAACGCGCGCGCCGGTCTCGCCAATATGATGTGACGGTGCCATCAAAATGAGGGCCTGTCGATGGAGTCGTGCCCGTCCTAACCGGTGAATGGCCCCATGTCGGTGAAAGTGCTGGGGATGGGTTGGGCACGTCGCCCGGCGCGAAAGATGCACTTGCGCTTGGTGTTGGGCGCAGAGGCTTTGCTCTCTTGCCCAGCGCGCCGGCTCCGCGAAGAGCCTGAAAGGAAGCAATTTTATGCACATGAGCACGCTGATTGTTTTGGTCGTACTAGGGGTTCTCCTCTTTGGCGGTGGCGGTGGCTACTACTGGAGTAGGCGACGCTAGGGATAGCAAAGGAACGCGCAAGGGAAAGACGACCGGCACGAGAAAGGGCAGTCACATGAACCAGGATCAAGCCAAAGGCAAATGGGATCAAATCAAGGGCAGGGCGAAGGAAGCTTGGGGCGTCCTCACGGACGACGACTTCAAGAAGGCTGAGGGCTCCATTGAGAAGCTCTACGGCGTCATCGAACAGAAGGTGGGTGATTCCAAGGAGACTATTCGAACGAAGCTCGACAAGCTCCACGCGGAAAACAAGAAGAGCCCGTGTTGCGGCTAGCCGTTCTTTGATAGGCTCACTGGCGTCATTCTGATGCGTTCAGCTTCGGCCATTTACACCGTGATGGTTCTGACGTGGGTCGGACCAACCGTCGCCGCCCGCGCTGAGGCCATCACCGCCGAGGGGGCGCCCAAATCCGCGGACCCTCCGACCATCGCGGCGCCTTCGCCCGGTGCTCAGCCCCAAGAGGTCAACGACGCCAAGAAGAACGCCAAGGCCGCGGCACTCACCCCGATCGTGCCAAGCCCGCGCAATCCCTTGCGCCCGGCGTTTCAACTCTATGCCGAGATCGATCTGCCGATTCTGGCGGTCGGGCTCGTGTTCGCTGAGGCGCGGCTGGTGCACTCGCAGGCGGCGTACTGCGCCCCGAAATGCGACCCAAGCGGTCTTAACGCAATCGATCGCTCGACGGCAGGCTATTGGAGCCCCGGCTGGCAAACCGCCTCGGATTACGGCCTCTACGCCGTCGGCGTCGGGGCTGCGGCCTTGATCTTCGCGGACGAGGGAATCCTTCCAGGCCTCAACGACAGCGTCGTCGTCGCTGAGTCGGCGCTCGCCGCAACCGCCGTCGCTTCCATCATGACCCTGGCCGCGGGCCGACCCCGTCCCTTCCTTTATGGCACCAAGGCGCCGCTTTCCACACGCAACAGCGCCGACGCGGGGCTGTCATTCCTGAGCAGTCACGCTGCCCTCAGCTTCGCCATGGTAACGTCCACGCTCGTGACCATGCGACGGCTTCACCCCGGCTCGAAGCTGACCTGGATCGTGGCAGGTGTTGGGGGCGCGATGGCGACCTTCGTCGCCACGGCGCGGGTTCTCGGAGGCATGCATTTCATCACCGACGTGGTGGGCGGGGCAGTCGTCGGGACGTCGGTGGGGGTGCTCGTCCCGTCCCTGCATGGCTCGCCAGTTTCCATCGTGCCGGTCGCGGGCGACGGACAACACGGCCTCGCCCTCGCAGCTCGATTCTGATCTTCTCGGCCAGCCACGGATTCAGCGCGGCGGCGCGGCGGCACGCAACTTGCTGGGTCTACGAGCTCGAAGAGCGTGACAATCGACCTGCGGCTTCTGGCCTGCTGCTTGTGGTGTGCGGGCACTCGGTCATTCAAGGCCGCCAGTACACCTATCAATCAATTTGAATCGATCTCCAAGAGGGAAAGACATCATGAGACCACACAAGCTTCCGAGGCGCGGGGGACCGCTGACGGCTTTCACAGCCGGAGTACTCTTCCTTGGCTGGTTCGCCACCGAGCCCAGGTTGGCAAACGCGTACACCATTTCCAGCGCCATCACCGCTGGCTGTCACGAAAAGATCACGACAGACGCGCTGCGGGCGGTGCGCCTGGAGCTCGCAAGTGCGGCGCCACTGCCCGCGGACAGAAACGAACGGGCGCTCATCGACGATTTGGAGTTCACGCCGGCAAACGACATGACCGATCTGGGTGGCGCGACGTTGCTGGTCGGCGTCCGCGACAACGACTTGAAGGGGCGGGATTCCATGGCTCTCAGCCAGCTCGCGCTGGTTCACGGCGATCCCAGCGCGCAGCGCGAGCATTGCCTGCGCAACTCGCACGAGAAGGAGCCGGATGGCTCGGCAACAGCCGTTGTCGACTGTCGCGCCTTCATCGTCGAACGCATTGGAGAGGCTCTGGCCGGGCTGGATGCCACCAGCACGCCTGACCTCGCCCAAAGAACTTCACTACCACTGTACCTGTCGCTACGCCACGGCGTGAACGCTTCGCTGCCAACGTACTATGTGCGCATTGGGCAAGCGATTCACGCCATCGAGGACAGCTTCACCCATACCTATCGCAGCCCAGACGAGATGCAAATCACCGTCAATTTGGATTGGGTGGACGAGGCCAATGGAAACCTTGTCGAGGCCACCGACGGGCCACCGCACTCGACCGAGCTCGACCGTTGTGACGATCCCGACGATTTGCGACAGCGGCGGC
>ODAK010008756.1_pt1 | contig 10096 bp, 15 predicted proteins | sample 1539591 | NCBI WGS metagenome assembly ODAK01 (sample SAMEA3539303, study PRJEB22396) | soil metagenome | biome: tundra; feature: field; material: soil | place: USA | collected 2010-05 | depth 0.15 m | reverse complement strand
TGACGAAGTGGGGAAACCTCGGCGAGCGTCGAGGGCGTCGGAAGGTTCTTGGGCGCCGACGAGTTCGCTGGCTCTGGCAAACTCCACGCACCCGTTGGTCAATGTGATGGGTTGATCCGGACGCCAAATCTCACATCAACCCATGCTGTAACCGCATACTTGCCGCAGGCAGTCCGGGACCGTGCTGCTGGACGCTTGGCTTCCCGGATAGCGCCGTCCGGCGGACGGATCAGTCCGCCGCGCTCAGCCCCAAAGCGCGCCTGCCATGGCCCGAGCAGCTTCGCGGCGCTGCGGCTGAAGGACGTGCCCATACACATCCGCCGTGATGCGAATGGACGAATGCCCCAAGATGTCGGACACCACCTGAAGCGGTACTCCCTCGGCGAGCATAAGACTGGCGGCTGAGTGACGCAGTTCATGTGGGTGCCACTTGCCAAGCTTGGCCTTCATACAGATGGTCTGAAAGTCTCGGTGGACGTTGCGCGGATCAAGCGCCGAGCCGTATTGCGTGGTGAAGACGAACCCAGATTCCTCCCAAAGACCATTGGATCCCGTTCGGGCTGCCGCCTGAGCCGTCCGATGGTCTTTCAGAAGTTGGACGACTGGTGCCGGCAGGTCGACCGACCTGCCCGACTTCCTGCCTTTGACCTCTCGCGTGATGAGTTGACCACCGATTCGGCGCAGCTGGCGACGGACCACTACGACTCGCTTACGCAAATCGACGTCGTCCCAACGAAGTCCGAGGGCCTCTCCCCGCCGGAGGCCCGTCGAAAGCATCACGATGAAGAGCGCGCCCAAGCGATGGCCTTCCAATTCCTTGAGAAGGCGCTTGGCTTGGGCATGAGTGAGGGTTCGCCCTTCGGTCCCCGCAGCCTTTGGTGCCGAGGTCAATGCCGCCACGTTCCTCGTCAGGCTGCCATCCACGAGACAAACTTCCAACGCCTGAGCCAGCACGGATCGGATCCGCCGCACCGTCGATGCCGACAGCGGTCGCGGGTCCCCGTCGGGCCCACCACTGAGTTTGGACGCCAGGAGATGTTGCACATCGGCCACGGTGAGCTTTGCGACCTTCTTGCGCCCGAGCGTCGGGACGATGTGGCAGTCGGCGATGCACTTGTAGTTGTCCCGGGCATCTTGCTGCACCTGCGTGCTCAAGATGTCGCAGTACCAGCGATCGAAGAGCTGGCTGAGCGTCTCTTCCTTTGTCGGAGGTGAATAGCCACCATCGATCTTGTCTTGGAGATCTTTGAGCTTTTGAAGCGCCTCGGCCTTGGTCTTGGCGCTGACCGTTTTTCGTTTGGGTTTGCCACTGGCGTCGTAGCCGAGCACCACTGCTCCGAACCAGCGACCGTCAGATCGCTGATAGAGGCCGCCTTCCCCGTTCATCCGTCGTCCAGCCACAGTCGCCTCGGTTCGTCGGCGTTCATTCCCGTTGCTTACATCGTTGCTTACATCGGCTACCTTAGCCTCTCTGGACATGAGAAAACCCCCGGCCAGAATGCTCTTGACCAGGGGTTTTATTGGTGGGCCGTACAGGACTCGAACCTGTGACCCCTTGCGCGTCATGCAAGTGCGCTACCAGCTGCGCTAACGGCCCTTCCAATCGCACACTACACGAGGACAAATCCATGAACCGCTACCACGGGCGCATGGGGGGCGATCTCTACGATGCTGGACGTGGCTGACACCAGCACCAACCCCAGTGTAGAGATGGGTGCCCATCTCTCGAATATCGCCGAAGAGGGGAAACCATCCTCGGGAACGCCATTGAGCCGAAGTTCGTCGAGGAAATCGACGATGCGCTACTCAATCTCGACCATGACCTGGGAATAGGGCCGGGACCATGTGATCCCGCTGGCCCGCCTGCATCTCCCGATCATCTGCAACGCGATGCGGGCCATTACCGATTTCAACGAAGAGTGAGGCGACGCGCCGTATCCCCCGAAGCCACCTTCGCAACACACCCGATCTGCTGAAGCGCTACGACACCATCACCGCCGGAACTGCCCGAGGGCACTGTGCTGGTATGGGTGGGCACCCCCATGAACGACTGCGCGCCAGTTACTTCAACCGGTAGGAAAACCACCAGCTGGTCCAGCATCCGCCAACACCACGTCCTGAACCAAAAATGAGGAGGCCAAGATGGTCTGGGATCCCCTCAAGCGATGAGCTTCGTCTCTTCGCAGGGCAGCGACATCGGGGCCACCGGCCAGATGAAATCGCGGCGGTCAATCGGTGTCAGGCCCCGTCCGGTCCGCCATTCGTCGTACCCCTCCGCCCACTCACGGTGCCAGCCGATCTGAGCCTCATGAATCGAGTGGAGATCAGCCTCGGCCAGCTCCTTGAAGCGCGCCGCCAGGGCGAACAGCACGCGGGCCGAGGCCACGGCGTCGGCCGTGGCGTCATGGGCGTGCTCAATGTCAACGCCGTAGTGGGAGCAGAGCGCCGCAAGCGTACGGCGGCCCTTGCGGAACCGATCATGGTGCCGATCCAGCACCACTGCGTCGAGCACCGGGCCGATCCACCCTCGCTCGACGAGGCTTCCCCCTCCCAAGCGTCGGGATTGGTGGTCGAGAATAGTCAGGTCAAAGTCGAGCTTCATGCCGACGAGCGGCACGCCCCGCCTACTGGCTGAGATCACTGCATCGGCGATCATTTCGATCGCCTCCTTCAGCGGCATCCCTTCGGTTCGAGCCCGCTCGGTGGAGATCCCGTGCACCCCAACGGCACCGGCCGGGATCTCGCGGCCGGGATCCACAAGTCCCGCTGACGTCGAAACGATATGCCCGGCCATGACGGTCACGAGAGCGAAGGAGACCGGCACGTCAATGAAACGGTCGATCCCCGTCGTTTCGAAGTCGAATCCGAGTAGTTCGCCAGAAGCCCAATCACCCATATGACGAGCATGTCACGGAGGTGTGTCACCGCCGCGGCAATCGCCCGGCTGCGCCCATCCGACAGGCGTCCGCCGACCGGGAATCGTCGGTGCCGCTCCCAGCTGCCCTGCGGCGGTTACCCTCGCTCGGATGAGAGGCGCCCGGAAGAACGCTCAGGGTGGCCCCACCCAGCCACCTCCCCACGGTGCCAGCGCGGGTACTCCGGTCAGGCGACGCTCACGCAAGCGTCGTCGCACCGTCATCGGGGTGGTGTTCGGGCTGATCGTGCTCTGGGCGGCGGCCTCGGCCGTCGACTCGCTGCTTGCCGCCCGCCACGTACGCCAAGGCGCGGCCCAGATAGACGCGGCACGGGCCACCCTCTCGGCGGACGGGCTTCTGTCCGGGGCGCCGTCGAGCCCGCTTCGGGCCGCCGAGGCTAGCTTTGCGTCGGCCCACAGCCTTCTCTCCTCTCCGCTGCTCTGGCCGGTCGATGTGCTCCCGTCCTGGGGCGCCAGCTCCGCTCGCTCCAGGACCTCTCGAGGGCAGCCGGCCAGGTGGCGCGAACCGGGGTGACCGCCGTCGAAGAGTCCACGGCGCTACTCAAACTCCCGCACACCGCCGGGCCCGACCGGATAGCGACGCTAAAACGACTGGCCACGCTGGCCTCGACCACCCATGCCGCCCTGCGCCACGTCGATCTGGGGGCCTTCCGCCGCCCTCTTCGGCCCGCTGGCCCGACAGCGGGCCAAGTTCTCGACGGAGCTGAATCAGGTGCAGACCACTCTGGCCCGGACCGCCGCTGACCGCCGCTGCGGCCGCGGCAATCCTGCAGGGTCCCCAGCAATATCTGCTATTGACCGCCAACAACGCTGAGATGCGGTCGGGGTCCGGTTCCTTCCTCGAGGCGGGGCTGGTCTCGACAGTGGACGGCGACCTGCACCTAGCTGATCTGACGCCAACGTCACAGTTGTCCCTCCCCCAGGGGGCGGTGCCGGTGGGCGGCGACCTCGAGGCGCGCTGGGGATGGCTGCTACCGGGCGTGGACTGGCGAAACCTGGGCCTCACACACCAGTTCGACGTCAACGGCGCGCTGGCGGCCCGGATGTGGACGGCCGACACCGGCCAGCACGTGAACGGCGTCATGGCGTTGGACGTCGCTGGTCTCGAGGAGTTGTTGACGGTCACTGGCCCCGTCACCACGTCCGGTGGCACGGTGGTATCAGCCGGAACTGTGGATCAGCTGCTCCTGCACGATCAGTACGTCGGAGAAGGGTACGGCACGAACGCGGCAGACCAGATCGACGCGACGCGTACCGACGAGCTTGGGTCATTGGCCAGCGCCGTCGTGCAGACACTGGAATCCAAACCCCTGGACCTCCACGCCCTGGTCGACGCATTGTCGGCCGCCACGGCGGGTCGGCATCTCATGCTCTGTGGTCGGCAAATCCCTCGACCGAGGCCATCTGGCGCTCAACGGGAGTGTCGGGGCAATTGACGGCCAATTCCCTGGCCGCAAACGTGATCAATCGCGGCGGCAACAAGCTCGATCAGTACCTGACCGTTCATTCTGCCCTACACCTCGTCACGCACGGAGAACGGACCGCGGCCACCCTCACACTGACGCTCGCCAATCACACCCCTCCCGGGCAGTCACCCTTCATCGCTGGTCCCTACCCAGGGCTCGGCACCACCTATGGGGAGTATGTCGGCATCGTCACCGCGAACCTGCCTAATGACGTCCGTGACCTTGCGCTGGCGCCGGGGGAATCAGCCGTGGTCGATGGAGAGGAGGGAAACACGCTGCTTGTCGGTGTCAATGTCAACCTCCTTCCGGGCACGAAAAAGCAGGTCGTCTTCTATTTCTCGTTCCCCCAGCCGCACGGCGCGCTCACGGTGATTCCCAGCGCGCGCATCCCTCCCGTCGGTTGGAATGTCGACGGGAGCACATTCTCAGACGAGTCGCCACATGTTGTCACATGGTGAATAAAGGGGTCTGATTGACCTAAAAGTGCAGGTCACGAAAGGGACCTTTGACCCTAGCTCCAGCTCCTGGCGGACATAACAATGGAGGGGGTGGTGATCACGTTCGAGTGATTGCCGAAGTTGTCCACGTGCTGGGAGATACAGAGGGGGCGGACTGGTGATCACCTTGGAGTGATTGCCGAAGTTGTCCACGTGCTGGGAGATAGAGTGACAAGAGCTGTTCGAGGATGGCCTATCCGGTTCGCACCGGAGACTAGCGTCCACCGAGGACTCAGGACCCAACCTACCGAGGGGAACGAATGATGAACTTGCGTAAAGGACTGCAGAGCAAGGCCAAGAAACTGGCCTTCGGAGTTGGAATGGGCGCCCTCTTGTCGATTCCGGTCGCGACCATGGTCTCGAGCACCGCGGGAGCTACCGGCTGCTATACCGGTTGCACTGCCCCGGTCACTGGCCTACCGACGACGAGTGGTGACGGCTCCGCAGGCGCCATCACGACACCGGCCTCCTCCGCTTCATCGACCGGCGGCCTGGCATTTACGGGAGCGGACCTGAGCGAGCTCGTCATCATCAGCGTCGGCGCTCTGGGCGCCGGAACCGTGCTGGTGCGGTACAGCCGTCGTCGTCAGGCCGCATAGATCTCAGGGCGGCCACGGCCGCCGTTACACCCGGATTTTTCCGGGTGTCGGTAAGGGGGGGTTTCCCATGAACAAGCGACCCGGTCGACCGGGTCGCTTGTTCAATTCTGAACCCGCATGCGTCGAGGGTCAATCCTCGATGCGGTTGAGCGGAATGCTCCATATGAGGCGTGTCCCGCCCTCCCTCGATGTGCCCAACTCCAGATTTCCCCCCAGGCGCTCCGCCCGGGTGCGCATGTTCTTCAGGCCCCGGCCGTCAGCCCCGGCGTCAGCCATTCCTTGCCCGTCATCGACCACGACCAAGCGGAGATCGTCTCCGGCTGCGACCGTCACCGCGACATGGGTGGCCGTGGCGTGCCGACCGACATTGGTCAATGCTTCACGCAGCGTCGCCAAGGCGTGATCGGCCACCGATCCCGAGACCGCCGTGTCGACCAACCCCGTAAACGTGACGTGCGGGACCGCCCCGATGACCGGGGTGAGTTCGTGCAGCAGGTCGAAGACCATGCGGCGGAAACCATCCTGATTGATGGTCATCTCAAGATTGAAGATCGCAGTCCGCAGGTGGCGAATGGTCTCGTCGAGCTTGTTGATGGCGTCGCCGATTCTGCTGGCTACTTCGGGACGATCGACGAGTCGAGCCGTCCCCTGCAACGACAGCCCCACGGCAAAGAGCCGCTGAATCACGGTGTCGTGCAGGTCTCGTGCGATGCGATCACGATCTTCGGTGAGCGTGTCGTCGCGCGCCACGCCGTGCAGGCGCGCGTTCTCGATGGCGATGCCGGCGGCCATCGCCAGCGTCACCGCGGTCGCCTCATCTTCCTCAGTGAACTCCGGCGCGCCGTGCTTGTCCGTGAGATAGAGGTTGCCGTACACCTCGCCTCGTACCCGCACGGGCACACCGAGAAACGACGTCATGATCGGGTGTCCACTCGGGAAGCCGAAGCTGTCGGGGCTGTGCGAGAGGTTGGCCAACCTCAATGGCTTCGCCTCGATGATCAATGTTCCGAGAACTCCGCGACCTCGAGGGCGGGGCCCGATGGCGAACTCCTCGTCGGGCTCGAGCCCCACCGTGAGGAACTGATCAAGCGTCGTGCCGGCACGACGCTTGATCACTTCCTCACGTTGGGGCTCGAGCCCCACCGTGAGGAAGCGATCAAGCGTCGTGCCGGTTTCGCTCAGCACACCGAGGGCACCGTAACGGGCGTCGACAAGTGAGCATGCTTCCGAGACCAAATGGCGAAGCACGATGGGAAGGCTGAGCTCACCCTCCATCATGAGCGTCGCTTGAACGAGCCGGCGCAGCTTTACCGGGTCGTCGATCTTGTCCAGTGGTGTCACGCCCCCAGGGTACTGGGCGGGTTGCATCGGGGCGGAAAGTTGCGAGATGGGTGCGCTGGTCGCCGCGCTTTCTCCCACAGGCCCAGGCCGTGGCAAGATTGAGTCAGTGACGATCCGCATCTTCGTGCTCGATGACCACGAGTTGGTCCGGACCGGGCTACAGACGCTTCTCGAATGTGAAGAGGACATGGACGTCGTAGGGCAGGCCGCCACCGCGCAACACGGGTTGGAGCAAATTGCTGTGCTGCAGCCCGACGTGGCGATTCTCGATGTGCGCCTCCCGGATGGGAGTGGGATCGAAGTCTGCCGTGAGATTCGATCGCTCTATCCCGATATCGCCTGTCTCATGTTGACGTCCTATGCCGACGACGAAGCTCTCTTCTCCGCCATCATGGCGGGGGCCGCCGGCTACGTCCTCAAGGAGATCGGGGGGAGCGACCTCATCGGTGACATCCGCCGGGTCAGCCAAGGGGCATCCCTGATCGATGCCACCCTCTCGAAGGACATCTTCGACCGCTTACGCAAGAGCCAAAAAACCGAGGCCAGGCTATCCAGCCTGTCGCCCCAAGAGCGCCGGGTACTCGATCTGATCGCGCAGGGTCGCTCCAATCGCCAGATTGCCGAAGAGATCTTCCTGGCCGAGAAGACCGTCAAGAACTACGTCTCGAGCCTTCTCTCCAAACTGGGGATGCAGCGCCGTACGGAGGCCGGTGTCTACGCGGCCATTCTGGCTGAGCGCCGGTCCATGAATCGCAAGGTCGTTCTCCCCCGCGACCTCTAGCGGGACGGCCGCTTTCCGCTCTACAGCGGATCGAACTCGATGCCTCGAGCTCGCAGCAGCTTTTCCAGCCGCTCACGCTCGGCGATCGGATTGACGAACCGCGCTGGATCGTGATCGATCGACATGGCGGCACACAGCGACAACAGGATGCGGTCGTGGTCGAGCTCCCGCGCCAGATCCTCGGCCACAACGTGCTTGTGCTTGGAGGTGCGACGATGGAGGCGGAGCCGGCACTGCTGCAGGTCCGCCACCAGTTCTTCCCTCGAGGGCGGAACCTCATCGGCACCTGAGCTGAGGCAGAGATCGCTCAGAAGCTCGCTGTACATCGACACACGTAAGGTCTAATCAAACAACGCGTGACCAACTAGGGCCAAAATCCCCAACTTCGCCAGAAGGTCTCGCGCCAGTCCTGCGGAACGTACCAGGTCATCACGACCATCTTTCCTCGTCAGCGCCTGATGCGCCCAATCCGGGGGTTGTCCTCCGACGTGGCCCCTGCGACGTAGCCCGGGTGTTACGCCGCCTGCCCGGCCCGCGCCAGAACTTGCTCGGCCGACTCGGAATTGCGCGCCGTAACGGTCCCCAGGGTCGTCTCCACGCGCACGTTTCGCCCCGTGACGGAAATCGGATCATCGAGGACGGCCTGGACCCTCTCCATCAGCGGCCTCACGTACTGCTCGTCTTCGATGGTCATCACCGCGACCAATTCGGTCTCGCTCACACGGCTCACCGTGTCCTCGCTGCGGAGCATCGCAGTCAGCCGCCTCGACATCCCACGCAGGACCTCGTTCCCCGAGCTGTACCCGAATTCGTCGTTGATGTCCTTGAGATTGTCCAGGTCGATATGGGAGACGATGACGCACCCCCCATGCCGTTGACGGCGCGTCAGCTCACGCGTCAACCGATCGAGCAGCAACATGCGGTTCGCCAGACCCGTCAATGGGTCGGACAAGGACAGCTGCCAGAGGTCGTCGTACTTGCCGATCGGCTCGCCTGGACGCTCCTGACGATCGCTCGCATCACCGAATGAGATCTCGTGGAACATTGATTCGACGCTGCCGAACATCTGGTGAGCGGCTGGATCGCCTGCGTCACGCGGCACAGCGCCCGACTCAAGGACCTTCAGACCGGTGACACTTGCACCGGGATCACCATCACGTCGCTCTGTGTGCGATTTCGGCACAGGTCGTCTTAATCGCATGTACGCCCTCCGCTGGACAATTCTTCCACTATTTTAGCCGCTTCGGGGGTCGGGCAGTAGGACCGGAAGTCACAATTCTCTTGCCGCCGTCGGAAAAGCGCCCGGTGCGCAGCACGTTCCGGCGCACGACACGCTTTTCCGTACGACGTCGGGCCAGTAGTTCGCCGGTCCCGTTACGGACCGCTCAGAAGCAACCAACTTGCAACCGAAATAACCACCCTGTTGGCATACATTCGGAGTTGGTCGTCCCCTCCCACCCATGCCGCGGCGACCGGCCTCCGATCTCCCCGAGCGGTCCGGGGGCACAAGGGGTTAGGCAAAGTCCGGATCTCCCACGCTCATGGAACCTGACATGGATCTCGAGGCTGTTCGGCGCGAGCTGGGAACGCTCGTGTGGGCTCGCTCCTTGAACCGTTTGCGCCCCATCGACAAAGAGCGATACCGCGAGCTGTGCGAGATGGAACGGGTCCTCCTGGAAGGGCGTCCGGGGTCGATTGAGCCGTCAGTCTGAAGGCCGTGCCAAAGGCCATCATTTCGACCTCATAGGTGTGCGGCTGGCACCAGCTCTGAAATGCGGTCAGGGCGTCAGCCGAGTCGGGGATCGCTGCTTCGAAGAGATCCATGATCGGCTCTCGAATCATTTCGGCGTTGGAGATGCCACTCACCATCCTGAGCCGGGCCGCAGGTCTCCCCGGCCACTTCCCGTACGCAATGGCCCCTTTCAGAGGTCCCGAGCTGCTCGGTACAGCTGGGAGCGGAGTGATTTACGTCGTGCCATCAGTGCTCAACCCAGTCATGCATCACTGCTCAAACAGCACCAGTATGGGGAACTTCGAATCGGTCGCATGCCTCGGCGTGACACACCGAACTACCCCGGCGCCCCCACTTCTGCTGATTCGCTCGTCCGGATGCTTCTCTCCAATGATACGTCCATTCTCCTTTGCCCATTTTTCGACAGCTTCGCGGGACCAGATCCGACCTGCAGAAATGGTCGCCTCGGGCTCGGGGAATGTGTCGTCGGCCCGAAGCAGGTGATCGACTCTCTGACGGCACCGATTGCAGTCGGCGGCGACCGGAACCGCGGTGCCGGTAGCAAGCGTCACGAACATCGTGAACGCGACGTGGAAATGACACGCCTTGACGCGGCGATGACGCGCAATCCCAGCAGATCCGCGTCACTGGCGGCACACAGCGGTCCAGTCAGATAGATGGCCTGACCAGGTAGAACCCTTGGAGGCGGCGCCCGGATTCGAACCGGGGTACGGGGCTTTGCAGG
>ODAK010008755.1_pt1 | contig 10096 bp, 4 predicted proteins | sample 1539591 | NCBI WGS metagenome assembly ODAK01 (sample SAMEA3539303, study PRJEB22396) | soil metagenome | biome: tundra; feature: field; material: soil | place: USA | collected 2010-05 | depth 0.15 m | reverse complement strand
GTGCTGGAGGCGATGGCCGCCGGCGTGCCGGTGCTGGCCTCAAAAGTCGGCGGCGTGCCGGACCTGATCGAGTCCGAAAAAACCGGCCTCTTCTGCGACCCGGAACGACCTGAAAGTTTTCGCGAAGGCGTGGAAAAAATGCTGGCTGACCGGGAATGGGCGCAACAGCTTGCGGCGGCGGCCAAGGTGGAAGCATTGCGGCGATTTCATCCCCAAGTCATCGGGCGAAAACATCTGGAGATTTACCGCGAGACGCTTTTGAGAAAAAAAAAGGATGGTGCCGAAACTGGTGGTTGATCATTTTCAACTTACCGCAGGGCGTCATACAGCTTGATATATTGATCGGCGGCGGCCGTCCACGAATGATCCCGTCGCGCCTGTTCGAGCGCAGCGCGGTGGCTCAGGCTGTCGGACAACAGGCGTTGCGCGGCGGCGGCAAAAGAGGCGCTGTCTCCCGGAACATAGTTGAGGCCACACGGGTAGCGGTTCAGGAAGGCTGAAAAGTAAGGCGTGGCGGAAGCAATCATTGGTCGCAGATGCCGGCAACATTCAATCAACACCCCGGAACCTTTTGAAAAGCCGGCTTCATACGGCAGGGCCACCGCATCTGCCGCGGCAAAATAGTCTTTGGCCTGCTCCTCCGTTACAAATTCGTCCACGACCCGCGAACTGGGATAGCCGCAGGCCGCCACCACCTCGCGGGGATTGTTGGCGGAGATGGTTTTACCGACGAACAGAGCCAGGGGAGGTTTGGGCAGTGTTCGCAAACCTTTCAAGGCGGTATGATAATCCTTCTCCTGCCGGTGAGTTCCAAAAAACAGGACGATCTTTTCATCCGATGGCAGCTTGAGCCGTTGCCGCGCCTCCGCCTGGTCGGGCAAGGTTTCAGTGTCGTCAATGGCATACGGAACCACATGGATGTGGGGACCGGTGAAGGGCGCGACCTCGTCGCGGACAAATTCAGTTTCGCAGGTGAAATCCAAACGGCCCGTGGCCGTGGCTTTCTGGAGCAGCCGCACCAGCCGGGGCTTCAGCCAGCCCTTCCATCCGCCGGAGCGGCCGGACAGGATGTTGCCGTAAAGGGAATGCACGAAGCGGATACGAGTAAACCACCGCATCGCCAGCGCCACGACCCAGTAGGAACCGCCGATGAAATGCAGGGTCGGGGATTTTGTTTTCCGACCCAGTTTTGCCCCCCGGCGCAGACAGCAGGCGGTTTCGAAAATGGTCATCACGCCGACGAACCGGCGATGCTGCCATTGGCCGGAAGCAATCCCACGCCACGGCCAGGGAGTGCGCGTAAACACCGGCTCAACACTGTCCCGCAAGTCGGCTGGAACCGGTTCGGTGGTGCTGCTGAAAATGACCGCCCGGACCTGGCGACCTTTGCGCCGCAAGGCGCGCATCAAGGCCACCGTGATTGGCCAAGTGTGCGAGGGATAATGCGCGCCGGGACTGACCAGAATGATTGGAGATTCCGGAATCATCGCGTGGTTCTCCTGCCTTGGGTGGCCAGTTGTTTTAAAATGTTCTCATTGCCGGTGACCGCCAGTTCTTGGTTGAAGCGCTGCTTCGTGGAATCCCAGGCGCGTTCAATCAAGGCGCGGTTGCCATCCGGCTGGGACAGGACTTCGATCATCGTTTTCGCCACCGCGTGCTCATCCCGGATGTCGCACAGGAAGCCACAGCGACCTTCGTCCAAGGTCCAGGCCACGCCACCGCTGTCACGGCCGGCGATGACCGGCACGCCACACGCCATGGCTTCCATGAGCACCATGGGATTGGCTTCGATCAAGGAGGGATGGACCATCAGGTCGGCTTCCGTTTCCAGAAAATCCAGAATCTTCTCATGGGGCGTGCTGCCTTTGAAAACCACACCGTCGTGGAGGTTATGGCGGCATGCCCATTGTTCGGCGGCCTGATCCGGCCCCAAATTGTTTCCAAACAACGCGAGCCGGGCGGTGGGTTGCCGGTTGCGCACCTGGACAAAAGCCTTCATCAATGTGGAAATATTCTTTAGTCCACCCCAACTGCCGACAGTGCAAATGGTGAACGGGTGTTCCGGCCGGGCGGCCTGCCGCAACCGGCGTTCACCGCGTTGGAAAACTTCCGGGTGCAGGCCGTTGGGCACAACGGCCACGGGACACTGGGGATGAAAATATTTTTGAATGTGACCAGCGGTGTAAGGTGAAACACAAACCAGCCGGTCCGCCTTGCGAATCACCCGCCACGCCATGACCAAGTGATACCAGGTGAACCAGTGTTTGACGATCCAGGCGATGCGCAAGGGCGCGTCGTGACAGGTGACTGCGGTCGGGATGCCGCATTGCAACGCCGCCCAGGCATGGTCATAGCTCCATTGGGCGTTGAGCACATCGGGGTTTTCCCGGCGGACCAACTCCCGGATCAAACAACATTCGACGCGATAGAAGTCTGAAATGCACTGCCGGGTGCGTCTTTTGGGAATGACGTGGATGGACAAATGGTCGCCCCGCAGAACTTGCACTTGAGTGACAGATGGATCGAGACAGAAAACAGACAATTGGTGGCCACGCTGGATCCATCCGCGCACCAGCGCCTTCACTGAAGGGGCTGGCACACCACGGATGTCTGTCAACTGTTCTTGGGACGGCCCGTCTAGCAGGTCCGCAACATCGTGCGGCATGAAGGGGCTGACAATGCCGATTTTCATCTTTCAACCGGCCTGGCGGATGAGGCCGGCCGCGATACACCCCGTGAGGCGTAGAGAATTCCCCGCCGAAAATAGGGCATCCGCACACCAATAAGGAAGAACCCGGGCGAGTGGTGAATGGTGTATCCCTGGCCGCTTAACAGATGATCAAATTCCTGAAAATCCAGCCGCTTGTGATAAGTGCAAAGGGACAACCGCAGTTTGGTGGCATCGCGCAACAAATTCCGCGCGCCATCCAACACTTCCCGTTCAACCCCGTCCACGTCAACCTGAATGTAATTAGGGAAAGGGCGGTTTTTGAAAAAACTGTCCAGACTGACCCGGCCATCGCCATTGTTGGAACCGGCTGCCAATGGGACAATTTCCACCTTGTCACCCCAAGGGGCGAATGTGGCCCGCAACGGCTCATGCCAGTCACTACCCGGCTCAAATAGGTAGGCCTTGGAAAGACGGTCAATCAGACTCAAGCAGAACAGGCCGTCGGAAGCGCCAATAAAAACCGCTACATCTCCGGAGTCAACATTGAATCCATTGCCCACATAGCAATGCGGAGAACGCTTGTCCTGTTCCATCTGTCCGATGCTTACGGCCCGCTGCACCTCCGCCGGGGTGGCCTTGCGCGGGAAAAAGACCTGATGGCCGTTGACCTTCACATACAATAGCCCGTTGCCCGCATCTTTTTCCACCGAAACATTTTCAGCACGGTAGTCCTTGGTCCATTCGTAAGGAGGGGTCATGCCCGATGGCAATTGCAGTTCCTCATGATTTTCCAAGAAAACTAGAACTTCCCTGACCTCCCCATCCGGGGAGCTGCCGTATTGCCGCTGGATTCGCTGGCGCAAGCTTTTTCTTCTTTGCTGGAACCACGCCTGATGTGCCGCTGAAAATAATTGTCTGAACACATTGCTCATAACCGGTTCATCGTAAGCCATCACTTGTCATTGGGAATGTTAATTCTTGCTTGCCTGGGCAATAAATACAGATTCACTGCGATTCGGTCTAGTTTATTTGCATTTGCATTTGCATTTGCTTGCAATGCGAGACGCTGCTTTACTTGCGTTGATGAATTCAATGATCAAGGCAAGTCAGGGATGGGCGCGCATGAACGGTTCCGGTCGGTGGCTCTGGACCGGCTGCCTGCTGCTTATGAGTTTGGCCGTTCGTGCCGCAACGCCCTCGCCCGAAGCCACTAATCTTTGGGAATTCACCTTCCTCTCCAGCCTGCCCAACAACTCCAGCCTGTCCACCCCGGCCATCGCTCCGGACGGCACCCTTTACGTTGGCACCTTTGACGGCACGCTCTACGCCATCACGTCGGACGGCAAAGAGAAATGGCGGTTTCAGGCTGGGCGCGAAATCAAATCCTCCCCCGCCATCGCCGGCGACGGCACCATTTATTTCGGTGCACGCGACCACTCCTTTTACGCCCTCACCCCGGACGGCAAATTGAAATGGAAATTCACCACCGGCGGCTGGGTGGATTCCTCCCCGGCCATCGCAGCGGACGGCACCGTTTATTTTGGTTCGTGGGATAAAAATTTTTACGCGCTGAACCCGGACGGTTCGCTGAAGTGGAAAACCACCGTCGGCGGCATCGTGGATTCCTCGCCGGCGATTGCGGCGGATGGCACGATTTATTTCGGCGCGCACAACAAGAAATTTTACGCGCTGGCAGCCGGCGGCAAGGTGCGCTGGACGTTTTTGACCGAGGCGGAAATCACGTCGTCGCCCGCCATCGGCACCGATGGCAGCGTTTATTTTAGTTCCACCGATGGCAACTTGTATCATCTCAAACCGGATGGTGGCGAGATCTGGCGTTGTCGCATCGGCGGCGGTTCGGACGGCTCGCCGGTGCTGGCGGAAAATGGGAATGTTCTTATCGCCGCCGGATATTATGTGCAGATTATTTCACCCACCGGCTCCAAACTCTGGAGTTGTGGAGCCGCCTGCTGGATGGACGAGACGCCGGCGGTCGCGCAAGGAACCGTCTGTTTCTCGGCACCGTGGCGGCGTCTTTGGGCCAGGCAGCCGGACGGCGCCGAGTTGTGGGAGGGACGGACAACGAACAATCTCAGCTCCTCGCCGGTCATCAATGATCAGGGCTTGATTTATTTTTGCTGCGAGACTTGCGTGCAGGCGCTGCAACCGCCGGTGGCGCTGCGGCCCGCGAACAGTCCGTGGCCGATGTTCCGCGCCAATGCCCGGCACACGGGCAGGGTGGGCCAATAAATTCAAAGCCGGCGGGTGGCGGCGACGCCCGTCGCCAGCCGGCGAGCAGCCGTCCCTGTCCCAAGAAAGTGCGACGCGGCCGCCACCGTCGCCCGGCGGTCATCACCAGAACTGGCGATGGCGAAAATTCAAAAATGTAATATGTTTGTTTCATGCCCATTGGTCCAGAAACAACCATGTAGTCCTGCCGTTTTAAACCCAACATGAAAATTCAGATTATGAAAACAACCTCCTCATCCCCGAACGCGACGCGCGACCTTTTGTTCCCGGCGTTCCGAATGCTGCTGTGCGCGCTGCTGGCCGTCATTGGTCTGACCGCCACGCAGAAAGCTCAAGCCGCCAGCCAGACGTGGACGAATGCGCCGGCGGATAACCAGTGGACCAACGTCTTGAATTGGAACTCCAAGGCGGTTCCGGGTGCGCTAAACAGTTCAACCACTGCTGACGTTGCAACTTTCACAAATGCTTTGCCGATTAGTGGAATTGGCGGGGCTGGTAATCCGATCACCAATGATGCCACGCGCGGAGTCAGGAGCTTCCTTTTTGATACCGCCAACTGCGGTGCTTATGTTTTTGGGAATAGTTTGAATGACAATTATACCGATCTCAATAGTCCAAACACCGCTGGATTTTCCAGTGGTGGAAATATAACAATGAGCGCGACCGTAATCAATCCCGTGATCTTCAACCAGGCCATTCAGATTCGGGCGGCTAGTAGTTCCAACATCAGGTATGATTTGACCAATAATGCCGCGAGCGCAAATGCGACGCTCTTTTTTGCCGCCATCACGAATACCACTGCCAACACGCGGCCTCTTTCTCTATACTTAAATGGATCTAATACCGGCACCAACACCATTGCCAAAATTGATGACTCGGGACTTACGCCTGGAACCGCTGGTTCCAGTGGTGCCATTCAAATTTTCAAAGAAGGCACGGGCAGGTGGATACTTTCCGGCCCCAATGATCTGCCGCAAAAAACCAGCGCCAGCGTGGTTGCGGGTGTGTTTGTCGAGGGTGGGACGCTGGAAGTGAAAGACCCCGCTTCACTGGGTTTGATCACCGTCGGCAATTTTTACGTCACCAATGCGACGTTGCAGATTGATAATGTAAGTCTCAATAATGCCGGCATCACTTTAAGGCAGGGCGGCACCATCCTGATGAAGGGCAGCGGCACAGTCAAAGGGGTTACGATGAGCAGCGCCTTCGTCGGCAACAGCGCGACCCTCGCCACCACCAGCGCCAGCGACGTGCTGACCGTTGGCGACGGAACTGTGGCCAACCAAATGACGGGCGGCGCGGTGGACAGCGTGCTTCACATTTCCGGTCCAGGCACGGTTGTATTGAGCCAGCCAGGCAACTATGTGGGCAAATGGTCCGTGGATGCCGGAACCAATCAGATTGCCTTTCAGGGAGCGCTGGGGACCGGGCCAAATCTGAATATCAATGCCGGGGCAGTGTTTGACGTGACGCCGCTCGGCGCGACCACTTATACCTTGGACACCAAGGCACTTAGCGCTAATGGCACGGCCACCGCCGTGGGATCAACGGCGTCAACCATCATGGCTGATCCCGCCGGAACGGTGGACTTTGTTTCCAAGCCGATGACACTCACGTTCACACCCACCGGTTTCACGGGTGATTCCGGACATCCCGCGCTCTATTGTTCCCGGGGCACGTTGTCTTTCCACGGCAACCAAATCACGGTCACTAATGCTTCCGGCATCCCGCTGGGCGCCGGCACCTACCAATTGGTTCATCAAGCCAGTGGCAGTATTGTTTCCAGCGGGGCGTTTGTCACTCTGGTCAACAGCGGCGGATTGGGAACCGGGCTGATTGCGGAAATTAACGCCATTGGCGGCGATTTGAATTTGGTGGTCACTGCTTACATTCCGAAAGGTCTGGTCTGGAAAGGCGGCGACGTTACTCTCCCTGGCACTTGGGATCGGCAAACCTCGATCAACTGGCTGGCCGGGGCCACGCCGACGACCTTTAATATTTATGACGGCGTCACTTTCAACGCCACCGGCTCCGCCCAGCCGAATGTCAATCTGTCGGCGACGATGGTGCCCGGCAGTGTGGTTTTGGACACCAGCGCCAACAACTATACCTTCAGCGGCGTGGGTCAGATTGCTGGTGGCGCGAGCCTGGTTAAAATCAATACCGGCGGCACCTTGATTCTGCAAACCGCCAACACTTACAGCGGCGGCACGATCATCAGCAACGGGGTGGTCCAACTGGGCATTGATGATGGCATCTCCAGCACCGGACCCGCTGGAACCAGCGATGTGGTGCTCTACAGTCCCGCCGTGTTTGACTTGAATAATTTCAGCAACACGGTCAACGGCTTGAATGGCAATGGCACGGTGGATATTACCGGCGGCGGCACGTCCACGCTGATTGTTGGGGCCAATGGCGACAGCGGAACCTTCTCCGGCGTCATTCGGAATACTTCTGGCACGCTGGGAATATTCAAGACCGGCACCGGAATCGAATCGCTCACCTCATCCAACAGCTACGTGGGACCTACTATCATTGATACCGGCACCTTGCGGGTGACCAACCTGTATGCCTTGGGCGCGGGCAACAGCCCCGTAACCATCAACAGCGGCACTTTGGACATGGACACCAGTTTGATTGTCACCAATCTGAACGGCGGCGGCGGCTTGGTGATCAATTCCAGCACTTTCACCAACATCCTTACTATTCAAACCAACTCAACCTATGGCGGAGTTATCAGCGGCAAAATCGGAGTGTTGGTCAACGCCGGCACTTTTCGGCTGAACGCGGCGAATACTTTTAGCAACGGAACCATCGTCGCCGCCGGGGCCAATTTGGCCATCGGTGGTGGCGCCGCCAATCCTGGGCCAGCCGGTGTTATCGCCAGCAATAATGTGACCATCAGCCAGCCAAACACTGCCTCTGGAAGCTCGACCTTTGCTCCTCCGGTCACCACCGTTGACGGTGCGACGGTGACGTTCGTTTCATCCACCACGGCGAACAATTGGGGCAATCAATTCAACGGCAGCGCATTGGCTACGAACATATTTGCCAACGGGAACATGTCCATCGGTGGAACCTACTCGTTCTCGAACTTCCTCGGAACGGTGATCGTCACCAACGGCGGGGTTCGCATGGGACCCAACACCGGACTCATGGGCGGTGATAACACCATGTTCAACTTTGTGAATGGTGGTGGAATGTTTACCCGGGATGCCGGCACCGTCAGGTTGGGTGCTTTGTTCGGCAATGGTGCCATCACCGGTCCGAGTATAGCTTTTCCTGGAACTTATTGGATTGGTGCCAAAGGCATAGATTGTGAGTTTTCCGGAACCATTGCCGGTTCGAATAACATCGTCAAAGTCGGTGCGGGTCGGCTGACTTTGGATGGCAACATTGTCACTACCAATACGGACAACAGCACTTACACGAACTATCTTTACGCTTCGGCGCTTTCCTACCTCAACGCGACCACCGTCAGCAATGGCGTGCTGGCTTTGTCGGTGCCGAACGACTTGAACAGTTCTCCGACCATCATGTTGGCCACCACCAACGCCGTGCTGGATGCGGCGAACATGGGTTATGTCTCCAACTTCACTGATATCAACGGGGCGAATTCAATCCTGGTCACAAACGGCACGTTGACGATCCTGGCCATGACTGCAAACGGAACGCCGCAGACGCTCGGCGGCATTGGCTCTGTCAGGGGCAATGGCGTGACCAACAACGGCACCATTAATCCAGGATTGGCCGGGTTGGGCGGCACCTTGAGCATTTCCAACGCCCTTGTGATCAACGTCGCGGCGACCAACAACCTTGACTTGTCTGATGACGTTACTGGTTTAATTAATCCCAGTGATTTGATCAAGGTGCAAGGGAATGTAATTCTCTCGGGTAGCAGCATCATTTCCATCGGGGCAGTGAATGGTGTCTTCCAAGCGGGTAAATACCCGTTGATCAAATACAGCGGCAATCTCATCAATGAAAGCGGCATTGTGCCGTCGGGGCCGGTGTCGAACTTCGCGTTGGGCGGGGTGGTTCCGGCCACGACGCGGGCGACCTTGGTGATCAGCAATGCTCCGGGAGAAGTTGATCTGGTGGTGGTAAGCCTTAACAATACGAATCTGACTTGGACCGGCGATGGGGTAAGCAATTGGTGGGATGTGGTGAATAGTTACACTTGGACCAATAGCCTGGGTGCTGCGCTCCAGTTCTATCAGCTCGACAATGTCACCTTTGACAATACGTCCACCAACCCGACGGCCTTTTTGCAGGGCACGGTGGTGCCGAGCAGCATCTTGGTGAATAGTTCCAGCAACTATTTCTTTGGCGGCCCCGGCAACATCGGCGGTGATACGGCACTTACCAAAGCCGGCACCGGCAGTTTGACGCTTACCAACGGTGCCAATAGTTATGCCGGCGGCACGATCATCAATAACGGCGTGTTGAAAGCCGGCGTGGAAAGCGGCGGCAATCAAAACGATCTCGCCTTTGGCACCGGCCCGGTCACCGTCAATGCCGCCGGCGAGTTGCGTTTCGGCGGAAATTCCGGCACGGCGGTGAATCATTTCGTCACCAACGCCATCGTCGTCAACGGCGGCATCGTCAAGGCTGCGGACGGCGTGCAGCACTTGACTAATTCCACCGTCACGATCAATGCCAGCGGGGGCTTCCTTGAAACCTTGTTCTCGGGCAAGAACCTGGTCTTGGATTCACCTTTGGTCGGGACCGGAAACGCGACGGTGGCTTCGGGCACCAACATTGCCGCCGGGCAGGTTATACTTACTAGCGGCACGAATACGATTAGTGGCTCGGTCATCATTGTGACCAATGCCAACCTGGCATTGGTCGGTTTGGCTGGGCTATCCAACTGCCCGGCAATTGATGTCCAGCAAGGAGGCATCTTCGATGTTTCGGCTCGCTCCAATGCCGCGTGGCAGGTGCTGTCAGGCCAGACACTCAAGGGCAATGGCGTCATTCGCGGCAAGCTTGTAACTGCCGCCGCTGGAGCCATCGTCGCACCGGGCATCGCCTCGGCCATCGGCACGCTCACCGTGACGAACCAAGGAAACACCACGAACTTTGCGGTGCTCACGCTGAACGGCACCGCTTCGATGGACATCAACCGCGCGTCCGCGCCAAACTGCGACCGGATTATCAACGCAGCCGGAACCA
>ODAK010008754.1_pt1 | contig 10099 bp, 12 predicted proteins | sample 1539591 | NCBI WGS metagenome assembly ODAK01 (sample SAMEA3539303, study PRJEB22396) | soil metagenome | biome: tundra; feature: field; material: soil | place: USA | collected 2010-05 | depth 0.15 m | reverse complement strand
TGGCTTGGCTCGCAACACTGCGGCAATCTCTTTTCCACCAAATTCTTCGGCAGCACCTTCAAACTCCGATCGGCGAACCTGCCAGACCTTCCATGACGGATGGGTCACGCGGTATTCCACGCAACCGCCGCCGGGATGGGCCGCGTATCCCCAGTAGTGCTCGGTGATGAACTGTTCGATCGAGCCCTCGACTGGCAGTTCGGGATTGCCGACGGTTTCAAGGTCCATATGGCTCCAGCAATTTCCGTATCGCCAACGGTAAGCGGCTTTCAGACTATTATCTCCGCCCGGGCAAATCTCGTGCGCCATGGGGAGAGCCAGATAATTCTCGTGGTAGAGCGTGCGGGCAATGAAGGCAATCGCGCGACGCGGGACCATTTCGCGGATGAACACGACTCCCCGGCGGACTTCGTTGCCGGCTTGCCGTTGCACGTAGAAGCGCAGGTTCACTTCCTCGAAATTCGAGTGCAGGGGAATCGGCAGGAAACCGAACATTTTTGTATTCAGAAATTGAAATCCGACGAGGCTGACAAATACTTTTCCGTGCCAGCGATCGAGTTCGGTTCCGGCAGGGACGAAGCGAAGAAGCAGACCGGCGTCCACTTCGTAGTTGAGCATGGCGAGATGGCGCCATTCCGCGGTGAGGAAGACTCGATCACTCACAGAGTTAGGATGGTCGAACCGGGTGATCGGATTCGCCGGGCCGCAAAGGCACGCTACGGATCGTAGACAACGGTGTGCATGCCGGCATGGCGGGCGGCTTCCTGCATCTGCTCGAGTATCCTTTTCTGCTCGTCGAGTTGTTGCTGGATTTGCGCCGCGCGCTGCAGTTGTTGCGCTTGATAACGGCTGGTTGGGCCCTCGTACTGGACGCTGCCGTTGGCGGATTTAATCGACGCCTGGATTTGGTCGATCCGCGCCTGAAGTGTGGCCATTTTATTTTTTTGCGCGACGATCTGTCTCTTCCACTGCTCGGCGGCGCGTTGTTGGGCCGACCGTTGCTGGGCCGACCGTTGTTGTGCTCGTTGCGCGAGGCGTTGTTCCGCCAGAGTTTGCTCGGATGATGATGAACGATGTTCGACCGCAACACCGTCATCGTTGCTGCTGGCCGCCTCGCTCGCTTCGGGAGAGGCCTCGGCCGCGTCGGGATCTTTTGGAAGATTTTGATTCGTGATCACCTTGGGCGGTGTCGTGGATGCATCCTGGACTTTCTTCTCCCGGTTCTCGCGGGCAACATCGCCCAGCGACTGTCCAAAGGAAGCGGTGGTGATCAACAGCGCGAGTGCCGAGATTCGCAAGAACAATGGCATAGTCCCCCAACGTCTCAGGTGGCAGGTCTTAGGTCTTAAGGTCTTCGGTCTCAGGTTTTAGGCCTTAGGAAAAGCGCCACCTTGCCTGGTGCTCTTTCCATGCTAACCTCGCTCTCTGCGAACTGTTGCTAACGGTTGTAACTCGTTGGGTAAACGAAAGTGCCAGTTCTTTATGGCCAACCGGCCATCTCCAGGACCTTCAGCGGAGTGAGGCCGCTGTCCCGCCAATGCCGGATGCTGAGCGCATCGTGGCGCTTAGCCAGGCGGGCTCCGGCGGGATCGCGCACCAGTTCGCAATGAAAATACGCGGGCGGGGGATGCCCGAGAGCATGCAGCAGCAGTAATTGGCGCGCGGTCGACTTCAGCAGATCCTCGCCGCGCACGACTTCTGTGATGCGCATGGCCGCGTCGTCGACTACCACCGCCAGTTGGTATGCGGGCACATCGTCGCGGCGCCAGACTAGAAAGTCGCCGAAATCCTTGCCCGCGACGTAGCGGCGCCGGCCGAGGTTCAGGTCAGCAAACTCGACGGCGTTGCTCTGGGGAACGCGAAAGCGCCAGTTCAGGCCGGCGGGGCTGTCCACATCATTTCCGGCTACATCTTTTCCCGCTAGATCTTTCCGCTCGCGGCAGGTTCCGGGATAGAGCGGCTCATCGTCCATACCGTTATCATTGGGAGCGCTGGCCGCGTGCGCCAGGTCCTTGCGGGAACAGGTACAGGGATAGAGAAGCCCGCTCTCGCGCAACTGGCGCCAAGCCTGCAAATAGTGCGCCCGGCGCTCACTCTGCGAGTAGGGGCCACACGGGCCGCCACAATCCGGGCCCTCGCTCCAGCGAATTCCGAGCCAGCGCAGGTCTTCGATCATGGCGCGCGCGAATTCCGGATGGGAGCGTTGCGGATCCAGATCTTCATTCCGCAGAATCAAAGTGCCCTGATTCTGGAGGGCGCGTTGCGCCGCGATTTGGAAAGTCCGCGCATGACCAATATGCAGAAGCCCGGTTGGCGATGGCGCGAGGCGACCGCGATAAGTTGCGCCATGAGGTTTTGAAAAGCTGGGTGAAGTTTGGCCCACGCAGGCATTTTAGCGGGAACGCGGCGACGCGCCGGCAGCGTGTTGCCGGCAACACGGCGTGTATGGGGGCGGACACGGTCTCGCGCGCGGTTCGCCGATAAGTCTCGCGGCATCAATCGGGGTGCGGTTGGCCGCTCCGTTGCCATATGACTTGCGACTGCGCCAGCCGCAGAGGAGGTGACAAAAATGGCAACGATTTGGAAGACGACCAACGAAGGACGGATGAACCGGAATTCCACCAACCAGAAATCAAGCAATCGGGTAAAGAGCGACACAATCTTCGGGACGACCCTTTCGTCCTGGTCGCGCCAGCAGAAACTGGCGATGATGGCAGGGTTCGCGATTCTCGGGCTGTTACTGGCGATCAGCGCTTGCTCGAAGCAATCCCCGAAACCGGCGCTGGTCGGGGCGTCGAGCCCAATCGCTCCGGCAAGCTCATGGGCGGCAACGGCGCCTGAAACCGCCACGACGGTCGCAGTGTCGCCCGCGCCTAACTCAACCGCGCCTGACTCGCCTGCACATAAGAAGAGCGCTCCCAGGAAACGCCCGGCGAACGTCGTTTATAGCGACCCCAACTCTGGCGTCTCCTTTGTCTATCCGCGGAAGTTCGCGCTCGCCTCGGGCGACAAGGCACAGCCTAAGCTGGCTGGTTTGGGCGATGTGGCCATGAACTTTGTCCAACTCGGGGGCGTTGCGATTGCAACCGTTTCAGCGCCGAATGGCTTGTATCCCGGCACCGACTTCGCGTCGGCCTTCTTCAATGTAAACGTCAATCGCAGCGTTTCCGAGCAGGAGTGCGAGCACTTTGCCTTCGTCGACACGCGCAATGCCGACGGCGAACCGGTCGACGCCGAGAAAGTTAAAATCGGCTCGAGCGACATGGAGAGAACATCGAGTTTCTCTGGCAGCGCCCTGACGCAGGCCGCCACGCATTACTACCACAGCTACGAAAATGGAGCGTGCTACGAGTACGTACTGGGGCTGAGTACGGCCGGATATGGCGCCCAGGAGGGGATTGAGCCGGTCAATCTCGATGAGGTGTTCGCCAGGCTGGAGAAGATTCTGGCGACGGTGAAGATCAATCCCGGGCAGGTGGATGCTGGAAAAGTTGATCCGGTGAAGATCAATCCGGTGAAGATCAATCCTGCCGAGGCGGAGCATGTCTCGGAAACGGCCGAGGGCATCGCCGGCGGAAAGGAATAAATTCGAAGCGCGGGAACCATCAGGGCCACGCGAAGTTCTGCGTGGCCTTTGTGTTTTGGGCGATGCAGCATCCTGGCGAAATCGATTACAATTTCGACGGGAAACCAGGAGAGTGGAATGACGCAGAAAATTATCGAGGTAATAGGAACTTCCAACGAAAGCTTTGCTAAGGCGGCGGAACGCGCCGTACAGGAAGCGGCAAAAACCGTTCGCGGCATCAAATGGGCGCACGTGGATTCGCTCGACATGCAACTGGACGGAGCCAAAGTCCTGCAATACCGCGCCGCTACCAGGATTTATTTCGATGTCGAGTGAGGCGTTGAATCATCGGGTGATCGGGCGAACGGGTTATTGAAAACCCCGAACCGATTTTCAATTGACGCGATGGCCCGACGACGGACTACTTATTGCATCTTTGTTGAATCACACTACATCTGAGAACTACCTTACTTTACCGGGAGTATCCCCGGGTGAATGCTTGCGGATCCTGAAAATTGAATTACTCAAAGGACATTGAATCGACATGGTGAAAAGAGTCCAACGGATGGGTTTAGTTTGTGCGATTGCTTTTCTTGCGAGTTTATCGGCTTTCGCACAGACCTCTAACTGGAACATTGACCCGGCACACTCGACGGCGCAGTTCACGGTGCGCCATCTGGGCATCTCCAATGTCACCGGAAGTTTTACAAAGGTGACGGGTAGCGTCGTGCTGAACGAGAAAGACATAACCCTGTCGCAGGTATCGGCCAGTATCGACGTGAACTCGATCGATACGCGGGTGGAAGCACGGGACAAGGACCTCAAGAGCCCTAATTTCTTTGATGTCGAAAAGTATCCGACTATTGAATTCAAGTCCAAACGGATTGCGAGCAGTGGCGGGAAGCTGCAGCTGATCGGCGATCTGACCATCCATGGAACAACGCGTGAGGTGACGCTTGACGTGGATGGACCGACGCCGGAGATCACCGATCCGTGGGGCAATTCGCGGCGGGGGATTTCCGCTGCGACGACCATTAATCGCAAGGACTTTAACCTGGTCTACAACAATCTGCTCAAGACGGGCGAGGCGGTGGTGGGAGATACGGTCAAGATCCAGATTGATGCGGAGATGGTGAAGAAGAAATAGGTCATCGGGTGATCGGGCCATCGATATCGGCCCGGGAGTTGATCTCTCGATGACTGATCGTCGGGTTATCATCATCAGGGTATCATCGGATTGTGGTGACCAAGCGCGTCGCAAGAAACAAGCTACAACTTTTGCATTCCGAGAAGCTGGATCGGCTGGGTTGGCTGGTGCATGCGTTCTCGACCCGGCTGGGCGGCGTGTCGCGCAGATACGGCGGCAGTGCGCTGAATCTTGGGTTCACGCGGGATGACTCGCGTGCGGCGGTCGAGCGCAACCGCGGGCTTTTCCTGAAAGAGCTGGGGGTTGCGGATGGGCGCAAAAGCTGGCCGCTGGTTTCGCTGCGGCAGATTCATTCTGATTTGATTTATCCAGTAGACCGAATGCCGCCGCAGCCTCTGACGGGCGACGGGATAATCACCGATAGTCCGGGATTGGTGGTGGCGGTGCAGACCGCCGATTGCCTTCCGATTATTCTGGCGGACCCGAAGCGGCGAGCGGTGGGGGTGTTGCATGCCGGGTGGCGCGGCACGGTCAAGCGCATCGTCGAGAAGGGCGTCGGCGAAATGCGTAAACATTTCAAGAGCGATCCGCGGGACATCGTGGCGGCGATTGGGCCGGGGGTGCAGGGATGCTGCTACGACGTGGGAGAAGAAGTTCGCACCAAGTTTGAATCGCAATTTGCCTATGCCGGGAGCTTGTTTCGCGAGGTGAAGGAATCGGACCCGGTGCGGGAGAAATATCCGCTGCTGTTTCTAACGGCGCGCGCGCCGGGACACAGCGAGTTGCCGGTCAAACTTTTTCTCGATCTGGTGGAAGCGAACCGGCGGCAGTTGCTGGATGCGGGCGTGCTGGCGAAGAACATCGAGGCCGCGGCTCCTTGTACGGCATGCCATACGGAACTGCTGTTCAGCTTTCGGGCGGAGAAGGGCGTGACGGGGAGGATGATGGGAGCGGTGGGTATCAGGACGAAATGGTCGCCGGTTTCACTCATCGGGCGATCGGGTGATCGGGCCATCGAAAACCCGCGACTAGTGGGCGAATTACCCGATGACCCGATGACCCGATCTGTTTATGCCAGGTCGAAGAGCAGAACTTCTGCATCTTCGGTGGCTTTGATGGTCAGATTGTTTTCTTCGCTGATGGCTGCGCCGTCTCCCTGATGCAGTTTGTGGCCGTTTAGTTCCACCTCTCCCTTGGCTACTTGCAGCCATGCGTGGCGCTTCTCACCTAGCGCGTGCTTTACCTCTTCTCCAGGCGCAAGCACGGTTACGAACAGTTTCGCGTCCTGATTGATCTTTACAGAACCTTCGGCGCCGTCGCGCGAGGCGATCAGGCGAAGCTGGCCGCGCTTTTCACTTTCCGGGAAGCTTTTCTGCTCATAGCCAGGGTCGTGACCCTGCTTGTCGGGAAAAATCCATATCTGCAGCAGATGGACGGATTCGGTGGCGGAAGGATTGGCCTCGCCGTGGCGGATGCCGCGCCCGGCGGTCATGCGCTGGCCGTCGCCGGGGAGAATCACGGAGCCGGTGCCCAGGCTGTCCTTGTGCTCGAGCTTGCCCGACAGCACATAGGTGATGATTTCCATGTCGCGATGGGGATGGGTCGGAAAACCACCGTTGGGTGCGACCCAATCTTCGTTGATCACGCGCAAGGATCGGAAACCCATCCACTTGGGATCGGAATAGTCATTGAAGCTGAAAGTGTGGCGGGTCTTCAGCCAGCCATAATCGCCGCCGCCGCGCTGGTTGCTGGGCCGGATGGTTATCATAGTGACTGCTCCTATTTAGTCGTTGTAACGACTATTTAGATGCCGGACGTGAGGAAAGGATTCAGGGGGGCGGTCGTTGGTTGTTAGTCGCTGGTTGTTAGTCGCTGGTCGATTCGTCGCTCGCGGTTCACGAGGAATCGTTGGCAAAGGCTGGTATGCTTCGTCTCTTGGTGGAGGTACGGGCGCCCCGCCTGTCCTCCATCCCATTTCAGCTATGCCTTATCGGGTTGTTTCTTTCACGATGGCGCAGGTCCGACGAGGAGCGCTTGGATTCCAGCGCAAACTCAGCGCCGTGCTGCGCGAACATTCCGGGATCAAAGTGTATTCGGTGAGTCCGTTCGACCTTGATGAACGCCGGCGAATGAAGGACCGGTTTGGCGGAGACATTGTTTACTTTTTCAACGATGCATCATGGCAGGCATGTGAGCGGCTGGGGCTTAACCTGCAATTGGTGGGGGAGGTTTCCGAGGAGGAACTGCCTCGGCGCCGGACTTTGGTGGTTGGAATTCCGGAGCGAGGCGGCAGGGTCGAGTGATCGTCTGATTTCAGTCGCCAGTCTTTTGGGGAACTCAGTCGTCCCTCCGGGACTTGAATTACTTCTTCGCTCTTACCCAGCGCTGAAGCGCTGGGCTATTGGCAAACGGCCCTCCGGGCCTTTGGATCTCACGTTTCATACTTCGCTCAACCGGAGCTACGACACAAGCTCCTCCGGGACTTGAATGCATTTCTGCCACTGTTCCCAGCGCTTGAAGCGCTGGGCTATTGTCAGTCGTCCCTTCTGTTGGGGATCCCCTACAACGTTTCCTTGCTCGCGCGAGCCCACGCCGTTGCCGCCGTTGCGTGGTTGCGTGCCGTTTCCAGGCGCGACCTTTCGGCCAGCAGGCGCTCATGCACTTCAGGCAGAAGATTCTTCAATTGTTCGAGGTTGCGACCATATTCGAGCGATTCTTCATCGAACGCGACGGCTTCGCAATGCGGACGCCGCCGCATACACTCCGATGCCCGATGAAGCTGCCCGAGCAGGTCCGAGAAGTCCTGGGGCCCCACCGTCGAAGCGTCCGCACCCAGACGAATCAGCGCAGCGCGCAGAGAATCATTTACCTGCCGCAAGGTTTCTACCGCGTCCTGCGAAATAGCGGTGGGCTTTGCCACCGCCTTCACCCTTGCCACTCCGCGTGCCCGCGCTCAGGCTCCAGCTCGGCGCCGGAATAGCCCCTGCCGCTCAAGCTCGCCCCAGGGTTGCTGACTGAGGTCGCAGCTGCGCTGGTAACTGCGGTTGCGCCCAGCGATGTCTCCGCGCGATCGACCTCTGTCCATGCTTCCCGTACCGACTGCAACTCGGCAATCCGCTCACCGATCGCCTCTTTCGATGGATAGAACTGCACTTGCACCAGGCTTTGGCGCAGCACGTTATAAAAGTGATCGAGGTCCCTGGCAACCTTGCCACCTCTCTCAAAGTCGAGCGGCGACTGCAGATGACCGATCACCAGTATCGCGTGATTGAGGTACTTGGTCCGCAATTCAATCTGGTCTTGCTCGATCGCCTGCGCCGCTTTGGCCAGGTCTTGAATGATCTGATCGTAGAGCAGGACCACCAGCCGTACCCGCGAAGATCCGCGTACGTCGTTTTCCCGATAAGTAGTGCGAGCATTGGTCATGGCTGTTTATCCTGTGGAGGTGCCGGTTGTGGGCGTTGTGTTGGGTGTCGTGTTCGACACGTTGTAGTTGCCGTTGAGGGCGCCGATTTCGGAGGTGACCTCCAGCAGAAGCGACGGATAAGCTTCGAGGTTCGCGTTGACCTGATCGAATTGCAGGGTCAGAGTTGCCTTTTCCGCATTTAAGCGGTCTTGCAAATTGGTAATCTGGGTGGTTAGAGCGGTCTGTTGAGCCGTATTCCCGGCAAGATCGACGGTCACGATGCCGTTGGTTGGATCGGTCAAGTTGGAGAGGTCGTTGTTGAAATTGCTGGCAAACCCGGTGCCCGAAGTATTCTGAAAGAAACTCTGCACCGCGCCGGGATTCGCGGCGAGCACATTGGCGAGTGAGGGATGGGTATCGGTCGCGGTTTGGTTGACCGTAAGCGTTCCGTCATTGTTCAAGTCGATGCCCAACGAGGCCAGGTTGACCAGTCCACTATTGCCGGTAAGCGAGTAGGTCGCGTCGTTGAGCAAACTCGTCTGCAACGAGCGCAGCGCGCTGTCGCCGGCGAGGGGCCCCTCCGTGTTGGTGGTCGGATCCACGGTGAATTAGGTGTTGAGAACTCCAATCACGGCGTTGTAGGCGCTCACGAATGTATTGATTGCTGCCGTGGCTTGGGTGGCATTCGGTCCCACGGTCAGTTGCACCGACGTGGCCGCGTCGGCGGTGGCCAGACTTAGCGTAACCCCGCTGATGGCGTTGGCGATGGTGTTAGTCGCGCTGCTGAAAGGCACGCCGTCGATGGTCAATGATGCGTTGGTGCCGCCCGTCGGATCGTTGAAGACCAGACCGGTGGTGTTATTGGTAATGGCCAATGCCCCCTGAGTACCGCTGGTCTGGCTGTAAAGCGCCAGCCGCGCCCCGTTCGCATCGGTTACAACGCTGGCTGTGACTCCCCATTTCTGAGCGGTGATGTAGCTCGCCAGGGTGCTCGGAGTGTCATTGCTGCCTTGCGTGATGACGATGTCATGAGTCGTGCCACTGGCGCCTCCGACCTGCAGCTGGATGTCGCCGGTGGTGGCCGGGCTCACTAAGAATGAGGTATTGCCGTCGGTCACGGAGTTGGTATAGACAGCGCCGGACGTGGCTAATTTGCTGACTACGATCTGATGCGTGCTGGGCGCGGCCGTGGTAGAGGCGCTCGCCGTGAGGATGCTGGTATCCGAGGAGGTTGCCGTCTGCGACGCCAGGGGCCCGGTCGGATTCGCCAGCGCGACCACCGCCGCGGCTAAAGTACCGAGGTTGTTGTTAAGTCCTGCCAGCAGCCCGGCTTGGGTGGCCAGATCGGTCTGCTCATTCTGCCAGATCGGTATCTGCGCAGTTGCCGGCGTGAGAACCGCCGCCACCACCGTCGGGACATCAATCCCATTCCCGTTCAGCAGCGCCGCCGCATTAAAGCTTACTCCCATTATTAGTCTCCTCGCCCTTCACGACCGCCGAGGGCTGGCCGGAAGGCGAAACGTTTGCCCGCGCGCCAATCTCTTGCAGCAATTCCTGCGTTTGCTCGATGCCGCACAGCTGTTCCGGGCTCGGCACTTGCAGCACCAGGGATCCCGACTGCTTGTCTAAGACCCGGTAAACAATCACGTCGCCTGCCGCCGTATCCAGTTGCAATTGGACTTCATGTTCCGGGATTAAGGGTTGAATCGGAGCAATTTGTGGCTTCACAATTTCCGCTTTTGGAGTATTTCCCGAAGCAGCGCTCGGGGGGACAGGCGCAGCACGAACATTCTTCTCGGGAGTCTTAAGCTCTATCCCAGGCTTACTACCTTGCACCGGGTCAATGCTCATAACTCACCCACTTCTGACTGCGTAAGAATCGCTGGGGGGCGGGATCGAACCGCCTCCCATCGAAGCCATACTTACTGGAGGAGCTTTAATACAAGTTGCTGTTGCTGGTTAGCCTAGGCCAGAGCGGAAA
>ODAK010008753.1_pt1 | contig 10099 bp, 10 predicted proteins | sample 1539591 | NCBI WGS metagenome assembly ODAK01 (sample SAMEA3539303, study PRJEB22396) | soil metagenome | biome: tundra; feature: field; material: soil | place: USA | collected 2010-05 | depth 0.15 m | reverse complement strand
ATTCGATGTCTCCGAGCTCTATATCCCGACCGTCCAGCCGGGTACCCTTGGCGTCCCCGCCTGCGCCAGCGTGAACGGCTCGCAGGTCTGCGACACCTACGAATCCGGCTTCTCGGGCAACGGCCGCAACACGTTTCGCGGGCCATTCCAATCGCGCTTCGACCTCTCCCTAAAGAAGAACACCCGTGTCAGCGAGCGACTCAATCTGCATTTTCAGGCCGATGCGTTCAACATCTTCAACCACCCGGATTTCGACGTGCCCAGCAACAGCACCAGCTTATACAGCACCGCGAAGACGGGGAATGCGATTACCAAGATCACCGTCCGCGCGCCTTCGACCAGCCTCGGTCTCATCACGCAAACGCTGGGCAGCCCGCGCACGCTCCAGCTTTCGATGCACCTGGTGTTTTGAGCCTGGCAACAATAATTCACCGATCCGTTATCCGTCTGAAATGCCTTGACTGCCATGCTCATTGGTGAATGCGGCTTTTGCTCATCTTCTGCGCGGTGGCCGTCAGCCGGGCCGAACAGTCGTCCGCGGAGGGACTGATTGAATCTGGGCATTGGAAGCGGGCACGCGCCATCGTTGAGGCTCGCGTACGCGACACCCCTGGCGACGCATTGTCTAACTTCCTGCTTTCCCAGGTTCGCGGCGCGTTCGGCGACCGGTCGACGCCGCTGGCCCTCGCCGAGAAGGCTGTGGCGCTGGACGGGCGCACCGCGAAGTACCACCGGCAGATCGCCGAGGTGTTAGGCGTCACGGCGCAGCATGCCGGAACCATCCAACAATTGTTTCTGGCTCGCCGTTTTCGCAAGGAGATCGATACTGCGCTCTCGCTCGATCCTCAGGATGTCCAGGCGCTGCGCGATTTGCTGGAGTTCTATCTGCTCGCTCCTGGCATTGCCGGTGGGGATCCGCACAAAGCCGTCGAAGTCGCCGGCCGAATTGCCGCAATCGATGCTTCTGAAGGACTGCTGGCCCGGGCGCGCATTGCGGACTCTTACAAGCAGGTCGCTGCCAGGGAGTCCCTGGTGCGCCAGGCAGCCGAGGCGCGGCCGCCAACGTATAAGGCACGCATCGCGTTGGCGCAATTCTATCTGGAGAGCGGTCATTCGAACCTGAGCGCGGCGGAAGCGGAAGCGAAGACCGCGATGAATGCGGATCCGGGACGCGTGGACGCATACGCGATACTCGCGGCGCTTTATGCGGATCGCGGCCGGTGGAGCGAACTGGACTCGACGCTGGCGGTCGCCCTTCGCGAGGTGCCGGACAATCCCGTGCCGCACTACCGGGCCGCGGAGCGTCTCCTGGCTACCGGGCGCGATCCCGTCAGGGCCGAGCGTTACCTGCGCGTGTACCTGGCACAGGAGCCGGAGGGTAGCCAGCCCCCGACCTCCGAGGCGCGTTGGGAACTTGGCCTGGCATTGCAGGCGCAAGGCCGCGCGGCAGAGGCCCTCGCGGAGTTCAAGGAATCCGTGCGTCTCAATCCCGAATCGAGAGGGGCACAGGAATTCAAGCGCAATGCCCGTGTGTCGGCTGCGCCCAATTCAGCGGGGCCCATATGAATCAAAAGATTACTCTCATCTATATCGATGCCGGCGGCGGGCACCGCGCCGCCGCCACGGCTCTGTGTGAAGTCATCCGGGAGCAGCAGCGCCCCTGGGACGTGGAAATGGTCTCCATTCAGGACCTGCTGGACTCCATCGACTTCATCAGGAAGCACACGGGCATCCAGTTCCAGGACGTATACAACATCATGTTGCGGCGCGGGTGGACGCTCGGTACGGCTCAGTTGATTCCGCTCATGCACCTGGTGATCCGGCTCTCGCACGGCAAGCAGGTCGGCGTTCTGGACCGCTATTGGGCGCAACACCGGCCGGACATGGTGGTCTCGCTGATTCCTCACTACAATCGCGCGCTCAAGACCACGCTGGATCATGTCTGGCCGGATACGCCATTTGTCACCGTGCTGACCGATATCGCCGATTACCCGCCGCACTTCTGGATCGAACCGCAGGAGCAGCACTTAATCTGCGGGTCGGAGATGGCTGCACGCCAGGCTCGGGAACTCGGGATCCCGGCGGACCACGTGCTGCGAACATCCGGAATGATCCTCAATCCGAGGTTCTATGCGCCGCTGAATCTGAACCGGCGGGCCGAGCGGATGCGACGGGGCCTTAAACCGGACCTCCCCACGGGGCTGGTTCTGTTTGGAGGCGAAGGCTCCAGCGAGATGTTGCGCATTGCCAAAGCGCTCAACCGGGATAACAGTGGAATCCAATTGATCCTACTCTGTGGGAAGAACGAAGCGCTGGCGGACCAATTGCGCGCCATGAAGCCACGCATCCCGATGTTCGTGCAGGGCTTCACACGCGACGTGCCCTTGTATATGGAAATCGCCGATTTCTTTATCGGCAAGCCCGGCCCGGGCAGCATCAGCGAGGCACTGGCGAAGCGGCTGCCGGTGATCGTGCAGCGCAACGCGTGGACCATGGCGCACGAACGGTACAACGCCGATTGGGTGGAGGAGATGGGTGTGGGCCTGGTCGTACGCAACTTCACGACGGAGCTGGCCGGCGCCGTCCGAACGATGCTCGCTCCCGAGAACTACGGGCGCTTGCGTGCGCGCGCGGCGGAGATGCGCAATTCGGCGGTGTACGAGATCCCGGACTTGCTGGAAGGCATTCTCTCTAACCGCCCCCCTCAGAGCGTCCGCCTGAATCCGGAATCCAGTTGCCTCTTGCGATCTCTCCAAGATAGTAGGCGCTCGGCTTGATCGTGCGCTCCTGCGTCTGATGGTTCACCCCCACGAGGCCGAACTTCGGCCGATAGCCCATGATCCATTCGAAATTGTCCAGCAGAGACCAGTGGATGTATCCGCGGACGTCGATGCCGCTCGCCAGGCAATTCAGCACGCCCGCCAGCGCGCGCCGGATGTACTCGATGCGCCGCGTATCGTCCTCCGTGCTGACGCCGTTCTCCGTCACGTAAATCGGCACGGATGCGCGCTCGGCAGCATAGCGCAGGCAGGTTTCGAGAGCTTCGGGCCAAAACTCATACCCCATCTGCGTCAACTCGATTCCAGGTTCCGGCCCCAGGTCGCCACCCTTGCCGACACGGCAGCGTGTGTAGGTCTGCACACCCAGGAAATCGCTTTGTGCGGCGGCGGCAAGCCACGGGTCGTATACTTCCGCGCACTTCTTGTCACGCTTGCTCTTGGGCCCCACCGCCTGTTCGTCCTGCAGCGAGATGTTGACCCCAACTGGGTAGTCTCCCGGCCCCGACTTGATCGCCGCCCGCGCGCGGTGATGAGCGGCGATCATCGCGTCCTGAAGTTTGTGCGCGTCTCCCAGGAAGAAACATCCGAAACTGCCGGATCCCACCGCCTTCGCCGCCTGTCGGCCCGTGCGCAGCACGGTGGTAGCCGGAATGTCGACGTTTGAGATCCAGCGCAACTGCATCGGCAGATTCGGCTCGTTGAAAGTGGAGGCCATGCCGATCAGATCGCCCAAGTGCCGGGCCGCGCGCTCGCAGTACCGGACGAACAGATCCGCATTCGCCGCCTTCTCCCATCCGCCCGCTGCGGCGAACCAGCGCGGTGAACTGAAGTGGTAGAGAGTCACCATTGGAGTGACTCCGTTCTCGTGGCAGGCAGCTAACATGCGCCGGTAATGGTCGAGCTCGGCAAGAGAAAAGTGGTGACGCTCCGGCTCGATGCGAGACCATTCAATCGAGAAGCGATACGTGTTCAAGCCCAGGTCGGCCAACATCCGGATGTCTTCCCGGAAGCGGTGATAGTGGTCGCAGGCATCCAGCGACGGTTCGGCGAACAAGGTGGGCTGTACGTGCTCCAGCACCCAGAGGTCGCTATTGACGTTGTTGCCCTCCACTTGATGCGCGGCCGTGGCTGCGCCCCATAGAAACTCCGGGGGGAATACACTCATTGTGCTGGAATCCCCAGTTGATGGAAGCATGTCCGCCGGCGTCGCCGCAGAGCGCAGGATAGGGCGATGTACAGCAGGATTCCCAGTGGAAGGGAGATGCAAAGCCACCCGGCGATCGCCTGTCGAGTGAATTCGCTAACCCGGGACAGGATGCTGTCGGATGCCGGGGCAGGCGAGCCGAGGATTCGCTCGCCCAGCCTCGCGAAGGGGATCAGCAGGACCAGTTGCAGGGGAGAGAAAAGCTGATTCACCAGCTGAAGTGCCGGTGCATTTAATCGAAGTACCAGGGCCGCCAGCAAACAGAAGAAGGTCGGAACCCCATACATAGGAAATGTGCCCAGAATGAGGCCCACCGCCAGGATGATCGCTAAGGAGTCGCCGGACAGGCACTGAAGCGAAGCCGCCAATCGCACCGCAACTGCCTTCACGGCAGAAGCTCCGCGCGGTCGGATAACAGAAGCCGTAGGGCCGGCCGTATGCCGCGCATCGCGCAGAGTTGGAGCATGCCGGTGACGGGCTTGACTATCCAGGGAACCCGGTCCCTCCAAACCGTCGAGAGCGGTTGCGAGACACCTTCTTCATTGCGATAGAACACTCGATCGGTCCAGCGTTCGCGGCCCCGGTATTCGAGATACGGCCGCAGGATCTGCCACGCTGCCTCAAGGATGCGTACAGCCATCGGTTCGCGGTAATGAGGCATGAACAGCACCGTGCCTTTACCGGCCCGGGTCTCCGACGCGAACTCGCGGAACGAAGTCGCATTGGTGAGGTTCAGGCAGGCGGCCGGCTCGCAGGCGTGGCGGTCCCCGCCCGAGATCACCGGGCGCGAGTACTCCCGCGCCAGTTCGATAGTCGCGGCGTTCTCGTGCCACTTCCTTGTCCCGTTCAACTCGAATGCGTGAAAACACTCTGCGCATTCGCGCAACAGGCGATCGACCGCGCGCCGGCGGTCCGACTCTTCGACGCCTTCCTCGAGCCAGAAAGGATGATTGAGAATGATCAACAGGTCCGGAATCGAAGACAAGGCGCTTAGGATCTGCGGCAGACGCCTTACGTCGGGAGCCGATGTGTACGCCTCCATAACGGCCATCCATCCGCGAGCCTCAGCCGCCGGCAGGTTGTGAATCCTCAAGTGCAGGATCGCCCGCTGGTAGGGTACAGTCCATTCCACCGATACCGGGACTTCCTCGCAGGACGCCGTAACCTGCAGGGCTATCGGCGCTTCGATACTGTCGTGGTCGGTGAGCGAAACCATGGGGCGCAGCCCCAGACCCACGATCTGTTCCTGTTCCAGGCGTAGCGCGGAGGCCGGGGTAAGTGGGGGCGTCCAATACGCGCGCGCGAAATCCACTGAGCCACGCCGCTGGTATCCACTGACGAGTTGCGAAACTCCGGGAACATGCTTCAGGTGCCGTGGCAGGAAGTCCAGGCACTCCTCGGAATACATCGTGTGACCGTGGAGGCATACCGCCGAGCGGAACCGCCGGACGGAATCCGAATCCTGCCACAAGAACGCTACGGTGGTTTCTTTCACAGGTTTTCTCCTGTTCCTATTCGTCAGCTTCGGTCATCAGCGGTTACAATCCGTTCGCAGTCTGGTAGTCGTTTGACCAAACATTCTGTGCTAAAGATGTTTTGAACTGGGAAGCTACGGAAAGGGCCGCCGGCGAAGCAATATGGGGGAGGCGCGGCTTTCGCCGGAACACCGATTGTGACAAACGTGTTATAACGAATGCCTAGGAGCAGTAAATGAAAGTAAAAAAAGCTCTTAAGCGGCTACAGCGTGTCGAGACGATACTGGGGACCGTCATCGACCAGTATGACTCGGGTACCACCGAGGTGAACGACTTGCTAGACGCGGCTAAATCGAGCGTAGCGTCTGCAACCCAGGCACTCGCGGCATCGCCGGCTAATACGCCACCGGCCACAGCTGAAAAATCTGGAACACGCAGGTTATCGAACGCCACTCGAAAACGACTCTCGGGCGCGGCCAAAAAGCGCTGGGCGGATGCCAAACGCGAAGGCATGAGCACCCCAGCCAAACACGCGCGCAAAACACACGCTGTACGCTCAGCCGCGGTCGCTTCCTGAATTTCGGCTCTCGATCCGGACGAACCACTTTATATCGGTCGTTCGCAAATCCATCAAAACGTCACCACAGTGTCACGGCACGGAGGTAAGCTACCGGTGTGCTCTTAGAGCGGACCCGATATGTGGTATTCGACCAATACTGAAACCAAGCAGACCATACCGTCAAGTGACACGACAGCCGAGAAGCAGTCCGATTCTCTCCTCGAGCAGGCTGCGAAAGCGACTCTTCCAGAAAAAACTCGCACCGCTACGGCTCCAGGTAGTGAATACTGGCTGCCCTGACAGAGATGTATAGCAGTCCGACAATCCGCGCGTAGACTTACTTCTACAGGTGCAACCGGCCCCTACCGACACGTTTCGCTCCTTTCCTGGCTGAGTAACGGGACTGTAACTCGCGCCTGATAGGCTTGGGAGTTCGGGAAAGACTATGGCGGATACCCGCGTCTCGGTTTTGGATTCGAAGATCACCCGCAAGCCTGGACGCATGTCCCTGGCGATCTTCATTGGCGTGCTGCTGGGCGGCGTTGTGTATACAGGCGGCAGCCTGCTGTCGGACCTTTCTCCGCTACGCTCCACCCCCAGCTTCGAGTTCGTGCTGCTTGGGCTTACGCTCGGGATCGCGCTGGGCTTTGAATTTGTCAACGGTTTTCATGACACGGCCAACGCCGTGGCTACGGTAATCTACACGCACTCCCTGGAGCCGCATCTCGCGGTGGTGTGATCGGGCTTATGGAATTTCATCGGCGTGCTGACATCGAGCGGCGCCGTGGCGTTTGGTATCGTCTCGCTTCTGCCCGTCGAACTGATTCTCAACGCCGGCACGCACGCGGGCTTCGCGATGATCTTCGCCCTCCTCTTCTCGGCCATTCTGTGGAATCTGGGGACGTGGTATTTCGGCTTACCGAACTCCAGTTCCCACACGCTCATCGGTTCGATTCTCGGCGTCGGCCTGATGAACCAGTTGATGGCGACGCAGCGCACGGGCACCAGTGGCGTCGATTGGACACAGGCCATCGGTGTGGGGAAGAGTTTGTTCTTCTCCCCACTCATCGGTTTTCTCTTTTCCGCGCTGCTGTTTCTGCTGATGAAGCGGTTTATCCACAACCACGCCCTTTACCGCGAGCCGGTGGGCAAGGAGCCGCCGCCCTTCTGGATTCGATCGATGCTGGTATTGACCTGTACGGGAGTCAGTTTCGCGCATGGGTCGAACGACGGACAGAAGGGCATGGGGCTGATTATGCTGATCCTGGTCGGGACCGTGCCGGCGGCCTATGCCCTCAATCATGCGGTCCGTGGACCGGAGGTGCAGACTTTTGTCGCCGTCTCCGAAAAGACCAGCCGGGTGTTGATGCGGTATGCGAGCCCCGGCGCCACCGCACCCGTGAAAATCAGACCGCTCCTGGAGCAACTGGTCAGCCAGTCGCGGATCGAGCCTGCAACGCTTCCCGCTCTCGCCGCGGCGGTGGAGCGCATCGCAGCGGATGTCGCTCCGTATGGGGGCCTCGCGAGCGTGCCGATCGAACTCTCGGGCAATACATTGTGCTTGCTGCTTGTTCCGCACTAGTGATCGCACACATGCTCACGTACTGTCGGCGCGGGAGACGCTGGGGACGCATTTGAGGCCCCGACAAGTAACTGCGACCGGGTGCTGGGCGATTTCGGCAAGGGCAACGGCGACCCGAGCCTCACCGTCTTGGGCGAGAAAGTCACACCAAACCGTCGCGAGTCGGCCCGGCCCAGACATCGCGAGGGGCGAGAATCGCTTCATAGGAACCGCCAGAATATCCCGCCTCTGATGCGCTGTAGTGACAGCGGGGTGACAAGCCGGCTATTACGCCACCGCCAGATCTCTTTCCGAATGCCGGGAAGGGACCACCGCCGTGAAGACTTCCCGGAATTCGTGGCTGAGGATGCGTAGCGCGGTGCCTCTGCCGCCGTTACGCACGACGGACCCGATCACGAGCAAGCGGACCCTTGGCCTTGCCGTGGTATAGACCGAGCCAGTCGATTGCAAGCTCCACCGTCGAGCCAACGGATAAGGCTTCGGGAGTGTCAATGAGGATGCCGCCCACACTCATGTCGAGCGTCTGGCCGCCCTTCCAGGCGGAGTAGAGTGCGCCGGCGGAGATGCGATACTGCATGGTTGTCCGCACAGCGTACCGTTGGGTATTCCTCCTGCTTTTGCCTTTGAAAGTCTGTGATCCTTGTTGGGCCGTCCGTGTAAACACCGAGGTCATGACCCGATTCTCGCAAGCCCATGTATATACCAGATGAAGCCTGCAATTCGGCTTGGTTAGCACGCTCGTGTCGCACAGTGTTCCTTGAACGTTCTGTGTGATTCGCCACTCCGATGACACCGGGAGACGCCCTGGGTCCCCGTCATGCAACTGTGTTGTCCTGGTCATCAGCCTGTATCGCATCAGGCCTTAATATCTGTTTTCAACCTATATTTTCCGCGATTCACTTAAACACTCTGATGAAGCGATTTCACATCCTGCTTGCCCGACTTGCGTTGTCCTCGCTCTGCCTGGCTCCGTCGGCGCTGCTGCACGGCGCGTCGATACCCGGCGGTTCCATACCATCCCGGATTATTCTGACCTGGTCGGGCGATCCGGCCACAACTCAATCGGTCACGTGGCGGACGGATGCCCTCGCGCAGTCGCCGCAAGCTCAGTTGGCGAAATTCACGGCCGACCCCGGTTTTGAAGCCGGAGCCGCCAATGTCAAGGCTACTGCGGTAACGGACGACTTAGGCAGCGGACTAACGGCCGCGCACTACCGAGTGGATTTCCGCGGGCTGGATGCCGGCTCCAAGTATTGCTATCGCGTGGGCGATGGAAAATCCTGGAGCGAATGGAGCTTCTTCCGGACGGCGTCCGCCACGCCGGAAGCGTTCCGCTTCATCTACCTCGGCGACGCGCAGAACAGCATCCGTTCGTTGTGGTCCCGGACCATTCGCTCGGCGCTGTTGACGGCGCCCGATGCCCGTTTCCTGGTGCACGCGGGCGATCTGCTGGCCGAAGGCTATGACGACCGCCTCTGGGGGGAGTGGACGGACGCGTTGAGCTTCATCAGCGCGACCATTCCCAGCATCCCGGTGCCAGGCAACCACGACCTCCACCGTCCGCCAGGCAAGCCGGACTCCAAGTTCGTCTTCAGCGTATCGCCGCTGTGGCGCTCTCACTTCGCTTTTCCCGCCAACGGCCCGGACATCGAAGAGATGCGCGGCCAGTCCTACTATGTGGACTATCAGGGAGTCCGTATGGTGGCGCTCGACGTCAACGCATTCGCCAACGAGGACTTCGAGGCCGCGGCGAAACAACGCGTGCAGGAAAAGCAACTGGCATGGCTGAACGAGGTATTGGGCAAAAACCCGAACCGCTGGACGATCGTGGTGCAACACCAGCCCATCTACGCGGTCGCCAAGGGCCGCGAGTACGCCGAAATGCGTGCCGCCCTGGCGCCGCTCTACGAAAAGTACCACGTGGATCTCGTTCTACAGGGGCACGATCACTCCTATGCACGCAGCCACAAGGTAGCCGCCGGCAAAGTCGTGGAGCCGGAGGCGCCGGGAGTGATTTATGCCGTGTCGGTGAGCGGTCCCAAGATGTATCAACTCGATGACCTGCACATGAAGTTGATGGCGCAGACGTACGAGAAGAAGCAATTCTTCCAGATCATTGAGGTCGCGCCGGATCGTCTGAAGTACGCCTCTTATTCGATCGACGGCGTGGTCGCCGATGCCTTTGAACTGAGCAAGCAGGGCACAGTTTCCATGTACGTCAATCACGCGCCGGGGAAGACCGGCGCAAGCAGCGCCAACAAGGGAACACAACAATGAAACGAGTCATTTGGGCTTTGGCGCTGGCATGCGTCGCGACGGCCGCCGGCGGTTACCGGCTGCTGAAGAAGTACCCGGCTCCGGGAGGCGGCGGGTGGGACTACCTGACGGTGGATGCGGCAGCGCGGCGGCTGTACGTCTCGCACGCTACCCAAGTGCACGTGCTCGATCTGGACTCCGGCGCCGTGCTGGCTTCGATCCCCGCGCAGGGCGCGCACGGCA
>ODAK010008752.1_pt1 | contig 10102 bp, 6 predicted proteins | sample 1539591 | NCBI WGS metagenome assembly ODAK01 (sample SAMEA3539303, study PRJEB22396) | soil metagenome | biome: tundra; feature: field; material: soil | place: USA | collected 2010-05 | depth 0.15 m | reverse complement strand
AAGCTGGCGACGGTGAAGATGGCGACGCAGGTCATGAGGAAGCGTTTGCGGCCGAAGCGCAGCGAGCACCAGTTGCTGGCGGGGAGGATGATGGCGTTGGCGACCAGGTAGCTGGTGAGCACCCAGGTGGCCTCATCGGTGGTGGCGGAGAGCGATCCGGCGATGTAGGGGAGCGCCACCGAGGCGATGGCGGTGTCGAGCACCTCCATGAAGGTGGCAAGCATGACCGCGGCGGCGATGAACCAGGGGTTGACGCCCTGGGTCACCTCGGCGGACCGGTCAAGCGGGGCTGTGGCTGTGGCAGCCATGCGCTCGGGAGGGGCTCCTTTTGGGGGATGCGAAACAGAACTGTAAGGATATAGAGGTGCGCCGAGGGGCCGGGGATGCATTCCGAGTGTGGGAAAAGGGATACGAGCAGGGCCGCAGAAGACCGGAACCCCTACTTTATCAGGAGAATACAGTGAAGGGACGGCGCGGGCCATGGGCTGGGCATGGTAGATTCTGGGGATGAACGAGATTGAGGCGGTGGGCCAGGAGGCTCTGCTGGAGCCGTTGCCGAAAGGCGGAGCAGCGGGGAAGGAGCGTCCCTGGCTGTTCGCCCTGCTGATCGCGCCGTCGGCGGTGCTGGCCAATGGGGTGGTGCAGGGCGGCGTGCTCTCGTACCTGCTGCGCAACCAGGGGATCGGAACAGGCAGGCAGTCGCACATCATCTGGGTGTTGTCGCTGCCTACGATGATCTATTTTCTGTGGAGCCCAATCACGGATTTTCTGATGAGGCGGAGGACCTGGCTGCTGTGCGGGTCGGTGGCTGCGGGCGCGCTGATGGCGACGGCGTTCCATATGGGCAGGCTGGACTCGCGCGGCGCCATGGTGCTGATGTTTGCGGCAGCGTGCTGCACGCAACTGGTGGTGTCGAGTTGCGGGGGGATGATGGGAGCGCTTCGGGTGGAGCGGTCGAAGCGGGTCGCGTGCAGCTTCTACCAGGGAGGTGGACTGGGATTTGGGGCGGCCGCGGTGTTTGTGCTGGTATCGCGAGCTGAAACGCTGAGCCGTCCTGCGCTCGGCCTGCTGGCGGCGGCGTTGATTGCCGTGCCGGGTTTGTTTGCGCTGGCCGCCCCGAAACAGGAGGTGATCGCCGATCACGCGTTCGTCAAGACGATGCGCAGGATCTGGACTGAGTTCAAGTCGACGTTCCTGCGCTGGGCGGCGATTCCCTATACGCTGCTGATGATATTTCCGCTGGCCAGCGGAGCGGCGGTCGGCCTGCTTCCCGGTGTGGCGCGGGATTACGGCGTGAACGGGCAACATGTGGCCTGGGTAAACGGCCTGGGCGGGGCACTCGTGATGGCGGCAGGGTCGCTGGCGGCGACGCTGATTGCGGCACGTTTCCAGGCTTCGGTGGCGTATCTTACGCTGGCGCTGGTGAACTCCGGGACGCTGGGTGTGCTGTGGCTGGGACCGCTGCGGCCGTCAACTTACTATTTGGGATTGATGTTGTATCTGTTCACGATCGGCACCTGCTACGCCATGTTCACTGCGGTGGTGCTGGAGTTTATGGGGCACTCCGGCAAGAGCGGCAGCGGGCGTTACTCGATCATCAATTCGCTGGGGAATGTTCCGGTTGTATACATGATCGCAGTGGATGGCTGGGGAGGCGGCAAGTGGGGTGCGCGAGGATTGGCCGGCACCGAGGCGGTAGTGGGGGCGATCGGTGCGGTGATCCTGCTGGCGTACTTTCTGGCGCGGAAGGAAACGAACGTGCCTGCGGACGAGGTTGCGGTCCAGGCTTAACGGGGCGGCTACGGTGCCGCGGTCCAGCGACCTATTGGCGGGTGAGGGTGCCGGTGAAGGTCGCTGAGGTTCCTGAGCCACTGTAAGCGAGGTTGGTGACGGTGATCTGCGTGGCGGTGGGGTTGGTGGAAGCAGTGAATGTGATTGAGGGACTGTTCGGCGCGGCGGAGGGATCGCTGAGGGAGAGGCCCAAGCCGAGGACCGTGCCGGCGAGCGGGGCGGTGCCGAGACCGCTGTTGCTGGGGAAGGTGATGGTGCCGGACAGCGGGAATTGTCCTGACGAGTTGGGCGCGCTGGCCTGGGTGAGAATCAGGGTCGCGGTGCCGCTCAGGCCGGGGGACGCGCTATCGGTGAGCGTGCCGACGTAGGTGCCGTTGAGGGGAGCAATCTCGACTCCGACGGCTGGGTCAATCGCGATGAGCGCGAGGCATTCCACTCCGGTATAGCTCAAGGGGTAGACGCAGCCGCCCACGATGGTGACGGGGATAGCGGTGTTGGTGGAGGGAGCGGTGAAGCCGATGCCGTAGGCGGGGGAACCGGTGGTCGCCGGGTAGAGGGCGACGTCACCGGTGGAGGAGTTGTAGGTTCCGAGGAAGCCCAGCACGATATTGAGCGTGGTCGGAGTGGGCTGTCCGGTGCCGGGGGTGGCGAAGACCGCCGCGGACTGGCTTGCCTGGGTCTGAACAGCCCCGACGAAGTAGAGACCAGTGGGTGGAGAGGTAATGGCGGTGCCGGCCTGGATCTGCCAGTTGTCCCAGTCGCCAGTTGGTGCCGGCGGTGTGCCCGTGGTTGGGGTGGAGGGCAAAGTGCAGCCGAGGAGCGTGGCCAGGGGAATGAGCAACGCAAAACGGAGCCCGGATTTCATGGCCAACGTCCTTTCACTTTCATTTCACGGCCAGAATGTTACGCCCGATTGGACGGCGGGCAACACGTTTATTTCTAATTTGGACGCTTATCGCGCAGGTTCGGCGCACCCATGGGTACATGGCCTGCATCAGATAGATTGACAGTAACTCACTCATATGTGAGACTGGAAATACCGGTAAGCAAGCTGGCAGGCGCAAGCCGAGAGTTTTAGTAGGTTTTTCAAGGGTTTAGCGGTCCAAGAAGCAGATTCCCTTCGGGAATGACAAACAAGGGTATGACAAACCAGGGAGGCGATACGAGCATGGGAAAGACGATTGGAATTGATCTGGGAACGACGAATAGCTGCGTTGCCGTGATGGAAGGCGGCGAGGCGAAGGTGATCCCGAACGAAGAGGGTGGCCGGACGACGCCATCGATTGTTGCGTTTACCAAGAGCGGGGAGCGGCTGGTGGGCCAGGTGGCCAAGCGCCAGGCGATTACCAACCCGGAGAACACGGTTTACTCCATCAAGCGGTTCATGGGACGCCGGATGAACGAGGTTGGCGACGAGTTGAAGATGGTGCCGTACAAGGTGGTGGCCAAGGGCGACAACGTTGCGGTGATTGCGCAGGGCAAGGAGTACACGGCGCCGGAGATCTCGGCGATGATCCTGCAGAAGCTGAAGAAGGCGGCGGAGGACTACCTGGGCCAGAGTGTGACCGAGGCGGTCATCACCGTGCCGGCGTACTTCAACGACGCGCAGCGGCAGGCGACAAAAGACGCCGGCAAGATTGCGGGTCTGGACGTGAAGCGCATTGTGAATGAGCCGACTGCGGCGGCGCTGGCCTATGGGCTGGACAAGAAGAAGGACGAGACCATTGCCGTGTACGACTTCGGCGGCGGCACGTTCGATATTTCGATCCTGGAAGTTGGCGAAGGCGTCATCGAGGTGAAGTCGACCAACGGCGATACGCATTTGGGCGGCGATAATCTCGACCAGCGGATTGTGGACTGGCTGATCGGCGAGTTCAAGGCCGACACCGGGCTCGACCTGCACTCCAAGGGCAACGAGATGGCGCTGCAGCGGCTGAAGGACGCGGCGGAGAAGGCGAAGATCGAGCTTTCGACGACCGTCGAGACGGAGATCAACCTGCCGTTTATCACTGCCGATGCCAGCGGGCCGAAGCACCTGGTGCGGAAGCTGACGCGGGCCAAGCTGGAGCAGCTGGTGGGCGATCTGCTGGAGCGTTCACTGGAACCGTGCAAGAAGGCGGTTGCCGACGCGGGCATTAGCTTCAGCGACATCGACGAAGTGGTGTTGGTGGGCGGCCAGACGCGCATGCCCAAGATTCAGGAACTGGTGAAGGGCCTCTTCGGCAAGGAGCCGCACCGGGGCGTGAATCCTGATGAAGTGGTGGCCATCGGCGCTGCGATTCAGGCCGGCGTGCTCGCAGGAGAAGTAAAGGACCTGTTGCTGCTGGACGTGACACCGCTGACCCTGGCCATCGAGACACTGGGCGGAGTTGCGACGCCGATGATTCCGCGCAATACCACGATTCCGACCAAGAAGACGGAGACGTTTTCGACCGCATCGGACTCGCAAACCGAGGTTGAGGTGCACGTGCTGCAGGGCGAACGGCCGATGGCTGCGGCCAACCGCACGCTGGGCAAGTTCAAGCTGGCTGGGATTCCTCCGGCTCCGCGCGGAGTGCCGCAGATCGAGGTCACGTTTGACATCGACGCCAACGGCATTTTGAACGTGACGGCGAAGGACAATGCAACGGGCAAGGACACGCGCATCACCATCAGCTCGAGCTCGGGTTTGAGCAAGGATGAGGTGGAGCGCATGGCCAAGGATGCCGAGGCCCACGCCGCGGAAGACAAGGAGAAGCGCGAGGAGATCGAGGCGCGCAACTCGCTGGACGGTATGGTCTACAACATCGAAAAGATGTTGAAGGACGCGGGCGAAAAGGTACAGGCGGCGGACAAGACCGAGGTCGAGTCGGCGCTGGCCGATGCGAAAAAGACCCTGGAAGGCACTCCGAGCGCGGTGGAACTGAAAGCTGCGCACGAGCGGCTGACCAAGGCGAGCCACAAACTGGCCGAGGTGCTCTACAAGGCCAATTCCGCGCAGGCCTCCGGCGCGCCGGGCGGGCCATCGTCGCAAGGCGATGGAGCGGCCAATGGCGACGGGCAGAAGAAGGACGAAGGCGTGATCGACGCGGAGTATGTGGACGTGGAAGACAAGAAGTAGGACTTGCCGTCCAGGCGGCGCCGCCTGCGGCGGAAAGACTCAGGGGTGGGCGGCGAGAGCGTCGTCCACCCCAACTTGTGTGGTGCAGTCTTCGTGAGGCCAGGCAAAGGGGCACATCGAGAACCTGGAAGATTGCATGCATGAAAGGGACAAAGCAACCGGTAAGATGATCTGAGAATAAGAAAACGCCTATGGCAACGACTCAAAACAAGGATTACTACGCGTTGTTAGGCGTAAAGAAGACGGCGACGCCTGAGGAGATTCGCAAGGCGTTCAGGAAAGCTGCGCGCAAATATCACCCCGATGTCAATCCGAACGACAAGAAGGCCGAGGAGAAGTTCAAGGAGATCTCTGAAGCCAACGATATTCTGAGCGACGAGAAGAAGCGCAAGGTCTATGACCAGCTCGGATTCTATTCCGACCAGATCGACCCGGCACAGGCCGAGGCGTACGCGCGGCAGCAGAGCGCGGGCGGACGATCGCCGGTGGATTTCGACGGGTTTGACTTTTCCGGCTTCCAGGGCGGGCCGGGACAGCGGTCGAGCAACGAAGGGGATCATGGGGGTTCGTCTTCCTGGGGCAGCTTCAAAGACATCTTTTCCGGCATCTTCAACGGGGCGCAGCAGCCGCAACGGGCGCGCGGGCCGCAGCCGGGCACGGATCTCGAGTACCAGGCCTCGGTGGACTTCTGGACGGCGATTCGCGGCGGGCAGGCGCGCATGCAGATTAGCCGCCTGGAGACGTGTCCGACGTGCCATGGGAAGGCGCAGACCGGCGGACCAATCACCTGCACGGAGTGCAATGGAACGGGCCAGGTGACGCAGATGGGCGGGCGCATGAAGTTCAATATTCCCTGCCCGAGCTGCGATGGGACGGGACGGATTTCAAACGACTGCCCGACATGCCACGGCGAAGGGGTCGTGAGCAGGACGGAGACGGTCGAATTCCGCATCAAGCCGGGGACGCGGGACGGACAGCGCATTCGCCTGCAAGGCAAGGGCAACGCGGGGTTGAACGGCGGCCCGCCGGGAGACTTGTTTGTCATTGTGCGCACCGGGACGAATCCGGTATTTACGCGGACCGGCGACGATATTCTGGTAACGGTTCCGGTAACTGTGCCCGAAGCATCGCTCGGCGCCAAGGTGGATGTGCCGACGATTGACGGGCGCGCGCAGTTGAAGATTCCTCCCGGAACGCAAGGCGGACAGAAGCTGCGCATGAGAGGTCGAGGGGTGGAGAACGCATCGCATCCCGGCCAGCGCGGTGATGAGATTGTGACGGTTGATGTAGTGATCCCCGCGCTGCAGGATGAACGCAGCCGCGAGATTATGCGCGAGCTGGCGAAGCTGAACAATCAGGACCCTCGGGTGGAGCTGTTCAATAAGGTGTAAAGGGCAGGGTCAGAGATCGGGGCTCGGGGATCATGGATTCAGCCAGTCGAGATTGGTGAGCTGATTTCGGAAAGCGAGCGATGACCGCAAGACGAAAGTCAAAAGGCGCGTACATGATTTCGGCTGTTGCCGAGATGTACGAGATTCACCCGCAGACGCTTCGGCTTTACGAGCGCGAGGGGCTATTGAAGCCGTCGCGTACCGAAGGCAATACGCGGCTCTATACCGATGAGGACCTGGAGCGGTTGGAGTTCATCCTGAACCTGGCGCGCGACCTGGGGGTAAACATCGCAGGGATCGCCATCATTCTGCAGATGCGCGAGCGCATGGAAGAGATGAACCGCCAGATGCAGAGCTTTGTGGAGTATGTACGGTCGGAGATGCTGACACGCTTTCAGCAAACGGCACCCGGCAAACCGGGGGCGATTGTGCCGCTGCGCAGGTCGGCGGAGACGCCCAAGGTTGTGCCACCGCGCAAGTCGTAGCTTGCCTCCTTGTCTCTTCGCACTGAGCCCGTCTCGGCTCGTCTTTTGCCCCATTCGAATTCGCCATCGCGCATGGTGCGCGGGTGCAGGTATTCTTAGTCCTGCATCATGCACATCCTTCTCACCATCCTCATCATCGCGGTCTTTGGGCTCGTCACGTCCACTGTATTCACCGGGATGACGCTGGCGGCGGTTCCCCCTTATTTAAGGGAGCGGCGGGAGGCGTTGGTGCAACTCAAGACAGGGCCGGAGTTTACGCCGCCTTTGACCCTCTTGAAGCCGCTGCACGGGACAGAGCCGGACCTTGAAGCACATCTAGCCAGCTTTTTTGAGCAGGATTATCCGGAGTACGAGATCCTGTTCTGCGCCCGGACAGACGACGATGCCGGCCTGGAAACGGCGCGGCAGGTGGCGAAGCGGTATCCGGCCATTCCGGCGCGTTTCTTCTGGACCGGGGAGCCACCCTACATCAATGCGAAAGCGGCCTCGATGGAACTGATGGAGGAGGAGGCGCGCTACGATATTCTTGTCATCAGCGACAGCGATGTGCGCGTGACACCGGATTATCTGCACTCCGTGGCGCTGCCTTTTGCCGACGGGAACGTGGGAGGGATGACCTGCCTGTATCGCGGCGTGGCGGCAGAGGGTGGGTTGTGGGCGCGGCTCGAGGCAGTGGGCATGAGCGTGGAGATGTCGTCGGGCGTGCTGGTGGCGCGCATGATGGAGGGAATGCAGTTCACTCTGGGGCCGACGATGGCGTTCCGCCGCGACGCGATTCACAGGATGGGAGGCTTCGAGGTGACGGCCGACTACTGCGCCGACGATTTTGTGCTGGGGAATGAGACCTGGAAGCTGGGCCAGAAGATCGTGTTGAGTCACCACGTGATTGATCACATGGTGATTAATGCGACTCTGGAAGCGTCGTTGAAGCACCAGGTGCGGTGGATGAAGTCGACCCGCTTTTCGAGGCCCAAGGGGCACTTTGGGACTGCGCTGACGTTCAGTGTTCCGTTCGGGCTGCTTGGATGGGCGGCTGCGGCGGCGATGGGGCATCCGTTATGGGGGCTCGGCCTGCTGGGTTGGAGCGTGGCGACGCGGCTGGCGTTGGCGATTGCCGTGGGCAGGCGGGTGGTGCGCGATTCAAGCTGGTTTGGCCTGCTGATGCTGTATCCGATTCGGGATTTGATGGGGTTTGGATTCTGGGTGGCCAGCTACTTCTCGAGCCGCATCGTATGGCGCGGGCGGCTGTTTCAACTGCTGCCCGGCGGCAAGATGCGGGCGGCGGAGTAAGAGCCTATCAACGAGTAAACGAGAAAGCTCAGGCGATTGCGCGGTCTGTTTCGAAGATTCACTGGGTCGACGCGGCTTCACAGTCTCACAGTTTCACGGAAAAAGGGGGGTGGGTACCCTCGCTTGGTACCGCGTTTTGACGCGCCAGGTTCATTTCCCGCTTCCTTCAATTTCCATTGTGCGCCGGGTCGCAGTAATTTTCTGCAAATGAATATCTGAATTTCGGAGCGGCCAAAAGGATGGCCGGTTCACGCGAAGTTTGATCTCTTCAGCATCCCTGACGAAGAACTGACTTCCGAATCGGCGACTATCCACTCGCAGAGCGGTGCTATTCTCCGTTACTCGATCAACTTTTTAGCTTTTGCTTCGGCCAGCAGTTCCGGATGCCGTCTTAGGGTTGGAGAAATCAAGTAACAATCTTGCTCGTAGATAATCCAACCTACGGCTCTCTGTATCTTCTGCAACTCGTCCGCGGGCTCCGCAACTCGTGCACGTTCGAGTATCGCCATAAGCTCCTTGTCACAAGCGTGGGTGGCCTGCAAGAGTAGACGCGCCTGCTCAATACTCGAAAACAGATTCGTGGGCGACTCCGAGCTTCGGCTAACATTATTCGGCGGATCAGATTCGCCGTCGGGCAGAACACGGATTTCAACTTTGTCGCCACGCACAATTGGCCCGCATCCCAAGTAGAGCTAACGACGTTGGGCTCCTCAGAATGATCAATCGCCCGAAGCGAAGCGCGACCAACGGTGGAGTCTGGTTCTGGCTCATTTCTCAGGTTGAGGTGAGCGCTCAAAAGTCCCTTGGCCTGAAGTGAAGCCCGAATCGCTTGGCGATCATTAACAGTGAGTTCGAGGAGCATAATCCGAATCCTACAATACCGATTCTCGAACGAGGGGCATCGGCCAAGTAAAGGAGAGCCCTTGAAACCGCGATGACGCTTCCGAGCGGACTACCGGCTTATCGGAAGTAACTCGCAACGTTGAGTGCGAGTTTCAACGGCGGGAATTGGGGCATGCAAGTTTTCTATCATTCTGCAGACGACGGCTACTGCGGCGGCCGGTCGGTCCAAAGGGCTTTGTCGGCGATGGATTGGACAGGGTAGAGGCGGCCGGCGAGGAGTTGTTCGGCTTTGGACTGGTAGGTGTCCTGGGCGAAGAGCCATTTGCGCGGGCCGGTTCCCCAAAGCTTTGAAAGCTGGTCTTCGCTGATAAAGATTTTGGGCGCGTCGGGGTAGCAGGATCCCCACAGCAGCGACGAACCGTTGCCGTGCTGCGAACATTGCTCATTTACCAGAAGGCCGGGCTTGCGCAGGAAATCGTGGGTATAAAAGATCACCGAGGACGCGTCCGACTGGTCGCCATAGATGATGAAAGTGTCGGCGGGTGAGCCATCGCGGAGGATGGTGTCGGCCAGTTGCTTTGAGCTGAGCATCGGCTCAAAGCGGGCAAAGGCGATGTGCGCAGCCACGAGAAACATCGCGGCGGTAAGCGCGACGCTGATCGTAGCCTCGACGTGTCTGCCTCTGGCGCGGAGCAGCGATCCGATAGCCGGACCAACGAGCAAGATGATTGCGGCCAGGGCGGCGGGCAGGCGCAGCGCGGCGAACGAAGGGCCGGTCAAATCGAACAAGTGGGACATCGAGAGGGTGTAGCCGCCCACGTCACGATGGGCAAGCAAGGTGCCGATGTCGGAGACGTAGGGCAGGTTGCGCGAGGTCCACAGGCCCCAGCAGAGCGTGGCCGCGGCGAGGATGCCGGCCACCGTAAAGACTGTATGCGCGCCAGTCAGCCAGGCAGTTGAGAGGCGCGGCCTGTCGCTGTCGGCCGTGCGACTCTCCTCGATCTCGGCGACAACGCCGGCGATGAGCATCAGCAGTGGCGGCCAGGCGGGAAAGGTGTAGTACTCCTGGTTGGTCGAGAGGGAGAAAAACAGAAGCGTAAACCCGGAAAACAGGCTTAAGAGCCAGATGGTGCGGACGCGGAATTTGAGGCGGGACACGTAGCTGGCGACGGCTTCGCGGGCCGCATAGTCCAGGGAAAAAT
>ODAK010008751.1_pt1 | contig 10102 bp, 10 predicted proteins | sample 1539591 | NCBI WGS metagenome assembly ODAK01 (sample SAMEA3539303, study PRJEB22396) | soil metagenome | biome: tundra; feature: field; material: soil | place: USA | collected 2010-05 | depth 0.15 m | reverse complement strand
TGGGGTCGTTCTCCATTTCCGGGGGTGGGACTTTGATCGCGACAGGCACGCCGCTGCGGGTATCGGGCGTTCGAAAAATCGAAGCCATTCCGCTGCGGGCAGCAACAGAGTCAATCAGATAGTGATCGAGCCGGGCACCCGAATGAAGGGCGGTGGTGCGTAGTTGCGGGGACGCGACCGAGACCAGGATGGAGGACATGCAGTCTACAAGTTAGAAGCCTCGCCATGAAAGAGGCATAAGCATGGGATAAAAAATTCATAACGCGGATCAGGAATGCAGCAAGGCGAGGAGTTTGCTCTGCACGGCCTCGGCGGTGGCCGAGTCCTTGCAAATGACGAGGATGGTGTCGTCTCCTGCGAGGGTGCCGACCACTTCGGGCCATTCTTCATCGTCCAGAGCAACGGCGACGGAACTGGCGTGGCCTGGCGCGGTCTTGAGCACTACCTGGTTCTGGGCCAGCCGGACGTCCTGCAGGAATTCTCCGGCGAGAGTCGCGAACTGGAGGTTGGGGGTATCGCGGTCAAGGTCCCGGTAACCTTCACTGGTCTTGACGAGACCGAGTTCCCGCATGTCGCGGGAAAGGGTCACCTGCGTGGCGTCGAGGCCCACTTCTTTCAGGGCACGGGCGAGTTCTTCCTGGGTAAAGATGCTGCGGCTGCGGATAAGTTTGAGAATCTGACCGTGGCGGAAACTCTTGGTCATGCGAAGTTCGCGAGACGGACGCGGGCGGTGATGAGCGCGGCATGAACGGTGTCGGGGCCAGTGCCGCCGGGAATCTCGCGGGTCTTCATGCCTTCGCGCGGTTCGAGCAGGCGGGCAATGTCGGGGGTGAACTCGGGAGCGAAGGCCGCCAGGGACTGGGCGTTCCAGTCGGCGGGCTTCCTGCCATTGCGGACGCTTTCGAGCACCAGGCGGCCGACGATCTGATGCGCCTGGTGGAACGAAGTGCCGTTGCGTGCGAGCGCTTCCGCAAGGTCGGTCGCGACGACCCAGCTTGCGTCCGCTGCGTCGGAAGGGATCTTCTCGTGCAATACGACGGACTCGGCTACGACGCTCGCCATTTCGAGACAGCCGTTGACCTGATCGGCGGCTTCAAAGAGCGGCTCTTTGTCTTCCTGCATGTCGCGGTTGTAGGTCATGGGCAGGCCCTTCATGGTGAAGAGCAGCGAGTTCAGGGCACCGAGAACGCGGCCGGACTTTCCCCGAATGAGTTCGAGCGAATCCGGATTCTTCTTCTGCGGCATCAGGCTGGAGCCGCTGGTGACACCATCGCCGAGTTCGATCCAGCCGAACTCTTCGGAGGAGTAGAGGATCCAGTCCTCGGCGAGGCGGCTGAGGTGGATCATGGCGACAGACGCGGCGTAGAGGTAGTCGAGCGCGAAATCGCGGTCGCCCGAGACATCCATGCTGTTGGCCGTGATGCTGTCGAAGCCCAGATCGCGGGCGATAGCTTCGCGATCGTGCGGGAAGCCGCTGCCGGCGAGAGCACCGGAGCCGAGCGGCATCACGTTGGTGCGGCGGCGCGCTTCGCCAAAACGCTCGTGATCGCGCGCGAACATTTCGAAGTAGGCCAGGAGATAGTGAGGCCAGAGCACCGGCTGGGCGCGGCGCAGATGGGTATAGCCGGGGACCACTGCATGCGGGTGCTTGTCGGCAAGATCGAGCAGCGCGGCCATCAACTGGCGCAGGAGATCGCGCGTGCGGTCGCATTCGTCGCGCAGCCAGAGGCGAGTATCCAGCGAAACCTGTTCATTGCGGCTGCGGCCGGTATGGATCTTATCGGCAAGCACGCCCACGCGCTGCTTCAGTTTGCCGATAACGAAACTGTGCACGTCTTCGGCGTCGGAACCTTCGCCTTCAAAGAAAGACGGCGAGGCGGCGTCTTCCAGGATGGTTTCGAAGGCGTTCACGATGTCCGCGCATTCCATGGGCGTGAGAACACCGGCGCGCGTAAGCGAACGCGCGAAGGCCTGGGAACCGCGCACATCGGCGCCGATCAGACGTTTGTCAAAGTGCAGAGAGTTCGAAAAGCGCTCGAAGCTTTCGGAAGGTCCTGTTTCGAAACGGCCGCCCCAGAGCTTCATGAGAGCAGCCTCATGAGAGCAACATCAACAGCAGCGCTTTTTGTGCGTGCAGGCGGTTCTCGGCCTGATCGAATACGACGGAGCGCGGGGATTCGATCACGCTGTCGGTCACTTCTTCACCGCGCTTGGCGGGCAGACAATGCATAAAGATGGCTTTGGGTTCGGCGTGGCGGAAGAGGTCGTCATCCACCTGGTAATCGGCAAAAGCGGTACGGCGTTCGGCGGCTTCGTTCTCAGCGCCCATGCTGGCCCAGACATCGGTGTAGATGATGTGCGCGCCGCGAGCGGCCGCGGCCGGGTCGGTCGTGATCTCGATTTTCGAACCGGAGGCAGCGGCGAGTTCGCGCGCCTGCGCAATCATATCGTTGCTGGCTTCGTATTGCTTCGGCGTCGCGAGTGCGAAATCCATGCCGAGCCGCGCGGCGTTCAGCATCAGCGAATTCGCCATGTTGTTGCCGTCGCCGACGAAGGCGAACCGAAGTCCGCGGAGAGATCCGAAGTGTTCGCGTACGGTTTGCATGTCAGCAAACGCCTGGCAGGGATGGTACATATCGCTGAGAGCGTTGATCACGGGAACTTTCGACCAGCGCGCGAGACTGTCGATCGATTTCTGAAGGAACGTGCGGGTCACGATGGCGCTGACCCAGCGATCCAGGTTGCGGGCCATGTCTTTCAGAGGCTCGCGTTCGCCGATGCGCCCTTCATTCACCAGGGCGAAGCCGCCGAGTTGATGGATGGCGAGTTCGAACGTCATGCGCGTGCGCAGGGACGGCTTTTCGAACAGCAGGGCAATGGATTTTCCGGACAGTGCGGAACGATAGAGTTCGGGCGACTGCTTTACTTCGGACGCGAGGTCGAGGAGAGCAACGAGTTCACCGGAAGCAACGTCCAGGTCTTTCGTTAAATCTCCGAAAGCGATTTTCGGGAGGGCCGGAGCCGCGGTCATGAATTTTTATGCACTCCACTGAATATTTAACCATTAGATTCAGGCTGGGGTCAAGGGTGGGCCGTCAGATGCCCGCGGAGAAGCAGACTTCGTCGTATGAATGACGGATCTTGATTGATCCGGTGGATTCGAAGACGTTGAGGGATTGTTCGTATAAATCGCGGGGGATTTCGGCGGGTCCGTCCCATGCGCCGAGGCCTTTGTATCGTTCGATCGCGAGGGCGAGCGCGGATTTGCTCACACCTGGAAAGTAAGACGCTTCTTTCGCGGCGATCTCTTCAGCTGAGGAATGGCACACCCAATCTTTGGCTTCAGCGAAGGCTGCGAGGAACGGGCGAAACGAATCGCCTGCGATGAATTCACGCCCCGCGCAGAGGGAGCTGAAGGCGTTCGCGGGCATGGAGGCGCCGACCGAAACCGCGGTGAGCAGATCGGGCGCGGGCGCTTGAACGTGGAGGAAGTCGCCTGTGCCTGCGCGGAAAGCCTCGGTCATGGCCTCGGCGGAACCAGCGTTGACGACATCGATCTTTTGCCAATCCGCATGGTTGAATTTGACGGCGTAACGGAGCATGGCGAGGGGCTGCGAGCCGTGGTCGGCCAGGAGGGTTTTGCCTTCGAGGTCATGCCAGTTAAAGGTTTTCGCAGGTAGCGCGCGGCCGACCAGGAAGAAACCATCGCGTTGATTGATGAGTGCGAAATGCAGGGGGAAGCCCGTTTCCCCTTTGTCCATCTTCGCCCAGTTGGTGGAGGGGGCCGACTGCATGATGTCGGTCTTGTTTTCGCGGATCATGCCTGCGGCGGTTTCGCCTGGCGCCAGGGTGGCATAGATGAAATCGAGGCCGTGCTTTTCGAGGAAGCCTGCCGCCATGGTGCAGATGAGCGGGCTGTAGAAAGCGGTGTGGCGGCTGGCGGTGATGCGGATAGTCATGAATTTGATTTTCGTACTGGAGTGAACGCGTGTATTTGGGGCGCGGCCAGCGTGTCCGCACACAGCATCTATAACCCCAGGCGTAAGCGCGGGGAAAATTTAATGAAGAACTTTTCGAATAAGTTGCACTTAAGAATTTGGGGTTCCCCGCGCTGACGCTTGGGGTTATAGGGCATGTGCTGGCGGCAAAGCGAACGGAGACAACGGAGGTCGAGCGATTGAGCGCAGTTACCGACACTGAGCGGGTATCAGGATAAATATGGTTTACTTTTTGACGTTCAATTGTTATGGCTCGTGGCTGCCCGGTGATGAGCGCGGGTGGGTCGAGCCGGACCACGGCATTCGTGATCCGAATTCAGGGCTTCATAAATACTGCCAGGGGAACATGGCCGACGAGCCTTATCTGCTCGACCTGCCTCGCGCCAACATTGTGCTCACCGCCATTCAGGAGGTCTGCCGGTTTCGGAATTGGGATCTGATTGCGGCGCATGTGCGAACGAATCACGTGCATTTAATCGTTGACGGATTACAGGAGCCTGACCGCGCTATCGTCCAATTCAAAGCCTCTGCTACCCGCGCGCTGCGGGCAAAGAGAATTTGGGCGCGAGGCGGAAGCACGCGGGCTCTCACGAGCAGATCAGCACTCGACCAGGCAATCCGCTACGTCATCGCCCAGCAAGGCGAATCAATGGCTCTGGTGGCGCCGCCGGTCAAGATTAGGCAGCAGACCCGTAAGCAGACCGATCGCGGGCAGGAACGCGCAGAGTTGGTACACGAAGTAGATGCCATTGCGGTCGGCTAACTTACCGAGGAATGCCGCACCGACACCGCCCATGCCGAACGCGAGGCCAAAGAAGAGGCCGGAGATCATGCCGACTCTGCCCGGCACAAGTTCCTGTGCGTAAACAATGATTGCCGAGAAAGCGGACGCGAGGATCAGACCGATGATTACGCTCAGCACGCCCGTCCAGAAGAGATTCGAATACGGCAACATCAACGTGAACGGCAGCACGCCGAGAATCGAGCACCAGATCACGTACTTGCGCCCGATACGGTCCCCGATGGGCCCGCCAATGATGGTGCCTGCAGCCACTGCGCCGAGGAAAGTAAACAGATGTATCTCAGCGTTCTGCACCGAAACGTGAAACTTACTGATCAGATAAAACGTGTAGTAACTGCTGAGACTCGCCAGATAGAAGAACTTCGAGAACATCAGCGCGATCAGCACAGCGAGCGAAACGGCGACGCGTTTCGGTGTGAGGTCCGGATGAACTATGGCTTTTCTGGCGCGCGCGGCGAGCCCCATGCCTTCGCGTTTTTTATACCAGGCGCCGACATTCGTCAGCAGAACGATCGCGAGCAGCGCGGCTAAAGTGAACCAGACGATGCTGTGCTGGCCGCGCGGCAGAACAATGAAGGCCGCGAGCAACGGTCCGAGCGATGAGCCGGCATTGCCGCCCACCTGGAAGAGCGACTGCGCAAGACCATGCTGTCCGCCGGAAGCCATGCGCGCCACGCGGGATGACTCGGGATGGAAGACTGCCGAGCCCATACCAATCAGTCCCGCTGCAATCAGAATGAAGGCGTAGTTCGATGCCATCGAGAGCAGCGCAAGACCGACGAGCGTGAAACCCATGCCGAAGGGCAGTGAATACGGCTTCGGCTTGCGGTCAGTGTAGAGACCAATGAGCGGCTGCAGGAGCGAGGCGGTCAGCTGCGTTGTAAGCGTGATGAGCCCGATTTTCGCGAAATCGAGATGGAAATTGCTCTTGAGGATCGGGTAAATGGCAGGCAGCAGCGACTGAATCATGTCGTTCAGCAGATGCGAAAAGCTGATGGCCGCGAGGATGGGGAAGACGGTGCCTTCGACGGCCTGCCTTTGTGGTTCGATTTTTATGCCGCTGGAGCTCACTTGTTCAATTATCCAACTCAAATGCCTTCGCGATCAGTTCGTAAGACCGGCGGCGCGCTGCGTGGTCGAACATGATGTTGACGATCAGGACTTCGTCGGCTTCGTATTCTTCTGCCAGTTTTTCGATGGCGGCCCGAACACGCCCCGGAGCCCCTGTGATGATGCGGCGCCCGACCGGGACATCGGCGGCTTTGAGGCCTTCTTCCTCCAGGAAGCGCTGCGCACGTTCGACGGTCGGCACCTGCATGCTGCGGCCGCGGAACAGCATCGCCATCATCATGCGGAAACTGAGGGAAAGGCGCTCGGCTTCTTCGTCGGTGTCAGCGCAGATGGCCCACGCGGCGACGCCAGTGCGCGGCGCTGGATTGTTTTCAGAAGGAGAAAACCCCTGGCGGTAACTGCGCGCAATGCCCGCGCCGTGTGGATTTATGAAGTCCGCAAAGACGTAGGGCAGACCGAGTTCGGCGGCCCAGACGGAACTGTCCTCGGAAGACCCGAGCAGCCAGAGATCAGGGCTGATGATTCGATATGGCGTGCGGTTGGCGAGATAGAGGATAAGTTCGTTGAGTTGTTCCGGAAAATCATTCGGCGCGGGCTGCCTGCGATCGCGCTGGAGGGCGAAGGCGACCTTCGGAGAAGTTCCCGCTGCGCGACCTATGCCGAGATCGATGCGATGCGGATACAGGCCGCTCAGCATGCTGAAGGTTTCTGCGACTTTGAGTGGGCTGTAATGCGGCAGCATGACACCACCGCTGCCAACTCGCAGACGAGATGTCGCCGCGGCGATCGGGCCGATGAGCGCTTCCGGGCTGGCGCAGGCGAGCCCTTGCGTCCCGTGATGCTCGGCCACCCAATAGCGCGTGTAGCCGAGGCCATCCGCAAGACGCGCGAGATCAATGGAATTGCGAAGGGCGTCGCCCGTGTCGCAACCTTCGGGGATGGGCGACTGATCGAGAATGCTGAGGCGGAGATTCATTGACTGAGACGCGTCTTTTGCCTGCCGGCGGCGTCGAAGTTACTTTCATCCAGCCAGCGTTCGAATTCGCGCCTGCGCGCGGGCCATTCGGAATCGAGCATCGAAAACCACGCGGTATCGCGATTCTTTTCTTTGATGATCATGTGCTGGCGAAAGATGCCTTCAAAAGTGAAACCGAGGCGCAGGGCGGCGCGACGGGAGGGTAGGTTCAGGGCGTTGCATTTCCATTCAAAGCGCCGGTACCTGAGATCTTCAAAGATGTAACGCGCGAAAAGATACATCGCTTCCGTTGCACCGCGCGAGCGCTGCAGCGTTGGAGTGTAGATGATGCCGCCGACTTCGATCACGCGGTTCAGCGGATCGATTCGCATGAGTGTGGCACGGCCTGTCGCGGTGCCGGTGGCGCGGTCGACGATCGCGAAAAACAATTGATCTTCGGACTTCGCTTTGGCCTGCATGTGGGCCTCGAAGGCAACGCGATCAGCGAACGGTCCGTCGGGCATATAGAGCCATAGATTTTCCGCGGAAGCGCCGCCGAGTCCGTTCCAAAGATGTTCTGTGTGTTTCGCGGGATGGAGCGGTTCGAGTCGAACGCAGCGGCCTGACAAAATAATACGTTCCGGACGCGCAGCAATTCCTAATGATGTAGTATTCTGGTCCATTACAACTCTCCAGGAATACCACAGTGCAGCGAAGACAAGTGCTCACTCGTGGCGTGTCGCTGCTCGCAGCGTCCGCGGCGAGTTCTCTGTTCAAACGGCTCGATGCGGCGGGATATTCCACCCGCGCGGTGGACCTTGTCGCGCAGTCGAATGTGATCGACATGCTGGGGCTGCTGACGCTGGACTGGGGGCTTCTCGACCGCTGGCAGAGCGCTCCCGATAACTTCGGCGAAAAGGATTTCAGCAAGCTGCGCGAATCGGGAATCGACGTGTTTCACCCGGCCGTGGCTTTCGAAGTGGCGCAGCCGTATACGACCACCGTGAAGTGGCTTGCGAAGTGGAACCGGCTGATCGAGCAGCATCCGAAGTGGTTCCTGCGTATCAACGAGTGCACGGATCTGGCGCGCGCGAAAGAAGAGAAGATGATCGGTATCGTCCTCGGGATGCAGAATGCGAACCACCTGCGCAATCTGGATGACGTGGATGCATTTTACAAGACAGGCCAACGGCTGACGCAGCTGACTTACAATTCGCAGAACCGGCTGGGCGCGGGATGCAAGGTGGCGACGGATGCCGGCCTCACGGAGTTCGGTCACGCGGTGCTGGCGCGCATGAACACGGTCGGGATGGCAGTGGATGTCTCGCACTGCGGCGAACGCACGACGCTCGATGCAATCGCAGCTTCGAAGAAGCCGGTGTTGATCACGCATTCCAACTGCAAGGCGCTCGCGCCCGGTGTAGCGCGCTGCAAAACGGATGAAGCGATTGTTGCTGCGGCGCGTAAAGGCGGGGTGATCGGACTCACGGGTGTGCGGCATTTCGTGCGCGCGAAGGATCCGGTGACACTCGACAACGCGCTCGATCATTTCGACCATGTAGTGAAGATCACGGGCATCGAGCATGTGGGCCTCGGCAGCGATACGGACCTGGATGGCCGCGACCGCACGGGGACGCGCCCGCAGTATGACATCGCGGGCCTGAACCATACGAATCGCGTTTACGAACTGACCGAAGGGCTGATCCGGCGAGGATATACGGACGAGCAGATCGGCATGATCCTCGGCGGCAATTTTCGGCGGGCGCTGCGCGAGATCTGGATCTAGGTACACACGAATTTATTCGCGTTCCTGCGGCTGAGAACGAACGCGACTGAAGTCGCGTGTACCAGACTGATTAACGCAGCAGATCTTCGAGCTGGATGCGCGCGCCGGTTTTATCGTCGCGATACTTCACGATCACGGGCGTGTAAATCGAAATACCCCAGTCGCGGCCGGGTCCAATGGTGACCGCTCGCGAGCCTGCTATGACGACGGCGCCTTCGGGGATCACGAGCGGTTGTTCATCGGTCGCGCGATATATCTTGCCGAGCACCAGATCGTAGACGGGCGTGGAACGATTCAGAATCGTGCCGGTGCCGAGAACGGCCTGCTGTTTCACAACCGTGCCTTCGTAGATGCCGCAGTTGCCGCCAACCAGAACATTGTCTTCGACGACCACCGGCAGCGCACCGACCGGTTCGATGACGCCGCCGAGCTGCGAAGCCGCGGAGATGTGGCAGTTCTTCCCCACCTGCGCGCAACTGCCGACCAGCGCGTGCGAATCGATCATGGTGCCATCGCCGACGTATGCGCCGACGTTGACGTACATCGGCGGCATGCAGATCACACCTTTGCCGATAAAGCTGGCGTCGCGAATGCTGGAGCCGCCGGGCACGATACGGACGCCGTCCGTCGCGGTGAACTGCCGCACCGGGTAAGTCGACTTATCGAAGAACGGCTGCCGGACGGAATCGATCGACATATCGACGATGCCGCCCATGCGGAAGCCGACAAGAATGCCCTTCTTCACCCAGGTGTTGACGCGCCAGCCGCTGACCGGGACCGACGCATCGTGCTCCGCGGCGCGAATGGCGCCCGCGTTCAGGCCTTCCTTAAATTTCGAAAAGAGAGAGAAATGATCCGGCGTGTACCGGGCGGGGGGCGTATCGAAAAGCTGGGTCAGTTCCTGCTGCAACTTAATGTGCTCCCGCGGCGGCCAGGAGGCCGGCCGACTCAACTACCTGGTGGATCTTGTGCTGACTGGCGGGAAGCGGCGCGACCATGGGAAGGCGGTAGACGGGCTCGAGCAGGCCCATTACCGACATCGCCCATTTCACGGGGATGGGATTGGCTTCCACGAAATTGACCTGCATCAGCGGCATGTACACGCGCTGCAGGTGGCGGGCGGCTTCGTACTCATTGCGATTGGCAAGGCGCGCGAGTTCACTCATAGCGCCGGGGATTTGATTCGACGCAACCGAGATGACACCACGGCCGCCGAGCGCGATCACAGGCAGCGTCATGGCGTCGTCGCCGGAGAGCACGATGAATTTCCCGGGCACACGATGGATCACATCGGCGATCTGCGTGATGTTGCCGGATGCTTCTTTGATCCCGATGATGTTTTTGATTTCGGAAAGGCGGACGACCGTGGCGGGCTCGATGTTCACGCCGGTCCGGCCCTGCACGCTGTAGAGAATGATGGGGATCTGGATGGCTTCGGCGATGGCCTTGTAGTGCTGGTAGAGGCCTTCCTGCGTGGGCTTGTTGTAATA
>ODAK010008750.1_pt1 | contig 10102 bp, 5 predicted proteins | sample 1539591 | NCBI WGS metagenome assembly ODAK01 (sample SAMEA3539303, study PRJEB22396) | soil metagenome | biome: tundra; feature: field; material: soil | place: USA | collected 2010-05 | depth 0.15 m | reverse complement strand
GCTGGCGCCATTCCCGGTAGCGTGAAACCAACGGTCGCGATGTCGGCGAAAATCGGCAGAGGTGTCACGGCGACCGGCACGAGCGAACTCAGTCCCAGCTTTACCGCGGCACTCGCTGATTCCTGCGTTTGCTGATACGGATAGACAATGACATCCGCTGCCGCGAGACGAGCCAGCAACTCATCTTCTTCCAAAAAGTCCGTGACCAGCGTGACATGTTCCTCAAGCCGCAGCGCGGCGATCGCCGCCTGGCAGGCCCGCGCTTCTTTGTACGAATCCGGGTCGGGATAGAGCGCGTTCAACATCAGAAGATGCGCTCCCGGAACTTTCTCCCGCAGCAACGCGACGGCATTGATCAGCTCGCGCAGTCCCTTGTGCGGCAACAGGTAGCCGAAACTGGCGATGACCGTCTTGTTCTCCAGGCCGAGTGACCGCCGTTTGGCGGCGCGATCGCCACTGAACGGCGTCGGCAAGCCCATTGGAAAGAGCGTTAAGTTATCGATCAGACCGATCGCCTTGAGGCGGTTGAGATCATGTACGGAATGCACGAGCAGCCGGCACACGCGGGCAAGTACCGGTTGAATTTCACTGAGCTGGATCGTGATATCCGGCTTGATGACATCCATCGTCGAATGCAGAGTGATGAATACGAGAATGCCCTGGTCGTGCAACCGTTCAATGAGCCATTCCAACGCAGCCAACCGATAAAATCCAAAGTTGAACTGAATGACAGCCGCATCGATATTCGCGCCGCGAATCTCCTGAAATAAGTCCTTGAGCGAATCATCCCAACCCTGGGCCCAGCAACGGCGCACGAAATCCTCATCCGGCCTGACGACTTCAGACACTTTGTTGGCGAAGACCCTCAATCGTTCCGGTTCGATGCCACTGACCAGAGACCGCGTATAGTCGGCGATACCGCACCGGCTGTTCCAGGTAGATATGACACCGATCACCGGCAGGTGAAGGTCCTTGGGTGTCAATGGCTGGCGGATCCGCGCGATCGCGGCTCGCGTGCGTTGTGCAACGCGATCCCAGGTATAATCCGACAGGATATGGGCCTGGCCGGCCCCAGCCTTCTGCGCGCGTTCCACCGAAGTCGCCGACAACACATCCCGCATCGCCTGGGCCAGCGACTCTGGATCCGGTTCGACCCACACCGAATCGAACACACCCAAATGGGTCGAGGCATAGGCAAAGCTGTAGTCGCACAGCCAACTCGTCGCGGTGGTGCAGAAATCGCCCTGCCCACCATAAGCCGTTGTAATGATCGGCTTGCCCAGTACCATCGCTTCCGCGAGGGGTAAACCAAAGCCTTCGCCGCGCGAGGGAAACACGAGCGCACCGGCATCCGCGTAAAGCCCTCGTAGCCTATCCAGGCTGAGGTCTTCGTTGATCACCGTGACCGGCGCGGCATCCGGATATTCCGCTTGAAATTGAACCAGATCGTCGTCAATACGATTATGAATGTTTGGGAACGTCTTGATAACAAGTTGAACTCTGTCGCTTCGGGTAAATGCCTTGCCCCACGCCTTGAGCAGCACATCGATTCCCTTGCGGGGAAATCCCGATGAGATATGCAAGAACCTGAATGGATCGGAGCTGGTTTGCGTGACCCTTGACGGGGCCAGATCAGTCAGAATCTGATTGATGCCGTTGCCAACAACCTCAATCGGCACATGTACGCCGTTGTCCCGCAGCACCTTGGCGACAAATCGGCTCGTTACGGTGATAAGATCAAGAGACGCATTGAATTCGCGTACCCAGCTGATTGGAAACGCGCTCTCCTCCCAGGCGTAGTTGGCGAGGACTCGCACGGCACCGCGCATATCCGCGACATGCGGGGGAAACTGGTTACGCAGGCACACATCGGCGGGTGTTCCGGACCGGCCACGTTCCACCATGGCCGCGATATCGGGATTGGCCTTCAGGAAGGAGCCATTGGGCTCAAACAGCCCAGGCCCGTCGCGCGATGTCAGCGCGACGACCTCGCCTGAGCAGGCAAGAGCCTTCGCGAGTTCTCGATTGACGACAGCGAGGCTGTAGGAGCTGTCGAACGGCCCTTCAACGGACCATGATCGGGACCGGACAGCCGTCGACCGTGCTGCCCTTTCAAACGTCACCTCGAAACCGAGCCTGCGTAAATATTGCTCAAACGCATCGACAAGAACCGGCCGCTCGTAGCGTGCCAGCGAGGTGCGTTGTCCTTCGATGATCCCGCGCCGCAAACCGGGTTCATGGAGGATCAGGCTGGCGGCGACCGCCATGCTTTCCGGCGTGGCGTCGTTCAGGATAAGACCGCCCGAGCCGAGTGTCGCGGCGATCCCACCCGCTGAATGCGCCAGAACCGGCAAATCGAACGCCATGGCCTCGACCAGAGGCATGCCAAAACCTTCATGCTGTGAAAACGAAACATAAAGATCGGCTGCCCGATAGAGTGCATAGACGTCTTCGTCGCTGCGCCGGCCCAACAGCCGCGCCTGATCGGCGCCGGGAAGCGCGTCAATGTAGCGGAGAATGTCCGCTTCGTATCCGTCCGAAGCGGTGGATCCAACCAACAAAAGGCGCACGGGCACATCGGAAATCCTGCCCAGATGCCGCATCATTCGCACAAGATCCAACTGATTCTTATGCTCACAGACCCGGCCTACGAACAACAGATTGCGCGCCCCCACAATCTCCGGGGCAATGTCGCCGCTCCAGGCGTTCGTTCTGATGCGTTCCAGATCCACGAGCAGCCCGATATTCGCCACGGAAGGAAAGCCCGCCATCAACAACTCAGCGCCGTTGAACACTGAATCCGCGATCGCACCGACGAATATCCTTGATGCTACCCACTGGTCAATTTGCCGGCGGCCGGCTTCGGCCAGTTCTTTCAGCCGACTGCCATCCGGGAAGAAATACGCCGGCGTGATGTTGTGATAAACGAGAACGCGCGGCGACCGCCGTGTCGTGATCCAGGCATCGTCATCCGATCCAAGCGAATAATGCGCGAGCAGCAGATCCTCGGCGTTATCCTCATGGCTTGCATAGGGGAGAATACGATCCGAAAGAACCGGATCTACGTGAATGCAGTAGATATTCGAATGATATCCTGATTCTCGCAATATCTTCTGGATGAAGAACATGCCGTTGGTGATACCATCACCATAAGCCGATCCCGCGTGGAATTGATGGATGGCCCGAGGGTGCAAGATCGATTTCCCTTTTTGCTCTGCTTCGCAATCAACAGCAGGTTACACGCGTCGCGCGATAATCGCGAAGTCCTGTGGCCCGAACAGCACGCGATTAAGCAACTGGGCGTCTTCCGAACTGCCGTTCAGCAGTCCTTGAACGAAAGGATGGAGTTTGAGAACTTCGACATCGCTGAAACCGCGATGCTCGACAACAAATTGCAGTACAGCCGGCATCAGGGGATTACGGTGGGTGGGATCGTTGTAGAACGTCGAGGCTCCCACTCGCATGGTTTCAGGATTGGGCGTCTCAAGGATCAGAATTCCGCCAGGGATCAGGATCCGTAGCGATTCATCAAGGAAATCGACCAGCGTTTCGAACGGCAGATGCTCCACGACATGGAATGCCGTCACGGCGCTGCGGCTGGCATCTCTGAGCCCTTGAAGATGGGTCATGAGATCGGCATGGCGGGCATCCAGTCCGAGCGCCAGGGAGCGTTCCACCATGATCATATTGATATCAATTCCATACCCGGAGAGGCCTTCCCGCCGCAGCAGCTCCAGCCATTCGCCCCGGCCACACCCAATATCGACAACCGGTTTGTCTGGTTGACCGGAGCCCGCCACCGTCAGCCTTTCGACGTACAGGGCGAGACGTTCGATGATGTCCTCCCGGCTGCCGCGAAAAACGTCTTCGAACGCCGCGTAAAGCGAGTCGTGTCGTTGTCTCAGAACCGCGGCGGCCGCTTGCGGAGACTGCACCGCGGAAGGGATCGCCAGGCGTGTCAGCTGCCGCTGTTGAAACATCACTTCACGCTTTACCATGGCCGCTTGTTCGTTAACGCGCGACGATTGAGCGGCGAGGTCTCGCGACAATTGAGCGGCGAGATCCCGCGACAATTGAGCGGCGAGGTCCCGCGACGATTGAGCGGCGAGGTCCCGCGACGATTGAGCGGCGAGTTCCTCGATCCTGGTGAGCAGATTGGCGGCCGTGTCGCCGGAAGCCCGGCGCCAGTGTTCCATCTCATTGAACCTGGTGGAAAGATCACGGCGCAGCTCGTCAATTTCGGCGGGCAGATCGCGCGGATCACCATTCCCGACGAGAAATCCAACCGTCCGTTCGGTGGACGCCGCGCGTGTTTGCAGCGCATCGGTGATCTGCCTCAGTTGTTCCACCGCTGATCGAGCATATTCGGCGGTATAAACGCCCGCGATCGCACGCCGCAGCACAGTCGGAAGGTGGCAAAAGCCCCACATCAAATGCGACAGCGAACGCCAAATTGATCGACGGCGTGCGGGTTTAGATTGCATCTGGCTCTCCCCGATCATGGCCGCGGTGGCGGTCCCTGTGTCGCGCGACGAGTCCGGTTGCCATGACGGCGTCCGTTCTGGCGAAGCCACCGCGGCGCGAGCAAGTTTCCCGATTTCCAACGTGACGCGCCGTTCCAGTTCGGAGAAATCAATCCATTCGTTATTCTTTAGGAACAATATGCCCCTCCCATCCGCGGCAATCGGATTCCGTTCCGTCCACCACGCGAACGCGGACCTGATCGGCATCCCATGTTTCGGCTGGTCGGCATTCCAGCGTGTCGTACATGCGATCGCCCCGAACCGGCGCCTGTGAGGTCTATTCTTCGCGCAGCGAATTGTGCCACGCCTCGCGAAGCGGAGACACCAAATAGCTCAGCACACTGCGATCACCCAGAGGCGCGATCACCTCGGCCGGCATACCCGCCTTGATACGGTCTCGCAATTCTTCAGGGATTTGCAGTTTGTTCACCGATACCACGCCAAGATAATAAGGTTGGTGGGTCGCTTCGTCGGTCATCCGGTCCGATGAGACCGATGCGATTTCACCGAGAATGACCGGCGTGGTCCGCGCATGAAATGAAGGGAAACGTACCTCGACGCGCGACGCCCTTTGGATCCGGTCGATGTCGGTGGGTGAGAAATGGGTGTGGACGACCAGCCTCTCATCATTCGGCACGACCTGCATCAGCGGTTCGCCACCATGAACCACCTGACCAGCGCTGTACACTTTCAAATCCTGCACATGCCCGGAAACCGGAGCGCGGACATCGATCCGCTGCATGATATCAGTCGTCACCGCCATTTTCTCGGTGAGGTCGGAAATCCTCTGACGAATGTCCAGAATTCCTCCCGCCGTTTCTTCCTGAAACTTGTGCTTTATCGCCTCGATATTGAGGTTGGCTTCGCCAATCGTGTTCTGTGCCTTGGCCTGGTCGGCGATCGAACGGCCGATAATGCCCTGCAGACGCGTCTTCTCACGCTCCTTGTCCAGCACCTGCGTCAATTGCATGAGATGCTTGTCCAGCAACTGATGATAACCGACCAGTTCCTGATCAATCAACACGACTTCTCGCTGAGTTGCGTTTTGCTCGATGCTGAGGCCCTGCATCTCAGTCTTGAGTCCCTGGATGCGTGACTCGAGTACGTCGATCTGTCCTTGCATCGAACGCCGGCGGTCCTGGAAGGCCGCCTCCTGGTCGGCCACGGCATGGGACACAACCGGATCGCCAACGCGGTCCAGAATATCCTGGGGCAGGACAATCTCCGGCTTCTGATCGCGCTCGGCCATCAGTCGCGCCTCCTGAACCTCGGCGGCGATAAGCTGATTCCGCACGGTCGCAAGGGAGGCCTTCGCCTGGATATTGCTCAATCGCACAACAACGTCACCCTGGGTCACCTGGTCGTTTTCCTTCACCAGGATTTCGCTGACGATGCCCCCTTCCAGGTGTTGCACCGTCTTTCGGTTGGTCTCGACCACGACGAAGGCCGGTGCCAGCACCGCGTCACTGACCTTGGCGAGGGTCGCCCACAGCCCGCCCACTCCGAAGGTCAGAAAGATCACGACGTAGCCAAACCGGGCGGGCCGATGCCAGTCGCCGGCTTTCGGAACGCTGACGACGCTCGCGCTCATCGAGCCACTCCAGGAGAGATATGGGCGAACTGGGTTGTCGCGGTGTTAGCCGGCGTCGCGGGTTGCTGGGTGGGCGGCGAAGGCACCGCGCGCGGACCCGCCAGCCTGCTGAGAATCTCATCGCGCGGGCCGTAACTTTGAACAACCCCACCGGCCATCACGAGGATTTTGTCGGCGGTCGCCAGGATGTTGATTTTGTGCGTGATCAGCACAACTGTCGTCCCGGTGGTCTTCAGCGCCCGGATCGCCTGCGTCAGCGCGTCCTCACCAGCGGAATCCAAATTCGAGTTGGGTTCGTCCAACACAACAAGGCTCGGATTGCCATACAGCGCGCGCGCCAGCGCCACCCGCTGCCGTTGCCCACCCGACAAGGCTTGTCCGCCGTCGCCGATCTGCGTGTTGTACCCGTCCGCCATCTGCTGGATCACCTCATGGCAGCCAGCGAGGGTCGAAGCGGCTATTATGTCCTCCGGATTGGCCGCATCCTGGAACCGGCTGATGTTCTGCGCGACCGTACCGGAGAACAGCTCCACATCCTGCGGTAGATAGCCAATGTACTGGCCGAGTTCCTGCGGGTCCCATTGCGACAGGTCGTAGCCGTCCAGGCGCAGGGCACCGCTCGCGATAGGCCAGATGCCGGTCAGGACACGGGCAAGGGTCGTCTTGCCGGCACCGCTTGGTCCGACGATGCAGAGCACCTCACCCGCCGGGAGAAGAAAGTTTACCCCACGCAGAATCGCGGTTCTTTGTCCTGGCGCCGCCGCCAGAACACTTTCGACGCTAACCGCGCCGAGTGGCTTCGGCAACGGCATCTGGGCGGGCTGGGTCCCGGCCAGTTCGAACAATTCCCGGAGTCGTTTGTATGCACCACGGGCTGCCACGAAGCCCTTCCAGTTGCCAACGGCCAGTTCCATCGGCTGCAGCGCCCGGCCAATGATAATCGAGCCGGCGATGATCCCGCCTGGCGAAATCTCCCGCTGGATGGCGAGATAACCGCCGACCCCGAGAATGGCGGTCTGCAAGAACGTGCGGAAGAATTTCGTGCCCGCCATCAGCGTGCCGGCCCGATCGCTGGCGCGGGCCTGCCAGCCCAGGTGGGTAAGATGGACGCCGGACCAGATTGAACGCAGCGCGCCAAGCATCCCCATGGCCTGCAGAACTTCGATATTGCGAAACGTCGTGGCGGCACGCTGCGAGGCGACCATACTGGCGGCCGTGGCTTCCGTGAGGTCGCGTCGAGTGAGGACCTCGTTCAGGAGGGTCAGGCCCCAGATCACGATACTGCCGACGATCGCGATCCAGCCATACCACGGATGCAATAAGAACGCGCCAAAAACGAATACCGGAAACCAGGGCGCGTCGCAGAACGCGAGCAACCCGGCGCCGGTCAGGAACTCCCGCAGCGTGTCCACATCACGGAGCCCTTGCCCAAGATTCCCGCCCGGTCGGCGCAACATGCCGCGATGGATCGCATTGAAGGCCGGTTCCGCGATCTTTTCATCGAACATCATACCGGCGCGCACCAGCACGCGGGTTCGTGTCATTTCAAGGAGCCCGTACATGGCCAGCAAAAAGCCGGCGATGACCGTGATCGCGATTAAAGTGCCAACGCTGCGGCTGCTCATGACGCGGTCGTAGACCTGCAGCATGTAAAGCGGACTGACGAACATCAGCACATTGATGCACAGGCTGAACAGCAAGACGCTTCGTACCGTCGGCGCGATTGCCCGCAGACCGTCCCTCAGCGGCGGTGTGTTGCCGGCGGGACCTTTAATCATGAGCGGTTTCGCGTTCATCGGAAGTATTCCACGGGTCTGAATCACACCTGAATGTTGCCACCGGATTCGCGTCGGGATATGGCGGAGACGAGCACTTTGTACTGTCGTGCCCGTTGAGGCGGACCCTTACATTGTCCACGGACTGCCAGACGTATTCCTATTTTTCAAGGCGTCCGCATGGGGAATCGCGCATGCGCATACCAGCCAACCCTTGCGACTCGTACCCTTTACATGTGCGCGCCAGCGTGAGTCAATTCCGCCGGGACGCCAACCAGACTGATCGAGAAACCATCGCCGAAATCGTAGGTCACCGATGTCACCGCGCTGTACTGCGAGTTGATCGCGGCCGCATCGTAAAAGATCGCGCCATGGCCGGTGAGCAGCACGGTCGGCTGGACCTCAACCGCCTGGAACAACTGGACAATATGCATGACCGTGGCGATATCCGGAACCGTGGTGGGAGCGGTCGCGATTTGCGCCGCTGCCGAACCGGGATCCGCGGGCAGGTGCACGGTTTCCGAAACAATATTCGTCGATGCGGCGGGTTTGGGCGGCTCGGTGGAGGATGCCGACCCCGCGCCTGTGTTGGCCGCGGCTGTATGGGCGCCACCTTGGATGACCGTCGAAATCGCCGCCGGTGCCGTGGGAGTATAAGCAACCATCTCGGGGACGCCCAGGGCCTGCAACAGTCCCTTGTCGGTTTGTGGAATGTAGGCCAACCCGGACAATGATACATGCTGTATGGCGGCGGTTGCATCCAGCGTCACGCCAACCGGAGCTACCGAGGACGCGAGTGACGACGTATCCGGCAGGGGCTGATAATGCAGTGGTTCCGGCGAACTCAGCTTCACCGCCACCGTATCGGTCGGAGGGGCGGTATGCGACGGTGTGTTGGTGGTTGAATCCACCAGCGCGACGATGACATACTGTGGCGAGGCCGTCGGGGTCATGCCGCTCGAGCCCGCCACCTGCGCATCGTGCGGCCGATCCATCACCATGGCACTCGTCAATGTCGTCTGCGGCTGATCGGAGGCATCAGGTCCGAGAAAAGCCGCCGACGAAGTCGCTTCGGTGATGATGGTGTGCTGCGGCACCGATGCCACGATCGCCGCGTTGATCGCCGACAGAAGCAGCGTCTCCTGCGTGGCGTCCAACGTGATTGAAGCTGCGGCGGTTGACGTCCCGGACGCGGCTGCCGCGACACGCGATTTCGTATCGGCTGCCGCATCGGACCCAGCGCCAGCTCCGCCGCCTGATCCGTTGGTTGATGCGGCCTCGGCGGCATGGCCGGATTTCAGGAACGCGGTGGCGACGAGCATGACCAGCAAAGCCGCCGGATGCAGATACAGATTGTCGCCACTGGGCTTTGGCCGCAGCACCGGGTGACGCTCGATCATGGCGCGAACCAGGGTGCGGAAGTCGTACCCGGCGGCATTGCCGCAATAAGCCGGTGAGCTGATGATATAACGCCCATCAATGCGGGCGAAATGGATGATCACCTCATCGTCGTCGGCGCGGCAGAATACGAACCACGGATCGCCCTCGTCGGTCAGCCCGCGCGCGCTTGTGACTTGCAGGCCCGATTGCGCCAGAATGGCCTCGACGCGGTAAAACTCCGCGATGTCCTGCGCGGACCAGTCCGGCGGAGCGCGGCGCCGGACAAACGAAAATAGCTGAGCGGTCCCCATCTGATCAGGCGACGTCCCGGGTTTCGCCGCCCGAAGGGAACAGGATGCCGTAGGTCACCGGATCGTAGAACCGCATGAGATCGCGAACAAAATCGCGTGGGTCCATGAGTAACGCTTTCGCCCATACCTGATAGCGGTCCGGCGGGATGCGGCCTCGGCCGGTCTCCAATTGCGAGATGAAGGTGTAATACTCAGCTCCGACTCGCTCCGCCAGTTCGCGTTGCGAGAGACCGGCGTGCTCGCGCTTTTCTTTTAGCCAGCGGCCGCCGTGACGACGGAGGTCCTGGACCTCATTGTTCAATCGTCCCTGAGGATTGCCATACATGGGAGCACCTTAAAACGTCGTGGTTGCCCTGAGATGGAACCATACAGCATTTTCAAAAGTATTGCCAGGATTTCTGGCCAACAAACGGGCAACCCGATGGCGATTTCGCACATCGCCTCTCCGTAGGCCGCCGCCTGAAACGACCGAGGCGTGGGCAAAAGAAGAGGCCCGTCCTTTCGAACGGGCCTCGCCTTGGT
>ODAK010008749.1_pt1 | contig 10102 bp, 10 predicted proteins | sample 1539591 | NCBI WGS metagenome assembly ODAK01 (sample SAMEA3539303, study PRJEB22396) | soil metagenome | biome: tundra; feature: field; material: soil | place: USA | collected 2010-05 | depth 0.15 m | reverse complement strand
GACGCACAACATCTTGAAGCTCCACCGCGCCTGCTGTACGTAATCGGGGCTCTGGGATGCGGCAGCACAGTCGCACTGGCGAGGAAGAATCGAGAGCTTTGACCCCCAATGACAAACATCAGCAGCCCTCGCTGAACGTCACTCCCTGAATCCAAGGAACTCACACACCTACCAGGACTGCGTTTCGACCCTTACTCAGACACGCTCCTAGAACGAAGGATTCGCTGCACCCTGCCGAGAAACTGATCAGGACATCGCCTCTTTATTACATCTATCTTCCGCGGAAGGCCATAGGTACTCTTGCCTGGTTGACCTTATGCGGCATTCTGGTCGCCGGGCTCTGGCCTTTTCATTCTCCGAGGAATCAGGTGTATTGGCTGGAACATGAGAACGGTCTCCGGTTCGGTCATTACGGCACGATATTGAGCTCCGGCATTTTTGAGAGGGCGATTTCGGACGGGCCATCTTGCAGCCTTGAGATTTGGCTGGAGCCGGCTCTTACTTGGGATACCGGTACTTTGATTGCGTTCTACAACCCCTTGGCTAACCGGCGGTTCTCGCTCCAGCAAGGTTACACCGATCTTGTGTTGCAACGTGACATTGGGGACCATGATCATCAGCCCAACCTCGTAAAGATGCATGTTCACGATGTCTTTAGAAAGGAGCAGGCGTTCATAACAATCACCTCAGACGGGCAAAAGACAGCAGTCTACATCGATGGCCAGTTGGTAACAGGGCCGCCGGGCTTCGGGCTTTCCACTGACGACCTAAGTGGGAAACTTATCGTCGCTACCTCTCCTTTGCAGAGCGATAGCTGGGCCGGAAAGTTGCGAGGCTTAGCGCTTTACAGCAGCGAACTTTCCGCGGCACAGATTGCCCAGCATTATGCGGATTGGACGCAGAAAGGTAGGCCTGCCTTTACTGATAATGAGGGCGCGCTTGCACTTTACCTTCTTGATGAACACGCAGGCAAGATCATCCATAACCAGGTCAGATCGGGAACCGATCTCTATATCCCAGAACAGTACCTGGTTGTGCATCAGTCCCTTCTAGAGTCGCCGTGGAAGGAATTTCACAGGGCGAAGAGTTATCTGGAGAACGGCCTCATCAATGTTGGCGGCTTCATTCCTCTGGGCTTTTTAGTTTACGCCTACTTTTCATTGGCGCGACGAATAAGGCGCGCAGCGGTCGCAACAGTGATTATGGGAGCGATGGTTAGTCTCACCATTGAAGTCCTCCAGGCATATCTTCCAACGCGAGATTCGGGTATCACCGACGTTATTACCAATACCCTTGGTACTTGTGTCGGAGTTGTGCTTTACCACGCCGCCGCACCACTGGCGCGCGTATTGGCCGCCAGACAGTGGGCCGGGTACTCCGAAATATCCCCGAGCCAGGGAAGCCAATAAAAGGGTACAGGTGAGAGAGGGTTAATGCCGTTCTTGATTAACACCGATTCAAACTCTAGTGGGCCACTTCGCCGGTGCTCGTTGACGGCAGGTGTCGAGCTCGCCGTCTCTGAGGATATGGGAGCTCGGTGTAGAATATGGGGCTCGGAAGCCCGTATGAGGGGAAGGCCGTATTCTCGGAGTCCGATGAACACTGCATTGCTTGATCACTACCGCTGTCCAGATAGCTTCGCAGACTTCGCCTTGAAAGGCCGGTTGTCCGACGACACAGGCTATTTTCAATTTGGGCAGGACACGATCTGCTATGGACGGTCCACATCGGGCTTTCTGGCGGTCCGAGCTGACGGTGCCCTGTATGACGTTCTCAACGATGTGGCAACTGACGGCTCTACCGTCCTTCTGCCGTTTAACCCGACCGATGTCGTTGATAACCTGCGTCTTGAGCGTTACGCGAAGCACTCTAGTCCCAGTGCCCTGAACCCATGGACACAATCGTTAAGGAATGCATATTACTTCCTGCGCCCATTGATGAACGTCCATGTCCGCAAGCACGTCCAGAGGGCCCGTTTGGACGGGTGGCGAAACATTCTCTTCCCCCGCTGGCCCGTGGACACGACCGTCGAGAACCTAAACGAACAAATGCTGTTGTGGTCGATGAAGGCCAAAGGTGTGGACAGGATACCGTTCGTCTGGTTCTGGCCCGATGGTGCCGGAAGCTGCATCGTCCTGACTCATGACGTCGAAACCGAGAGAGGACAAAGCTTTTGCACCGAGTTGATGAATATAGATGACTCTTTTGGCGTCAAGGCATCGTTTCAGTTGGTACCCGAGGGACGCTACAAGATCTCGACTGACTTGGTTCAATCTATCCACGACAGGGGGTTCGAGGTAGGCATTCAAGACCTCAATCACGATGGCCATCTCTTTCGCGATAAGGAGGAATTCCTGCGGCGTGCGGAGAGGATTAACAGATACGGTGAAACCTATGGCGCCAGAGGCTTCCGGGCAGCGGTGTTGTACAGAAATCAGGATTGGTACGATGCGCTGGATTTCTCTTTTGACATGTCTGTTCCCAATGTCGCACACCTCGATCCGCAGCGGGGCGGCTGTTGTACCGTAATGCCATATTTCGTCGGCGACATCCTGGAAATTCCTCTCACCACAACACAAGATTACATGCTATTTCACTTGCTCGGCGATTATTCCTTGGATTTATGGAAGGCCCAGACAGAGTCAATCGTGAAGAAGAACGGCCTGGTGAGCTTCCTCATCCATCCGGATTACGTCATCGAGAAGAGAGCACGCGATGTCTATCGAGGTTTGTTGGGTTTCTTGCGTCACTTGGGTTCGCGGGACAAACTATGGTTCGCCCTTCCGGGAGAAGTTGATCAGTGGTGGCGAGCACGAAGCAAAATGCGCGTGGTAAACCACGACGGTCAGTGGCAGATCGAGGGGTCTGGGGCGGAACGCGCCGTCCTAGCTTTTGCAAAGGCGGCTGGCGATCATCTGGAGTATGAAGTCGATGCCCGGCTACGGGCGGTAGAGGCCCCAGACGGCGAGCGCGCGGTGGGTGGGAGCAAAAGTGTGGAATGAGCCCATCGTCCCCATACCGCAGCTTCGCTCTTCTATGCTTGGTCTCCCTGATTCTATGGTGGCCTACCCTCGTCACAACCCTTGCGTTGGCGCTTCGAAACGACAAATATACCCACATATTGCTGATTATCCCTATTAGCATTGCCTTGATCTTCTTGGAGTGGAGGTCGCGAAAGGCTCAGCCTGAACCGAATATCCGTGCCGGTTTGGCTCTATTGGTTCCAGCCGTTCTGATTGGCTTCATCGGAGCCAGGTGGTGGGCAGGTGGCCTGCCGCCCGACGACCAGCTTTCGCTAGGCATGTTGGCCGTCGTCACGTGGTGGATTGGGTCGTTCGTTTGTTGTTTCGGCAACCGTATTTCCCGGATGTCCGTTTTCCCTCTGTGCTTCTTGCTGTGGTTGGTCCCTTTTCCTGAGTTTGCGTTAAACCACATCGTAAACTTCTTACAACAGGGCTCTGCGTGCGCCGCCCGTCTGCTTTTCGTGATCGCAGGCGTACCGGTGTCACAGGAAGGTGTCCGACTGACTATCCCCGGGCTGACGCTTGAGGTTGCTGAAGAGTGCAGTAGTATTCGCTCTAGCCTGATGTTGTTGGTCACCACTATGGTACTGACCCACCTCTTGCTTCGTTCCGCTTGGGGGAAAGGCCTTGTCATTCTGGCGGCAATTCCTCTTTCCGTTGCCAAGAACGGGTTTCGAATCTTCACCCTGTCGATGCTTGGAGTTTATGTTGACCCCGGTTTCCTGCATGGCTGGCTACATCACCAAGGAGGGATAGTGTTCTTCCTGGTATTTCTAGCAGGCTTGTTCGTTTTACTCCGGCTCGTAAGGTGGGCAGAGCACAAATCGATGGCTCGACCGGCGGTCACTAAATTAGCACCTTCAATTGCGGAGTAAAAGGCAACACGCAACAACTTCCTGTGATGGTGCAGCCAATTCTGCAGAAGGAGACCGAGGCTGGTTTGAAAGGCGAGTCGGGCCTTGACATGAGTTCATTGTGGCATTCCACCCGTGCGTCTCTGGACGATTCTTTGGCCCTGCTCTATGAAAGCCTGGGGAAACTCAAGGCTGCCAAATCGGTCGACATCGCGGAAGTCATCGCGCAGCTTACGATGGCCGCAGAATCGGCTCGAAACCTGAGTGCGTTGGTATCGTCGGAGCTTCCCGAGGTCTCATGGCAGAACCGAGAGGAACTTGACGCACTCATTGAGAGGATACAGAAAAATTTAGAGGCGAAGGCTTTAGAGCAACTGCGCTCCCGTCTGTTGGCTCTCGCGACTGAGTTGGAGCGCGGTAGTATTGTGCACCGTCGGGCACTCCGTGTAAATCAACTGAATCAGCTCCGTGACCAGGCGATCAGCGAATTACGATCCCAGGCCGGGGTGGAGGGAGCACCACAAACTCTGCCGGGACCTGAAGCAGACCAATGGGTCGAGTGGGCGTGTGGCTTGCAAGAGCCTGACGATGCGGAATCTCTTCAGACTCTTCGGAATGGATTTGCACACCTCGATGATTTTGTTGCCAATCTAGAGCCCGACATGTGGATAGCTGCGGGATCGCCAACTCTGGAGATTCTGCCGGAACCGGAGAGATCCGCCGAGAAGACACAACCAGAACCATCTCGGTTGCAGACAAACGGGTTTGAAGAACCTGTCGTGTCGTCAGGACTCACGCAGATTGAGTTGAAGGCACCTAAGTCCTCAGGAGTGTGCGATGAGCCGCGATTTCCAAACCTCCTCGACGAGCTACCTCCGCAGGCGCTCGAGTCGAATACGCTCACGCCAAACGATGTTACTCCACCGCTCACCGAGGAAGAGATTGAACGGATACTGGCACGGGAGCGCGCGCTGCTGGCCGGCATGATGGGCCTCGTCAGTGACCCGGTCGACACCGCGAAGGTCCCTCGCGTAACGAGCGTCGCACGGGCGATCACTTCCGACATCAAGGACCGGACCTGAAGAGCTTTTTGGGGGAAATGCGGTTGCTGTTTACAGATCAGAATAATAATTTTGTAGTAAAACATGTTCGCATGCGCGCGCAGACTGCCGGTAGTGGACTCCAGCGGTGTGCGGGAAGGGGCATCAAGATTCTCAAAATGCTTCAAGCTGGTCTGGGTGTCGCTATTCTGATTGTCGGAATTAGCTCGCAGGCCAACTGCCTCAACGACCAGGAGCCGCAAAACTGTCGTGGCGATTTGCCAGCTACTCCGGCCTCAGACGTTAATACTGCGCCGTCGCGACCTGCGTCCTCTTCATCCAAATCCAAGCCGCACGGCGTCAAGCTTTCGTGGAATGCAAGTATTCCGGCGAGTAATTCTCCCGCTGATGCGGTCCAAGGTTATAGCGTATACCGTCGCGATCCAGGTAAAGGGTACGAAAAAATCAACACAAAGTTGATTCGGGGTACTAGCTGTGTTGACTATCTCGTGAAAACAGGACATACCTACTATTACGAAACCAAGGCTGTTAGTGCAAATGGAGCGGTCAGCAAACCTTCGGCGGAAGTTAGGGCGGTGATTCCTTCTCGGTGAACCTCCACCCGGGTGCTGCGAAACGATGAATGCACGCACATATTCCTGATCCTCCCCATTGGCGTTGCCCTGATCTTCTTGGAGTGGAGGTCGCGGTTCGGCTCGGTTGGTTCGAGCCGTTCTGATTGGCTTCATCGGAGCTGCTTGGGGCAGAGGCCTTGTCATTCTGGCGGCAATTCCTCTTTCCATCGCCAAGAACGGGTTTCGAATCTTCACCCTGTCGATGCTTGGAGTTTATGTAGATCCTGGTTTCCTGCATGGGCTGGCTACATCACCGAGGAGAGATAGTGTTCTTTCTGGTATTTCTGGCAGGCTTGTTCGTCCTACTGCGGTTTGTAGGGTGGGCAGAGCACAAATCGGCGCAGCCAGCGGTTCACTAACTAATACGTAGGGATTGGTGAGGCTATGGAATCTAAGGACTTCGAGAACTCGGGCTCCGAGGGCCAAACTACATCGGGATGGCAATGCGATCCCCATGTGTGGGCGCAGCATATCCTCAGCTGCATCGGCGACGCCATCATCAGCACAGACATCTCTGACAGAATCACCTATCTCAACCCCGCGGCCGAAAGGATGACTGGGTGGTCGGTTCAGGAAGCATTGGGCCGGCCAATGGCAGAGATGATGAAGATCATCGATGTCGCTACGCACAAGTCCCCCCGGCATCTCACTGAGGCACCGATCGACCAGGATGCGGCAGCATATCTCGCCGCAAACCGCATCCTGATCCGACGAGACGGAACGGAAACCGTGATTGAAGACTCAGTGACTCCTATTCACGACCAGGAAGGTCGCGCTACAGGTGCGGTGATCGTCTTTCGTGCCCTAACCGAAGAAGCGAAGGCCAAGGCTCTCGACATGTGGCACCTGGCGCAATACGACGGTCTTACCGATTTGCCCAACCGAACGCTTCTGGAAGATCGACTTAGTCGCGCGCTTGCGCTGGCGACCCGTTATAGCAGGTCACTGGCGGTGCTTTTTGTGGACTTGGATCATTTCAAACAGGTCAACGATTCCGCAGGGCACGCGATTGGCGATCGGCTGCTTCAGTCAATTGCCAGGCGCTTGCTCGCTTGTGTACGCAGTTCGGACACAGTAAGCCGCTATGGAGGCGATGAATTTGTGATACTGCTGTCAGAGATCGATCAGTCAAGAAGTTTGATACGCGTTGCAAAAAAGATTCTCGCTGCAATCGCGGTCCCACATGACCTCCTCACGCCTCACGTTCTTAACATCACCGCTAGTATGGGCGTCAGCATCTTTCCACAGGACGGTCGGGATGGGGAGACTCTGATCCAGAGTGCAGACGTAGCAATGTATCGGGCCAAGCAAAATGGACGGAACAATATTCAGCTCTTCGATGGACGACTGAAAGTTAAGCGGCTTTCCAAAGGTGCTCTGTAAATACAAAACCCACCGCCTATCTGGCGGTGGGTTTTCGATGCCTCTTGTCCTTGAGATTCGCTCTGGGAGCTATTACCGATCGGCCCCTCGCCCGCTGGCGGAACCTGTGGGCTGGTGCGCACACGTGTAACCCACCCTGTTGCGCTGGCTTCTCGGGCTCAAGTACCTCTTCGCCGTCTTTCACGAGCTGGATGTGAGCGCTGAGCTGCGCCTTTAGATCGCTGATATTCACGGTTCTCATAGTCGTAACTATAGTCGATATGACCTGGGTCATCTTCTATTTATCGAACCCTGGAGCGCAGATAAAGTACCATTCCAAAAAATCAGTCACGGCAGCTAGGTCTGGTGCGTCTAGTTTTCCGATGCATGCGCGCGTGGCATTCAGCGCACAAGGTGATCAGGTTCTGTTCCACATCGCCACCTGACTGGCTGCGGAATTTGAGATGGTGTACCTGTAGGTTTTGCATACTACCGCAGACCTGGCAGCGCCAGCCGTCGCGTTCCAGCACCTGCCGATGCAGTTCCCGGTAGCTCTCCAGATCAAGCCGAATTCGCGAGCTTTTGCACAACATCTTCTTCATGTTCATGAGGCTTTTCGGTTGACCTCGGAGAGAAAAGCCTGCTGTTGAGGGCCGGGCAGGAACTTGTAGTAGCGTGAGATGGATTGCAGCAGGATCTCCGGGTTGCCGCCGTCGATCGAGGCCCCGGCGAGGAAGTCCGCACAGATCATCTCCAGGCAGTAGCCTCGAGACTTGTCCGACCCCAGCATCAAGGCCGCGGTTTCGATCGCCTGCTCGATGACCGGGATCTGGCTCTTGTAAACCTTGAAATAGATCAGCTCTGAGGGCTCGCTGTCCTTGCCCGTCAGTTCCTTCTCCACTTCCCGCTGGAACTCCGCCTTGGGCATTTGTCGGGCTTTGTGCAGCCAGGTTGCACTTTCGAAGCGCTGACCCTGCTGCCGTGCCAGCTTGGCCAACTCCAGCCCTTTCGTCCATCCCACCTGTTTCAGCTCCTTCCTCACCTGGGGTGGAAGCTGTTCGTGAATCGACATCAGGTAGTAGGCTTTTCTTCTTGACTCCGGGAACCGGCGCTCCAGAAACTCATCGAACGACTTCAGCTTCTCCAGGCGCCAGTACTGGCCGGCCCGGACTTCGCAGAGGTACTTGCCCAGTTCCACAAACCTGGTGTCGCGCTCGTTCTCATGCCGTGCCTCCCAGGCCAGGATTGCGTCGATCTTGCTTAGTACCTCCTGGGCACGACGGCGATTCAGCTTGGGCGGCATGGGCGGATACCTAGTAACCAAGTTCGTCAAACAGACCAAGATCGACTCCCGGCTTGCGGATCAGCCCAGCCTCCACCAGGTCGCGCTGGTCAAGACAGAGCCCGAGGAAGGGACAGGTGGTACACGGGTTCTGGGGGAAGCGGATGCCGCTGTGCGGCAGGAACAGTCCCGACTCAATCCGACGTACCGTGTCGTCGACCAGGGTCTCGAACTCCTGCCGCTGTTGGTCGGTGATGGTGGCCCGCAGGTACTGGACTTCAACCGTGCGCTTACGGACAAAGACGACCTGGGCAACTTCATTGATTCCAGCCATCCAGGAATAACAAACCAGTTGCGGATCCAGTGCCGCAATGCCGTCAGGCTCCTCGGGATAGCGGGCGGAGCTGGTCTTCCACTCCAGCACACAGGGTGTGCTGTCCAGTTCACCGACCGCATCGACAAAGGCGACAAAGCTGTTGCCAGAACTCAACGTGCGGGTGAATCGGATCTGTTGATGGCTGTGCGGCTGGTGAATCTGGACGCGCCCGTCCTGGGTGAAGCGCTCGAGCAACTGAATGCCTTGCTGGAGCATGTGGTCCCAGGTGTCGTTTCCCGAGTAGGCCAGTTCCAGGTTCTTGCACGGTGTCCACTGCTCGAACAGGACGGCCGCTGGGTCTTCGTGGCGGAACAAAGCCGCCACCGCCTGCTCGAAGCAGCGGCCGAAGAGCATGGCAGCGCGGGTGTCTTTTTCCTGCCAGCCATCGAGGTAGCGATGGCGGTAACGGCGAGGGCAGGTCAGGTACTGAGAAATCTGGGTGTAGCTGTAATTCATCGTGCTGCCCTTCCCTTCCCAGTACCGTTACCGTTGCTCGCCGGCGGAACGCGGACAGCGGTGGACAGCTCCTCCCACTGGCTGGCTGGGGCGAAGCCGTCGAAGTTCACCAGCGAGATGCCGTTGCACACGGTGTGGCTGATCTTCACGATCCCGACCAACCCGCGCAGAGCGCGCTCGTCGACCTCGTCTTGGCGTAACAGTTCGGGATCATAGAGAAAATCCCGCAGGAACCAACCCAGCTTCCACATCGCCTTGGGCGTGCAGTACAGCCGGCTGACGACAGAGCGCCCGGCAAATGGCTCGGGCTCGAGGATGGAGAGCCGCAGCAGATAAAAACGCTTCTGGGCCTGCCACCAATGCTGCGCCCCGTCGAGCCGAACGAGAAATATGCCGTCCGGAACCTCGGAAGACGAATCACGCGCGGTATCGGAGAGTCCGGGAACATGACGTTTCATCCTGCCACCTCCTGGCTTGAAGGTGCGTAGCTGTTGAGCTGACAGAGCAGGCCATCGCGGTCTTTCTTGGCCGCCTCCGCAAGCTGCCGAACGAAGTTTTCGACCTACTCGCGAGTGGCGTCTTTGAGTGCTTTGGTACCGCAGAAATCGACGGCGTAGGCTTTCACCAGCTCGGGATCGAGCTTGTGCTGGCGGATGATCTGGCAGAGCCGGTCGCGGACCTTGTGACCGGCACCACCATTGCCGTTCCCGTTTCCGTTGGTATTTTGGGGCGGAAACTTACGTTGATCGGAAGCCCCCGCCATCGGACCGGGATTCGATCCGATCTCCTCGACCGAGCAGATTCCGATGCCATACGCCTTGCGCAGAGCGCGATTGACGGCTCGGGTTTCGGCGATCCGCATCTCGGCGCCGCGGACCAGCAGAGAAACATTGGAGGGATCAGCATCGCCGTAGCCAACGAAACCAGCGGAATCCTTGGACGGATAGACGGTCGCCTTGAGCACGAAACGACTGGCTGCGGAATCACACAGCGAATCGACGGCTTCTACATGGATACCCCGGCATCTCTTGCGACGCGCCAGCTGAAGGAGACCGGTGTGCGTCACGTACCAGC
>ODAK010008748.1_pt1 | contig 10103 bp, 7 predicted proteins | sample 1539591 | NCBI WGS metagenome assembly ODAK01 (sample SAMEA3539303, study PRJEB22396) | soil metagenome | biome: tundra; feature: field; material: soil | place: USA | collected 2010-05 | depth 0.15 m | reverse complement strand
AGTTGGTCACGCTTCCGGCTTTGCAAGTGCCCGAGCCGTCGCACTTGCTCGCGGGCGTGTACGTGGCGCTGCTGCCACTGGTGCCGCAGGTGGCATTCCCGCACGTCTGGGTGTTGTCCACCTTTTGGCAAGCACCGGCGCCGTCGCACATGCCGGTGTTGCCGCACTTGTTGGTGGCGGTCTCGTCCGTGCAACTATTGTAGGGATCTTGACCTTTGGCGACCGAGGCGCATGTTCCGTCGGTGCCGTTCGTGTGCGCTTTCTTGCACGAGTTGCAAAGACCGTCGCATTTGCTGTTGCAGCACGTTCCGTCCACACAATTGCCGGAGGTGCATTCAGTGGCGGCCTTGCATGCCTTGCCGTTGTCGTTCTTCGTAGCGCACGTCTTCGTGCCTGTGTCACAGTAGCTTTGGGCTGAACAGTCGCTGTCCACCGCGCAGCTCTTCTGGCAGCCGCTCGTTGCCGAGCACGTGAAAGCTCCACAGCTCTCGGACGTCGGCGAACCGCACACGCCTTTTCCGTCGCAGGTCGCGGCGTGAGTGAACGTACCGGCATTACATGACGCGGCCTTGCAAACGTGGTCGGTTCCGGTCATTCGACAGGCGCCAGCGCCGTCGCAGGTACCGTCGGCCCCGCACTCGCTGGTCGTGTCGATTTCGCAGCTGTTGTGCGGATCTGTTCCCACCTTGGCCGCGCTGCAAACACCCGAGTTGCCGGTGGTCAGCGAAGCCGAACATGCCATGCACTTATCCGTACAGGCGCTGTTGCAGCAAACGCCATCGGCGCAGAAGCCCGACGAGCATTCGGTCGTCGCGGCACAGGAATCACCGTCGATCTTCTTGGCCGCGCACCTCTTGGTCGTGGCGTTGCAGTACGAGGTGGTCGGGCAATCCTTGTCCGTCGTGCAGGCCGTCCGGCAACCGTCGACCACATCGCAAGCGGCTGTCCCGCAGTCCTGCGTCCCTACGGTTTTGCACGCGCCCTTGCCGTCGCAGGCGGAAATGGGCGTGAAGGCAGCGCCGTTGCACGAGGCCGTCGTGCACACGTGGTCGGTGCCAACCTTGCGGCAGGCGCCCACTCCGTCACATGTACCGTCGCTGCCACACTGACTGGTGGCCGTTTCGTCGGTGCATAGGGCGTGAGGATCCTTCTTGCCAGCACCGACCGACGCGCAAGCTCCGTCTGCCTTGCCGGTGTAAAGCTGGGCGCAGGAATAGCAAGTACCCTTGCAGGCGCTTTCACAGCAAATGCCGTCCACGCAAAAGCCCGAAGGACAGTCCGTGCCCGCAGCACAAACATTGCCGCCTTTGGCTTCGACAATCGGCGCTCCGCCGGCCCCCGTCGGCCCACCATCAACCGGAGTAATCGGCACGTCCGCAAATCCGCCGTCCTTCGGAGTAATCGGCACGCCCGTAAATCCGCCGTCCTTGCCTCCGGCAACGCCACCATCTATTCCACCTATTCCACCAGCGGCACCGCCCAAACCGCCACCATCGATCGAACCGCCAGCCCCAGTCGTGGTGCCAGGCTTCGGATGGTCGAAACAGCCCCAGAGCACGCCGGCCGAGAGCGCCAGAGTGAGAAGGGCTACGCGCTCGCGAATTTTCGAAGTCTTCAGCATCAGAAAGTCCCCGTAAGAGCGGCGCCGGCAAGACCCGGGCCGATAGACGGAACAAAGGCCACGTTGTCGCTGCTACCCTTGCTCAGGCCCACGCCGTAGAAGATGGCGCCGGTCGCGATGGCCGCCGCGCCCACGCCGTAGCCGACCCAACTGAAGGTCTCGTAGCTCTTTCGTGTCGATTCCTTGCTGGCATCGAAGGCCTTGGGCGGCTCGATCTCTTTGGCGAGGCTGTTCGCCTTCAGGTTCAGCACCAGGCCCGTCACAACGCCTGCCACGCCGACACCGGCGATGACAATGCCTGCTGTGCGAAGGCCCGCGTCCGACGACGTTGATTGAGGCTGCGCAGCTCCGGATTGAGGCTGAACCGTCGCTACCGGTCTTGCCCCCGTTGGCTGGGCTACCGGCTGAACCACGGGCGCCAAGAACGGCGGGTTCTTCTTCGCCTCTAGCGCCTCGCACTCGGCAATGTGCTTTTGCGCCAGCGCTTCCTCTTCGCTGCCGGGCAGGCGCAAATACTCTCGGAACCGACCGATGGCCTCCTGGTAGCGCTCGCTCTGCTCGTAGCAGCGCCCTTGATTAAAAATGTACACCGGGCTCTTCGAATCCAAAAAAAGATCCGAGAGTACGGCCACGCCTTTAGCGTAGTCACCTTCGAGGCAGGCCTTGCGCGCTTCACGTTCTTTGACCTCGCGTCCGGCCGACTCCGACGCCCAGACGGCCTTCGCCGGCCTTCCTTTGGCGAAGGCAGGCACACCGATCAGTAACGTTGATACGGTTACAGCAAAGAAGATATGTTTCTGCATGGGCTATCTGGCGCGATTAGTTAAGCCCCGACCTTGCCACGAGCCGTGGACCCAATGCAAGCCCTCGATCCTCTCCCATACTCCGCTCTTCCCCCTCGATGACGGATCGAGACAAGTGAAAGCCCTTGGCCGTGATCGTGTCGGCAAACGCGAAGAAGGCCGTGGTATCGCCGCGAGCCACCGACAGCCGTTTGACGTTCTTTTCGTGCTCGTAGTCGAGCATGGACTGCAAACGGTCACGCGAGACATAGCGCTCGGTGTGCCCGTAGATGGCGTCGCTGACCGCCATATCGTAGGCCGACATGCTCTTGGCGATGGTTCCCGCCGCGCCGCCCACCCGAAAAAACCACCGCGCGACCTCTTGCCCGGCGCCGATCTCAGCAAACGTGCCGTAGCGGCGCTCGTCGAGGTTGACCGCCAGGGCCTTGCGGCGAGTATCGAGAATTTTGCGGCGAGAAAGAGCAGGATTGGGTGTCAGCATGGTCGCCGCGTGCACGGCGGCACGCCAATGATTTACCGCCGCGGCAGGAAGTCAAGGCGACGGCGGGGGGCTCTAGAAGAACATGTCCTTGATAAAGTGGGAGACCGTCGGCGAATAGCGCGAATATCCGCCGCGCACGAGCTCTCCGAATGTCCAAGCGATTCGCTTCCAGCGCGATGGCGTTTCGGATATCTCAAGGCGGCGCTTCTGGTGCGCGATCTTTCCAGAAAGCATAGACAAGAACCGAGGGTCGCGTAGCTCCCCCGCACACGTACGCAGCCGTTCCTCCGCCAGCTGGAAGCGTTCGTAAGCCAGTCGAAAATGGGTCGGCCCGACCTCACGCGCCTTTGCGTAGAGATCTTTCAAGCCCAACTTCTTTCCCCCGATTTGCTGGGCCTCATGCTGCCTGTACCGCATCGTGGGGCGTTCCACCATTGCAAGGGGCGCAAGCGCACCAATGATGAACGAAATCCAGCCGTCGTGGATCCAGTTCTCCGGAATCGGCAAGACGACTCGACGGTAGTCCGCGCGGAATACCATGGTGGCACCCGTGACCAGCCATTGGCGAAGCAATGTCTCAAAACCCTTTCCTAGGCGAACACGGCGCCGGAGCCATCGCCCAAAATGGATCGCCTCCCACATACGATGTCCGATGGGCTGCAATGCTTCGTCCACAACCTCGGCATCGGTAAACACGAGACCACAACGGGGATCACGAAGAAAGGGCGCCTCGCTTAGTGCGAGCTTTTCGGGTAGCCAGACGTCATCTTGATCCGCGGTCGCGATGAGATCCCCGGTACACAAACGGATGGATTTCTCGAAGTTCTTCGTCGAACCGAGACGCTCGAGATTGTGTTCGACGCGAACCGAAAATGGCGCTCGCTCAGCAAAGCGGCGCAACAGCACCGGCGTCTCATCCGTCGACCCGTCGTCGCAAACCACAAGCTCGTCCGGTCGTCTTGTCTGTTGAACGAAGCTCTCCAGCTGCTCCCCCAGAAACCGCGCGCCGTTGTACGTGCAGAGGGCTACCGATATTCTTGCCGTGCCGCTCGACGCCACCGGCGCCTCGGAGGACGTAGGCGCACTCCGGCCTGCATCGCTGGTGCTGGCCTGGGCATTCATGGCGCCAGCGTAGCAGCGCCCGACGATGCAGTCTACCAGAGCGAATCCATCGTCGAACAGCTTCAGGATATTTGGTCCTTCCTATTGCTTGTAGCTGCCATGCAGGGGTATTTTGATCAACTCACAACGGCCCCAAGGCAGGCTGTCCGCCCAGATATTTATATTGCATGTCAAGAACAGTTCTAAGCGCGATCGGAAGAAAGCTTCCAAAGATCGGTCCACTTATCACGGAGCACGAACGCTTGCGCCAGGCGTGCGGGTTCGTTCCGCCAGGTCATTACTACTCGCCCATTCCAAACTGGGAAGAGCTTAGAAGCAGAGCGGCAAGAACCGAGCCTCCGACGAGCCGCGAGATTCCCGGGATCGATCTACGTGAATCGGACCAACTGCAGTTGCTCGAATCGCTGTGCCGTTACTATGCTGACCAGCCATTCACCGCTGAGAAGACAGCAGGAAACCGCTTCTATTTCGAAAACCCCGCCTATTCATATTCTGACGCCATTCTACTGCACTGCATGCTCAGGCACCTGCGACCACGACGATTCATCGAAATTGGCTCGGGGTATTCATCGTGCGTGACACTGGACACCAACGAGAAATTCCTTGGAGGCACCGTCGATATCACATTCATGGAGCCTTTCCCGGAACTACTTCATTCGCTGATGACAGAACCAGACCGAAGCCGCGCGCATGTGCTACCTTCCCGGCTACAAGACGTTGATCTCCGCGTCTTTGAAGCTCTCGAGGAGAACGATATTCTGTTCATCGACTCGACCCACGTCGTGCGGGTGGACAGCGATGTCAACCGTATCTTCTTTGAGATCTTGCCGCGACTGAAGCCCGGCGTCTATGTTCACATTCACGACGTCTTCTTTCCTTTCGAGTATCCAAAGGAGTGGCTACTGAAGGGAATTGCCTGGAGCGAGGTATATCTGTTGCGTGCCTTCTTACAATACAATAGTCGCTTCCGAATCGTCCTCATGAACACGTACATGGAACTCTTCCACGAGCCATTCTTTCGAGAGCGAATGCCGCTCTGCCTAAAGAACACGGGCGGCAGCATTTGGCTGCGGAGTACCTCGTAAGTTGGCTTTACTAACGACGCCCAAGCCATGCGTCGCGTAGCCATATTCGCGCACTACGATTCGCAAGACCGAGTCAAGCGCTATGTCATCCATCATCTCTCGGCGCTGCGCGAGGTATGCAGCGAGGTACACTTTGCGTCCACAGCAAAGCTGTCCGTCGACGAACTCGCTGCCGTCGACGGAATCGTAGCGAGTCAGCACCTTAGTGAAAACAAGGGATATGACTTTGGAATGTGGCGGCGAGTGCTGGCTACACTGGACCTAGGGGACTGGGACGAGCTGGTCCTGACAAACTCAAGCGTATTGGGGCCTTTGGTTTCGCTAGTTCCTGTTTTTCGAAGCATGCAAGAGAGCACATGCGATTTCTGGGGCATGAGCGACAATCTCGACTTCGAATATCACCTACAAAGCTACTTCTTGGTGTTCCGGAAACCCATTCTTCACAGCGGTCATCTGGAAGCGTTCTTCTCTAGCGTATTGCCTTACCAGCACAAAGAACAGACCATCCTCAGCTATGAAGTCGGACTGACGCACTTCTTGCTCGACCAGGGCTTCGCTCCGGATGTCGTGGCGAGTGTATTTGACTTTGACAAGCGCCTCCGACGCAGCAACGCTCTGCTGTACGCTCCGATCGCCGTCATCGATCGAGGTGTGCCGTACGTAAAGGCCGAGCTTCTGCGCGACAATCCTCATCAAGTGTGTCTAGCCGCCGTGCGCAAGCGAATGGAGGCCCTGGGCTACCCTTGGAACTTAGTGGAGATCGAGAGACGACCACCACGTCGCCTTCTGCCCGGCTCCATCAACCGACTTCGGTTTCGCATGCGGCGACGGTTTCAAAGCCTGCCATCCGAGCTCCGGCTCCGGGCAGCTGTGCTCGCGATGCTCGACAACCGCAATCGAATTCGGCACCCTTAGCGGCAACGATGGATCTCCAAGACTCGATCTCGACCGTCGACGTCATCATTCCCAACTGGAATGGCAGCCGATGTCTTGGACCGTGTCTGTCATCTTTGGTAGCACAGACCTATCCCCACATGCGTGTGGTCGTGATCGACAACGGCTCGACCGATGATTCGCTGCGACTTGTTCGTGAGCGTTTCCCCGGATTTTCGGCGATCGAGGTCGGTTTCAACTCCGGATTCGCAGCCGCGGTCAATCGCGGCATCCGCGAAACTTCTGGGGACTACGTTGCCCTTCTGAACAACGACGCTGTTGCCGGTCCCGACTGGGTCGCCAAGCTAGTCCAGGCACTCGACTCTGATAGAGCCCTCGGTAGTTGTGCGAGCCGAATGCTCGTCATGAACAGGCCGTATCAGATCAATGTCGCAGGTCTAGCATTTTCTCCGAGCTTGCGAGCGTGCTCAGTTCCAATTGGCTGGGGCGCCCTCGATAGCTACAGTCATCACTTGCCCTATCTCGTCGCTGCCCCCTCCGGAGGCGCGGCAATGTACAGACGTAGCGCGCTTGACGAGGTCGGCCTCTTCGATGAGGACTACTTCCTATATTTTGAGGACTTCGACATGGGTATCCGCCTGCAACTGGGCGGCTACGACTGCCTCTACGTACCTGACGCCGTCGTGTACCACGACGATGAGGCGATTGATCGCCAACACCCTGATTGGATCCTCCAGCTCAACCGTCGCAACAGCCGATGGACAGCGATCAAGTGCTTTCCGAAGCTCGTCGTCGCGTCTCTTGCGCTGCAAGACGGTCAGAGTCCGTTCGCCGCTTTCGACGAAGACGACGAGCCTCTCAAGCAGGGGGCTCCTCGCGAGGCGCGTCTTCGCCCGCGGCAGTCTCTCGTGGAAAAGCGCTCGACGATTGTTGCTCGCACGAAGATCACCTCGGCGCAGCTGATGCATATTCTGATGCATCCTCGAAGACCCTACCTACGGGCACCACAATCATCCCAACACTTCTCGGTTGCGCTGGTTTCGCATTCGAACGACATCGCCGGTACCGAGCATTGTATGCTTCGTCTTGCCAAAGGGATGGCCAAGGCCAATCTTCGTCCGATAGTCATTCTGCCCAATGAGCCAGGACCACTGGCGGAAGAGCTCGGGAACGCGGGAATCGAATTTGTAACCGTACCCAATGCTTGGTGGTGCGTCGGGCGATCCTTTTCGCGCGCAGACCGATGGGCCCTTCTCGCGCGTAGCTTTCGTGTCGGGTGGAATATGAGCAGAATGCTGCGCCAGATGGGCGTCGAAACAGTCGGCACGACGACATCGGTGGTACCCACAGGTGCAATCGCTGCGCGGCTTGCGGGTCTGCGCCACGTCTGGCACGTCCGAGAGTATTATCCGACTGAAACTCTCATACCAACTTTGGGAATAGCCCCAACAATGCGACTCATCCGACTGCTTTCGAATAGGGTCATCGTTCCTTCAAGGAAGCTTGCAGCGCTTTTCCCCGACGGCGCACATGACGTTGAGGTACTGCCAGAAGCTATCGACGCCAAATATTTCGATGTCCCGAAAGTTGCGCGCACGGACGCCCGGAAAGCTCTTGCCATTCCATCAGGGCGAAGTCTCGTTGCAGTTGTAGGGACGCTCGAAGCATCCAAGGACCAGCTCACGGCTCTACGCGTCCTTGCGCGGTTACGCGAGCAGGACATGGATGTGGGACTCATCCTCTGTGGCGGTTGCTACGATCTCAGCTACGAGAAGCGACTCCGAGAAGAGGCGCAAGCGCTTTGCGTGGCCGATCGCGTACATTTCGTGGGCTTCCAACGAGAGGTCCTACTCGTGTACGACGCTTCGGACGTTCTTCTAGTCACGTCGACCAGAGAGTCCTTTGGCCTCACAATCATCGAGGCCATGGCGCGGAACGTGCCGGTGGTCGCTACCCGTTGCGGTGGGCCAGAAGAGACTATCGACGACAAGGATACTGGATACCTTGTCGGAATAGCCGACGTGAACGCCATGGCCCAGCGGATCGGCACGTTACTCTCCGACACAGCTTTGGCCTCCTCGATGACGAAGAAGGCGAAAGCATTCTCATTGCGCTTCCATCCCGATGAAAACCTGGAGAAAACGATGCGAAGCTACGGTTTCGCCCGAACAGTTCAACAATGAGAAACCCTAGCCTTTGCGCCATTGTGCTCCCCGGAAAGCAATCGAATGGGGTGGAAGCGCGCGACGCCTCCGCCTGCGTCCAATCGCTGGCTGCAGGCGTTGTGAAACCCGACAGGGTGCTTCTAATATCCTGCGAATGTAATCAGAGCAATTTAAACAGTATCGAAAGTAGCATCACCATCCGCAGCCTCGACGAGCCGACCGCCCCAACGTGGTCGGATCGACTAAATCTCGGTCTCAGCAGCTCAAGTACTGACCTGATTGCGGTCATTCACGCCGACTGCGAAGTTCATGCTCACTGGCTCGCCCAATTGACGGATTTCTTACAGCACCACCCCGAGGTCGCAGGGGTGGAAGGCAACGTCTCCATCCAGATCGGGGCGAGCCCTTCATTCCCAGCCACACGAAGTGTGGGTCGTGTCGAGGTCGACGCACCCTCACTCAAGTGGACGTTGGTCGAAAGCGAGATCGACAGTCCGCCGCGAGAGGTGGCTTGTCTGTCGCCCGTGGCGTTCTTGCTGCGTAGATCTGCCTTGAGCGACTTGGGCAAAATGCCGTTGGACAACCGCTTCGAGCGCTCGTTTGCTACGCGTGATTTGTTTGCCCGACTGATTGAGCGGAAGTGGCGTCTTTTCCACCTTGCCAACGCGGAAGTCAGAACGACGGACACGCTTCAACCGGACTCGCTACGTGGCGATGGTGTTCGGCTAAAGGAGGTGCTCTTATTCGCATGGAAGCATCTCTCTAAGCAACAACGCGAGCATCACCTCGCTCTAATTAGAGCCCAGTCCCAAGGAGGCTTTCGTGGGCTGTTCGAACGGCCAGCCTCGGAGGCCACTGCAGCAAGGGCAACTCTCACCTGGATTCGTGCGCACCAGGAAATGCTAACCGCCGAACGAGTGGCAAGTGGTGCAGAGGACGATGCTTTCGAACGTGCCGCAAATGCGGCTCAAGCGCGCGCAAGATATTCTTTCCATGTTCGACAAGAAATTATCGATTTGGTACCGGCCGAGGCCAAAGTAATCCTCGACGTTGGCTGTGCGGCGGGGGCGCTGGGCAACGCCCTAAAGCGACAAAGACCCACGGTGACCGTCTTGGGCGTAGAAATCTCGGCTGAGGCCGCCGATCGTGCGCGTACAGTTCTTGATGAAGTCTTCTGTGGAAGAGCGGAGGACGCCCTTCCGGACGCGTGGCCAAAACCCGATTGCACAATCTTTGCCGACGTCTTAGAGCATTTGCCAGATCCGTGGCAGGTACTTCGCCGTCATCGAGACCTCCTTGGTCCGGGCGGTACGCTGATCGTAAGTGTGCCCAATATCGGACACCGGACCGTGATTGCGGAGCTCCTACGCGGCAAGTTTGAGTATGCAGACGCGGGAATTCTGGACCGAACGCATCTGCGTTTCTTTACGAGGTCATCTGCCGTCGATCTGATCGAGAACAGCGGCTTTCGGGTCCAATGCGTAGCGCGCAATCTCGACCCGACCGTGGAATCGCCCTGGCTTCAAATCGCACAGCGGCTATTACCGGGTTCGAGCTTCCTCCGCGATCTCAACGCCGTCCAGTTCGTAATCGTCGCAACTGTCCCAACCGTCTAAGGACGGACGCCGTCAGACACACTCTCGCGACGGACGAAGCGTAAGAGCGAAAGAACAGCTTGCCGATCGAAGATGGCGAGCAAAACGCCGTGCAGCACGCCACAAACAGCGAGCGCCAGGATAAACATAGCCAGACGCGAGGCCCATGGCGCGATCCACAAACGAGCAACGACGGCGGTTCCTACGGCTGCTATTAGGTTGCCACGGATCCGCGGCCAAAGCCGAACCTCTGGCAACCACCGCCGCAGCATCACCACAACGGCAGCATTGCCCACAACAACGTGTACGATGAAGCCGTAGGCAAACCCGTACATTC
>ODAK010008747.1_pt1 | contig 10103 bp, 8 predicted proteins | sample 1539591 | NCBI WGS metagenome assembly ODAK01 (sample SAMEA3539303, study PRJEB22396) | soil metagenome | biome: tundra; feature: field; material: soil | place: USA | collected 2010-05 | depth 0.15 m | reverse complement strand
CGCAGGCGATACGCATATCGGCCAGCTGTTGTTGCGGGCCGGAAAGCTCACGGAAAGCGACATCATCCGTGTCGTCACGGAACAGCACCAAAGGGAGTTGCGGTTCGGCGACGCCGCGGTTCATTTGGGCTTGGTCAGCGATCTGGACATTCAAGATGCTCTAGCGCGTCAATATCAATATCCGTATTCACGTTCAGGGGAGTCGGCGCTGAGCGCGGCGCTGATTGCGGCGCATCAGCCGTTCGGGGTGCAGGCCGAGGCGTTACGGGCACTTCGAACGCAACTAGTATTGCGCTGGTTCAAGGACCGCAGCAAGGTGCTCGCTATTGTTTCCGCCCGCACGGGCGCTGGCAACAGCATTCTGGCGGCAAATCTGGCCGTCGTGTTCGCGCAGCTCGGCGAGCGCACGTTGCTCATCGATGCGAACTTCCGTCATCCGACGCAACACGAGCTGTTTGGCCTCAAGGGGGATTTAGGTTTGGCCACTGTCCTGGCCGGTCGCAGTCCATTCAAGGAGGCAGCGGAGGTTATTGTCCCGTTCGCGAATCTGTCCGTGCTATGCGCGGGCCCCAAGGCGCCCAATCCACAGGAACTCCTGGGGCGAACGATGTTTTCCTATGTCATTGAAACCGCTCCGGCGGCATACGACGTCGTAATCGTAGATTCCCCGCCAGTACTGGAATACGCCGACGCGCAGCTGATCGCCGCCCGAGCCGGAGGCTGCCTGGTAGTGACGCGTCGCCATCGCACCACAGTGGCGGATGTCAGGCAGGTCGAAGCACAGATGGCCCATACCGGCGCGATTCTGCTTGGAACAGCGATCTGCGAATGAACGCCATCCCGGGACCCATGGCGTCTCGATGGAGCTCGCGCCTGGGCTTTCGTGGCTGGTGGCCAATTATTGTGGCCCTGGCAGTTCTTTATGTGCCGATGTACGCCGATATGTACCAGATATTCTGGCGCAGCGATCACGACGCGGCCGGAGCGGTCATACTCGTGGTCGTCGTGTGGCTGATTGCACATGAGCGTGAGTTGTTTCGCACCGTCGACGCCGGCGAGGGCGACCGTCGACGCGGACTAGGGGCTGGGCTGCTCGCTGTCGGTCTCGTCTGTTACGTCCTGGGGCGCTCGCAGGTTATCTACCAGCTGCAAGCCCTGTCGCAAATCCCGGTCCTGTTCGGTCTAGCCTATCTTCTGCTCAGGACGCGAGATCTGCGGCGACTTTGGTTTCCGTTCCTGTTGCTGTTGTTTCTAGTGCCTATTCCGGGCAGCGTAATGGATGAAGTGCTGCTGCCCTTGAAGCAGTGGGTGTCTCAGTTCGTGACCTGGCTACTGTACTGCGCGGGTTACCCAATTGCCCGCAACGGCGTCGTGCTCACAATCGGCAACTATGAACTGCTGATTGCAGATGCCTGTTCCGGTCTGAATTCGATGGTGGCGCTCTCTGGCATCGGGCTGCTGTACGTATATCTCGCGGGTCATCGCAGCCGCTGGTGGAGTGCCGCGCTGTTGATCAGCGTGCTACCGATCGCTTTTGCCGCCAATGTGGTCCGCGTGCTTTCACTAGTGTTGGTTACTTACTACGCCGGTGATCGAGCCGGACGCTCGTTTCACAGCAATGCCGGCTATCTTGAAATCCTCGCGGCATTCGTCTGTTTCTTCGGCTTTGATCGCCTGTTGCTCCATGTTTCGAGCGCCTCGCGCGCGCAGGCAGCATGAACGGCGAGCCTCAGCGCCGGTACGTCCTCGCCCTGGTGCTGTGCGGCGCGGCCGCCCTAGGATCGTGGATGCGGCCTACCCACTATGCCGATCCGCCAGCGGCATCGTTGGAAACACTAATCCCGCGTAGCTTTAGCGATTGGCATGAGATTGACCAAGGTCCAACGGCAGTGGATCCCAGTCGCGAGCGTGAGGGCGCTGATCCAACCATCAACAATCCCTACGATGAGGTACTTCTGCGCAGCTACGCCAACGCCGAGGGCGCGATCGTACAGCTCGCACTGGCATACGGTCGCCGCCAGCGGCAGGAAGTGAAGATCCATCGCCCAGAACTCTGTTACACCGCGCAAGGCTTTCAAATCCGACGTGTCGGCCGCGCGCAATTTCCTGTGACGGGCGCGCCAGACCGGCATATCGATGGCGCACATATGCTGGCTGAAGCACCCGGCCGTGTCGAGGCGGTCAGCTATTGGATACGCGTCGGGAAGTTCTACAGCGATAGCGCTTGGGCCATTCGCTATCACATCTTCGAGGAGGGCCTCAAAGGCAGGGTCGACGACGGCATTCTCGTTCGCGCGTCGCAGATCGTCTCAGGTTCACAGTCCGACCTAGCGGCAAGTTACGCGCTACAGAATGCCTTTCTGACGGCACTCGTGGCGTCATTGCCGGAGTCCGCGCGCCGCCTACTGGTGGTTTGACGTGGCCCGACACACGATTGCAAGCACAAAAAAAACGTCAGAGCTGGCGATGCCGTGGTGGACCTCGCCGGTCGGAATCAACGTGGGGTTCCTGCTGCCGATGTTCCTATTAATCGCCGGTGCCGATCAGAGCCACTTCGAAGGCTTGACGATTCGCGGTGTACGTTTTCTCACCGCGCCCTATATCGCTTTGGGTGCAGGTCTGCTGCTCGTTATGGCATTTGGCGGTTGGCTGGGAGGGCAGCTCAAGATCGAGCGTCCCTCCTTACGCCAGCTTGATACTGCGGCTTATGAACGAGCGGCTCTCGTCGTAGGCACAGTCGCGCTGTTTGCCTATTTGATCTTTTTCAGAGATTTCGTATTGCATCCTGGGTTACTAATCAGAACGCTCATCGGTTCATATAGACCTGATCGCACAACCATTTCCTTGTCTGTGGGTATCACGTCTCTTGTCAACGTCGCGCCAGTATTTTTTTCCATTTTCGGCTATTTGCGGCTGACATTGAAGAGGAAACTAGGCCGACGCCTTAACGTCATGTTCTTTGTATTGCTCGGTTTCACATTGTTTCGCGTCTACGCTTGGTCCGAGCGTTTAGCTCTGATCGAAGCGGCTGTGCCACTAGTACTGGCCGGCGCGTTGCGGCTGAACGGTTCGCCAAGACGTCTCAGCCGACTCATCGTCCGGTTTGGACCCTATGCTGCGCTGCCCTTTTTGATTCTCTATTTTGGTATCGCCGAATCAGTCCGATCTTGGAGCTCCGCGACTTACCATCAAAGGCTCGGTTTCTGGCAGTTCGTGATTGGTCGGCTCACCAGCTATTACTACACTTCGCTAAACAACGGCGCCGGCGTACTGGCAACCACAGAGTGGCCGACCTATAAATTTGAAGTCACCTTGGCGTGGTTACACAAGGCGCCGGTAATCGGGCGCCTCTTCTCAGCGATGGTCAATTTGCGCTACCTCGAAATGCAACGATTTCTGGGCAGTTTCGGAGACGAAGAGTTCAATAACCCTTCGGGGCTCTTTGGCGTCATCTACGACGTGGGATTGCCATTAGGCGTTCTCTACTTCGCTGCCGTGGGTTTCATCGCCACAATTTTGCTCGATGCCTATCGGTCGAGCCGCCAGGCAGGCATTCTGCTCTATCCCATGTTCTTTTTGTTCTTCTTGGAGATTTTTCGATACCCATATTTCGGCGCATCGCGCGCCTTCACCTGGATGCTCGGAATCATTTTGGCAGTTGCGATTACACGCAGCGCGAAGTATCGCGAAAGCGCCACGATGCAGGCGGAACCCTCGCATTGAATTCCAACGCCACAATCAACGGGCGCTTCCTGACACGCCCATCCAGCGGTGTCGACCGATTTGCGATCGAGCTGTTGCGCGCCTGGCTGCCAATCTGTCGTGGTACCCGGCCGGTTAGATTGATGATGCCGTGCGCCTCGTCCAGCACTGATCACAAGGCTTTGGACCTCGACATCGAATATGTGGGAATGCTCGGGGGCCACGCCTGGGAGCAGTTCGACCTTCCGCGCCACTGTCGTGGCGAGATGCTGTTGAATCTTTGCAATACGGGACCTGCACGCCGAAAACGTCAGCTCGTCGTTCTTCACGACGCAAGCGCGATGGTAAATCCGCGGGATTTCACAGCCGCGTTTCGAAGCTGGTACAGGTGGTTATTCGCCAGTGTGATGAAACGGGCGAACATCGTGGCTACCGTGTCGGAATTCTCAGCTTCGGAGCTGATGCGCCATGTTGGTGGCAGGGGAGCCAACTTAGAAATAGTCTATGAGGGCGGTGAGCACATTCTACGCGTCGAGCCAGATCGGCAAGTTTTACATCGCCTAGGTATAGCAGATCGTCCCTATGTCCTTGCCGTCGGCAACCGCACGCCTACAAAAAATTTCCTGGGCGTCGCCAAAGCCGCCAGCCTGTTGGCGGATATGGACCTAAAAGTGGTTGCAGCAGGCGGCAGCAACAGCCGCGTATTCGCCGGAACGGAGTTGCCCACCAGTAATCTGGTTCTCGCCGGCTATGTTACTGACGGCGAGCTCCGCGCGCTGTATGAGGGTGCGAGCTGCTTCGTCTATCCTTCGTTCTACGAAGGGTTTGGGTTGCCGCCGCTTGAGGCCATGCACTGCGGCTGTCCCGTTATAGTTTCCAATTGTGCAGCTATGCCGGAAGTATGCGGATCTGCGGCCCTGTATTGCGACCCATATGATCCATCGAATATCGCCAGTCAGCTTCGGCGTGTGCTTACCTCTCGGCAATTGCGATCGGAAATGCAGGAGGCAGGTTACGCACAAGCAGGGCGATTCAGTTGGGCCCGCGCGGCGGCGCAATTCGAAGACATTCTGTTGAGAAATCAAGGCGTTCTGACGTGAATAGGGTCAGCGGAATGGTTTCCGAGTTTGCTCCGGGTACGGAAGAAGCCAGAACGGTGACGCGACCGCCGATGCGGATACTGCATGTTTCGGAAGTAATCAAAGGTGGAGTCTGCACGTATTTGCGCGAAGTCATCGCTCTACAGCGGCACCTATATGGTCCGGGGTGTGTTGCAGCAATAGTCCCAGACAGTCAAAAGGCGGAACTACCCGTACCGACAGGCGTAGAGCTCGTTACCTTCGATGATAGGAGTACCCGCGTCGTCGGAGCGCTGCGGCTGGCCCGCGCGACACGGAAGCTTATTAGCGCGTTCGATCCGGATGTTGTGCACATCCACTCAACGTTCGCTGGTGCCGTGCTACGGCCGTTGCTCGCTTTTTTCCGCTGTAAGGCAGTCATTATTTACTGTCCGCACGGGTGGGCCTTCGATCGCGATTCCCCTCCTTTTATTGGACGGTGCGTAAAGTTGCTCGAGTGGCTCTGGTCGCATTGGTGTGATGCAGTAGTGTGCGTATCCGACTATGAGAGGGCCGCTGCCATAAGAATTGGTGTGGCGGAAGACAAACTAATCTTGGTACGCAACGGCTTGCCACGGCGTGCTCCGGAAGCCGATCCGGTATCCATCGAATGGCCCCGAGGTTCAAGGCGATTGCTATTCGTGGGCCGATTTGACCGACAAAAGGGAATAGATATCCTGTTCGACGCTCTACGCGAACTAGGCGATGATGCATTTGCAATCATAGCCGGAGACTCTTTGCGCGTTAGCCTCGGCGCTCTTCCCAAGAACGCTCGCTACGCGGGCTGGCTAACCCCGGCGCAACTCGAGGCCTATTACCGCAGCGCGGAAGTCGTCGTTATGCCTTCCCGATGGGAAGGGTTTGGCCTAGTGGCGGTAGAAGCCATGCGCGCAGGGTTACCGGTCATTGCTAGCAGCGTTGGGGGGTTGACGGAGATTATCGAAGACGGTAAGACCGGAGTACTCGTCAAGCCAAACGATGTAGCCGCGCTAGTAGCGGCGCTGCGCGGATTAGATGAGCAGTCTCTACGTGTCATGGGAGATGCAGCTTACAAGCGCTTTTTGGCAAACTTTACAATCGATGATGCCTTTCGATCTCTGTGCGATCTCTACCACCGTTTTGAGCAGAAGTCCGCAATCACGGAGGAACTGAATGACTTAACCGCCAGATAGCCCTTCTACGCACCGATTACTCGGCGGTGTAACCGTGCGCCACCAGTCGTTCCAACCCGCAACGCAGGTAGAATGTCACGTCCCTTGACTTCCGTTCGGCTACCAGCCGTTCCAGAGGAGGAACACAATGGTGCCGGTAGTGTTAACCGATCTGTCGCGACGGTAGATATGCGAGTGGCATTTTTAAGTCACACTGCCATGGGCGGCAGTCTAGTCGTCGGTTCCCATCAGCTTGCGAGAGAATTCGCACGTGAAGGACACGACGTCAGCCACATTAGCGCGCCGCTTTCGATCGCCCACCTTGGCTTGCTCTTGTGGGAGCCATTCATACGCATGCGCCTTAGGAGATGGCTGGCGGGCGGCGAGTCTATCGGCGGCGTGCTCGATATGGTTCCGTTTACTCTGCTGCCCTGGCATGCGGCGCGGCTCTCTCGGAGACTAATGAATAGCTACTCGCGCCACATGCTCAGTGCGCCTATGCACGGCGTTGGGGCATTAAAGCTCGATGCCGCAGACTGCCTGATAGTCGACGAGCCGCGTCTTCTTGGCCTCGCGAACAGCAAGCGTGGCCGGCTATTGATCTACCGCGCTACGGATCTATACGCCCTCATGCGATCCGATCCCAGTATCGTCGAGGCGGAGCGCGCACTCTGCAGCCGCGCCGATTTACTAATAGCCACATCCGAACCGGTGGCGGCACACCTGCGAAGAATCTCGGGCAGAAACGTTCGAGTGATCGCCAATGGCGTTGAGATTGACCATTTCGCCTCGTCGTCCATGGCCGCAAGCTCCAGCGAGTTCCGCTTACCCGGCCGGCGTGAAGACCGCGCGATCTACGCGGGTGCATTCGATCGGCGATTCGGTCGCGAAGCATTGCGTGCCGCTGCCGAGAAGCTGCCGCAAAAGCAGTTTATACTCGTTGGGCCTGGTAGTCAGGTAGTCGCCGCGGCGACCGCGAGATCGAATGTTACAGCTCTCGGCGCCGTTGACTACCAAAAGCTGCCAGCCGTACTAGGACAATGTACCGTGGGTATGCTGCCAATGTCCTCCGATATATCGAATTCCGGACGCAGCCCAATGAAGCTGTATGAATATGCCGCTGCTGGGCTTACCGTAGCCGCGACGTCCACCGAAGAGCTGCGACGGTGCGAGCTCGCTACACTTTGTCTCGCCGATGGCCACTTAGCGTTTTACTCCGCGGTCTCCGATGCATTTGCGCGCGCACAAGTTCCGAGCATGGTGGCTGCCGGTCGAGCTGCTGCGCAACGAGAAAGCTGGGAAGTAAAGGCAAAAATACTGCTGGATCTCATGTGTTACGCGAACCTTAGTTTGCGTACCCAGCATTCACATGATTTTTGACGTTTAGATCGTTGGCGCCGGCTTCGCCGTATCGCGCGTCAATCAACTTGGCAGGGGCGCGTCAATCATGATGGCAGAGGATCACGCGGCTCGAGGAGCATGCTGCAGTTGATTGTCGCTGGCAAGCTCTTATTGGTTGCTCTGTTGAGATCTTGATCTTCATCTATCGTAGAACAGCAGCGCAGTCTGCCGCCGTAGGCGGCAGAAGCTCTGGTGTATTTTCTTCGCTTCTACTTTGTGGCGAGCGAGCCAGAAGCTCCAGGAGCCGCGATCGCACGCGACCCCTGGTCTTGGTATTGCCTAAAGTTGCATGGTTTACCGAAGAGCGCTACGTCGCTGGTTGATTGTCGCTCGGCGTCAACGCTGCGATGTTCTTGGTCGTCGCATAGTGAGCGGTCCTTCCTGGGCCTTGCTTCTTTCGAGCCAGAGCCGTGCGACGTCTGTAGCTCTCCACGTTCATCTCGAAGATCGTGGCGTGATGGACGAGGCGATCGACGGCTGCCAGGGTCATGGCCGGATCTTGGAAGATCTTTCCCCATTCGCCGAAGGGCTGATTGGCCGTGATCAGGAGCGAGCGGCGCTCGTAGCGAGCGCTGATCAACTCGAACAGCACGGAGGTTTCCGCCTGGTCCTTGGTGACGTACACCAGATCGTCCAAGATCAGCAAGTGATATCGATCCAGACGCTGGATGGCCGCTTCGAGTGCGAACTCGCGGCGTGCAAGTTGCAGTTTTTGCACCAGATCCGAGGTGCGTGTGAACAGCACTCGCCAGCCTTTCTCGAGCAATGACAACCCGATCGCCGAGCCCAGATGCGATTTGCCGCCGCCGGGCGGCCCGAACAGCAGCAAGTTGGCCCCTTTGTCGAGCCAGCCGTCGCCGGCGCACAGCGCCGATACTTGCGCCTTGGAGATCATCGGCACGGCTTGGAAGTCATAGTTCTCCAGCGTCTTGCCGGGCAACAGCTTCGCTTCCCCGAGATGGCGTTCGATGCGCCGCCGATCGCGTTCGGCAATCTCATGTTCGGTCAGCGCCATGAGCAAGCGGGCGGCCGGCCAGCCTTCCTTGTCGGAGCGCTCGGTGAACTTCTCCCACAGGTGTTTGATCGCCGGCAGGCGCAGTTCATTCAGCAGCAGCGTCAGACGTGTGGTGTCGATGGTGTCGTTCATGCCGCCTCTCCCATGCAGGCGTCGTTCAGCGCCTCGTACAGGCTCAGCGGTGTGAGTTGCACGCACACCTGCGGCAGGCTCGCCAGATCAGGCGCGAAGCGCGCGCGCAGCTCCTTCAGGTCCGGCAGCCGACGGGCAGCGAGATCTTCGGTTAAAATAGCCGCCAACTGCGCCTCGCACGCGCGATCGTGGGCAAGACTCAAGAGCTCCACCATCAGTTTGCAGGCGCTGCGATCGGACTGCCGCTCGCACAGATCATCGAACGTGTGCCGATACGCCTCGCGCGGCCACAGCTGGTCGCGGTAGACCAGGTTCAGCAGCGCCATGGGCTTGCGCCGCAGCGCGTGGATCACGTGGTGATAGTCCACCACATGAGCGTGCTTGCCGTCACGCCCTGGCCGACCTCGCACCAGACTCAACACGCGCGTACCACCGACGAACAGCTCCACCCGATCGTCATACAGGCGCGAGCGCAACCGGTGCCGGATCAGGCGCGAGGGCACGGTGTAAAAGACCTTGCGCAGCACGAAGCCGCCCGAACTGGTCACATAGACCAGCTCCTCTTCGTAATCGGCCGTGCGGGTGTCGGGCAGTGCCTGCAGCACGGTCCGCTCCGCATCGATGCGCTTGATATTGCGCGCGTTCTTGCGGCCGATGATTTCATCGATGAAGGATCGGTAGGCGCCCAAGTCCTCAAAGTCCATCGTGCCGCGCATCAGCAGCGCATCCCGGATCGAGTGCTTTAAGTGACCGTGCGCACTCTCGATGCCACCGTTCTCATGCGCGACACCGCGGTTATTGCGGGTCGGTTCCATCCGGTAGTGCGCACACAACGCATCGTAACGACTCGTCAGATCCTCGCGCGCGTCGCGATCGAGATTGCGGAAGGCCGCCGATAAACTGTCACTGCGGTGCTCGCGCGGCGCGCCACCGAGCGTCCACAGTGCATTCTGCAGCCCCTCGGCCAGTGCCACGTAGCTCTCACCGCCCAAAATGACATGCACGTGCTCGAAGCCCGAGCACGCCAACCGGAAGTGGTACAGCCGGTGATCGAGCTCGACCCCCGAGACGCGCACCGCCAGATCCCCCATCTCGGTAAAATCCGACAATCCCATCCGCCCTGGCTCCTGCACCTGACGGAAGATCACCTCCCGGTCTTGACCGTTCAGGGCCCGCCAATGACGGATCCGCCGCTCCAGCGTCCGACGCACACAATCGGGAAGCTCCGGATGGCGCCGCTGCATCTCCTCGAAGATCGCGATCGCCCTCAAGCCCGGCGTCGCCTGCAGCATCGGTACGATCTCGGGGTCAAAAATGCTCATCAGCGGATCGGGCCGACGCCGACCGCGGGGCAACGCTTTTTGGGATGGTAATCGGGTGTCGTTCTCGATGCGGTACGCCGTTCTCAAACTCATCGCCGCTTGAGCTGCTGACGCTGGCTTCTTCTCAGTCAATCTGGATTTCATGTACAGCCTCATCTGGTGATCGTTGATGTGTCGACCGGGCATAAGGCAGGTACTCCGTCACTGGAAACACCTCCTCAATACCCCATCGGCCTCGATCACCGACGAGCTGGACCCCAAA
>ODAK010008746.1_pt1 | contig 10104 bp, 12 predicted proteins | sample 1539591 | NCBI WGS metagenome assembly ODAK01 (sample SAMEA3539303, study PRJEB22396) | soil metagenome | biome: tundra; feature: field; material: soil | place: USA | collected 2010-05 | depth 0.15 m | reverse complement strand
TGATTGCACTTCTATTAACACCCATGTTTGCCGCCGCCGGTTATTCCCTGATTTATCTCCTTTTCGGAGGCGGGTTGGGCGGAGCCGTGCTCATTTTCATTGTGGCGAAAATGGTCGGCAAATGAATGTGGTCAGAGAATCGGATCGTCCTGTGGCCGATGTTCACCACTTAAATCAAAATGCCCGCCCATATCATTATGAGATCTTAATTGTCTTAAACTCGCACAGCGAGTTGGGCGACACCGGCAACGAAATGAATACCTAGGCCGATGACCTTGCCAATCTCCTCGACACGTTAGACCTGAAGCACGCCTTCCTGATCGGCTTCTCCGCCGGTGGCGGGGAAGTGGCGCGCTACATCGGCCGCCACGGCACGAAGCGGCTGGCCAAAACCGCGCTGATTTCCGCCGTCCCGCCGCTGATATTGAAGACCGCCGCCAATACCGGCGGCCTGCCGGTCGAAGAGTTCGACGAAATTCGTGCCGGCTCAATTGCCGACCGCTCCAAGCTCTACCAGGAGTTCGCCGGCGGCCCGTTCTTCAGCATCAACCGGTCGAGGCCAAAGCGAATTAAGTTCGTCAATACAACTGGTAGGGTAACACCCCATAGCACCCAGCTTGTTACCTGTCTAATGTGGAATCTGTAACAAGGGCGACCCCCTTTACGCAAAACCAAAAAGAAAATAAATATGAAACATAAAAACAAAATTATCACCAGCGCGTCCGCTGCGTCGCTCTTGGCACTCGCCGCGCTGGGGCAACAGACCATTAATCAACCCGTCGGCCAAACCGAATCCGCGCCTCAAAGCCTGATCCAGACCCGTGCCGACCAACTCAGCGGCGCGGCCAAAGCCAGCGAGGTCATCGGGATGACGGTAAATAACCTGCAGGATGAAAAACTCGGCAAAGTGTCCGACCTCGCGGTGGACATGGAATCCGGACGCGTCGTCCAGGTGATTATTGCGACCGGCGGTTTTCTCGGCATGGGTTCTGCGCTCACGGCCGTGCCCCCAGGAGCTTTGCATCACGATATCGCCAAAAACGTCCTCCATCTCAATGCCAGCAAGGCGAAGCTCAAAGACGCACCTCAGTTTGACGCTGCTAAATGGGACGAAGCCACGCAGTCCAACCGAGTGACTGAAGTTTATGGTTATTACGGCGAACAGCCTTACTTCGTTGCCGATCGGGAGGGCGATGTGACGGCCCGCCAAGATGCGAAAATCATTAAAACAATGTCCCGCAACCCGGACGGAACCTTGAGCCGGAATGATGGCTCGACTGCGCGTGGCGCAAATTCCTCCTGGTCAAGTCTGGGGTATGTTCAAAAAGCCAGCAAGATCATGGGCACTTCGGTGAAGAACCAGCAGAACGAGCAGCTCGGCAAGGTGGAGAACTTTACCGTGGATCTCGCGGCGAGCCGCATCGTGGCGGTGATCATCTCATCTGGCGGCTTCCTGGGCATGGGCGACGAGCTAAGTGCCGTGCCGCCGAGCGCGCTGAAGTTCAATGCGGAACACGACACGCTCCAACTTGACGCCACCAAAGAGAGTCTGGCCAGTTCGCCGCATTTCAAAGCCAACGAATGGCCCGATCTCAGCCAACCTGATTATGTCGGTGGCGTGTATCGCGCTTACAACGTTGAGCCTTACTTCACCACCAACGCAACCATCGGAGCGGATAATACCCGGCGCAATGTGCGTGATCGCGACAGCCGGACCTTGACGCCGATGGATCAGGGTAACAGCCAGGCGGACGTGAGCACCACGGCGCAGATTCGTAAAGAAATCATCGCGACCCAAGGCATGACCACGAATGCCAAAAACGTGAAAATCATCACGATGAATGGGCATGTCACTTTGCGCGGGCCGGTCAACACCACTAAGGAAAAAACCCTCATCGGTGAAATCGCCGAGCGGATTGCCCGCTCCGGCAATGTGGACAACCAACTGGAAGTCACAACCACTCCCGGCAGCAACTAATTCGGTCAACCAAACAACCAAAAAAAAGAAAGTGAATTATATGTCAAAGAAATCTGTATTCTGTATCGCCACCTCCCGCAATCAGGCTGATCAAATTGTTGATCAGCTCAGGAACGCGAACTTCTCCAACAACGACATTTCGGCGTTGTTCGCGGACAAAGGCACGACTCATGACTTTGCGCACGAGAAGAACACCAAAGCGCCCGAGGGTGCCGTCACCGGTGCGGGCACCGGCGGGGTCGTCGGCGGAGCGTTGGGCTGGATCGCTGGGATTGGCGCTCTGGCCATTCCCGGAGTGGGGCCGTTCATCGCCGCTGGACCGATTATCGCCGCGTTAAGTGGCGCGGCCATCGGTGCCACCGTCGGCGGCATTGCCGGTGGGTTGATTGGCCTGGGCATTCCTGAAATCGAAGCCAAGCGCTACGAAGGCAAGCTCAAGGAAGGCAATATCCTCATTTCGGTTCACACCGAGAATTCGGCGGAAATCACCCGCGCCAAGGAGATCTTCACCAAAGCTGGCGCGCAGGACATCTGCGTCACGGGTGAGGCTTCAACACCGAAGGAGAGCAAGGTAACCGACCGCACGGTGCGTCCCACCGAGACTGCTTACAGTCACCCACGCACCTAATGGTCAAATCAAAGACCCTGCGGCGGCGGCAGCGCGGTCGCAGGGTTTTAACAACAACTCAAATAAACAATAAACAAAACAAACATGAAAACACTTAAAGATCTATTTCTGGACGAACTGGCGGATATGTATGACGCCGAAAAGCGCATCGTGAAAGCATTGCCAAAGATGGCCAAAGCTGCCACCTGCGAAGACTTGAAGGCGGCGATTCTGTCGCACTTGAAGGAAACCGAAGGCCATGTGACGAAGTTGGAACAGGTCTTCCAAGCCTTCGATGAAAAAGCCATGGGCAAAACCTGCGAGGCCACCGTGGGACTTCTGAAAGAGGGCGACGAAATCGCGGCTGACTTCAAAGGGTCACCGGCAATCAACGCCGCGTTGATCTCGGCGGCGCAGAAGGTTGAACATTATGAGATGGCCTCCTATGGCTGTTTGCACGAGTGGGCCGGGTTGCTGGGCAACCAGAAAGCGGCCGCCCTGCTGGAACAAATCCTGGGCGAGGAGAAGGCTGCCAATGAAGGACTCACCGAATTAGCGCGGGCCGGCAGCAATGATGAAGCATTATGCGAATGCGACGAAAAAGAATCGAAAGCCGCAACTAACGGCAAAACATCGGCCAATTCGCAGCGGGGCGACCATCCGGCTGGCACCAGCCGGAAGCGGCGCGCTGCTATGGCGCTATAACCCTGACCGCCCGGCAACCGCCGCGAGGTGGAAGCCGGGCGAATTAACCTAATAACTATTCAAAAATCTATGATCGCACTTTTAATTACACCCATGTTTGGTGCCGCTGGTTTCTCTTTGGTCTATCTCCTTGGAGGCGGGGGCTTGGTCGGAGCCATCGTCATCTTCATCATCGCAAAAATGCTCGGAAAATAAGGTCCACCGTGCCGACCTTTTCGTATCCAAATGACTGCGCAAGCCACGCCCATTTTCGCTGCCATGTTGATATCCACATCGCCGGGGTTGGCCACTGACTCCGGCGAGCAGCAAACACCAATAACCATAGAAACAAATAACCTGATGAAAGTCCTGATGATACTAACCTCGCATAGCGAGTTGGGTGACAGCGGCAAGAAAACCGGTTTCTGGGTGGAAGAGTTCGCGGCTCCCTACTATGAATTGGCGGATGCTGGCGCGGAGATCACCCTTGCTTCTCCCAAAGGCGGACAACCGCCGATTGATCCCAAAAGCGAGGAGGCGGAGGCGCAAACCAAGTTCACCCACCGTTTCAACCAAGACGAACCGCTCAAGCAGAAGCTGGCGCACACTTTGAAATTGAGTGCCGTCAAGGCGGCGGACTATGACGCGGTTTTTTATCCGGGCGGCCATGGCCCGTTATGGGATCTGGTCAAGGATGCCAAATCCATCGCCTTGATCGAAGCCTTCCAGCAACAGGGAAAACCGATGGCCTTGGTATGTCATGCGCCGTGTGCCTTGCTCAAGGTGAAATTGCCCAACGGCGACGCGCTGATCAAAGGCAAAACTGTGACCGGGTTTTCGGACACCGAGGAAGCTGCCGTGAAACTGACCAAGGTGGTGCCGTTTTTGCTGGAAGATGAACTAAGAAAAGCAGGGGCGCATTATAGCAAAGGGCCGGATTGGGGAGTTTATGTGCAAACCGACGGGCTGCTGATCACGGGACAAAACCCCGCCTCATCCGCCGAAGCTGCCAAGGCATTGCTTAAACTGTTGCCGAAGAATTCCTGAGGTTGAGCGTCCTGCGCTGCGAATCAATTTAATATTATGAGCAAGAAGAAGATTTTTACTCTGAATCAGGCAAAAGCAATTGGTAAGCAATTGGGCATCAGCTGGGATGAGTTTGAGGTTGCACAATTTCGCGCCGGTATGGGTGTTGAATTGGAGCATGGCACCGTCGATCCAAAAACCGATGTCACGAGCGACGATCCGCTGAAGACCGGCAAAATCGCGTTGGCGCATTTAACTGAATTTCCTGATTACTACACCCGGCTGGCAAAAATGGAAGCAGAGGCTAAAAGCTTCTGGAATTCAAAAAAACATCACACCATCAGCAACTAAGGAGACCATAACATGAACACAATCACCACCAAAGACGGCACCCAAATCTATTACAAGGACTGGGGCTTGGGTCAGCCCGTCGTATTCAGTCACGGGTGGCCGTTAAGTTCGGACAGTTGGGAATCTCAAATGCTCTTCCTGGCGTCCAACGGTTATCGCTGCATCGCCCATGACCGGCGCGGCCACGGCCGGTCCAGTCAGCCTTGGACCGGCAACGACATGAACACCTACGCCGATGACCTCGCCAATCTCCTCGACACGTTGGACCTGAAGCACGCCTTCCTGATCGGCTTCTCTGCCGGTGGCGGGGAAGTGGCGCGCTACATCGGTCGCCACGGCACGCAACGGGTGGCCCGGGCCGCGCTGATTGCCGCCGTGCCGCCGCTGATGCTTAAGACCGCAAACAATCCCGGGGGACTGCCGATCAAAGCGTTCGACGACATCCGCGCTGGCTCGATTGCCGATCGCTCCCAACTCTACAAGGACATTGCCAGCGGCCCGTTCTTCGGTTTCAACCGGCCGGGCGCGAAGATTTCACAGGGCATGATTGATTGGTTCTGGCTGCAAGGAATGCACGCCGGTCATAGGAACACCCTTGACTGCATCAAGGCATTCTCCGAGACAGATTTCACCGAAGACCTGGAAAAATTCGACGTGCCGACACTGATCATTCACGGGGACGACGACCAAATCGTTCCCATAGGCGCGGCGGCGCTGGCCTCCGCAAAACTCGTCAAGCACCCGACCCTCAAGATTTATCCCGGCGCACCCCATGGCCTGACCGAAACGCACAAGGAACAACTCAACGCCGATCTTTTGGCATTCCTTAAGACTTAAGGTCTGGTTGCCGGCGTGAGGATGAATCTGGGTTGCTGCTCGGTCAATCGGAACAGCATGACGCCAATGACGGCCACTATCTGATCAATCACTGCCTACAGATCGAAGTTAAAATGCGATGAATCCAAAAAGAATTTCACCCGCTACAGTTCATTGATGAAAACCTTGCTGCGAGCGTTGAGCTATTTCCGACCGGACGCCGGTCGCATCGGCGTGGTGTTGGTGCTGTTGTTGGTGAGCGTCGGCCTCAACGTTCTCAAGCCTTGGCCGTTCGCGTTGCTGGTGGACAATGTTTTGGGCAAAAAACCCTATCCAGCCTGGGCGCCCGAGACGGTCAAGAATTGGAATGCCTTGACGCAAATCACCGCCATCGCCCTGGCTTTGCTGGCGGTAAGCTTCGTGCAGGCCCTCTGTTCCGCGGTTCAAACTTACGTCTCCACGGACGTGGGACTGCGCGGTTTGCGCCGGGTGCGCAACGATGTTTTTGGCTGGTTGCAGCGGTTGTCCTTGCATTTCCATCGTGGCACTGCGGCCGGAGACATGATTTTTCGCGCGGGCAACGATACCGGCTCCTTCCAGACTTTGTTTCAACAGGGTTTGCTCATATTTGTTTCCGCCTTTTGCACGTTGCTGTTCATGCTGATCGTGATGTTTCGCTTGAATGTCCGGCTCACTTTGCTCGCGCTCATTTCCGCCCCGGTCTTGCTGATCCTTATGAAAGTGCTGAGCCGGGAGATGCGGGCGCGCGGGTTGGAGGCGCAACAGGCCGAGAGCAAGGTCTATTCGCTCATACATCAAGGGATTTCGGTTTTGCAACTCGTGCAAAGCAACACCCGCGAACAGCATGAACAGCGGCGTTTCAATGTCCAAACTGAAAAGGCCCGGCGCTTCAAAATGTCCCAGCACGGCCTGGAAGTCACTTATTGGTTCGTCATTTCGCTGATTCTGACCGCCAGCACCGTGGCGGTGACCTGGTTTGGTGCCAGAGAAGTCCTGGCTTCCAAGCTATCCTTGGGGGAATTACTCGTATTCATCGCCTACTTGGGGCAAATGTTCGAACCCTTGAGCCAACTTTCCCAACTCAGCGCCACCCTCTCAAGCGCCGGCGCCAGCATTCACCGCGTGTTTGAAATCCTCGATACGCCTGACGAAGTAAAAGATCGCGCCGATGCCTTGGCGGTGCGCAAAGCGGGGCAAGCGGGGGCGGCACCTTCGGCTAGGCATCGAGGGGAATCCACCGGCCCGTCCGTAACTCCGCCCATCGAAGCCCGCGGAAACTTGATTTTTGAGGACGTTTCATTCAATTATTCTGATTCCAAACCGGCGTTGCGCGGGATCCACTTCCAGGTTGTGGCAGGCGAATCCATCGCCATCATCGGCCCAAGCGGGGCGGGGAAAACCACGCTATTGAATTTGTTGCCACGGTTTTATGATCCGCATGGCGGCGCTGTCTTGCTCGAAGGCGTCGATTTGCGGCAATTGCGGGTAAAAGATCTCCGTGCCCAGATAGCTTTGGTGCTGCAAGAGCCGATCATATTGCCCGCGACCATCGCCGAGAACATTTCTTATGGCCGGCCCGATGCCAAGCAGAGCGAGATCGAAGCGGCGGCGCGCGCGGCTAATGCCGAAGAATTCATCTGCCGTTTACCCCAGCATTACAAGACTCGCGTGGGCGAAGCGGGCGTGCGCTTGAGTGTCGGCGAAAAGCAGCGCCTCAGTCTGGCCCGCGCCTTTCTGAAGAACGCTCCCCTCCTGCTGATGGATGAACCCACCAGTGCGCTGGACGTCGAGAGCGAAGCGCAGGTGGCCGCCAGTTTCTTCGAACTCATGCGCGGCCGCACCACCTTGATGGTGGCGCACCGTCTGAGCACCATTCGGCGGGTCAACAAAATCCTGGTGATTGAAGACGGTCAAGTGTCCGAATTCGGCACGCCCGAAGAGTTGCTTGCCCGACGGGGTTACTATGCGCGCGTCATCGCCGGCCAATCGCAATTACCGGCGTAGCCTCCGTTTTGCATGAGGAATTTTCCCGGTGCTTTGATGAGTTGGAGTTCCATTTGTTCCGCAACAACGCTTTGCCGCTGCATTCCAAAATTCTTGGTGCCATTCATTTATAGGGGCTTCACCCCATTGTTCGCTGCGTCCAAAAATTAGAGTTTCCTGCGTGTTGCGTGCCTAAATTCGACCCAGCACTTGAAAACATATTCGTCGCTGGAATTGTCGTTTGCGAGCAAAGGCGAACATCATCCAAGGTCGGGTTACACCCCATAGTAAAGCGAAGCCTCATCACGTAGCGTTTCTTTATCGCAAGGCTTTGCCGCGAAATACTAATTCTATGGCGAAGGCACGGCCAGATCACAGCACAAAAAACACAACAACATTATGAAGACATTATTTGCGGCGGAAGCCGTTTCCAAGGATGGACGCTCGGAAACCAGCCAAACACCGAACGGGCTGCCAAATGTCACCGGCAGGAATTTTCGTGGTAGCAGCCCATCTCTAACCGGTTGCGGTGGGTCGGCTCAATCGGGTCGGCTGCCTGCGCGCGGGCACCAAGATTCGGTTTTAATGATGTCTCAACTGGGCTGAAAGACCATCTATAACCACGTCTATAAACTCATTGAGCTCACCGGCACTTCAACGAGCTCCATTGAGGACGCAGTGGCCGCGAGAGCGTCAAAAATCCGATTCCTATCAATTATCAGTTAGTCGTGCAGAATTAACGGCGACCCAGCCTGATGAATCTCACTTCGAGCCATCCCTTTTGGTCGGTTGCCAATGGCCTCCCGGCAAACTTCCCTTCGCTGCAGCGGGACGTCTCTTGCGACGCGGTCGTCATCGGCGGCGGAATAACCGGCGCGTTGGTGGCCTTTCATCTCGCAGAAGCCGGCGTCAAGACCCTGGTCCTTGATAAGCGGGACATCGGAACCGGTAGCACCAGCGGCAGCACGGCCCTGCTCCAATACGAAATTGATGTTCCTCTGCGTGTCTTAATCGAGAAAGTCGGCCCGGCCGCCGCGACCCGGAGCTACGAATTATGCCGCGCTGCGATTGGCAAACTCGAGCGCCTGGCCGCGCGCTTGAGAATTGATTGTGCCTTCGAGCGGAAACCCAGTTTGTTCCTAACCCGACATAACTGCGAGATCGCCGGTTTTTAACAGGAATTTCAACTCCGCCGCAAAATGGGAATCGAGTTGGAATTTTACGACGCCCCGGCGATTCGCGCGCGCTTTCCGTTCTCCCGTCCCGCCGCCCTGTTTTCCAAAGACGGCGGCCAGGTGGATCCCCACCGCCTGGCCCACGGTCTCTTGGCTTCGGGCAAGCGCGCGGGCCTTGAAGTCTGCGACCGCACGGAAATGGCGTGCCTGGAGCAAACCCGCCGGGGTGTTCGTCTCACCACGCGCAACGGCTTCCAAGTCAACGCCCGCCGGGCCGTGATTGCGGCGGGATTCGAGTCGAAAGCTCTCTTGAAGGGCGATGCTGGAAGCCTGAAAAGCACTTACGCGTTCATCAGCGAGCCGTTCCCGGCGATTCGCGGATGGCATAAACGCTACCTCATTTGGGAAAGCGGCACGCCTTATTTGTATCTGCGAACCACCGCCGAAGGGCGCATCATCGTCGGTGGCGAGGACGAGAACTTCGTGAGTGCGAAACGCCGCGATGCCTTGATTTCCCAAAAGACCCGAACCCTCGTGAAAAAGTTCGGGCGACTGTTTCCGGGTCTACCTTTGGAAGTCGCCTACGCCTGGGCCGGCACGTTTGGCGAAACGAAAGACGGCCTTGCTTATATCGGCGTCCATCCCCGGTTTCCCCACGCCTATTTTGCGCTCGGTTACGGTGGGAATGGCATCACCTTCAGCCTCATCGCCGCCGAAATCATCCGCGACTGTTTCCTCGGCCGGAACAATCGCGATGCCCGTTTGTTCCGGTTCGGTCGCTGAGGCGGTAGATGTGCCGGGCTGCCCCGTTGATTGAGTCCTTTCACCACGCCCTTGGGCGGGGCCTTTTCTCGTTGCAAAAGCAGGTGTTCGTCTCGTTGTTGATTACGGAGGAAGCGGCGAACCCAAAATCATAGCACCAGTATCGTGGCGGTGGCCTGGTCAAAGCCTTCGGCGATTATGAGAAAAAAAACGAAGCGGCGTGGCGCACTGAATCCACAACGGCACTCCCAAAAGAAGAAAGCACCCATGCCCCCCAAGGCGATAAATCGAGCTACACCGACAAACAGAAGCGTCAGGCGGGCACACCGAGCGCGCAATCATCAGCTCTTAATCCGTGCGAATGACGCGAACCGTGGCCCGGCTGGCGTCCGTGGAACTCGCCTCCCGAGGTCTCCGCATTGTGAGACGCATTCCGCATTTGAGGCCGGGTCTTGATGCCAATCCTGTTTTTTAATGTGCTTCGGGAATGGAAGCAAGGTTCTGGCATAAGTGATTAGTATTGTTTATTAAGGAATAACTAATATAAGGTAAACACCCCATAGCGCCCGCAAGATTTTCCTGCTTAAGTTAACAAAATATGAAAGCATTAGTTTACAACGGACCCCGTGACGTGCGGGTGAAGAACGTGCCGGACGCGAAAATCGAACGGCCCACCGATGTGCTGGTGAAGATCACGAGCA
>ODAK010008744.1_pt1 | contig 10105 bp, 9 predicted proteins | sample 1539591 | NCBI WGS metagenome assembly ODAK01 (sample SAMEA3539303, study PRJEB22396) | soil metagenome | biome: tundra; feature: field; material: soil | place: USA | collected 2010-05 | depth 0.15 m | reverse complement strand
CCACCGTCCTGCCACTGTTCAATTTCCATCGGGCGAACAAAGTCGTCGAGCCGCGGGAAATTGCTTTTCAGATTTAAGAGGTCGGGTGCGTTCGAACCGTCTTCAAGGCTTAATGCCCACTTGAGCCACTGGTCCACGACCGGTCCCGGCAAATGCGGGAAGGAGGGCAGGGAGGAAATCTCCATCAACTCGGCCACGGCCGCGTCGCGTTGCGCGAGCCGCTCTTGCCTGGTTCTTTCGCGGCGATGCAAAACCGTTCCGCTGGCGAGCAACTGGGCGAGGTCAAGATAACGCCGGCGCTTGGCCGCTGTTTCATCGAGTCTACTGACGAGGGAGTGGAGTTCGTCCTTGCTATTCCATGTGGCCGCGCTGTCTTCAGAAGCGATCGCGTCCCTGAGATTCTGGCAGAGGTCGAGCAATTTGCTCAGATCGCCGACAACCTCAGAGCGGCTCAACTGCTGTCCCGCCTCGAGAAGATCGATTTTCTCGCGGCAGAGTTTGGCCTGGTCGGTGAGGCATTGCAGCGTATCCGAGACGATACTTCGTCCGCATTTGGTGTCTTCTGCGTTCACGTTTTCGCCCCTTAAGACTGACGGTGATAACTGACTTGCATCGGTTCATCGTACCCTGAGTTGAATCACCTATAGTACCCCGGATGGTGGCTTTAGTAACACACAGGTCACGTTACTTTCGCGTTGGCCAGAAAGCTCGACGGGTCCAACCCAGGACAGTCGCCCGACCAGGCTTAACTCCAGTAGTGTTGCCTAACTGTGCAACACCTTGGCGGTATCATGCCGTCTAATACCCCAGCGCCGGAAACTGCCCCCTTGGTATACTCTTGGTTGGCAAAGCTGGCTTAAAGGCAATGGCTTCAAGAGAGCTTTGCTTTCACCGCCCGGCTTTTCCCGGGGGAAGGTAACTACATGGGAAATCTGCTGGAAACCATCCACTCGCCGGCCGATCTTAAATGCCTAAATTCCGCGCAAATGGTTGATCTGGCAGAGGAGATCCGCGTATTCCTCATTCAAACGCTGTCTAAAACCGGCGGTCACCTTGGTCCCAACCTTGGCGTGGTTGAGCTCACGCTGGCGTTGCATACGGTTTTCGATACTCCTGCCGACAAGTTTGTCTTCGACGTCAGCCACCAGGCGTACATTCACAAGATTCTTACCGGACGCCGCGACCGGTTCGACACGATTCGCCAGCCGGGCGGTTTGAACGGTTTCATGCTGCGCACCGAGAGCGAGCACGACATCTACGGCGCCGGCCATGCGGGTACGGCCCTGTCGGCCGCTCTGGGTATGGCAGTAGCCCGCGACCTCGCAGGCGGCAAAGAACATGTAATTGCCGTGGCAGGAGACGCAGCGTTCACCAACGGCATTTCCTTTGAAGCGCTCAACAACATTGCCGACCAGACCAAACGCCTGATCGTGGTACTCAACGACAATGAGTGGTCCATCGACCGCAACGTGGGCGCGATTGCGAGCTACTTTCATCGCATCGTGACCAACGAACATTACAACCGACTGCACGACTCGGCGCGCAGAATTGTGCAAAAACTTGGCGGAAAGACCGCCGTCGAAGTAGTGCGCCGCGCCGAAGAGGCAGCCAAGAGCATGCTGTGGCCCTCAATCCTCTTTGAGGAATTCGGCGTGCAGTATTACGGTCCCATCGACGGTCACAATCTGCCGCTGCTGATCGAGACATTCAAATTTCTCAAAGCGGAAAATCGCCCTGTGCTGTTGCACGTTCTTACGCAGAAGGGGCGTGGCTTTCAGCCGGCGCTCGATGGCCAGAAGAAATTCCATGGTCTTGGGCCTTACGATCCTGAAACCGGCATGACCAAGCCAGCGGGCGTGCCGACCTATGCTGAAGTCTTTGCGAATACGCTGGTCGAGCTGGCAAACAAAGATGAACGCGTTGTCGCCATCACCGCGGCTATGCCGAATGGCACGGCCCTCGATCTGTTTCGTCCGCATCATCCCACGCGCTACTTTGACGTTGGCATCGCAGAGGAACACGCGGTTGTGTTTGCGGCAGGCATGGCGACGCGCGGATTCCGCCCGGTGTGCGCGATTTATTCCACGTTTTTACAGAGAGCCTTCGACCCTATCGTGCATGATGTGGCGCTGCAGAAATTGCCGGTGCTCTTCTGCATGGACCGTGCCGGCCTGTCGGGCGATGATGGTCCGACGCATCACGGACTCTTCGATATCAGCTATCTGCGCGGCATTCCGGAGATGGTATTGATGGCTCCGAAAGACGAAGACGAACTCGCTGACATGATGGCGACAGGACTGCAGATCGATGGGCCCAGCGCGATTCGCTACCCGCGTGGAGCAGTGGCCGGCGTAACCTGCAAGCCCACGCCGCAAGTGTTGCCCGTGGGTAAGGCCGAAGTGCTCGTCGACGGATCGGATATCGCCATTCTCGGGCTCGGGCCAATGATTACGATGGCGCGGGAATTGGCGGAGCGACTGGAGCGCGATGGATTTTCCGCGGCTGTCATCAATCCGCGATTTATCAAGCCGCTCGATCGCGAATTGCTTGCACAGTATGCGCGACGTGTCGCTGCCTTCGTCACCTTTGAGGATCACGTGAAGATGGGCGGCTTTGGCTCTGCGGTGATTGAAGCTCTGCAGGATATTGGCAGCCCTGTTCCTGTGGTGCGCATCGGCTGGCCCGATCAATTCATCGAGCACGGCAAGGTCGACGCATTGCGCGCCAAGTATGGCGTGAGCGTTGACGAGGCGTACGCGCAGGCGTTGCCGCTTTTGAAACTGCGCAAGCGGCGTACGTTGGTGGCCAGTTAAAAATCTCGCGCAAACTCACTGGCAAATCCCGCGGCTCAATGAGCATCTCATTCAGGCCCGGACGGGCCCAACAAGCAGCCGATGCGGAGTAAACGTTTGAGCGGTTGTCAGATGGGCGTGTGCGACAATCCAGAGAATACCGTTCTTCGTATGCAAACTCTCCGTATCTTTCTGGCCTGGATGGTTGTACCGCTGTTGGCCGGCATCCCAGCCTGGCCGCAAAATCCGCCACCCATCATTCCATTGCCTTCGTCATCGACTCCGCTGGTACTCGAGGGCGGCACCGTCGTTGATGTTACGGATTGGGGCCGCTCGGCCAGAGATCAACGCGACGCAGTCGTAATCGTCCGCGATGGGCGCATTTCCGAAGTAGGCTCACGGGCCGAAGTCATCATTCCCAGGGATGCACGGGTCATCGACTGTACCGGAAAATTTGTGATTCCCGGATTGGTTGACGGCTTTGCCAGCATGGCCAGCCAGGGCCAGGCCAATGCCAATCTCTATATGGGCGTCACAACGGTTGTCGCAAGTGCGGACGATCGTCGCGGCCACATCGATACAAACGCAAATCCCAGTCCGCACATTTACCTGCTCGACTCCATCGGATCGACCGATAACTGGAGCCTGCTCATGGGGCATGGCGATTGGAGCGCGCAGCTCAAGGAAAGCGCGCATCCCGTCGAGTTGAGTCCCGAAGAGACGGCGCGGCAGATGAATGACACGGCACACCTGGGCACGCGTGTTTTGTGGCTGGGCTGGAACCTGACCGCCGCCAATACGCAGTGGATCATCACGCGTGCACACCAGATGGGCCTGGTCACATACGGTGAGTTCATCGCGACGCCGTACAAAGTAGGAATCGATGCGGGCGTAGATGCACTGCTGCACATGAGCCGCTATGAGCTCGGTGTGGTCCCCGACGAGCTGCAGCGGCCGCTGGTAGACGACCCCTTCGGATCGGCGGCAAACACGGCTTACGACTATACCGAACATCTGCCGGTGAGCGATCCCCACTTCCGCGGCTTCGCCCGCTTCATCGCTGCGCATCACGCCGCGTTGATGCCCACGTTCAGTTTGTATTTTCTCAATTTGCCCGGGCATCGCAATTTATGGCGAGAGCCGGCCGCTGCACTTCTCAATCCAGCCAACATGTTTCAGCCACCAGACCGCGCTACGGGCGAGGCGGTCTATCCCCTGGCTCCTTGGACGCGGCACCTGCCGAACATGACGCAACACTGGATGGAAGAGAATCTGCGCAAGAAGGCAGACTTGACTGCGATTCGGTTGTGGAGCATCAACCAGGTCATGTATGCGCAGTATCCCCACTACCTTGCGGCATCGGGAGCCTCGGCGCTTGGAACCATGTCGGGCATCTCATTGCATACCGAATTAGAAATGCTGGTGCGGCTCGGCCTCTCTCCGCGTGAGGCGCTCGCTGCTGCCACCAACAACTATGCAATTCAATTTGGCTGGAATGAGCTAGGACAGATCGCTCCCGGCAGGCGTGCCGACATCCTCGTTGTGGATGCGGATCCGACGGTGAACATCTGGAATGTGCGGCGCATCTCCACACTCATTGAGGATGGCGCACTGGTTGACCGTGAGTCGCTGCTGAAGTTGAAGCGATAGCGATTCAGATCTGCGACGCCGCGACGCGCGCTTCTAACTTGAGAATCTGCAACAGCCGCTGTTGGCGGTGTGCAAAGGATGCCTCCAATTGCTTGCGCACAAAAGAGCGGCCCAGCCTGCCCAGCGGTCCAAAGGGCAGCGTGTATTCAATGTCGTCTGACACCAGCGTGCCCTCGACCCCATCGCGCGTCTCCGGCTGAGTGCCGTGGCGCTGAACGAAAGCGGCAAACGGTCCCTGCACCTGCGCATCGCAGAAATAGCGGTTCCACTCAAATTTAACGATGCGCGCCGTCCAACTGGAGCGATGCCGCAGCCAGGGGATTGGCTGAAAGCTGAGGACGATTTCCGATCCCACACCCGCGGCGATGAAGTCAGTCCGGCGGCCTTGAGGCGGGTCAGAGGGAGGCGGAACAAGCGTCAGCCCTTCAATGCGCGTCTGCAACTCCGCCGGCATGAGGCGCGGCAGGTTCCGAGGAACTGCAAAAAACGCAAAGACGGCCTCGACTGAAAATGGTACCCACTGGCGGGTCTCAAAGTGTTCTGCCATTCTCTCAACTGAACTGCTCAGTGCGGCAGCTCTTCCAACCGGTGAGTACGGTTCAGCCATTGTTAGCCTCCAATCGCCGACCCGTACATTTCCGGCATCTATTTGATTCTGTCCAACACGCAAGGGTTAGTTGGGCAGCAGAACAGCGTCAATCACGTGAATTATGCCGTTCGATTGGTTAACGTCCGCAATAGTGACGGTTGCCACGCCACCTTTTTCGTCGGTCAGCATGACTTTGCCGCCTTCGGCGGTTGCGATAAGCGTTCCGCCCTCAACGGTCTTCAACTCCGCTTTGCCGCCGCCCTTCATGATCATCGCAACCAGGATGTATTGCCTCCGTTCAGGGAATTGACTACTCTCGATGAACGCGGCGCGGCGTTTAACGGATTCGAACGCTGGCGCGCGATTTGACGCTATCGACAATCTCGACGGCTTTGTCAGTGCCGGCAAAGCGTGCCCGCAACGACGGCAAGACGGCTCTCATGGGGTCCGGCGAACTGGGGCACACCCGCTCACGTAAGATAAACAGGACGGTTCGCTCAACTGCCGAACTGCCGGAGACCATGACCGACTCCCCATCGCAGCTCGACCAGGAGCGACAGCATCACAACAAAGTGCTCGTGCTTATTGCGGCATATAAGTTTGCTTTAGCGCTGCTCTTTATCTCGATCGGCGTGGGCGCGCTGCACTTGGTGCACAAAGATATTGAAGATCTCCTGGCCCGGTTGGCCCTCGATCTCCGTTTCAATCCTGAATCCAAATTTGTGAACTTCCTCCTGGACAAGGCATCGCTGTTGAACGACCCGATGCTGCGCCGAATCGGGGCAGTGGCTTTCAGCTATGCCGGCTTGAGCGCGGCTGAGGGGATCGGCCTTTATTTAGAGAAGGCCTGGGGGGAATACCTGACCCTGGTTGTGACTGCTTCGTTCCTGCCCTGGGAGATCTTTGAGATTATTCATAGGCTTACATGGGTGCGCGTCGGACTTCTCCTGGTCAACATCCTGGTTTTCATCTATCTTCTGGGTCTCGTGTCGAGCCGCAAGAAGAAGCCTGCCGTATTGGTGGTCCAGTAGCTTCGCTTTTTATTCTCCTATAAGCCCAGAGATACATTTTGAACAGAGGGTATCTGGACCCTGGAACCCTAGTAGTAAACACAATATGTTGTGGTTTTGAGACTTAAAGAATCTATTAGGCCTAAAAATCAAAAATCTCACCGAGGGATCAAACTCTAAACGTTACTTTTTGCAGGGTTTCAACAGATTTAGCCGTTGGTAGGCAAATCTCTATGGGCTATTATCGTGTCTGAAGTGGAGTGAAGTGGAGCAAGGGGGAACAAATCAACTGTCCTGAAGAAAGACTACTCCAATTCCTTCTCATGTTGTGGATTTCTGGCAAGCCCGTGGAAGGTTGGAATCAGGTTTGCACCGGAAATGAGCAGTTTCAGCTGGGTAAAGACGGCAGATTTAAGCGGCAGAGGTGAGAGGCAAGCCTGATGTTTCGTGGAAACCATCCAGCGAAGGTCGATGACAAGGGGCGTTTGAAGATGCCCTCTGCCTTCAAACAGCTGGTGGATGCCGCGAATGTGACCCAGTTCTACGTCACCAGCACTAACGGCAGAACCGCTGAGATCTGGCCGCTACCGGAGTGGGAAAAAGTGGAACAGCAGTTGGCCGACTCGAGCACCATGGACGACGCGGTCAAGAAGTATCTGAACGTGACCAGCTATTACGGTCAGCAGGTGGAAATGGACGCCCAGGCTCGCCTGTTGCTGCCCCAGATCCTGCGCACGTCGGCCAAGCTGGACGCGGAAGTGGCGGTCTTGGGAATGAGAACCTACCTGGAAGTTCATAACCAGGAGATGTTCACGCGGGATATGCAGGCCAATGAATTGACGGCCGATGATCGCAAGGCAATGGCGGCAATTCTGAGCCGTCGGGGTTGAGTGGCAAATACCCCTCAGGGGGGCGCGCATGACGAGTCGAAATGAACGCCATGTGCCAGTTCTTTTAAATTTTGCGATTGATTTTCTCAATGTGCGCGGAGGCGGAACGTATGTCGACTGCACGCTGGGCATGGCCGGGCACGCTGCCGAGATAGTAAGGCGGCTCGGGCCGACGGGGCGGTTGATTGGATTTGACCGCGATCCTGAGGCGCTGGCGCTGGCCAAGGCAAAGCTCGACCAGGTTTGCGAAGAACTGGGCAGCCAGGCACCGCGAATAACTCTGGTCGGCGAGGCTTTCAGTTCCATCGCTGGGCATGTAGAGCCGGCTTCGGTGGATGGTTTGCTGGCTGATTTTGGCGTGAGCAGTTTGCAGCTGGACGAGGCGCATAGGGGATTCAGTTTTATGGCGGACGGGCCTTTGGATATGCGAATGGATACGCGATCCGGCCTGAACGCCGCACAAGTGGTGAATGAGGCGAACGAGCGAGAGCTCGCCGACCTCATTTACGAATACGGAGATGAAAGGAGGTCGCGGAGAATCGCCAGAGCCATTGTTCGCGGGCGGCCAGTCGCAACCACCGGGCAACTTTCCCGGATTGTTGCTTCAGCCGCCCCGGCAATGAAACAGGACAGAATTCATCCGGCGACCAGGACTTTTCAAGCACTCCGCATTTATGTGAATCGCGAGCTGGACGAAATACGGGCACTCCTTGAGGCCGCACCAAAGTTGCTTAAGCCCTCAGGAAGACTCATCGTCATCAGCTTTCATTCTCTTGAAGATCGAATTGCAAAAGACAGTTTGCGCGAAGGCGCTCACCAGGGAATTTGGGAAATTCTTACCAAAAAGCCGGTGACCGCCAGCGAAGAAGAGATGGATCGCAATCCGCGCTCACGCAGCGCCAAGCTGAGAGCGGCAGAAAGAACGAAACAGGGACTAGGGGCTAAGGACTAGGTACTACCGAACAGATACAAGCTTGGGGAGAAACAACATGGCAGCAGCAGCATGCACGACGACGTACTTTGACACCGGCCGAGGCTGGACTGCTCGGGTTGCCGAGCGCAACGCTGCTTTGCTGGCTCAACAGCCAACGCGCCGCCGCGGCGTGCGTACGCCGGAGGTCATGTTTCCCCGGCACATGGACAACTCGCGACTGGTGAAGGCGCCAGACCCAGTGCGCGTGCGCCAGATGCGCATCTTCTCGGCGGCTGTGACGCTGCTGTTTTCGCTGGTGATGATTTACGGGCTGCAGCACTTCAGCGCCATCGAAGGCTCCTACAAGATGGAGTCGGACAAGCAGATTCGCGATCAGTTGCGCGAAGACAATCGCCAGTTGCGCCTGTCTGAGGCGCAGTTGACGCAACCGGGCCGCATCGATGGCATGGCGCGCGAGCTGGGCATGGCCGAGCCGCAACCGGGCCAGGTGGTCCACGCGAACGCGCATGCCGATACCGGCGCTCCGATCCTGGCTCAGGCCACACCGATGTTGTCTCCCGCGCAGTAAGGCGGCTCGCGTAGTAACCTTTTGATAGCGATTCGCCATGCAGGCAACTCTTCGAGCCAACCGCCCCCGTACCAATGCGCCGCGCGCCACGCCTATGAGGCTGGCGCGCTTCTGGCTTGTGTGCGGATTTTTTCTGCTGTGGGCGTGTGCCATCGCAATGCGCCTGTTCTGGCTGCAGGTAGTCCGCCACAAAGAATTTGTAGAGCGCGCGCAAAAGCAACAACAGCGGACGTTTGAGGTCGCTCCGCGCCGCGGCGTGCTCTACGATCGCAACTTGCGCGAACTGGCGATGACCGTGCAGGTCGATTCGATCTACGCCGTGCCTACGGAAATCGACGACAAGAAAGCCGCCGCCCGCGCGCTTGCTGCAGTGGTGCACGTCGATCCCGAAGATGCGCAATCGGGCGAATCGCAAATTGCCGGCCGACTCGAGACTGGGCGCAGCTTTGCCTGGGTGGCGCGGCGCGTAACTCCGGAAACGTCGGCCCGCGTCAAGAGCCTCAACTTGAAGGGCATCTACTTCCAAAAAGAATTTCAACGCTTCTATCCCGACAACCAGATTGCCGCGCAGGTACTGGGCTATGTCGGCCTCGATGACAACGGGCTGGGCGGGCTCGAGGGCAAATTCGATTCGCGGCTGCATGGAGTTTCGGGGCGCATGTTTACCGCAATGGATGCGCATCGCCGCGTGCTGGGATCAGTCGCGCACGAGCCCGAGCCGGGGCAGAATCTCGAGCTCACCATCGACGAAAACATTCAGTTCATGGCAGAGCGCGCGCTCGATCACAACATGGAGCGCACCCACGCCGATAGCGGCACTGTGGTTGTGCAGGACGTGCATACGGGCCAGATTCTCGCGCTTGCGATTCGCCCCACGTTCAACCCCAACCAGTTTCGCCACACCACACCCGCACTGCTCAAGAATCACGCGGTAAGTGACGTTTACGAGCCCGGCTCTACATTCAAGCTCGTCACGTACTCCGCCGCTCTCGATCAGAATGTCACCCACCCCGACGACATGATCGACTGCCAGGGCGGCAAGATTACGATGGCGGGCGGCCGTATCATCCACGATGACAAGGCGGACCATTTCGGCCTTATCCCTGTGCACGAAGCGCTGGAGCATTCGAGCGACGTGGCCGCGGTCAAGCTCGCGCTCAAGATGGGTCCCGACAACTTCTACAAGTACATTCGCGATTTCGGATTCGGCAGCCGTCCCGGCACCGAATTGCCCGGCGAAACGCGCGGCCTGTTGCGCCCCCCAAGTAAGTGGGGTTCGTCCTCCATCGGCTCCATCGCCATCGGACAGGAAATAGGCGTCACGCCCCTGCAACTCGTGTCGATGGTTTCGACGATTGCGAATGGCGGAATTTATCTGCCGCCGCACGTGCTGATGTCGCAGGTGAACGCTGCGAGCGGCCAACCCGCGCCGCAGTTGCAAGCTGCGCCCTTCAAGGCTGGCGGCGACCTGCCCAATCCGTTGCCTGCCGGAGCGCATCGCGTGGTCTCAACGCTGACCGCCGCGCAGATGCGCAAGATGATGGAGGGCGTGGTGCTGTTTGGCACCGGCAAGCCCGCGCAACTCAATGGCTATTCCTCTGGCGGCAAAACTGGCACCGCGCAAAAAGAGATCGGAAGAGCACACGTCTGAACTCCAGTCACTGACCAATCT
>ODAK010008743.1_pt1 | contig 10105 bp, 8 predicted proteins | sample 1539591 | NCBI WGS metagenome assembly ODAK01 (sample SAMEA3539303, study PRJEB22396) | soil metagenome | biome: tundra; feature: field; material: soil | place: USA | collected 2010-05 | depth 0.15 m | reverse complement strand
GCCGGGAGCGATCTTGCCCGATTTATAGACCACGACGTGCTTGCCGTTCACCACCGCTTTGCGCACGGCCTTGGCGAAGGCTAGCCCATCCAGGTCCTTGAAACCCTCGACATAGATTCCAATGGTTTCGATCTCCGGCCGCTCGCAAAAGTAGCTGAGCATGTCGCCGTGAGTAAGGTCGGTTTGGTTGCCCAAGGCCAGCATGTAGCGCGGATCAAGCCACGGATTCTGACTCAGGCGGGTGATCATGAATGCCCCGCTCTGGCTCAGCATGACGGAATTTCGTTCCGGCTTCTTCGGTGGCTTCGGCAGACGCTCTAGGGGGATGAACCACGAGTCATAAGAGCCGGGATGCGAGACCACGCCCAAGCAGTTGGCGCCGAGAAAAATCGGCCCGCCGCCTTCCCTGCCGTGGGCAGCGTTGATCCTGACGGCCAATGCTGCGGCGGGTTCCCTGCTCTTTTTCGTTTCACCCAGGCTGCCGGGAATCAGCATGACCGATTCCACCGCGTTGGTCTCGATGATTTCGTCCACGAGGTCGTAGACGGCGCTGGCGGCTACCGCAACGATCAGCAAATCGAGCGTCCCCTCCAGCGACCTCAGACTTTCGACGCATTTGACGCCATCGATCTCCTTCTCCCCCGGACGAATGATCGTCATCCGCTCCTTGCTGTACCCGCTACCCATCAGATTGCGCAGGATAATCCGGCCGAAATTCATGCTGTTCGCGGAGACGCCGATGATGCCGATCGAGGCCGGATGAATCAGTTTGTCGATCTTGTTGATCGGGCGGTTGAGGCGGCCGGCAACCGGCGCAGCAAACTCGCAGCGAGCGCTCCGAACCACCAACTCAGCGCCAATGTGCACGGGATCCAGCTCCAGCCCCCGCAGCACAAAGGGCACCTGCGGATTGCCCGGCGAATGGCAGTTTGCCAGCGCAAGCAGCCGTTCGAAACAGGCTTTGAGTTGCGCGTCCGGCACGTGCACATTGCCGCGACTTAGCTTCTGGTAGGCAAGCGTGCGTCTGAACAGGCCAAGAAAGTCCTCGGCGTCCGTCAGTTCCGCGGCGGCGTAGACGGAGGCCCGATCCTTCCGGAAATTGGCTTCATCCAGCCCCGCATCCAGTCCGCCCAGTCCGGCGCTGATGACCATGCCGAATTCGCGGGTGTTGTTCAGGCTGATGCGCAGCTCGCCCGCGAGTGGTTTGCCGGCCGGCGCCGCGTCTTCTTTGAATGTGATAGCGAGGCTGGAAAACAGAGCATTAAGTTCCGCCTTGTTTAACGTGTCGCGCCCCTCGGATGCGGCCTGCCGGAATATCGCCGCCGCCCCGGCGCTCAACGAAGCGACTCCGGGGCTGGACTTCGGTGGGTTCTGCATTTTACGGACTCCCTTGGCGCCGCTCGATTGGCTGGGTGGCTCGTTATCTGGTGCCGCGCACGGGCAGATGCGGCAATGCGAAACCTTGATTGTATGCCGCGCGCGTAATCAGCACGAACTTGAACTGCCCTCCAGTCGCCAGCGCGGCCACGCCGGCCAGAAGCACGGCGATGCGCGCAATGTCCGCCGCGAACAAGCCGAGCAGTAACAGGGCCAGCGGCGCGATGGTGCCGAATTGGATCAGGATCTTGCCCGCCCGTTCGAGCGCCGCCAGCGCCGGACGCGCCGCGCTTTTCGCCATGCTGCCGCGGTAGATCGACCATGCGAGCCCGCGCGCGACGAGCGCGAGCGAGAAATACCCCAGCACGCCCCGGGCCGGCGTGTCGAACAGCGTGGCCAGCGTAACAAACAAGCCCGCGCCTTCGGTGAGCGCCGTGGTGAAAATCAGCCATACGACCATCGGCACGCGCCACGCCGGTATACCTTTGGCTGCGCGCAGCATGCGACCCTGGCAGTAGGCGAAGACAAGCGCGGCCAACGCAGCCGCCTGCGCCAGCGCCTCGCTGCCCAGCCATGCCGCGGACAGCCCCAGCGCGAACACCGCGCCCGCCGCGAACGATTCACGCGTCATCCACGAAGTGAACGGGTTGAAAACGACATGGATAGCGCGCAGCGGCCGTCCAATTTCGAACCAGACGGAAGTCAGGCCGGCCCCGATCAGCGCCATCCCGAGCACGATTTCCAAGCGCAATGCGTCGCCAGTAAGACCGGAGAAGGCCACAATGACCAGCAGCCCGGCGCCGGCACCGCCGAAAATAAAATTGAGGGCGGCGCGGAAATCCCAGTTGCTCTGGTGCCAGGGCTTCGGTCCGAATTCGTCGTTCATGCTTTCGCCTCCTTAACCAAGGTCAAAGGTTCGCATCCGCGCTGTCGGCGTCCGGAGGCAATCGCGGCCGGTCGCATCCCCGCTGCGCGGGGCCCCTGCTTCCTACTCATGCCTCCTCCTTCTTGTCCCAGAGGTAGTAGAACCCGGGCCCGGTGCCGAGCTCCTCATGCATGCGGAAATGCTGGTTTTCTGCGAGCAGCTGGGAGACATTGCTGTGCGCATCGTCGCTGTCGCCGAAGCTCAGCGCCTGGGCGATGCAGGCGTTGACGCAGGCGGGCGTGGCTTCGGGATCGATCCCCGGGGTCAGGCCTGTTGCCAAGCCGGCATCGATGCGGTCGACGCAGAAGGTGCACTTGGTCGCCACCGCGAGGCGTTTGGGATCGAAGCCTTGCTCCTCGGCCGCCGTCGGCTGGCCGTAGGCGAAGCTCGCGCGGTCGGTCTTGTAGCGCGCCTGATAGGGACAGGCGACCGCGCAATAGCTGCAGCCTATGCACAGGTCGTAATCGATCGTGACAATGCCGTCCGGACGCTTGCGGGTAGCGGTGGACGGGCATACTTCCATGCACGGCGGGTCGTCGCAGTGCATGCAGCCGACCGGCACGAAGACGCGCTTCACCGCAGGGTATTCACCTACTTCCATGTCGAGCACGCGCCGCCACTGCACCCCTGGAGGGGTCGCGTTCGCCTGCCTGCACGAGGCGGTGCAAGTCTGGCAGCCGACGCAGCGGCGCAGGTCCGCCACCATGGCCCAGCGGGTCATTTTTCACCTCCCGCACGTTTCAGGTTCACCCGCACGATGTCCGCCCCCGAACCGGTGGCATCGGTCAGTTCTATCGACATCGGCACCAGCGAATTCATGCTCGGCACGCCGAAATCCTTGGCGAACGGCGTCACCCAGTGATCGAATTGTCCCAGCAACAGCAGCGTGTCGGGGCGGATTCCCTGGCGCACCACTGCCCTGGCCCTGACGCTGTGTAGCGGCGTGGCGATCTCGACCATGTCGCCATCGGCCACGTCCAGTTCCACGGCGATGCGCGAATTCATGACCACACCGCGGTGGCCGGTCACGTTGTCGGCGACCTCCTTGATCAACTGGATGCCGACGTTGGCGCCCCAGGAATACTGCATGCTGCGCGACGTGAGCAGCCAGAACGGAAAATCCTTGGTCTTGCCGCCCATCCTCACCAGGGATTGCTCCCACAATCCCGGAAAGTCCTTCCACTTCGGCAGCGCCTGATACTCTTCGAGCTGCTTGTCCCACCAATGCATGTCGTGTTCATGCAGGCGGTTGCCAAGTTCCTTGCCTATCCGGTACAGGCGTTCCTGGTACGGCATTTCGAAGCGCAGACCCTGCGCAACCATGGTGGGAAACAGATACCAGTCGGCATGCGCGAACGGCTTGGTGGCGAGGCCATGCTCCTTCCACCAATCCAGGCCGTGGATTTGCTTGCCGTCGCTCAACTCGGCGCTGGCGGCTTTGCAAACGGCGTCCCAGATGTCGTCGCGGCCGTGGGCGCGCTTGGGATCCAGGGAAAAATCCCAGCTTGCGCCCTTGAGCCGCACCCCGCCCGCACCGTGGTTGATCGACGCGTTATACTCCTCCAGCAGGCCGGTGCGGCGCGCGAGTTCGGTGGCGATATCGGTGAAGTCGCGCGCCTCGCCTTGCGCTGCCACCACCGGCTGGCGCAGTGCAAAGCCTTCGTGTTCCCAGAACTGCTCGATGTATTTGGAGCCGCCGATGCGGATCAGTTGCAGGCTCTCCAGGTCGGTCGCATCTGGCAGCAGAATGTCCGCCATGTGGTTGGTCTCGTCGCGCGTATATGCCATCGCGACCACGAAGGGAAAGCGCGCCATGGTCGCCGATAGGGCCTTGGTATCCCAAAACGAAATTGCCGGATTGGTGCGGTACACGAACCACACCTCGGGCAGGGTCACTGTCGGCAAACCCTTGGGGGTCTCCTTGAGAAACATCCAGGAAAAATGCGTAGGCCCCAGCGCCTGGCTCCATGGCCCATTGGCAGCTAGCGGCACCATGCTTCTGTAGGCGTTGCGGATATTCGGCCGCGGGCTCCAGTGCTCGCGGTCGGTCGGATTCATCGGATAGTGCATGAAACCGTCCGGTCCCGGCGTCACGCTCTCCAGCCGCTCCGACAGCGGACGGTTTAGCCGTACCGTCGTTCCCAGCGTGCCGCCGGGGACTTCCAACCCACCCACCAGGGTGGCGAGCAAGGTGCGCGCCCATACGCACTCGAAGCCGCCCCAGCCGTTGTTCACTGTCTTGCCCAGGCTCACCGCCACCGGGCGGTACGGGAGCGTCTTGCCTTCGATCTCTATGGTCGCCCCGACCTGGGCGTGATCGAGAAACTCGTTGGCGATACGGCGCATGGTCGCGGCCGGCACGTCGCAGATGCCGGCTGCCCACTCCGGCGAGTACGGCTGCATGTGAGCGACCAGCTTGGCGAAGGAGGGACTGCCTTCGATGCTGCCCTGCCCCAGCACTTCGGCGTCGGCGCCGACCTCGACCGCGTCGCAGGTGAATTTTCCCTCGAGCGCCGGCTCGCATCCGGGGGTGTCGAACGGCACGGCCGCATTGCGCTTTTTATCCCACAGCAGCGGTTTGCGCGTCGCCGCGTCGCGCAGGAAAAACCCGTTCGCGCCGACCAGATAGGGCGACGAAGTGTGCTGCTGCAGAAACGCAAGGTCGAGGCGCTCGCGCGCAGCTTCGTGCAACAGCACATGCAGGATCGAGTAAAGAAACGCGGCGTCGGTCTTGGGCCGGATCGGCACCCATTCGGCCGAGCAGGCGCCGGTGACCGAAAGGTGCGGCTCGACCTGCACGCGTTTCATGCCGCGTTCGCGCGCGTTGGCGTGGCGCCATACGCCGACCACGCCGCCGGAGGCTTCCACGTTCGCGCCGCAGGAGATGAGGTAATTGCACATCGGCGTATCCGGAGACACTGTGAACGCGCGGTGCCACAGTTCGCCGTACAGATGCTCCGAGTGGGTGCATTTCACCCCCTGCCCGGAACCGAAGCCCATGTCGACCGGCCCCCAGGCCGCGAGGAACGCGGGAAAAGTACCCATGTAGGACTGGGGAGTGCCGCCACCACCGAAGTTCGCGGCGACCTTGGGGTAGCCCGATGCGTCGAGCAGACCCGCATCCATGATCGACCGCAGTTTGACGGCGATGGTGTCGAGCGCCTCGTCCCAGGAAATGGGCACGAAGCCCGGATCCTCGTTCCTTCCCTTTTTCGGATTGGTACGCCGCATCGGTGTCAGCACGCGATTCGGATTATAGGTCTTCTGCACCAGGCCATAGGCCTTCACGCACACCTTGCCGCCGCCGGGATGCACTCCGCAGGCGGCGAAATTCGGCTCCACCTCGGTGGCCACGCCGTCCGTCACTCTCACCTTGAGCAGATCCGGACCCGCAACGCACTGGTAACAATAGGTGGCGCGCCTGCCCGAAGATGCCAGCCCCGCGTACGCTTGCTCCGGCGCGTTCATTGCAGCGCCCCCTTGCGCGTTCTGGTCCCGGTTGTTCCTTTTGTCAGGCTCATGTTTATAGCCTTCGCTCCTGTAGATGCCGGCGTGACATCACCGCGCCGCAGGCGCACGGGATGTGTGCCTGGATTTTGACTTGATACGATAAAATCATAGGCTCCGTGGCGCGCACAGTGCTTGCCAAATTCGTCCTAATATGAGTCGTTTTTGGCATATAATTTCTAATAAATCACAATTTGAGGTGTTTAATGCCCGCGATTCAGCTTGACCGCACGGACCGAAAAATCCTGGATATTTTGCAAAAAGAAGGCCGGCTGAGCAATCTCGAACTCGCCGAGCGTGTCGCGCTCTCGCCCTCGCCCTGCCTGCGCCGCTTGAAGCGTCTGGAGGAAAGCGGCGTGATCCGCCAATACGTAGCGCTGGTCGATTCGCTCAAGGTCGGACTCGGTCTGCTCGCATACGTTTCGGTGAAACTGGAAAAGCGCGGCGAAGGAGCGGTCAAGGCTTTCGCCCGCGCAGTGCAGAACTGGCAGGAGGTGGTGGCCTGCTATTCCATGACCGGCGATCTCGACTATCTGCTGCGGGTGCATGTGGAGGATCTGGAGCACTACTCGCGCTTTGTCATGAATTCGCTGCTCAAGCACCCTGGGATTACCGAAGTGAAGTCCAGCTTTGCGCTGGAGCGCGTGAAGGACACGACGGCCCTGCCGCTGGCGCACTTGGTCTAGCCCGCTAGAGCCCGAGGTAAGCCTCCTTCACCTGTTCGTCTTCGAGCAGTTCGGCGCCGCTGCCCGAGAGCACCACGCGGCCGGTCTCGAGCACGTAGGCGCGATCGGCGACGGCCAAAGCCGCGCGCGCATTCTGATCAACGAGGAAAATGGTAGTCGATGCGGCCTTGAGCGCACGCACGCAGGCGAAAATCTCTTCTACCAGTTTCGGCGCGAGCCCCATGCTGGGCTCGTCGAGCAACAGCAGTTTGGGCAAGGCCATCAGCCCCCGTCCCATGGCGAGCATTTGTTGCTGGCCTCCGGAGAGTGCACCCGCCGGCTCGCGGCGCTTCGCTTTCAGCGCCGGGAACATCGTGTACACGCGCTCGATTCCCTGCGCCGCTTCCGCCTTGGAACGCAGGTAGGCCCCCAGACGCAGGTTGTCCTCGACCGAGAGCGGCGCGAACACCTGCCTCCCCTCCGGCACCTGGACGATGCCGAGCCGCACGCGCTTGTCCGGGGCGGCGGCAGTGATGTCCGCGCCCTCGAAGCGTACCCGCCCTGCGCTCACCGGCTGCACGCCAGAGAGCGCGCGCAGCAGCGTCGTCTTGCCCGCGCCGTTGGCGCCGACCAGCGCCACCAGTTCCCCCTCGCCCACATGCAAGTCAATGCCCTTGAGGGCCGGTATGCGACCGTAGTGGCTGCCCAGGCCTTCGACCTCGAGCATCATCGGTGCATCGCCACCGCGACCGCAACGGCGCTCGCTATTTCGTTTCCATACGAGCTGCCGTGCGCGACCGCGCTTCCGAGATACGCTTCGATCACTTTCGGATCGTTGCGTATGCTCATCGCCGAGCCTTCGGCGAGCTTGCGCCCGTAGTCGAGCACCAGAATGTGGTCCGATACGCCCATGACCAGGCGCATATTGTGTTCGACCAGCCCGACGGTAACGCCGCGCTTGCTGATCCGGACGATCAAGTCATCCAGCTCGATGGCCTCAGTCGGATTCAAACCCGCGGCCGGTTCGTCCAGCAGTATCAGCTTCGGCTCGGTCGCCAGCGCACGCGCAATCTCAAGGCGCTTCAATGCACCGTAGGGCATCGCATCGGCAGCCGCCGACAGGTAGTCTTGCAGGCCGACGTAGCACATCAGTTCGGCCGCCTGCTCGCGGCACCTTTGCTCGGCGCGCTGCAGACGCGGCGCACGCAACAAGGCGGAAACGAGCCCGCAACGCTCGTGCAGATAGCGCCCCACCATCACGTTCTCGAGCGCGCTCATGTTGAAGAACACCTGCAGATTCTGGAAGGTGCGCGCGATACCGTGGCTGGCAAACTCATAAGGCGCGCGCCCGGTCAGGTCATGCTCCTCGAAAACAATATGCCCGGCCGACGGTTTGTAGACGCCGCTGAGCAGGTTCAGCAGCGTGGTCTTGCCGGCGCCATTCGGACCGATGATCGAGTACACCACGCCCGGCTGGATGTCGAAGCTCAGATCCTCGACCGCGTTCAAGCCGCCGAATTTCTTCGTCAGACTTTCGACGCGCAGCAGGCTCATGCGCCGCCCTCCTGGCCGGCGCCAGAGGCTGTTTGCCGGCGCGGCCGGAACAGTCGCGCCAGACTGGGCACCACCCCGCGCGGCAGGAAAATCATGGTGCTCATCATGACCGCCCCAAAAACCATCATCTCGTAATCCTTGAACAGCGTCAGCAACTGCGGCAGCGTGGTCAGCACAGCTGCGCCGACCACCGCGCCGAAGGTCGAGGCCATTCCACCGAACACGACCATGGTGACCAGTTCGATCGAGTGCAGAAACGCGACCTTGCCCGGGGTGACGAAACCGGAGTGGTGCGCGCTAAGACTGCCGGCGAGCGCGGCGAATACGGCCGAGATCACAAACACCATTACTTTGTGGTCCGCGGCGTTGATCCCGACCACTTCCGCGCCAATTTCGGAACTGTGCAGCGCCCGCAGCGCCCGTCCCGCGGGGGATTCGATCAGATTGAGCGCCAGCCACACGGCAAGCAACAGCAATGCCCCGACCAGCCAGTACCAAATGCGCTCGTCCTGCAGCACGAAGCCTCCCATGCGAAACGGCACCACCGAGATTCCGTCGGGACCGCCGGTCAATTTGTCCTCGGTGGTGATGACCATGTAGATGATCACACCGAGGCCGAGCGTGGCCATGGCGAGGTAGTGGCCCTTCAGCCGCAGGATGGGCCGGCCGACGACGAAGGCGAGCGCCGCCACGGCGAGGGTCGTGGCGAACATCGCCGCGAGCGGCGGCCAGCCGTAGCGCGAAGCGAGGATGGCCGAACCGTACGCGCCCAGGCCGAAGAAACCCGCGTGACCGAGGCTGATCTGCCCGGCGTAGCCAATGAGCAGGTTCAGGCCGACGCAGACGATGGCGTTCAAGCCGACCAGGACCGCGATATCGTAGAAATAGTTGTTGCTGAGCGCAAGCGGAAGCAGCCCGATGACAGCGGCGAGCGCCAGCAGCCCTCCAGTGCGCGGCGAGGCAAGGCGCGCCAGCATTCAGACCCGCTCGCCGCCGCGCTTGCCGAACAGTCCGCTCGGCATGAAGAACAGAACGGCAAGGATGATAACGAAGGCGATGGCATCCTTGTAGGCCGAGGACAGATAGCCGGCGCTCATGGTCTCGGCGATGCCAAGCACAAGGCCGCCGATCACCGCGCCGATGCCACTCCCCAAGCCGCCGAGTATCGCGGCGGCGAAACCTTTCAAGCCCAGCATCACGCCGACCTCGTAGGAGGTGGTCGTGATCGGCGCGATAAGGATACCCGCAATCGCGCCCAGCGCCGCCGACAGGCCGAAGGAGAGAAACAGGATCATACGCACGTTGATGCCAACCAATTGCGCCGCGAGGCGGTTGTGGGAGGTGGCTAGCATCGCCTTCCCCAGCAGCGTGCGGCCGAAAAACCAGGACAGCGCGAGCACGATCACCAGCGTGACCCCGAGCACCCACAGGCTCTGCGGCAGGATGGTGGCTCCGCCGACGGCGATCGGCGTGTCGCCGGTAAATGGCTTGAGCGCGTGCAACTTCTTGTCCCAGACCAGCATGGCCAGCCCGCGCAGAAAGATCGACGCGCCGATGGTGATAATGATCAGCGTCACCACCGAAGCGCCGTGCGCCGGCTCGACTGCGAACTTCTCCAGCGCCAGACCGACCAACGCCGCCGCCGCGACCGCGAGCGGGATTGCCAGCCCATACGGTAATCCGGTCGCGACGAGCGAGACCGTCGCCATGCCGCCGATCATCACGAATTCGCCCTGCGCAAAGTTGATGACGTGGCTGGCGTTGAAAATGATGGAGAAGCCGAGCGCGACCAGCGCATAGATCGCACCCACCGTAAGTCCGGTGAGCAGGTACTGCATGAACTGCGCGCTCATGTCGCAGGCACCTCCTCCATCACCGACGGGTGCCGCTTACTTGACCAGGGTCCAGTCGCCTCCTTTGACTTCGAGCATCCGGAACGCAGTCAAGTCTAGGCCCATGTGATCGCTGGCCGACATGTTCACCACGCCCGCCGTGCCCATGTAGCCGTGTATGCCCTCGAGTGCGTCGCGCACCTTGGCCTTGTCTGTGCCCCCGGCCTTTTTCATTGCTTCGATCA
>ODAK010008742.1_pt1 | contig 10105 bp, 8 predicted proteins | sample 1539591 | NCBI WGS metagenome assembly ODAK01 (sample SAMEA3539303, study PRJEB22396) | soil metagenome | biome: tundra; feature: field; material: soil | place: USA | collected 2010-05 | depth 0.15 m | reverse complement strand
GCCTTCGGCGATCAGTTTCTCGCGCAGCGCCGCCATCTTGCGGCGGCTGCCGACGAAGGCGTGATAGGCGGCGTCGGTCGCAACCGCCGCCCGCAAGGCGGCTTCGTCGCCCCTGCCCTGGGTCGAGACCACGATGAAGCGCCGCGCCTGGTTGAGCCGGCCGAGCGCATAGCCGTCGACGAGCATATCGGCGTCGGGAGCGGCGGTGAGGTCGCCGGCCGGCGCGGCCACCGTGACGTGGTAGCCGAGCTGCCGCGCCTGCGCCGCAAGCGACAGCGCCACCGGGCTGACGCCGAGAATCACCAGCGAGGGATGCGGCAGCACCGGCTCGACGAAAATGTCCATGGTGCCCTTGCTCGGGCACATGTTCTGCGCAAAGCGCACGCCGTCGCGGTTCTCGCCGGGCTTGACGCCGAGTTCGGCGAGCAGATCCTCCGGCTGCACCGAGACCATGCGCGGCTCGCCGTCGGCGAGCGCCTCGCGCGCGGCCTTGAGCACCGCGCCGCGGGCGCAGCCGCCGCCGATCCAGCCGGCCACGATGGTGCCATCGGGGCGGATGATCGCCTTGGCGCCGGCCTTGGCCGCGGTCACCGACACCGTGCGCACCACGGTGGCGAGAACAAAGGTTTCCTCGGCGGCCTTGAGCCGGGCCACCAGATCCATCACTTCGACATGGGCGGTCATTCCTCGGTCTCCCTCAGAGCTTCGCCAGATAGGGTTCAAGCGCGGTCAGGCTTTTCAGCGTGTTGGCGGGCGCATAGAGATCGACGTGCGGCAGCGCGGCCTTGATGCCCGCGGCCTCGGGCGCATAGCCCTCCCACGCCAGCATCGGATTGAGCCAGACGATGCGGCGGCAGCGTCTGCCGAGCGCGGCCATCTCGCGGCCGAGCAGCGCGGCGTCGCCGGTCTCGTAGCCGTCGGACACGATCATCACGCAGCTGCGCGAATGGATCACGCGCGCGGCGTGCCAGCGGTTGAAGGTTTGCAGGCTTTCGCCGATCCTGGTGCCGCCGCCCGCGCCCTGCGCCATGATCGACAGACGATCGAGCGCGCGCGCCGGATCCTTTTCCTTCATCGCGTCGGACACGTAAGCGAGCCGGGTGTGGAACAGGAACGCCTCGGCCTCGCGAAACTCATCCAGCACGCCGTGGATGAAGCGCAGGAACACGCCGGTATACATGCTCATCGAGCCGGAGGCATCGAGCAGCATCACCAGCCGCAGCGGCTTTTCCTTGCGCTGCCGCTTGACGAGGCTGATCGGCACGCCGCCATGGCTGATATTGCTGTGGATGGTACGGCGCAGGTCGAGCCGGTAGCCGCGCCGCCGCGCCAGATCGCGGCGGGTCAGCCGCGTGCGCATGGTTTTCGCCAGCCGCGCCGCGACGGCGTGGGCTTGCTCGATCTGCTCGGGGTCGGCCATGTTGCGGAAATCGATCTCGGCGAGATTGTCGGCGCGCGAGGCGCCTTCCATGCGGCCTTCGCCGGCGCGATCCTGCGGCGCATCGTCGGCCGATGGAATCTGGTCGGTCGCGGCTTCGCTTCCGGTCCGTTCGGCCTTGTTTTCCTGCAGGCTTTTCAGCGACGGACTATTGGCCGGCTTCGCCGAGCCCATGGTCATCGAGCGCGATTTCACCCGCTTGCCGAGCCAGAACGCGTCGAAAATGCCGTCGAACTTTTCCCAGTCGGATTTCCGCGCCGAAAACAGATGCTTGAACGCCGAACGCAACAGGCCGGGCTTTTCAACATAGCCCGCCGCCATCAATGCGGCCGCGTCCCGGCCTTCGTGCAGACCGACTGCGAAACCGCTGTCGCGCAGGGTCTTGAGAAACGCCGCGAGTTTTGCGGCGACGAGGCGTGAGACTTCGTCGATTTCGTCGTATCCCGGGTTGGTGCCGCAACAGCTCATGCGACCTTCCCCAGCAGCCGTTCCGTCACCTCGCGCGTCACGCGCGACTTGTCCTCATGGGTCTTGAGCAGGCACATCAGGGTTTCGTGCACCGTCTCGGGGGAGTCGTGCAGGTCGCGCACGCCGATCCCGACCAATGCCGCCGCCCAGTCCAGCGTCTCAGCGACGCCCGGGACCTTGCGAAGCTCCTCCTTGCGGATGTTTTCGACCATGCGCGCGATCTGCAGCGACAGCGACGCACCGGCGCCAACGATTCGCGCCATGATGATGCGCGCCTCGCGGTCGACGTCGGGATAATCGACGTAGTGATAGAGGCAGCGGCGGCGCAGCGCGTCGGACAGTTCGCGGGTGCCGTTCGAGGTCAGGATCACATGCGGTATCGTGGTGGCGGCAATCGTGCCCAGTTCGGGAATCGAAACCTGAAAATCCGAAAGCAGTTCGAGCAGGAACGCCTCGAACTCGTCGTCGGCGCGGTCGATCTCGTCGATCAGCAGCACCGGCGGCTTGTTGCGGCGGATCGCGGCCAGCAGCGGCCGTTCCAGCAGGTATTTTTCCGAGAAGATCTGGTCCTCGATCGCGTCGGCGTCCTCGCCGCGATGCGCCTGGATCGCGAGCAGCTGCCGCTGGTAGTTCCATTCATAGAGCGCGGCCGATTGATCGAGGCCTTCGTAGCACTGCAGGCGGATCAGCTCGGTCGCATGCACCGCGGCCAGCGCCTTGGCGACCTCGGTCTTGCCGACGCCCGCTTCGCCCTCGAGCAGCAGCGGGCGCCTGAGCAACTGCATCAGCGAGATCGCGGTCGCAAGTTCACCGTCGGCGATATAGCCGGAGGCGGCCAGCGCTTGCGCGATCTCTTCGCGATCCTTCATCGTTACGCGAACACTCCCAAATTCTTCGCCGCCCGCCAGTTGCGCCAGTAGTCGTGCGGCATCTGGATGTGGGTCGAGCCGAGGAACGAGAAGGCGTCGTTGACGGCGTTGGAAAACGCCGGCACGCCGCCGACATTGGGGCTCTCGCCGACGCCCTTGGCGCCGATCGGGTGATGCGGCGACGGCGTCACCGTGAAGTCGGTCTCCCAGTGCGGCGTCTCCACCGCGGTCGGCATGAAGAAATCCATGAACGAACCGGTCACCACGTTGCCGGCGTCGTCGTAACGGATCTCCTGGCCCATCGCGATCGCGAAGGCTTCGGTCAGTCCGCCATGCACCTGGCCCTCGATGATCATCGGGTTGATGCGCGTGCCGCAATCGTCGAGCGCGTAGAAGCGGCGCACCTTGTAGACCCCGGTATCGACGTCGATGTTCATCACGCAGATATAGGCGCCGAACGGATAGGTCATGTTGGGCGGATCGTAATAGCTCACCGCCTCCAGGCCCGGCTCCATGCCCGGCGGCACCGAGTTGTAGGCCGCCCAGCAGATGTCCTTCATGGACATGGATTTCTCCGGCAGTCCCTTGACCCGGAAACCGTCGATATCCCATTCGAGGTCACCCTCGTGCACCTCGAGCTTGTAGGCGGCGATCATCTGCGCCTTGGCCTTGATCTTGCGCGAAGCCATGGCGATCGCGGCCCCCGCCACCGGGGTCGAGCGCGAGCCATAGGTGCCGAGCCCGTAAGGCGCGGTGTCGGTATTGCCCTCCTCGACCATGATGTTGTCGGCAGGGATCCCGATCTCGGTGGCGATGATCTGCGCCCAGGTGGTCTCGTGGCCCTGGCCGGTGCTTTTGGTGCCGACCCGGGCAATGCCGGCGCCGGTCGGATGCAGGCGAATTTCGCAGGAATCGAACATCGCGATCCCCAGGATGTCGCAGTTCTTCGACGGGCCGGCGCCGACGATCTCGGTGAAGAACGACACGCCGAGGCCCATGATCTCGCGGGTCTCGCCGCGCTTGAACGCCGCGCGCTGCGCCGCCTGCTCCTTGCGCAGGCCGGCATAGTCGACCGATTCCATCATCTTGCGCATGGCGGTGTGATAGTCGCCGGAATCATATTCCCAGCCGAGCGCGGAGTGATACGGGAACTGTTCCGGCTTGATGAAGTTCTTCAGCCGCAATTCCGCCGGATCCATCCCGAGCTTCTGGGCGAGAATGTCCATCCCGCGCTCGATGCAATAGGCCGCTTCCGTCACCCGGAACGAGCAGCGATAGGCGACGCCGCCCGGCGCCTTGTTGGTGTAGATGCCGTCTACCGACACATGCGCCGTCGGGAAGTCATAGGAGCCGGTGACGATGTTGAAGAAGCCGGCCGGCCATTTCGACGGATCGGCGCAGGCGTCGAACGCGCCGTGATCGGCCAGCACGTGGACGCGAAGGCCGGTGACCTTGCCTTCCTTGGTCGCCGCGATCTCGGTCGTCATGTGGTAATCGCGGGCAAAGGAAGTGGCGGTCAGGTTCTCGATGCGGTCCTCGACCCACTTTACGGGTTTGCCGGTGACGATCGAGGCGACGGCGGCACAAATGTAGCCGGGATAGGCGCCCACCTTGTTGCCAAAACCGCCGCCGACGTCGGGCGAGATCACATGGATCTTCTGTTCCGGAATCTTGGCGATCAGCGCCACCACGGTGCGGATCACATGCGGCGCCTGGAAGGTGCCCCAGATCGTCAGCTCGCCCCTGATCTTGTCGAACGAGCACACGCACTGGCAGGTCTCCAGCGGCGACGGATGGGTGCGATGATAGGAGAGCATCTCCTTGATCGTCACATCCGCCTTGCGGAAGGCGGCGTCGGTGAGGTCCTTGTCGCCGACCGTCCACTCGAAGATGTGATTGTGATGCTTGCGCGGCCCGTGCGCGCCTGACGTCTTGCCGGCGAGATCCTCGCGCAGCACCGGCGCGTCGGCGTCCATTGCCTTGAACGGATCGATCACGACCGGAAGCGCTTCGTATTCGACCTGGACCTTGTTGATGCCGTCATCGGCGGCATAGCGGTCGGTGGCGACCACGAAGGCGACTTCCTGATTCTGGAACAGCACCTTGCCGTCGGCCAGCACCATCTGCACGTCGCCGGCCAGCGTCGGCATCCAGGCGAGGTTGACGGTTTTCAGCGTTTCCGCCGTGATCACCGCCAGCACGCCCGGCACCTTCAGCGCCTCTTCCGAGTTGATCGACTTGACGCGCGCATGGGCGTGGGGCGAGCGGACGAAATCGCCGTGCAGCATGCCCGGCAGCTTCAAATCGTCGACATAATTGCCCTTGCCCTGGGTGAAGCGGGCGTCCTCGACGCGCTTGCGCTTGCAGCCCATGCCTTCGAGTTTGGCTTCACGTTGTTCCCGCGTGGGAGTCATGTCGTTCATTCCGCAGCCTCCTGGAATTCGACGCCATTGATCTTGGCGGCGGCGTACTGGATCGCCTTGACGATGTTCTGGTAGCCGGTGCAGCGGCAGATATTGCCTGATATGCCCATCCGGATTTCTTGCTCCGACGGCTGCGGATTTTCCTGGAGCAGCCGCTGCGCGCGCAGGATCATGCCGGGGGTGCAGAAGCCGCATTGCAGCCCGTGCATCATGCGGAAACCCTCCTGCAACGCCGACAGCGAACCGTCGGCATTGGCGACGCCCTCGATGGTGGTGATCTCGGAGCCCTGGGCCTGCACCGCGAACAGGGTGCAGCTTTTCACCGACATGCCGTCGAGATCGACGGTGCAGGCGCCGCAATGGGTGGTCTCGCAGCCGATATGGGTGCCGGTGAGCAGCAGGTTCTCGCGGATGAAATGCACCAGCAGCGTGCGCGGTTCGACGAGGCCTTCGACCTCGGCGCCGTTCACCTTCATGGTCACATGAGTCTTTGCCATTTTGTTTCCCCTCTCAGCTAGCGCGAGCCGCGGCGCGGGTCAGCGCCCGCGTCACCATGATGCCGCCGACATGCTTGCGGTATTCGATCGGGCCGCGGGCGTCCGCGGCCGGCGACATGATCGCCACCGCAGCCGCCGCGGCCTTCTTCAGCGTCGCAGCGTCGAGGCTGGTTCCGATCACGGCCTTCGCCGCCTCCGCCGCGAGCAGCGGCGTTTCGTGGAGATTGGTGAGGCCGATCGCGCAACTGGCGACCTTGCCGCCGGACATCGTGAGCACGACCGCGGCCGCGGCGGTGGCGTAGTCGCCGATCTTGCGTTTCAGCTTCTCGTAGGCGTAGCCGTGACCGGCCGCAGGCGCGGGAATTGAAATCGAGGTCAGGATTTCGCCGGGCTCGAGTGCGGTGAAATAGGCGCCCTGATAGAATTCGGAAGCCGCGATATCGCGGGCCCCCGCGGGCCCTTCGAGCCGGTAGCTCGCGCCCAGCGTCATCATCAGCGCCGGCATGTCGTTGCCGGGATCGCCATTGGCGACATTGCCGCCGATCGTGCCCATGTAGCGCACCTGCGGATCGGCGATCAAAAGCGCGGTCTCATGCAGGATCGGCAGCGATTTTGCGATTTCGTCCGAAGCGAGCAGTTCGTGCTGGGTGGTCATCGCGCCGATCACGATGCGATTGCCGTCGCGGCGGATGCCCTTCAGGGCGTCGATGCCGTGCAGATCGATCAGATGTTCGGGTGTGGCGAGCCGAAGCTTCATCATCGGGACCAGACTGTGGCCGCCGGCAAGGGGGCGAGCCTCGTCGCCCAGGGTCGAGAGCAACTTGACCGCATCGGCCACGGTCGCAGGCCGGTGATAGCTGAATGGGCCAGGAATCATCGTCTCCTCCTCCATGCGTCTTTTTAAATACAGACGTTGGCCGGAGGCTGTTCCGGGAATTTTTCGCAAGCAAGGCGAAGGCGGCCACCGGGTCACAAGGCCGAAAAATTCGCACGAAATGCGGATTCGGGCGCACGAAATGCGTCAGGCTTGGCGACCTATCTGCCGCCGATGCGCTCAATGCGTCTGCGCATGGCGCCTTGCGAGACCAAGCCGCGCCTTGACCTCGGCGATCTTGGCGCGGCTCACGGGGACGCGATGCGGCGACGGACCATCGAGCTCGATGATCGCGCCGTCACCTTCCCTGCGGACGAAGGTGACATGCGGAATCGCCACGATGTGGCTGCGGTGCACCCGGACGAACAGACCGGGATCGAGCTGGGCTTCGGCCTCCGAGATCGACCACGGGCACATCCGCTCGCGGGTGCCGTCATGGACCCTGGTATAATGTGCATCGGCCCGAACGCTCCGCACATCCGCGGTATCGATGAAATGTGTGCCATTCGCGCCCTCGACCGGGAGACGCACGGCCGGCGCGGCGCGGGGCGGCTGGCCGAGTCCGCCCAGCGGCGCCGACATCAGCCGCGGGAATGGCGCGGCAAGCGGGCCCGGTTCGGGAAGTGACGCCTGCGCGGCGACGGCGGCTTGCGCAACCGGATCGATGGTGGCCGCGGCCGCCGGCACCGTTTGCCGGCGCGGATCCGGCACCAGCGACAGCAGGAAGCCGGCCGCGATCACGAAGCAGAGCAGCGTTACGACAAGCGAGAGGACTTGCTGCGACGCCGCCAGCCCTCCGGCATGGTGATGCGCCTCTGCCGACAGCGGGACGAAATGCATGCCGTACATGGCGGTGTAGTGCATGCCCGACACCGCGACACCGAAGGCGATCGAGCTTGCGATCAGCCGGATGCCGTCCTGCCGGGCCAGGAACGCGCGCAGGCCGCCATAGGCAGTGATGATCGCGATCAGAATCGACAACAAGATCATCGGGGTATCGTGCTCGACCGCAAAATTGCCGGCCAGGCCGTGAATGCCGACATAGTGCATGCTGGCGATGCCGGCTCCGAGCAGCACCGCGGAGGAGATCACGCGCCGCAGCGAAGGCTCGCCAATGCTGACGAAAAACAGCGATATGCCGACGACCAGCGCGCAGATCAGGAACGATATGACGGTGGGAAGAACCAGATAGACCGTATCCGGCGGCAACGGCGCGGCCAGCATGCCGACGAAATGCATGGTCCAGATGCCGACCGCGAGGAACGCGGCCGCGCCGGCAAGCAGCAGGCGACGGCTCACGCCCGGCGTCCCGCGGATGCGTGCCGCGAGGCCGAAGCCGGTGTAACCACCCAGGATCGCGATCACCACCGAGAGCGCGACGAGATAGGGATCGTGTCCTTCGAACATGATCGTCTCGGCCGCCCGTCTCCACGGGCGTGCCTCCTCCCGCCGCCGAGTTTACATGCCCGGCGGCGGAAATGACAATCGACCCGTCCGGAGCTTGCTTTGCCTGAAATCGCCCTGCTTGGCTTACGTAATCCCCGCCGCGACCTGACCGCGCAGCCGCTCCAGACTGAGCAGCGTGTTGGCGCAGGCCTCCGCGACCTCGATGCCCTTGGTGGCAAAGTGCTTGCGGAAGAAATCGAAATGCGCCGCGGTCTCATGGAACTGCTGCGGCGTCAGCACCGCCGAGAAAACCGGCACTTCGGTACGCAACTGCACGTCCATCAGCGCCTTGATCACGGTGTCCGCGACAAATTCATGGCGGTAGATGCCGCCATCGACCACGAGCCCCGCCGCGACGATCGCGGTGTAGCGCCGGGTCTTGGCGAGCAGTTGCGCGTGCAGCGGGATTTCGAACGATCCCGGCACCTCGAACAGATCGATTTGCGCGCGCGCGATGTTGCGCGCCTCGATCTCCTCGAGGAATGCGCGGCGGCATTCCTCGACCACCTCGCGATGCCAGCAGGACTGCACGAAGGCGACCCGCTGCGGTTTTGCGAATCGCGGGTGCGCGGCAACCGGTGGACGATCGATAGTTTCGGAAGAAACTCTTGCTTCGGTAGGGTCTTGCAACATCTGATTCATGGCTTTCCTCTTTCAGGACCAGAATCAGGGCATACGGAACGACGCGCCGCGCGGAAAAGGCGGCTGTCGCGACCGTTCTCTTTCATCCGGACTTTAACCGTCGGCTTCGGAATCACACCGAATCTGCTGACCCTTCCTCAAGGGGTGAGGAAGGCGCTCGCGGGCTTGGGCTTGTCCACCCTTACCGCCGGTGGGGACTTTCACCCCGCCCTGAGAACATCAGCCGCCCGGTATGAGCGGCCGAGGGAACTATGACGAATGGCCGGGACGCCAGCAAGGACCTTCCCTATGGGGAATCTGCATGTCCCCATGACTCCAAAGCGAGACTCCAGGCGGGGAAATTGACGATTAGGGCGGGCCGGCCGGCTCGCTGGACGCGAATTCGGCGCGCCGGACTCGCGCTGCGCGAATCCGATTCCGGTTTGTTCCGATATTAATAATTATGGCGCGCGATCAGCTGTGGACGAGCGCGCTTTGCCTGTGGATGGACTCCTGGTGCGGTTGCGCGGATTCCGCAAATCACATCACTTGATCCCGGCAGGCCTTGATCCCAACAAGCGTTGGGCCATCGGGGGATTGCAGTTCGCAGCGACGCGTCATGTCAGCGTGTGTCGGCCTGCTGCGTGCGTATCACAATCGTATCTGAATTTTGCAAAGGCAAGGTCGAGACGGCATGTCCCTCCTCGAAGGCATCATCGATTCCCGGAACAATCCGCTCGCGGTGGTCGAGGATATCGCCGCCGATAACAACTGGTCGTTCGAACGCTCCGGCGAAGACGAGGTGACGATCGTCTCCAAGGGCGACTGGACCGATTACCAGCTGTCCTTCACCTGGATGACCGAGATCGAGGCGCTGCATCTGGCCTGCGCCTTCGACATGAAAATTCCCGCGCCGCGCCGCGCCGAGGTGCAGCGGCTGATCGCGGCGATCAACGAACAATTGTGGGTCGGGCATTTCGATATCTGGACCCACACCGGCATGATCATGTACCGGCAGGCGCTGGTGCTGCCGGGCGGCATCACCGCGTCGACCGGGCAATGCGAGAGCATGCTGGTCGGCGCCATCCACGCCTGCGAACGCTATTATCCGGCGTTCCAGTTCGTGGTGTGGGCCGGCAAATCAGCCTCGGAAGCCATGAGTGCCGCGATGTTCGACACCGAAGGCGAGGCCTAGGGCGTCTTTCGCCGCGGCGATTCGCCCCAATGCGTCGTCCCTGCGCACGCAGGGACCCATATGCCGTGACGCCGGCGCTCGGGTAAAATGCTTGTGGCCCGTCTTTCGCCTCATTAGAACCCCCTGTGGTTATGGGTCCCCGCGTTCGCGGGGACGACGAGAGAGTATTTTTCGATGTCGTCGTCCGTCACTACCGCTCAGCCGCTCACGCAGATCAAAGGCACCATCGTCCTCGCCGGCGCGGGGAAGATGGGCGGCGCGATGCTGTCGGGCT